>Ga0137418_10004140_pt1 | contig 13328 bp, 10 predicted proteins | sample CZODoug3_1_2_16f_FD_122242 | JGI IMG/M metagenome (GOLD analysis project Ga0137418, IMG submission 122242) | Vadose zone soil fungal communities from Angelo Coast Range Reserve, California, USA - CZODoug3_1_2_16fungal (Hybrid Assembly) | ecosystem: Environmental > Terrestrial > Soil > Vadose...
AGATACGGAGTCAGAACGGCCCGAGTTGCAATTCACCAAGAGCTTCCTTGAGAAACAGGCTAAATTGGGGCCTTGATGTTGCGTCCAGATGATCCCATGTCGCGAGCGCGCGAATGGTTGATGCTCCGCTCAAAGCACTCGCTTTGGGCTACAACGTTGAAGTGATCTCCCTCCCAACTGACCTGGAGAACTTTATCGGGATTATCTCCAAGCGTCACCCGTCCACCAATCGACGCTAACCATAGCATGGATCTCCCAACTCTTTTCGTCCAAGCGGACTTGTGAGCCCAAACGCGAGCCACCTGCAAACTCCAGTTGTGTGGAAGAGCGTAATACGCGCCCGATAGGCGGAGGTGGTCAGAATTTCTGCTCGCAACCGCGTGTGGGAGCCATTCGGAGTATGATTACGCCGTCAATCCTGTCAGCAGGTAGGGACGTTTGTGTGTCTCCAAATGGCGTGTGGCAAGCGCAAGGCTGAGGTGCTGGATGGGTGAGAAGCAGCGGTCACATCTGGCAAGTATTGCAGCACTATGCGCGCTGCTTGGGCTCGGTTGTACGGTTTTGTGCTTAACAGCGCGCCCGCAAACGGCAGGGACGGGGGCACTCGGTGGAAATGTCAGAGACACGAGTGGGGCCGCGATTGCCGGAGCCCAAGTCAAAGCAACGAACGAGATGACGGGGGAAATCCGTACGGTGTCCTCCGGAAGAGATGGAAGCTATCTGGTCGCCCTGCTGCTTCCGGGTCTCTATGAAGTGGAATTGGTGCAGAGCGGCTTCAAAACGGCCCACCTCGCGCGTGTGCGAATTTTCGTCGCGGATACAACCTCAGTAGATGTGCGTCTCGAGATCGGTATGGTATCGGAACGGATCACGGTTGAGGCGCCTGCCGAGCAGTTGCAGACACAATCAAGCGCGCTGGGACGCGCCACAGAAGGCGAACAAGTACGAGCACTTCCCCTCGTGACACGGAACTACTCGCAAATCATTGCCCTGAATCCGGGCGTCGCCGCCGATGTGACCGATGCTGGAGTTCTCGGCCCGGGATTCAGCGGACCCGCTGGACCAGGTCTCGTTTCGAACGGAGGAACGATGGCGGATAACCATTTCCAGATGAACGGTGTGGGCATTGATGATCTGCAGAGCGGCGGACAATTCACTGGGGGCATCGCGATTCCCAATCCCGACAGCATCGAGGAGCTTAAGGTTCAGACCAGCCTATACGACGCTTCATTTGGACGAAACGCAGGCGCCAACGTGGATGTGATCACCAAATCAGGAACAAAGGACTTCCACGGCGCTCTGTGGGAGTTTTTCCGAAATGACGTATTGAACGCGAACAGTTTTTTCCGGAACAAAGCCAACCAGCCGCGTCCCGTGCTCAGACAGAACCAGTTCGGGTTTGATCTGGGCGGGCCTATCAGGAAAGACAAACTGCTCTTTTTCGCCTCATATCAGGGCACGCGTCAGCGAAATGGCTTGGATTCCAACTGCTCGAGCCAGATCAACGGTCCGCCAATTACCGACGACCGCTCGCCTGAAGCTCTCGGCGCTCTCTTCACGGGACAGCGAGGCTTCACCCAAACACAAGTTGGAGGCGTTGGTCCCGCCATCGCGACAGACGGATCAAATATCAACCCCGTCGCAGTCGCGCTATTGCAAAAGAAGCTCCCGAGCGGCGCATACGTTATCCCCACTCCCCAGACAATCGATCCGTCCAGGCCTTTTGAGTCGCAGGGATTCTCGGTCTTTAGCTTTGCCTGCCCGTACACGGAAGACCAGTTCATGACCAACGGCGATTGGGAGATTTCGGCCAAGAGCACTCTCTTCGCGCGATTCTTCTTCGCCAACACCAACACAGATTTCACTCTACCGGGATCAGGCCTGGGTGGGGGTAGTGCTCCAGGCTTCCCCGCCGCCCTCACCAACAACTACCGGAATTTCACCCTCACTCACAATCACATCCTCAGCCCACAACTGTTCAACCAGGCAATTGTTGGGTACCACCGCACGTTCGCTACCTTCGATCAGTCCAAATTGTTTTCCTACTCCAGTATCGGCGCCTCTGTTCCGCCCTTTGACGATAACTTCCCGGTGATCGCTCTGGACGTTTTATCCCCAACTGGACTCTCCCTCGGCGGAAACGGACAGGGGTCGCGGGTTGTCCAAAACACCTACAGTTTTCAGGACGCTGTCTCCTACCAGATAGGGCGCCACGCCTTCCGGTTTGGAGCCGGGGTAACCCGTGTGCACGTAAACAACGGCTATCATAACTTCGCAGGCACGGCCTTCCGCACCTGGCCGGATTTCTTGCTCGGTCTCGACGCCGAAGGAAACGGCACCGCTCCGTTTGCCTCTCAGGGTTTTGCCAGCAGCAATATTTTCTTCTCGACTGACTTTCCAGGCTTGTTTGGCCGTGCGTATCGCGAGTGGGAGGCCGACGCATATGTCCAAGACAGTTTCAAGGTCAGCCCGCGACTGACACTGAACTTAGGCCTTCGCTATGACCGCTTGGGACACATTTCCGACGCCCTGGGACGCAACGGTTCGCTCGATTATCACCTGCTTGATCCCAACCCTCCGGCAAGTGGAACGCTGGCGGGCTACGTTGTTCCATCGAACTATTCGGGCGCCGCGATTCCGCCGGGTGTAACGCAATCGGATAACGAATTTGCGGTTGGCGGCAACGGCCAGAACACCTGGAATCCTCGGCTGGGCTTCGCATGGCAGCTCCCACACACGAACCGGATGGTGATGCGTGCTGCATATGGTGTCTATCACACGCGGTACACAGGCCAGCCTTTCATCCAGTTGCTGAATAACCCGCCTTTTGCCCTGAGCCGATTCCTCATCTTTGGGGCCAATGCAGGTGCCACGGAGGCCGCTCCGCTTCCGTTGGACCCTGTTATTTTGCCGTCATTCCCAGCCTATTCACCAGCGACGGCACTCACCACCACGACTTTTGATCCAAATTTCCGTCCGCCGATCATGCAGGAATACAGTCTCGGCATACAGACGCAGTTGCCAGTTGGCATCGTTTTGGACGTGAGCTACTCCGGCGCGCGCGGCTTGCATCTTATTCGCCAGCGCTCTATCAATCAGGCCGAGGTTGCCAGCCCGGCGAATCCCATTCGAGGCGAGACCACAAACACCCTGGCCAACGTGATGCTGCGCGTTCCTTTTCAGGGCTGGGACCCGGCGAGACTCTTCCAGATCGAATCCGCGGGCGCTTCCTGGTACAACGCGTTGCTGATGAGCTTGAACAAACGCTTCAGTCACGGCGTGCAAGCGCAAGTCTCCTACACGTTCTCAAAAGACCTGACTACCGATCCCCTCACTAGCGTAGGCGCCAACGGCGGCTTCGCCAACGGAGATCAGAACAATCCGAGACAGCGTTACGGGCCGGACTATTTCGTTCGCCAGCAACGCTTCGTTGCGAACTGGACCTATCAGTTGCCCAGCCCGAAACATGCCTCTTCTCTGCGAGGGCGGATATTTGGCGGCTGGGGACTAGCTGGCGTTGCGACGATTCAATCCGGGCACAAGCTATTGGCTATCTTCAACCCGAATGGCCAAAACATTTTTGGACAGACCGCGGATCGCGCTTCGCTCTCCGGAACCTGCGAGCCGGGGCACTATCTGACTCCTGGATCGGTGACTTCGAATCTCAGCGCGTATATCAACGCAAGATGCTTTGCTATGCCGGCTCGATTCAGCGCCGACGACCCCAACGGCCTGGGATTCGGCAACTCTGGGGTAGGAATTTTCGAGGGCCCCGGTCAAAACAATTTCGATCTGTCTATTACTAAGAGGTTTCCGTCTCGCTGGCCGCGCGAGAATTCGTCTCTTGAGTTCCGCTCGGAGTTCTTTAACGCCCTCAACCACCCGCAGTTCTGTGATCCGGACGTGGACTTCACATCACCCACATTCGGGCAGATCTCATGCACGAGCGTGGCGCCGCGCATCACCCAATTTGCGGTAAAGTTCAATTTTTAGCGATTTCTTGAATCATTTCCACGCTTCGCAAGCCCTGTCAATTCGTCAGGTGCCGCCAGGTCTGCGGTCTAGTCGGCATCGTCGGACTGGCTTGCCGTGAGTTTCAAACACTAGCTATGAGGCGGTGAGATCGAGCAGCTGAATCTTGCCCAGCGTCATCGAGCGTGCGATATGCCGCGAAACCCCTGGATGATGCGCCCCGCAATCATGTGGAACATCCTCGCGATGACGCGGGTGCCGTTGAAGAACAAACTGAGATTCGGGCACGCCGATTGGGAGTTCGCTGATACGCCAGCGGCTGGCAGGGTATGATCTTCCTCGGAGAGAGGATCTGTTGGATGAACCCATCTGCAGCGCGTTCAGATCGAATTTTTCGATTCGAACAGTTTGAGTTGTTGGAGCGCGAGGGCGAGCTGCGCAAGAAGGGCGCTCGAATCAAGTTGCAAGAGCAGCCTTTTCAAGTGCTCGTCGAGCTGCTGGCGAGCGCAGGCAGAGTCGTCACACGGGAACAGCTCCAGCAGAAGCTGTGGCCCGCAGACACCTTTGTTGACTTTGACGTGGGATTGAATACCGCCATCCGGAAGCTTCGCCTGGCACTGGGTGACGACGCCGAATCTCCACACTACGTCGAGACCTCTGCGAAGCGGGGTTATCGATTCCTCGCACCGGTGGACATAACTACAGGCGCGTCGGAGTTGGTCGGCGAACATGCGACCCCTGCGGAGCCACTCACCAAACCTGTGGGGATGCGGCCCGAAACCGCTGCCAACGTGCACGCTCCCGCATCCGAGAAACATGGCCGCTGGTACCTCATGATGGCCGCTTTCGCTTTCGTTGCTCTCGCTCTGGGAGTTCTTTGGAGAGATCGGTGGAGTGTCAAACACCCCGTCGTCGAAAAGAGAATTACAGCCAATCCTGCTGAAGCACCCATCGTATCGGCGGTAGTTTCCCCCGATGGAAAATACCTAGTCTATGCCGACACGACAGGAGTTTACCTGCGGCAAATCGACAGTGGCGAAATCCGTCCGTTGCCCCAGCCAAAGGACTTCAACGCTTTCCCGACCAGTTGGTTTCCAGACAGTACGCACCTTCTGGTTACCTCCTTCAATGGGAAGGAGAAACCATCGGTCTGGAAAGCCTCGATACTAGGTGGCACTCCGCAGATGCTTGCTTACGATGCTGGGGAGGGCCTTGTCTCCCCCGACGGATCGCAAATAGCCTTCTTCCGCTACGCTTTCGTGGATGCGGTACGCCAGAAGGGGAACTCAACACAGTCGCCCCCCCTTCGTGAGTTGTGGCTGATGGCATCAAATGGAGAGAATCCACATAAGGTTGTCGGGCCGAGGGACGTAACAGGGTCTGGTTATGAGGGCACCGAAGTGTCGGCAGTGAGCTGGGCTCCCAGGGGCCATCAGCTTGCCTATATCGAGCACCTTTACACCGCGTCTTCCTTTTCTTCCGGGGATTTGTTTTGGCTCAAGACGCGTGACCTAACTAGTGAGAAATCACAGCTGATCTTGAGCGATCAAAGGGTTGGATCGCGAGCTCTTTGTTGGGCGCCAGATGGACGGCTGCTTTACACGTCACTGACGGACCCAAAAAGCGAGCGGAGCGACTATGGAGTGTTGGCGATCGTAGTTGATCAACAAACCGGGAAGGCAAGAGGTTACCCCGAACGAGTTACCGAGGGACTCGGGTGGATCGGGGGCCTCAGCGTCACAGCCAGTGGAAAGCAGCTGGTGGTGTGGAGAGGGAATACACAATCTCAGGTTTTTGTCAGCGAGTTTGACAAAGGAATGCACCGTTTGGCAGCGCCTCGTCGCCTGACTATGGACCAGAATGCAAATTTACCTACCGCTTGGACCCCTGACAGTAAGTCGGTTCTTTTTCTATCCAACCGGAATGGTGCGTGGAAGCTGTTCAAGCAGGATATTGATCAGCAAACCGCTGAAGTCCTTGTCGAGTCTCGGCACATCGAAAGCGTTCTGCCGAGCCTAAGCGCCGACGGGTCGCAGATATTATTTGTGGACGCATCGAGGTTAGATGAGACATCGAACCCGATTCGGCTGATGAGTATGCCTGTGTCCGGAGGTATGCCCCGCCTGGTACTTCAAGACCGTGGGATCAACCATTTTCTTTGCGCAAGGACACCGTCGACGGTCTGCGTTTTCAGCAAGAGTGTGGGAACGACTACCAGTCTCATTACCTTTGATACAGAGCGGGGCAAGGGCCGTGAGCTTGTCAGGTTTGAAGGCTGGCACAACTGGAGTGTCTCTCCAAATGGTTCACAGCTTGCCATGATCACCGACGATCACGGAGGCCGGCTCCGATTTCTGTCTTTGGAAACCGAAGCGACTCGCGATGTCATCGTGAAAGGATGGCCCATGCTGACGGGAATCGGATGGACGGCCGATGGTACAGGTCTCCTTATTGGGAGCTTCACGTCCGCGGGCACTTCCGTCATTCTGGACGTAGATATGGAAGGAAAGGCACGGGTCCTCCTCGAGGGTGATACCCGCACTCAGGTTTTTGCATGGGTAATCCCATCTCCCGACGGGCGTTATGCGGCATTGAATGGGTTCACCGGCGAGAACAACGTCTGGATGGTGGAGAACTTCTGAGTAACGCCCCACTTAGCCGGCGGCATCGCTGAAAGGCGAAACGGGCACCCGGCGGGTACCCGTTTTCAACAGCGTCGTCGTGCAGTGGGATTCCTAATGTGAGCTGCTGGCGAGGATGGTAGCGGACTGAGATCTTTCACCGCTCCTGGCCAACTCACGGGCGCGATCGCCGCTCCGCAGGTCGCGGTGCACGTTGCTCCCCTGCTCCCAGACCTGGGCCAGAAAGTACTGATTACCGAAGCGATGGAAAACCAACTTCGCCCGCTGCGACTCTCCTGAACTCTGGGAAGGACTCGCGAAAATCATTGCCACCTTCCGGCCGTCCGCGCTTTGTACTTTAATCATGTTGTAGGGAGGCAAGACGGAAACGGTGTAGGCGCCGGCCGGGAGGTTGGTGTTCTCGGCAGTGAACGCAAAGGGCACTGTCGCCGTCAGGAGCGGTCGCTCTTCGGCCAGCACATAGACGGACACAACTGCCAGCAGCAGAACGGTGGTCATCAGGATACGTACGTTTTTCATGGGATTTCTCCTTTTCAAAAGTGCCGGTGAATCCGGCTGACAGTTCGCACACTGTGCTATGCGAGCCGACCGCACAATGTTCTGCGTCTGGATTACATCTGTGTTGTCTCTGTTCTGCTAAGTCTCTGAAAATGATGGGCTAATCTACCTTCCCGCGCTGCCACGTGATCCAAGACCTGGGAAGACAACTGAGCTCTCTGGTAGCAAAAGCTTGGAGCGAGGCTTGCGAGACAGCTCTTATGGCTGGCTGCGGTCGCTACAACTCGGTTGCTTCAGTCTATGAATGCTGGGCGACCCAAGGAGCGGGAGTAAGGTCTGGGAGGCGCTGGATCGGGAGATCGGCGAGCCCGGGGAGAAACGCGGCCAAATAGTCGCGCATTCCTGCCGACACCGTGCAAAAAGTGCTGGATCGCAATGACCAACAGACGCCTGTCGGAAGACGGAGTTACGCGATTTTGCTTCTGCTGGCCAGACGGGCCGGCGTGCTTGTGAAATCGTCGCATTGGGCATGGAGGACAGTTAGGTGCCACTAACCGAGTGGAGGCGGCTCGAATTGCAAGGACGAAAGGGTGGCACTAGCTACTCTCCGTCGTAAAAATACGCTTCCTGATTGTCTTTTTCGCCGATGGCCTCGAAGAATGGCTTGGCTCCGACATCGACGCAACCCGTGTCTTCGTTTGAGCACGCTGGCCGGTTGTGGGCGACCGCAACTGACGGACGATTTGCAACCTTTCATTGCACCCTGCCGAGTGACGTACCGTAATCATCGCGTTTGATACCTAGATTTTTGCAGCTGGGCGTACTCGGCTTTGGCTTGTCGATAGACAGGAAGATTGGGGTCGGCATCTTTCCAAATGGTAAGGAATTCTTCGTAGGATTCGCGAGCGGATGCGTTATCGCCCATCAGCCTCTGTGCCCGACCGAGTTGAAGCCGGGCCAGTGGGCAGGTGATATATTCCCAGCACAAACCGGGATTGTCGATCAGCTTTTGGAACTCGCCCGCTGCTGATCGGCCATCGCCTGACTCCAGGTAGGCCAGGCCACGGATGTAGGCCGGGTAGAGATAATCGAACGACTGGAAGGTGTATGCGAGGTCGTACTGGACGGTCTCGCGGAGCAGGTCGATGGCGGCGACAGGATCGTGCTTCTGCAACTTTACCGCAGCGCGAACTGAGCGTGGGACAATTCTCCCAACACACTGAGGAGACTAGATGTGGAATGTTCGAGCCCAAACTCGCAGCGGAGCGCAAGGTGTCATTTGGGCGAGATGGACTTGACGCGTCAAAGGCTTGTCACACTTCCGCGAGAGGAAATGCGCCATTGGGAGGCCGCACGTCAACCGAATGATGTGAATGTGACGTTCGGGCCCGTTCATCACAAGCCGGTTTGCGCGACCTAGTTGATCTGAGTGACCTCAGTCTCCCGGACGATAGTCCGCGCCTTTGTGCTCTGGCCTGCATTCACGACATAGTTTCGGTGTTCGATCTTCAGGATTTTCTTCCCATACAGCCGCACCTGAACTACCGTCTGGTCCTTATTCTGGAAGCCAGAAGCCGTCAATTTTCTGATAGTGCCGCACAAAGTCTGCGATTTGCATTCGTTAGCGTTCGTTGTCGGGAGTGGAACTGCAGTTGCTCCAGCTGAATCATGTGAACTCTCGCGCTTCGAGATCCCTTGACACTCACAGAGTAAATTTAATGTCCACTTCGCGAGTATCCACCGGGTCTGCGGCGGCTGCGAAATCGGTTTCCCTCAAGGTAGATGAAGCTCAGGCCGTTCCTCGTCGCGGTGGCAGGTGGCAGACCTACCTAACAACCATTTCTCGTGGTGATTCTCGCTTTAGCCGTTTTGATCACCATCACACATAACTGGAATGGGTGGGAAGGTGCCAAGGTCGAACAGGTTACAGATGATGCATACGTTCGCGGCGCTCTTACTCCGCTCACTCCCAAGGTGACAGGCATTGTGCGCGCGGTGGATGTGGCCGACTACCAACAGGTCCACAAGGGCGACCTCCTCGTCGAGTTGCAGGACGATGACTATCGGGCGTAAGTTGATCAAGCCAATGCCGCAGTTGCGGCTGCGCGTGCGGGCATAGAGGAAAATCTTCGCCAGCGGCAGTTGCAGGATGCGCGCATCGCTAAAGCGGTGGCCGGTATCGATCACGCAAAGTCGCAGATTGCGGCCGCCGAAGCTGGCAAGGAAGCTGTACAAGCCGGGGTATGGACGACGTATAAGTTCTAGCGTCTGACAAACCTCACCTCCGGAAGGCTTGGCTTTCCCTGTACGGAAGCCATCTCTGGCGGGCGAAAGGGACTTGCCGGGTCTCAGACGTGAGCGAGGTGCGAACCGGCCCAGGTTGCGGGCCGCGAAGTACCCTCAAGCCGCCGGGATGTTTGAGAAACTCACGGAGTTCGCGAGTAGTATGAATCGAGCCATCGGTTCGATGACAGCGAGTATCTTGAATCTACTGCGGTATCGAAATCGGCTTGGGAGGAAAATCATGGCAGAGACACCAGAGGCGAACAAACCCGATTTCAGCGCTGGAGTTCCGATTCGCGATCTCCGCGATGGCAGTATGATATCGGGCCGGGCCGACGGCGAAGAATTGGTTCTGGTCCGCCGCGGAGATGAATTCTTTGCCATCGGCGCCCACTGCACCCATTACGGTGGCCCGCTGGCAGAGGGCTTAATCGTGAGCGACACCGTGCGCTGTCCCTGGCACCATGCATGTTTCAGTCTCCGGAATGGCGAAGCACTGCGGGCACCCGCTCTTGATCCACTCCCTTGTTGGCGAGTTGAAAGACTGGGCGACAAGATTGTTGTTCGTGAAAAAGTCTCACCACCGCCTCCCAAGCGCGGAACGGAGGGTCCAAGCTCGGTTGTGATTGTGGGCGGAGGCGCCGCGGGTCTAGCTGCGGCCGACATGCTGCGGCGCGAGGGCTACGACGGTCCTCTTACGATCGTGAGTGCCGACGCCTCTCCCCCAGTGGATCGTCCGAACCTTTCCAAGGATTACCTGGCAGGCACGGCTCAAGAAGAGTGGATTCCTTTGCGGCCTTCGGACTACTATCGCGACCGCCGGATCAATCTTCTTCTTCACTCACGAGTTTCATCGCTGGATACCAAAAGACGGCGGATAGTGCTTGAGAATGGCAAGGCGCTCGAATTTGGCGCTCTCCTGTTGGCCACCGGAGCCGACCCAGTCCGTTTCCCGATTGAGGGCGCGACTGATTCTCAGCTGCATTATCTCCGCACGTTCGCTGACAGCAAGGCAATCATTGCCAAGGCCGCTTCAGCAAAACGTGTGGTGGTTGTGGGCGCCAGCTTTATCGGCTTGGAAGTTGCCGCATCGCTGCGCGCCCGCGGAGTCCTTGTAGATGTAGTAGCGCCTGACAGCCAGCCGCTCCAACGCATAATGGGAGCTGAGGTTGGCCTCTTCATCCGCAAACTTCACGAAGCTCACGGCGTAACCTTTCATTTGGGGGAGACGGTCAGCCGGGTGAATGGTCGCACAGTCACCTTAACCAGCGGAACAGCTGTGGACACAGACTTCCTCGTTTTGGGTGTAGGCGTGCGGCCGTCGCTGACTTTGGCGGAGCAAGCTGGGCTCGCCATCGATCGGGGTATCGAAGTCAACGAATACCTCGAAACCAGCGTGGCCGGAATCTTCGCTGCTGGCGATGCCGCCCGCTGGCCCGATCCACACACTGGCGAGCGAATTCGCGTCGAGCACTGGGTAGTTGCTGAACGCCAGGGGCAAGTAGCGGCAAAGAATATTCTTGGCCGTCGCGAACAATTTGACGCTGTTCCATTCTTCTGGAGTCAACATTACGATGTGGCTATCAATTACGTGGGCCACGCCGAGAAGTGGGAGGCTATCGAGATCGATGGGAGCCTCGATGCGCGCGATTGTGCGGTAACGTACAAGAAAGGCGGTCGCACTCTCGCTATCGTCACCATCTCTCGCGATCTCCAATGCTTGCAGGCTGAGGCCGCCATGGAAGCTGAAATACGGCCGCGAAGACAAGAGCTCGTCTGAGCGGCTTCGCTCCGCGTTCGACAAGATCGTCAGAATGGTGCGATTCTCTCAAATGTGGATCCGATTTGGGTTTGGTAAGCCGGGTCGAAGAACTCCTTGAGGATCAAGAACGGGCTGTCAGTACCGTTGTAATCCAATAAGCTGCACGTCATTGTTGCGCTGTCACGGCAGCGGTTTTCCGTGGCTTCCTCAACGACTTTTGCACCTACGATTTCCACCCACCCTCGATTCTCGTGTCTCCCACGACTTCTCAAGTACTTAGGCGGCCACCTGAGGATTGCGAAGAACGTTGCCCCGCCGATTTCTGGCAGAATTACCGCCAGCGTATCGATGCCGTTACTCTCAAGGAGGTGCAACGGGTGGCAAAAAAATATCTGGATAGTTCGAAAGCGGCCATCTTGATCGTCGGTGAGAAGAAGGAGATCCTGCTTGGGCATCCAAACCATCCCGTGAAGCTGGAGGCGTTTGGCCTCGTTACCGAACTCCCTCTACGCGACCCGCTCACGATGCAGCCGATGGGCAACTAAGGGTTAAAATGGCAACAGCTTCGAGTTGAACATTCGTTCGACCATCCAAATCGTAGCGATGACGATAACGGCGACCGAGCCGCCGCGAAGCATGAAGTTGCGGTATCCAGTAGTGTGCCGAACATTGTAGACGATCGGGATAAAAATCCCGACGATGGCCAATTGGCCGATTTCGACGCCAATGTTGAATCCCACTAATGCCATCGCGAGCGCGCCTTTCGGGAGGCCGGCTTCATCCAGAACGTTGGCAAAACCAAATCCGTGAATCAATCCAATTATTCACTTTCTCGCATAGTTTTCCAAATGTCGCGATTTTGTCTCACTAGCCTGTGGCGGTGGGATCAAACTGGCTGATAAAACTAGTCATTTTCTGCACACGTGGTTGGCATAGTCCTTGCAAACTTTTATAATGCCCGATTACAACCCCCCAGTTCCCCCAGACCGTCGCCTAAATGCGCACGCTTATCGCTCGCTGAACTCCGGCAGAAGTACGCGTGTGCATCTTCCGGTGGGGCGTTCCCAGTACGGCAAACCGAGTCTATTTGGTCTTGTAAAATCCACCTTACGATGTAACGAAGCGAGAACAGGGTTTTCGTTCTCATGTCCATAACCGACTAAACGAGGGAAGGAAACATGAACATGAATCTGAGACACAAGTTTATCCTGGCCGCGATCTTCATAGGAATGTTGGCCGCACCTATTGCCTTCACAGTGCGCGCGGACAGTGACGGTGAGACGACGTTCCGCGCCCGCCTGACGGGTTTCGGTGAGGTGCCGCCGAAGCTTGTGCCCGGGACGCTCTGGACAGGCTGAACAATCGTCCCACCGAGCTGCTCAGCTCGGGTCAGGGCGGCGGCGATGTCCATTTCGCTCGCGCCGGCTGTGACCGAGTGGTAGGCGTCAGTGATCGCCTTGTCGGCAATACGCGACAGCGTGCGCAAGATATCGATCTCGCCGGTGGTTTCTTCCGAATAGGTCACGAACGGGGAAATAAGCGGCCTCGCTGTGGCGAGTTCCGCAAGCAGCAGGGCCGTGCGCGATTGCTCCGACATCCCTGCATAGTCGGCGCCCGAACCGGCACGGAATAGTTCCGCCAGGACACGTTCGTGGACATCGGAATTTTGGCGCAGATCGACACCGGCAAGATGAAACCCGAACACGTCAATGGCGCGCCGGAGCTTCCGCAAGCGGCTGCGAGCGATCATTGCCGATCCGTTGGTAAAGAGCGACCGGTGCAGGATGTCGAGATCGGCACGCAACTCGCCTGCACTGGCATAGGGGCTTGCATCCGCCACCGCGTGGCGCGGAAGCACATCGTGGCCGAGACCACGCGCCGTGGTCACGAGACGGGAATAAATGCCAACGATCGCCTGGCGATAGGGTTCGGATGCGCGGCGCGGGGAAGACGCGTCCGGGCTTGAGCGTACCAATTCTTCGAGCTGTGCCGATATGCTGACGCGCGCGCGATTAAGCGAAAGCTCGCCGCCCAGCAGGTGTAGTTCGTCGAGATAGAATTCGAAAACCCGCTTGCTTTGCATTCCCATGGCTTGTCGCAGCACGCTCGCAGTGACGAAAGGATTTCCGTCGCGATCGCCGCCTATCCAGCTTCCCATCCGAACAAACGAC
>Ga0137418_10004144_pt1 | contig 13320 bp, 10 predicted proteins | sample CZODoug3_1_2_16f_FD_122242 | JGI IMG/M metagenome (GOLD analysis project Ga0137418, IMG submission 122242) | Vadose zone soil fungal communities from Angelo Coast Range Reserve, California, USA - CZODoug3_1_2_16fungal (Hybrid Assembly) | ecosystem: Environmental > Terrestrial > Soil > Vadose...
CAGCGGTAGGCTTGGCGGCTATCGTCTCTGAGAGAGACTTGCCTTGTTTCTTTAGCTCGGCCACGTTGTTCCGAATGGCGACCAGCATGTCGTGGTATTCGGTGAGTCCGGCCTTATTTCCTACAGGTCCGTGCCCTGGAATGATGATCGTCTTATCCGTGACGATGGTCAGATTCCTCTCGGTTGCACGGATCATTCCGTCGATACTGCCTCCGGTCGAGTAGTCGATGAACGGATAAAAGCCGTTCCACCATGTGTCTCCGACGTGAATAATGTCAGCCTCTTCAAAGAGCACGGAGATATCGGTATCTGTGTGGGCCGGTCCGTAATACTTCAAAGCTATCCGGTTGTCGTTGTGATGCACATGGTGTTCGTCATCAAACACGGTTGTAGGAATGGCGCCGGCTGGCGCGGGCGGAAAGGTATAGCTCCAGCCTTCAACACGAGTTGAGGTCGAAAGACGCTTTTTCGTATTCTCGTGCGCTGTAATCGTTGCTCCTGCTGCATGCACCCACGCATTTCCATCTGTGTGATCGATATGCCAATGAGTATTTATCAGCTGTGTGACAGGGTCAGAGCTCAAGGCGCTGAGAGCCGCCGCAATTCGCACTCTCGATACTGTGAATCCTGAGTCGATCAGGAGCTTGCCGCCCTTACCCGTGAGAACCGCGATATTCCCACCTGAGCCCTCAAGAACGCTGATGTTGCGACGAAGCGCGTGGGCTTCAATCTTGGCTCGTGCTGCCTCGTTGATCATCGTCGGAACGATGCCGGTCTCCTGTGCAAAGAGGAGGCGCGGAGCGCATACCGCAGTGGCGGCGCCAAGACCGGCTGCGGCCATAAAGCGGCGACGTGAGAGGTTGGCCATGCCCTTCGACAGCATGGCAACCGAGGCGATTCGCCCGACGGCATCTGCGGGCGTAGTGAGTTTTGATCGGTAGAAAGATGTCAGGTCCATTACTCATTCCTTCGGGTCTGTAACCGGAGTTCACGAATCATGTGTTGCTCGGATTGCGAAAGAGTTAGTTAGAAGTTCGCGGCGGCATCGTACGCTCGAAACTCATTACTTCCTTCTCCACCGTGCACCGTCCTCAGGTGCAAGCGCAGAGCCATTCGTAAGCGATTGAAACGGAAAGGGAAGGCGGGTATGACCTTCTCGCGAATTTCGTGAAATTCGCGAGAAGCGTCATTTTACAATTTCGAATGCTACTGCAAGACCTGTCCGGAACAAAAAGGGGTACCTATCTGGGTCGAAAGCGTTCTCTGCAGTTCTGATTGTGGACAAGCTAGGACACCCGCTCCACTTAGCTCAGTCAGAACGGTTCGAATTTGCGCGCAGTTTGGCGTACTCGGCTTTGGCTTGCTGGTAGATAGGAATATCGGAGTCGGCATCCTTCCAGAGAGTCAAAAACTCCTCATACGACTTGCGCGCGGCGACTTGGTTACCCATCAGTTTGTGCGCCCTAGCTAGCTGTAAACGTGCTAATGCCCCAATCACTTCTCTTCCCACGATACCCGCATGATCGAGCAGCTTCTGGAACTCTACCGTTGCCAGGCGGCCCTCGCCCATCTGGAGGTACGCCAGGCCGCGGATGTAAGCGGGATAAAGACTATTAAAAGAATCGGGGGCCGCCAAGTCGTACTTCGCCGTGGGCCGCAAGACTTCGACAGCCCCGGCGGGATCTTTCTCATGAAGTTTCATCGCAGCCCGAATCGTCGGCAGGTAGTAATACTGAACTGCAGTATCCAATGGAAAATCGTGACCGAGCGCATCTGCTAGTTTCTGCGCTTGCCCAATGTCTCCTGCTCGCGCAAGGACTAGAGCGAGAACCAATTGCTCGCTGCGGTCCTTGGCCTTGTTGAAAGCCTTTGCTGCTACTCGTCGAGCTCGGGCCGAGTTGCCCACTTCGGCATCTCGCAGCGCAGGAAAGGTCTCCTTCCCGCCGGTGGAACGCAAAGAGTCGGCCTTTTTGGCCAAGGCAATAGCGTGGTGGAAGTGGCCATAGTAGGCCTCCAGAGCTGACCTTTCGTAAAGCAACACGGGTTCAGCGCCCGGCTTGCCCACCGCCCAATTCCACTGTTCGTGCATCGCGGGCTCGTCTTTTTTCAGGAAGGCGAGCAGGGCGCGGTTCTCGCGCAACCCGGTCCCGTCGAATTTGCGCGCATCGGCCTCATCGAATGTGACCGTCGCTTCGTCCAGCCGGTCCGTATTAATACTGCGTAATATCAGGGCGCCATAGCTCCAAGGGCTAGGCAACAGGCGAGCCGCTTCGCGCGCTTCGGCGAGAGACCTGTCTGGTTGTCCCAAAAGTTGCAAGCACCAGGCCAAGTTGTTGTGAGCAATGAAATCTTGGGGGAAGGTTGCCACCCACTGCAACAGGATGGGAAGGGCCTTTTCCTGTTCTCCGGTGACGTCAGCGTAATAACTGTCCTCCGCATGAAATCGGCCCGGCTCAGTCATCCTGGTGCGGAGCTCATAGGTTTTTTTCACAGCCGCTGCAGCTAAAGCGAGTTCACCCCGGTTTTGATAGGCAGACCCGAGAGCGGCATGGGCCAGCGCGAAATCTGGATCCACATCGATGGCGCGCTGGTAATACTGGAGAGCGGTCTGGGGGTCTCCAGCGAGATGGTGCCTGTAGCCCTCCGTCAGCAGCTGCAGGGCTTCCAGCGAAGGACTCGTCGCCTGCTCCAGCGGCTTGTTGAACTTGGCAACGGACGTCAATGGTTCGCCGAGCTTGTTGCGCAATTGCGCTGCGGAGACGCCCAACAGGTGCACGACTTCGTTTCGGCTGGCGGCGTCTTGCTGGACTTGCGCGACGATCACTCCCGACTGACAGTCAATCCCCTTCAGCTCGATGCGAAGGCCGTTCCCCGCATCCCTGATCGAACTGGCAACTACCATTTTGCTGTTCGTCTGAAGGCAAACTTCACGCGCGACCTCCGGCGTTAACTTCGTATCCTCAGAACGGTTGAGTGTCCTTAGAGTCGTGCGGACTTTGTTATCGATCAGGGTATTGAGATAGGGCGTCTGTTCCAGGGCGACACGCAAAGCTGTGTACAGGGCATCATCGAACACTGGATCGCCGGTCTGATTGCTGACGGCCAGAACAATCGTGTCACTCGCAGAAAGCGTCACCCGGTTGAGGAAGCGCCAGTATGCCCAGGTCCCTAAAGCTACAACCACAATCAACGCGATGGCCGCGAGCCACTTTCGTGTGTTGTGTGCAGGCCGCGCTTCCCTGCGGATTCGCTCGATATCTTCACGCATCTCGGCGGCAGACTGGTATCGTCGCGAGTGGTCCTTCTCCAGCGCTTTGGTGATGATGGTGTCCAGTCCGCGCGGCACCGCAGAGTTCAGATCATGCGCTGGGGCTGGCGTCTGATTGAGAATCGCGTCGTGGACGATTGCCGCCGTCTCGCCCGTGAAGGCACGCTGGCCAGCCGCCATCTCGTACAAGACCAGCCCGAAGGAAAACAGGTCCGAGCGGGCGTCTAATTTTTCTTTGCGAACCTGTTCGGGAGACATATAGCCGGTCGTCCCTATCGCGATCCCTGTGTGCGTAAGGTTGGTATGGAGTCCCTTGGGTGTTTCCGTGCCTGTCTCTCTTGAAGGCTCCTTTGAGCCCGCGGAAGTACTAGTGTCCGCTCTCTCTGGTGGGCCCATTTCCTCAACTTCTTCTGTAGACGCCAACTTCGCCAATCCAAAGTCCAGTATCTTCACTGGACCTTGCTTCGTCAGGAAAATATTTGCCGGCTTGATGTCGCGATGAATGATGCCTTTGTCATGAGCAGCCTGCAGCCCGTCGCAGATTTGAATCGCAATCTCTAAGAGCGGAATCAGAGGGATGGCCTTCGACTCGAATTGGGACAGGTGATGGAGGAGCGTCGATCCTTCGAGCAACTCCATGACGATGAACGGCTGGCCTTCGTACTCTGCAATTTGGTGGATCGTGCAGATGTTGGGATGGTTCAACGCAGATGCCGTTTGCGCTTCACGTTCAAAACGCTGGAGCGCAACCGGATCGCTGGCCAGCTCTTCCGGCAGAAATTTAACCGCCACCTGGCGGCCTAACTTCAGATCTTCGGCCTTGTACACCATCCCCATACCACCGCCGCCGATCACCTCAAGCACGCGATAGTGGGAGACTTTCTTGCCGACAAGGCCGCTCAGTACGGGCAATCCCTGCCGGATGGCTGCCCCACCCCGGACGGTTTCTGTGGTTGTTTCCAGCCGCTCAGGAGTTACCAGCAAGCGATAGCCTCGCCGCGCCAACGTCTCGATGTACTGAGGGTTATCAGCCGAATCACCCAGCGCTCGCCGGAGAACCCCAATGGCCATATTGATGCCGTGGTCGAAATCCACAACGGTGTCGTTGGGCCAGAGCTTCTTCCTGATTTCTTCGCGGGTCACCATCTTGCCTCCGCGGTCAATCAGCATTCGCAAAACTTGGAATGGCTGTTCTCTGAGCAGCAGTTTGCCGTCACCGTTTACCGCCCCGACCGGCCACAGTTCACCGGACCTAAGATTGATCTCAAACCCTCCTAGCCGGACGCGACCTTCGAGACTCTCTGCCATGGTCATTTAGTGTAATTGAGTGTACTGCCGGGTGACGCGGTCCCCAACAGGAGGAGACCGGGTTACCGCGCGCAGCCTCCGCTTTAGTCGTTTAGAATCTATTGCTTTCTGAAGCGAAATCCCATTTAGACCGCCAAAAGACCGCTAGCGCATTTACATCCTGACGGAACTTGGATACAGATGGCGCGATACTCGATGCACAGGTTTTACTTCTCGCGTGAATCCTTATGAACCACGGAGAAGCGAGACGCAGCCGAAAAAGGCCCCGGAGCTAGAGTCATGGCTGACCATGCGGTAGCCTTTCCAGATGTCAACAGACTTCGACGATTGTCATATTCCGGTCGTCAGCTCTTCCAGGGGGATCAGCCGTCGATAGAAGAATCGTCGACTGCAAAGTCGCTGAAAAATGCCTCGCCCGACGAGCATTCCGACGACGGATGTAAGAGCTTCGCAGGAATTGTCGAACTTGAAGCTGCCTTGCTGGAAATCTTAGAGCTGGTACGCACGGTGGCCCCCACAGATTCAACCATTTTGCGATTCAACGTGAACAAAGAGCGCGAGGCCAGGGTCGCTCTTGAGACTGCATTTCAACAGATAGAAGCGCTAAAGGACCAATTATATAAGGAGAATCTGGCACTGCGAGACGAAGTGGATCGGGTCTCCATGTTCGAAGAGATTGTTGGAACCTCCCAGGCGTTACAAGCCGTGCTTTCTCGGGTAATCAAAGTTGCTCCGACGGACTCCGGCGTCCTCATCACTGGTGAGACGGGCACAGGCAAGGAGTTGATTGCACGCGCCATCCACAAGCGATCCCGCCGATCAGAACGGGCCTTTGTCAGCGTGAACTGTGCAGCTCTGGCGCCGTCGCTGATTTCCTCCGAGCTGTTTGGCCACGAAAAAGGCGCGTTCACCGGCGCAACGCAGCGCCGACCGGGCCGTTTCGAGTTGGCGAATGCCGGAACCATTTTCCTGGACGAAGTCGGCGAACTGCCAGCCGATGTCCAGGTCGCACTGCTGAGAGTGCTGCAAGAGCGGGAATTCGAGCGGGTCGGAGGCACGGTATCCATCAAGGTGGATGTCCGTGTGATTGCCGCAACCAATCGCAACTTGGAAGCCACCAAGGCGAATGGGACGTTTCGCTCGGACCTCTTTTACAGGCTAAATGTATTCCCAATCGAAGTGCCGCCGCTTCGGGAGCGCAAGGACGATGTTTTGATGTTGCTTGAATATTTCGTCCATCGCTATGCCAAAAAGGTAGGCAAGAATTTCGGAAAGATCAACAAGCGAACCCTCGAACTATTTCGATCGTACGATTGGCCTGGCAATATCCGCGAGCTACAGAATGTCGTCGAGAGGTCGGTCATTGTGAGTTCCGACGGCGTCTTTGGTGTAGATGAAGCTTGGCTATCGAGGAATGCCGGGCAAGCGCCGTGGCGACATCCAGGGTCTGAAAACACCGATGGAAACTCGAGTCCCGAACGGCAGATCATCGAGGCCGCACTCGCAGAAAGCCGGGGCCGAATTTCCGGTCCCAAAGGTGCTGCGGCCAAACTTCAAATCCCGCCGTCGACTCTTGAGTCCAAGCTCAAGAAATTCAAAATCTCTAAGAACTATTTCAAGTTCGGCCAAGGGTGCGCCCTAGAATCGTGAAATCATGCTTTTCGCGAATTTCGCGAAATCCACACTGGCTCATCGCTTCGCTTCTCATTCCGTTTCAAGGTTTTACGAATGGCATTCCTCTTGCATTTCGTGACGATGCCTGTTGGAAGAGACGTCAGGAGCCGCAAGAGTCCGTCGTTGAGAAGGCGGCGCGAATGACCTGCAAGATCGAACGGCTCGCCAGCAAAGGGAACATGATCGTGTTGCGCCTGTGTGGATGGATTCAGGTGGAACACGTGAAAACAATCAGAGAGCTGATAGAACCGGAGACCGGCAAGGTAGCCGTTGACCTTACAGAGATGACGCTCATCGATCGCGATGTGGTGAATTTTCTTGCAACTTGCGAGCTTAAAGGCATCGAACTCCGGAATTGTCCGGCGTTTCTGCGGGAGTGGGTTACTAGTGAAAAGCTGCGGATAGCCGAGGAGCCTCACTAATCAATGGCTATCTATCTTTGCCGGTGTCCTCTACTGGGGATCGGGTTCATTGAAACCCTTGCCACACCGGAAGGCGAAAAAAGCAAACTTGGTCAAAAGCGTCAAGCGCGGAATTGCGGACGGCCAACCTGTTTGCTCAAGTCGATGGAGGGTGGTAAATCATGGCTTCGATCTCCCAATCCGTAGCGCAGTTCAATCCCCACGCAGGCGGTTTACGGGACGACACGACGCGGTTCTTTCCCGGCGACGATGCAGTCGCGCGAGGTGGCGAGACTCCAGCTGATGAATTTCTCGACAAGATCATCGGACGCCGTGCCGGTCTGCGACTGACTTTTTCCCAACTGAAAGCGGTGGCGCCAACGAATGTGACGGTCCTGATTACGGGCGAAACAGGTACTGGGAAGGAACTCATCGCGCAGGCAATCCACGAACTGAGTCCGCGTCGCTCGCGAAACCTCGTAAAAGTGAGCTGCGCGGCGATGCCCTCCGGACTGCTTGAAAGCGAGCTGTTCGGCCACGAACGTGGAGCGTTCACGGGCGCCGTCAATTCACATGTTGGTCGTTTCTCTCTCGCCGATCGCGGAACATTGTTCCTCGACGAAATCGGAGACATGCCCCTTGAATTGCAACCCAAAATACTCCGAGTGCTTCAGGAGCGGGAATTTGAAGCCATCGGAAGCACGCGCACGACGAAGGTAGACGTCCGGGTCATTGCGGCAACGAATCAGGATCTCCAGCAAATGGTTTCAAACCAAGAATTCCGGGAGGATCTGTTTTACAGACTCCATATCTTTCCGATTTTTCTTCCGCCTCTGCGCGAACGAAAAACGGATATTGCCGGACTCGTGACGCATTTTGTGAAGCAGTTCTCGGTCTCCATGAATAAAGACATACGCACGATTTCGGACCGCGCGATGCGGTCCATGATCAATCATTCCTGGCCGGGAAATGTTCGTGAACTGCAGAATTATGTGGCCCGCGGAGTCATCCTCGCTCGTGGGACAACATTCGATCTGATACCGCCTGACAAGCGCGTGACGCTGCGCGCAGAGCCCACGAGTGAGAAACTCGAGGACACGATCCGTGGCGAAATTCTCGCCGCATGTCACAAGGCGAACTGGCAGATCGGCGGACCGCGCGGGGCCGCGGCCCGGCTGGGACTGAAGCGCACCACGCTCTTTTACAAGATGAAGCGACTCGGAATTTCGCCTCCAGCAAAACCGTCCTGAATCAAAACTTTCGAACACTTTTGCGAACCGCTACCGCGCCCAGAGTATTCCGGCCCATGGAACTTCGAGCAGGAGAAGCACTCCGAGGAAGATCGCTCCAAAGATCGTGCCGAGCCGCCAGTAATCACCGGCGGGAAGATAGCCGCTGTTGGCATAGATCGGACTCGCCGCATCCGCGAGGGGCGTAATGATTCCCATGATCCCAAGCTCGATGCACAACAGAATGGCGAACTAATCAAGCCAACGACAACGGTTGCACAGACCGTCGCAGAAAACATCGAGCGTTCGGCAGAGAACCGAATGGTGCCCGGCGCGTGGCGACAGAAGGTCCAGTTTCCGCCAACGGTTTACAAGACGACCGTTGTGGGGCCATTCCGAGGACACAGGCCCAACCCTTCGGGTAAAAACCGAATGCTCTGTAGCTCGTCCGTTTCGACGTTTGGAGTCATTCGCCGCCCTCGTCGTTCTGAAGCTCGATCCACTCGAAAGCGACGACACAACGCTGGAGGAAATCGCGAATGGAGTAAGCAGGAGCCGAGTTCCTTGTACCGAATAATTTTACTTTTGCTGAGCTTTGTTCTATTGGACCCGTCATTTGAGAGTGCTTTCGTTCTCCGATGATTCAGCGTCCTTGTGATCGACCCCCGAGCCCCTGCCCGTAGCTCATCAAATTGCGCCCTCTATCAAGCTCGGATCTTTGCCAATTCATTAAAGATTCGGAAAGGGTCTGCTGCGGCCTGAGTTCTCGAGCCAAGGCAAAAGCGTTCGCGATACCCTTTGACGTGCTCGCTGCTGTATGAGGACGGATGACGAAGGACGCATCCCCAGTCAGGATAGTCCGGTCAAACACGACCTGCGGACAGGCGAGGTCCATGATGGCCTGGACGAAAGGCTCTTTCGTAGCTCTCAGCATCGTTTTGAAAACAGGCGGCAGAACCGATTCTGCGATGGCACGTTGCTTTTCTTCCTGCTCAGGATGAAGTCTTCCGGGTGGAATGGCATACGCTTGGCGGATTCCCTGGGCGTCTGTCAGCAAAGCCGACAACCCTTTTTCAGGCACGTTCCAGTACCAAACCCAATTAAGCCTCCTCTGCCCAACTTTGGTGCTCCCGGTTTCACTCGGAATTAGATAAGCGAGAATGTGGCTTCCCCGCGTCTCGAAGAAGGTGAAGCAATCAGCGAAAACCTTCAAAACACTGACCGGAAGGTCAGATTCCGGCACTACTCCGCGCCACGCAACATAGCCCGCATACTCTGGCTGCACCGCCGGCAAAAACAACGCTCGAGTACGTGATCTGAAACCGTCTGCAGCGACTAAAAGATCCGCTGAATCTTCAAAGCCGCTCTTGAAACACGACGTGATGGACGATTCATTTTGCTGAATGTTCTGAAACTCCCGATTGAGATGATAGTTCTGCTCTGGAAAGCTCTTCTTGAACCACGAGTAAAGCAGTCCCCACGAGGTCATCAGCTGAGGCATATGCTGAGACGAAAGGATTGAGCCGTCTGCGGCCAGATACTGTCTGCTCGTGAGCCAGACACCAACCTCGCCGTCAGACGTCGCCCCACAGAGCCGCAGCATCTGGAGGGTTTCTGGCTGCATCACGATACCCGCTCCTCGATCAGAAAGGCTCTGCGGACTCCTTTCGAAGATGTTCACTTCCCAGCCAATTTTGCGAAGCAAGATTCCCGCTGCCAGACCCGTCAAAGAGCCGCCTACAATTGTTGCTCGCCTCATCTACCTTCTCCGTCAGACCTCGCAGACGCCATTCTCACAACGTCCTGCCGTTCCCAGAATCTGCCGCATTGAAGCGGCGATTAGCTCTTCTTGTTGGGCACCTGTTGCAACTACCGTCCCTTGGAACGTAATTTGAGGAACTCCGCTAATGCCAGCGGACACCGCCATGCGCTCAGCCTCCTTCACCTCGCTTACGAGGGCTGGGCTGTCGAAATCTTCGACCTGTCCGAGCAATGAGACACCAAACTCCCGGGCTATCCGCAGCAGTGTCGTTGGATCACCAACGTCCTCACCCTTGATGAAGTAGGCTTGGAAAAGTCGTTCGGCAACTCTGTTCTGGATCTCTAAGCCTTCCCTCAGCGCAGCCGCGAGCAGCACGTGTCCTCTGAATGTGTTCGGTGTTAGCTTCATCAAATCGTGGCGGAACTCGATGCCGACCTCTTTTCCTGCGGCAGCGACCTGTGCATCGAGCCGTTGCGACTGCTCCCAACTGCCAAATTTGGCGGAGCGATACAGCCGCCGATTTAGGCCATCGACGGGCATCTCCGGGTTAAGTTGGAAGGGGTGCCAGCGCATCTCTAATGATTTTCCCAAGATCGATGCAGCTCTATCAATGCGACGCTTTGCGACAAAGCACCAGGGACAGATCAAATCCGAAATCACGTCGACGACCAGACCATCCGTGTGCTGCGCACCTGTGGCTAGAACTTTGTTAGTCATATGTGGCGCTCCTGCACTCATGGGTTTATTATAGAGACTAGGTCACCACGCAACAAGTAGGCACCAATTGGTTACCATGAACACAGATATGAGAAAAACGACCGGCTCCGCAGGGGGCGAACCACTTTACGACCCGAAGTACCCAGCGCGACAGGTATTACGGGTCATTGCCGACACGTGGACTCCAATCGTCCTGTTCTGCCTAAAAGGGCGAACTCGCCGTTTCAGCGAACTACAACGTTCCATCCCAGATATTTCTAAGAAAATGCTGACCCAAACTCTACGGAAGTTAGAGCGATGGGGTCTCGTCAATCGTCTTGTTCATCCAGTAGTGCCTCCACACGTTGATTACAGCCTGACCGCGGTCGGCGCAAAGTTCGCGGAGGCAGTAGGGCTCCTCTGCAATTGGGCCGAGAAGAATAAGGCGATGTTGAAACAGGTTGACAGAACGCTAAATCGTACCAATTGATCTGCAACTACAATTTCAGATGGTTGCCGGGTGGGTTCGCTAGGAGAGCCGTGGTTACGTTTCTGACTTGAGAAGGAGACACCTGACGGCAGGATTCGTTCCGTAGCTTCGGGTCGGATCCTTTCACAGGAGCGACTCGGCGGGCTGCACCATCGTTATAATCGAGCGGCCTAGTTCGGATCGACTTTCCGCTAGTCCTTTATATACGCGCGTCCCACGCGCACTCGGGTTCGTGCCCTCCAGAGTCTTCATGCTGTATCGAGGCGATAATCGTATTCAGACCAACTCTACTAAGAACCGCCTCGTCTTCGGCCTCGGCTCAAGTTTTGGCGAACCACTGGATTTGAACCATCGACCTCCTGGTCCCGAACCAAGTATCTAAATCCCATAAACGCTTTATTTGGCGTCGCTTACGGGATCAGAAACGTTGTTTCCCCTCTCTTAGTTGTCCGTAAGTTGTCCGTAGCGTAACGACCTGAAACATAAAGCATTCGGTTAACAGGGTCGAGAGATCAACTTCATTAGAACTTGCCGGAGATGGCGCTAATCGAAGGAAATCAGCAAGTTGCGACTAAACCCGATGAATCGCTTTCTCCTTCTTTATTCACTGTTTGTTCGCTTTTTGTCTTGATTCATCGCAATTAGTAATACGCATTTTTACGACAGCGCGCCCTCGGAGTGAATGGTGCGAGATTTCGGCCTCGAAACAAATATCAGATAGGTTGGCGATTGCTTCCAAGTAGCCGACCACAGAAGGTGGCCAGACCAGTCAATATAAGCGCGTTTCTCGGTATTAATCCGACGGACGGGCCCACAACTTCCAGGTTGCCGTCATCCGGGGATGATCCGCTCAGACGCCAAGTCTGGCTTTCTCCTCCGCGTACTGCCTGGTACCTTCCCGCCGCGCCTAACATCTAAGTAGTGTTGCCTGGGTTCCGGTGACTCATGCATATGGAGAACTTAGTAGAAACGAGGAAAGGAATGATGGTAGAGAAGTTGGAAACGCGAAGCGCTCCCGCGCTCGCCGCGATCAACGCTTTTGTGCGTGGATCTTCTGCCCGGCTGTGCTCCAGCAACAAACTAAGATGGGACGGAGTTTATCTGGAACATCATAGGATGTTTCCAGGTGAACGAAACAATTCTGTTTCCACTCACCATTTAGTTGTGCTCTGTACCAGCCATGTAGCGCGAGGGGAAACCTCATGGGAGCGCGCGCACTTCGTCCCCTACTCCTACTCTCCGGGAGACATGAAACTTTATTCTGCAGGTCTGATCGGCGCAGCCAGGCGATTCACCGACGCCACAGCGATCTCGTGCGCCCTCGACCCTAAGTTGGTGTCGGAAGTCGGAGACGATCTTGGCGCTCCTTCAACGGTGGAGTTTCGACCGATCGCGAATCTTCGTGATGATTCTCTGCAAGGCGTAGTCAAGCTCTTGGCGGCAGAAGCAAATTCCCAGGGAGCATCGGGAAAGCTATATGCGGATCACCTAGCTCACGCTCTCGCTCTTCGATTTCGACAGCTTTCCGGCGGAGTACGAGGTCCCAAACCGTCACAATCTGGGAAGATGCCGACTCGGATTCTGCAGCGGGTTCTCGACAAAATGAGGGCTGACCTCGCCACCAACCTTGATCTACATACTATCGCTGCAGAAAGCGGATACAGCCGAACCCATTTCTTGCGTACCTTTCGGGCATCGACGGGATACTCCCCGCACCAGTGGCTAACGCACCTGCGGATAGAAGAAGCGAAGACCCTCCTGCAGAAAGCTTCCAATTCACTGATCGATATCGCGCTAGACTGTGGTTTTTCGAGCCATGGGCATTTTTCGAACATCTTCCGCAGAATCGTCGGAATAACTCCCCGCGAATACCGCCGCAATTATGGTTTGATTCTGTAAGAATGGCTTCTTTTCGTGAGCAACCTCTTAAGCCCTTCGCTATGCTCTCGATGATGGTCAAAGACCATCGGACTGAATGCGCGCAAATCGTTGCACAACGATACGGCTGCGCGGTCAAAGGAGAGCAATATGCCTTTAGGGCAACAAATGGAAGGGCGCGCAACATCGTCGGGACTGGATTCACCAGTTAGAACAAAAGTCGCAATCAGTCACCATGACACCATCAAATGGTTTGAGGCAATCCCCGGAGAACAATTGTGTATTCGGGTTCACGGAACACAGGTGAATGGCCGCTATGCAATTATGGAAAATATCGCGGCGCCAGGCACAGCAACACCTATGCACTTCCATGCGGAAGATGAAATTTTTCACATCCTTGAAGGGACTGTGACCTTCAGCATCGACGGCGACGTTTTCAATGCCTCCGTCGGCTCAATTGTGGTTATTCCAGCAGGCGCACATCACGCGTGGAGGAATCGTTCGAACGCTCCGATCCGCATGTCGACCTTCTTTTCGCCAGGTGGAGTAGAAGAGCTTTACCCCAAGCTTGTCGGCTTGTCGCTAGAAGAGCTATCTACTGTAGTCGAACCATT
>Ga0137418_10004145_pt1 | contig 13319 bp, 15 predicted proteins | sample CZODoug3_1_2_16f_FD_122242 | JGI IMG/M metagenome (GOLD analysis project Ga0137418, IMG submission 122242) | Vadose zone soil fungal communities from Angelo Coast Range Reserve, California, USA - CZODoug3_1_2_16fungal (Hybrid Assembly) | ecosystem: Environmental > Terrestrial > Soil > Vadose...
GCCTCGCCCGCGGTGATAGCCTGGGGCAACGGACTTGAGCGCAATCAGAACGGCGGCTCCGGACTGCGCGCCATCGCCGCTCTACCAGCGCTGGCAGGCAAATTCGGCGTGGCGGGCGGTGGCCTTGTCGGTGGCGCAGGTCATGCCTTTCCGAAGACGCTGGATAGATTGACGCGCACCGATTTCGTGCCGCCTAAGACGAGGACGATCAATATTCTTGACGTCAGTCGGTTGCTCCTCGATGACTATCTGGAGCCGCCAATCAAGGCCCTGTTCATCTATAATCACAACCCGCTGATCGTCCATCCAGACCAGAATCGGATGAAGCGGGCGCTGGCGCGGGAGGAGGTATTTGTGGTCGGCATCGAAGTCGCGATGACCGACAGCATGGCGTACGCCGATGTGGTTCTGCCGGCTTGTACGCATTTCGAGCACGCCGATCTCTACGCCGCTTACGGACAGCAATATCTGCAGCGAGCTGAAGCAGTCATCCCGCCGGTCGGCGAAAGCCTGCCCAATACGGAGATCTTCCGACGGCTCGCCGCCAAGTTCGGTCTGACGGACCCTGCATTCAGGGCGAGCGACACCGAACTGATGGACGCGGCCCTTAGCTCGGATGATCCGCGCATGCAGGGTTTCCAGCCGAGCCGCATCCCAGTCAATCGGGCAATCAAAATGGAGTACGGCGGCACTGAGCCCATCCTGTTCGCTAATGTCGCGCCGCGAACGCCCAGCGGAAAAATTGAATTGCGGTCACAGGACCTCGGCGATCGCTATGGTGCCCTCCTGCCTGGCTACCGACCGCTCGTGTCACAGTATCCGTTGACACTGATCACGCCGGCCTCCGATAAACGCATTACCTCCACCTTCGGGGGCCTCCCGGAAAGCGACGCCACACCGGTGCTCGAGATGAATCCGGACGACGCCGCGAGGCGCAGGCTGACCGACGGAATGTGGGTGAGAGTGTGGAACGATTTGGGAGAGGTGTTTCTGCCGCTGCAGGTCACTACGGTCGTACGGTCGGGCGTGGTTTGCTCCGAAAAAGGCGCGTGGCTGCGCACCAGTCCGAACGGGCAGACGGTGTCTGCATTGGCTCCCACACACAAGGCCGATCTTGCCAATGGCGCCTGCTTCAACGATGCCCGCGTCGAGGTGCAAGCGCGCTGAGACATCTCCGCCGCAGCACAGTGAACCGTGGGTGCCCTGCGAAGGAAAGAGTTCGAGTACGTGCTCGGTTCCCGAATCCTCGATAGTGCCAAGGGGAAGGATGATAGGCGTGACACCCTAGAGCCGGAGCTTCACTGCGCTGCAGCCAGTGCTCACTGCCGAACGATTAAAAAAAGCCGTCCAGCCGTCCTCGCGCGAACAGGTCTGTCCCGGTGTCTTGAAATCAGATTCTTGGCCCCCATGAATTTTCCGTGGCCGATAGTTTGCACATCGTGTGTCCGCACTGCGAGACGGTCAACCGTATTCCCGCGGCACGCCTGGATGCGGCACCGAGGTGCGGGCAGTGCCATCAACCCCTGTTCACGGGCCATGTGATCGAGCTGACCGGCGCCAATTTCCATAGGCACATCGAACGTAGCGACGTACCCCTGGTGGTGGATTTTTGGGCTCCCTGGTGCGGTCCCTGCCGCATGATGGCGCCACAATTCTCTGCGGCCGCTGCAGAGCTGGAGCCGACGGCGCGCCTGGTGAAGGTCAACACTGACGCCGAGCCGAGCCTCGCCAACCAGTTCAACATCCGCAGCATTCCCACGTTGGCGTTGTTCAAGTCAGGTCGCGAGATCACCCGTCAGTCTGGCGTCATGGGCAAGTCAGACTTGGTCCGTTGGGTGCGCGCCCACGCCTGACACATACGCTCACACTTCCTCGCCGAAGCAATCACGCGGACTTGCTGCATCGCAGGGCGCTAATAAGGGGAGGTTCGTCTTCCATGCTATCCTTTGCCGAAGGGAGCCCAGAGTAAAGTCATCGCAGGAGGACCGCCATGTGCTACGAGGAACGATTTTTCCTGCAGCGGACAACGATGAAGGCCCAGAAGCGCGAAGAGCCGCAGTCTGTGATCGACCGCCTGCGGCCGAGCTCGCCACCCGATCGCGCGAAGCCCGAGACGGACAAGCCGAAGGAAGTCGAGCCCGAGCTGGAGACTGTCTGAGCGGTTGAAGGCCGAGAGCCCTGGGTTGCCGATGCTGCCCGGGCTTTCGATCGCGGCGCATCATCTGGCGCGCAGTTCGACCACGCAGCGCGAGCCGCCATTGGACATTCAATACCCCCGGTGGAGCGAGACATCGGACGTGATTCCGATGTTTCCCACGCTCGTGTGGAAGATCGAGCTCGAGGCACAGTTGCGGGAAGCCATCTGCGCTCAGGCGCTCGCAGCGCTCGCGCGCATGAGGCGGGACCTGCCGTCGCTTGCGCCCGGCCAAGGGTGGCAGTCGGCCCAGTCGCTCCACGAACTCGATGACTTCCGGGATCTCGTTGCCTGCGTGCACCGCGTCGTGCCGGGAATTCTGCGATTCCTAAAGATCGGCTACGACGCGTACCAAATCACCGGCTGCTGGGCGACGGTCCTGTCGAGAGGCGCGGCGCACCCGATACACCAGCACCCCAATAATTTCCTGAGCGGCGTGTACTACGTCCGGACCCATCGAGGCGCGGACACCATCAACTTCCACGACCCGCGCAATCAGACCGGGATCATCCGACCGCCGGTCGTAGAGCTCACCGCCGAGAATACCGACCACGTCGTCGTGAGAGTGAAGGATGGAACAATGCTCGTGTTTCCAGCCTACCTGCAGCATTCCGTCGACGCGAGCGCGAGCGATGAAGAAAGAATCAGCGTCAGCTTCAACATCATGTTCTCATCGTTCACGGAGCATCTGAGCAAGCCGCTGTGGCAACCAGCGGCAGCGCCCACACGCGCCAACGCGTAGTCAAGCACGCTCCCCCGTTGCGGGGAACACGCTGGGCTCACGCACAGCGCGTGCCGGTCGCTTTATATTCGCTGCGTCTTGCGGCGGCTCACGTGGTGGAACGCACCAAGACCGAATAAGCCCATGAGCAGCAACGGCCAAGTCGGGGGTTCTGGAACAGACGTAGCGAGCACCAGATTGTCAACGCTCAGATTCAACCCAGCAAAATTGTATGCATCAGATGAAAATTGAACGTGGTCGATACCGGGACCCGTAAGCGTAAATGTTGCGGCGGGAGTATAGGAAAAGAGCAGACTCTCGCTAACCGACCCAAGTGCCGTGTCGGCCGCTGAGTAAGCTGTCGCGGTCCACGCGGCCATCGTTGCGGAACCTAACCCCGGGCGAGTGAAAGCAAAGGAGTCGAGGGGCGTCGAGAAACCCAAGTTATAGGTGAAGAGAGTGGCCATTCCGGCAGGGTTAAAAAAATTGGGGCCTGAAACTGTCGTTACATAGTCAGGGTAGGCATAAACACCCGGCTGGATGAGAGGGTAGCTCGTGCTGAAGCTAATTCCGTAATCTGAGAGGTAGCTCACGACGGGTGCGCCAATGACCCCACTTGCCGAAGTGTCGATACCATCGAAATCAACGACCACAGAGCTTGCGCTCGCAGCCGTGGCATGAAGCGCGCCAAGAAGAATGCCTCCCAGAACGAGGCGTGCGAATGATCTGATCGGACGACGATAATTCAATGCATCTCTCCTAATACCTACGTCTTGTTTCCCTATTACCGATAGGACTGCGCACGGCGACGTTGAGTGCAAGAGGCGGAGTGTGCAAAAGCCGCACCAAATATTTCTCACCATATAATCATCAGGTTGAGCGCGATCTCGTAATTGGGCTGTAAAGAATACTGACACTTCCAATGTAAAGTCGCGAAACTGGCGGATGGGACCCGCACGATTCGTTAAAGCGGAGAGATGCATGCCACGAACCCGTACGAGTGATGTTCAAGATCGGTTGAGGAGTCAAACGACGCTGGCCGCGCACCTGCTCACCTTTCTCGCGGTGTTCGCCGTGGCGCCAGCGCAAGCGGACGAGCCGGCCAAGCCCGCCAGCCGTGCCGAGGCGATCGCAATCATCGCTAATGCGCGCAAGATCGTGACGCCCAATGGGGTGGAGCGGTTGGAGAAGGTCCGCATCGGCGGGATCGATCAATGGGTCTCGATCCGCGGCACCGATCGCAGGAATCCGGTGCTGCTGCACATCCACGGCGGGCCGGGGTATATCTCGATCCCGATGAGCTGGTGGTTCAGCCGGGGCTGGGAAGAATATTTCACGATCGTTCAGTGGGACCAGCGCGCCGCGGGGAAAACCCATCTGCTCACCGATCCCGCCGCGATCGCGCCCACCTTGACGCGCGAGCGGATGATCGCCGATGCCGAGGAGATGGCTGCCTGGGTCCGCAGGGAATTCGGGAAGGACAAGATCTTTGTCCTGGGCCATAGCTGGGGCAGCTTCCTTGGCCTTCAGCTCGCGCAGCGTCACCCCGAGTGGCTGCACGCCTATATAGGCGTTTGCCAACTGATCGACGGACCCGAGAACGAGCGTCGCGGTTGGCGCTTCGCCATGGACGCCGCGCGGCGCGCGGGTAATGCCGAGGCGGTGCGCGAGCTCGAGGCAATCGCCCCCTACGGCGCCCCCGGCCGGACGATCCCCATCAAGGACATCTATGTTGAACGCAAATGGATGGGATATTACGGCGGCGTTATGGCCTATCGCCGTGACAACAAGACGGATAGCGATCTCGCCCGGCTGTCGCCCGACTATAGCGATGGGGAGATCGGCCGCCTCTGGGAAGGCAATGAGTTCGCCACGCCCTATCTGCTTCCCGAGCTGCTCACGCTCGATCTCACCACGATCCGCAAGCTCGCGGTCCCGCTGATCCTCTTCGAGGGCCGCCACGACCGGAACGTGAACTCAGAGGTCGCCGCCGCGTGGTTTGACACGGTGGAGGCGCCGGAAAAGCATCTCGTCTGGTTCGAGCATTCGGCGCACATACCGATGACCGAAGAGCCCGGCAAGTTCCTCCTCTCGCTCGTGCGCTACGCCCGGCCGATCGCCGAGAAGGCCGGGAGCGGTGAGCACCTGGACACCGCGTGGTAATTCGGAAGATCGCGGCCTAGTGGTCCTTTTTTTGACCGATGACCGGAGGCGGGGGCATCGGTGGAGCGCGATCCGGTCCGGAAGCGTTCGCGACAAAAGCACGCAGGCATTCCCGGGAGCAGATCGCCACCGCCGGTGCCTGATCATCGATCGCACCAGGATTCGGATGGCGGCTCAGCCGGAAATGGGCGCGCGGCCGGCGTTCGTCTTCATGACCGATGTCGCACGCGCACACGTCGCACGTTAGCACGAGCACTTCAACCGGAGCATGAAAGGACCCCGTTTTGCGCCAGGCCATGATTGCACCTCGCAGACGCGCAGCACTCCCCAAAGCGGCCCTATGCGCGCGGGGAGAACAGTCGCCGAACCGACCTCAGTAGCGGCGTGGTCCGCTTCCGCTTGTAGCCGAGCGGTCGCGTTCCTGCGCCTCGCTGACCTTGAGGGCCCGGCCTCCGAAGTCCGTTCCGTTCAGCGCCTGGGTGGCGCGCGCCGCATCTTCATGCGGCATCTCCACGAAACCGAAGCCGCGCGGGCGCCCCGTGTCGCGATCGTTGATCAGGGCGAGCTTTTCTACGGTTCCGTGCGGTGAGAACAGGGCGCGCACGGTATCCTCGGTGGCTGTGAAGGGAAGATTTCCAACGTATAGTTTGGTCACTGCGAATTACTCACGAAATAAAGGAAACGAGCAGGAAGGCCCTGCCTCCTGGTTCGCCAGACTTTCTGAGGGTGGCAGACGTTGGCCAGAACATGCGCCGGAACGGCACAAGGCCAAAGACAGACAAGCCGAAAGATCACGAGCCTGGGCCGCAGGCTACAGCAACCCGCCGTGTCTTGCCGAGATTTCGTGCAAGGGTTAATGAAAAGAGAAGGCCCCGCGAGCGGGGCCTTCCAGTGCACGAAAGTGCTTTGCGAGAGACAATCGTCAGGCCGCGGCGGCCAGCAATTGCCAGTTCTTGGGCAGAATGACTGCATCGATGGCGTGAACGATGCCGTTCGTCGCAACGATGTCCGACTTGGTGACACGGGCCCCATTGACCCGAACATCGGATGACGATACCACTGACGTCAGCGGGCTGCCCTGCAGCGTCATCACTTCTCCTGACTTCACGTCCCTGGCCGCGAAATAGCCCGAGACCACGTGGTAGTTCAGAATTGCCTTGAGCTTGCCCACGTCCTTGAGCACGCTGTCATACCCACCTGCCGGAAGCCTCTTGAACGCCTCATCGGTCGGCGCGAAAACGGTGAACGGGCCCTTGGCGGTCAGCTCATCGGTCAGACCCGCCGCTTTGACTGCGCTAGCGAAGGTCGTGAAATGGCCCGCGGCGATCATCGTGTCAACGATGTTCTTTGTGGGTGTCGTGTTAGTGCTCCTGGCGGCCTCGCCGGCAGGAAAGCTCTTCGATTGATCCATAGATTGAACCTCGACGTATAGTCAGCGAGAATTCGCTGACCAACTCAACTCATCTGCGGTTGAGGCGTGAAGTATACGCCCTATGTCTAGCGTGTGCGGCGCATGAACAAAAGAAACTCTGTTACGAGCCACTGCTCGATTTGAATTGCGATCAGTACGAAACTCGCGACGGACTTCAGGTGAACAATTCGTCCAAGTCCGCGGCGCCGACGGGCTTGATCAGGTACCGCTCGATCCCGGCCGCGCGCGCGAGCTCGCGGCCGGGATGATCACTGTTAGCCGTCAAGGCAATCAGTCTCAGGTTCTGCAGCTTCGGATGTTGAGAGAGATGCCGGGCGACCTCGTAACCGCTCATGTCCGGAAGTTCGAGATCCACGAGCAGGACCGTAGGCACGAACTCGACTGCGAGAGCGAGAGCAGTCGCGCCGGTGTACGCGGTGCGCGCATCACCGTACCCCGTGGATTGCAGCAATGAAGCGAGAGCATCGGCGGCATCCGCATCGTCATCGACTATCAATATGCGCGGCATATAGGCCCGCACGCCGCCCTCGCTCTGCGCCCTGGATTGTCTCGACGGGTGCGCGGCCACAATAGTCCGCTTAACGGAAGCTCACGGGACGCGGGTGCTGGTTGCGCGCTTCGAAGCTCCTGATCTGACGCTCGGCTTCGCTGCTCGTGACGCCATACGCGTCTTCAATCTTACCCGCAAGGGCCGCGCGCGCGCCCGCTATCATGTCGAGGTCATCGGCGGTGAGCCTGCCCCAGTTTGCATGCACCTCGCCCCTGAACTGCAGCCAGCTGGCTTCCACGAAATTCCAGTCCATCTAGGTCTCCTCTCGCGGCACTGGCGCTTTCCGCACGCCACCACCCAGACCGGGACACGCACCTTGAGCCGCCTCGATAGCGGTCCTTTCAGATCCTCCAACTCGTCGTCTCTCGAGGCTAAACTAGGTTGCCGGACTTCAATTGACCGTTACCAGAATTCGCTTGGCGTCGACTCGAGGCTGCTTGGGAATCTCGATCTCGAGCACACCATCGGCATAGCGCGCCTTGATCGCCTCAGCCCGTGCCGAATCCGGCAGGGTGAAACGGCGCAAGAAAGCGCCGGCGGCGCGTTCAGTGTGTTCGAAGCCGTCGCTCTTAACACGCTCCCTCGCCGGCCGTTCGCCACGAACGGTCAACGTGCCGTCTTCGGTCGAGACTTCGATGTCCTTGGCCGCGACCCCCGGCACATCAGCACGCAGGACGAACCGATCGCCTTCCTCCTGTAAATCCACCGGCGGACTCCAAGCGGTGGCCGGCTGTGAAGCGTCCGACCTCGCGCTGAAAAGCTCGTCGATCTCGCGATGCCAGCGATCCAGGAGGGACCACGGTTGATAATACACAAGATTCGTCATTTCGCTCTCCGGTCAAATGGTCAAATCTACTCTGTCCTGGCTTGCCGATATTGGGGCTTATCGCGTCCTTTAAAGGTACGAGCTGACACTAAATGGCACCGACAGCCAGACACAACCCTCGCGATGCGTCCTTTGGTGTACAAGGGTAGTGTGTCGGCCAGCGCGCCAACCAGCCGCAGGGCTTAGCCTTAACAGCATGTCAATTTCACGGTGGCATTTCCATGAGCTCACTTTTTGAACCAAGCAAAGAAGCCGTGAGACACGAGCGTGCGATGAGTTCGTTGTGCGACCGTAGCGGTGCACCGCTGGCGGAGGTTCGGAGTCTGTTTGCGCAAGAATTCTCCAGGCTCGAACTGGGCGCCAAAGTTCGCTCGTACCTGGCGGTCCTTGCGGCGTCCAACGTTCGCGCAATGTTGCGGCGGAAGGCCGCGTAGTGCCGCGTGAGCCGTAATGGATACATCCACTATCGTAGCCGTGGCATCCTCTGCAGGCGACCCGGAGGCCGTTTCCGAACTGCTGTCCGCTCTACGTGGTGAATGCGGTGCAGCCTTTGTTATCGTCCAACATCTCGATTCGGGCCGTGAGCGGTTGCTGTTCGAGGCTCTCGGCAGTAGCACGATTCTTCCGGTGATACACGCGCACGACGGCTTGGTAGTGGAGCAAGGCCGCGTCTACGTGATAACCGCAAATACCACGCTGACAATGACCGGTGGCCGCATTCGCGTGACACCCAACCCAGGCGGACTGCATCATCCCGGTGATGTTCTGTTCACCTCGCTCGCGAAAGAGCAGGGCTGTAGCGTGATCGGCGTGGTCCTCTCGGGCGAAGGCTCCGACGGTGCCCTCGGCATACGAGGCCTCAAGCAAGGCGGCGGCGCCACACTTGCACAATACCCGGGATCTGCACGCTTCCCCAGCATGCCCATCAGCGCCATTGAAACCGGGTGTGTGGATATCGTGTTGCGCCCGAATGAGATCGCCCGTGAGTTGGCCCGTCTCAGCCGCCACACTGCGCCTACCGCGAGCGTTGCACGTTGCGCGCCTGTCATCGATGACGATGCGGGACTTTCTCGCGGGCGCGTCACGGCGTCGCAGTATTCTATTGTCGGTTGACAGTCCTTGTGGCGTGACAAGTCCACAGGAGCAGTCTCATGGCGTCTATACCGGTAGGAGCCCAAGGTTCATTCACGCTGGTGGTAACCGTTGAACACCTAGCCAATCGCTTCAAGGACGCTATTTTGCCGCCGGTGTTGGCGACGCCAGTCATGATCATGGCCATGGAGAACGCCGCTCTCAACGCGATCAAGCCCTTCCTTGGAGCGGGGGAGAGTGCGGTGGGAACGCGCGTTGACGTGCTTCATTTGGCGGCGACGCCCGTCGGCAGGCAGGTCGTCGCGCGAGCGCAGGTAACCAAGGTCGATGGCCGTCGCATCGAGTTCAAGATCGATGCGACGGATAGTGTCGCGCCCATTGGCTCCGGCACCCATGAGCGAATGGTCATTGATATGGTGCGTTTCGTCGAGCGGCTGAAACAGAACTCCGCCTAGCAATTCCCTGCTACGGACGCGTACCGGCGGCTCAGGCCTGCCGGGTCGAATCTCTAGGCGGCGGCGATCGCATGCGGTTTCCATCCTCGGCGAGTTCGCGCAGCACCCGATGCACGAACTGAACGCAGATCGATCCCTCGCCCACCGCCGACGCAATACGCTTGACGCTTCCGGCCCGCACGTCGCCGGCAGCAAATACCCCCGGCACGCTGCTCTCCAGTAGGTACGGCGGACGTGGCAGGCTCCAGCGTGCATCGGCCAACTGCTCGACGCCGAGGTCGGGTCCGGTTTTCACGAAGCCATGAGTATCCAGCACCACGCAGCCTTGCAGCCAGTCTGTGTTCGGTTGCGCTCCCGTCATCAGGAATACGTGTCTGAGATCGCGCGCTTCGGGTTCCCCATTGCGGCGCGTCCAGGAGACGCGCTCCAAGCGATCGGAGCCGTCGAGCGCCGTGAGCTGCGTGTGTGTATGCAGGCTGATGTTCGGGGTGTCTTCGATGCGGCGAATGAGGTATCGCGACATGCTCTCGGTCAGCCCGTCGGAGCGGACCAACATGTGCACGTGACGACATGAGCCGGCAAGAAACACCGCCGCCTGGCCTGCGGAATTGCCGCCGCCGACGACTATGACATCCTCGTCAGCGCAGAGCTTGGCCTCCAAATGAGTGGCGGCATAGTAGATGCCACGGCCAAGAAAGAGCGAGAGGTTGGCGATATCGGGCATCCGGTACTGCGCGCCGCTGGCGATGAGGATGGCTTTGCTGCGCATTGATCGGCCATCGGCCATGTCGACCGAGTACGGCCAAGCCTCACAGCGGAGTCTGACCGCGTGCCAGGCCACGCTCAGTTGTGCCCCGAACTTCTGCGCCTGAGAGAACGCTCGACCGGCGAGCGCGGCTCCCGAAATGCCGGTCGGAAATCCCAGATAGTTCTCGATCCGGGAGCTCGTTCCGGCCTGGCCGCCGGGGGCGAAGGTCTCCACCATGCGCACGTCCAGGCCTTCGGAGGCGGCATAGACGGCGGCGGCAAGACCTGCAGGGCCCGCGCCGATGATCAGCAGATCGTGCACGCGATCGTCGGCGGGCGGGGCATTGATGCCCAGGCATTCGGCCACTTCGGCATTGCTGGGATTCTTGAGCAGCTCGCGGCCTCGGCAGACCACTACGGGAACGTCCTCGCCCCGGACGTGAAAGCGCTCGAGCAATGCCTGGGCGTCGACATCGTGCTCGATGTCGATATTCACGTAGGGACGAGCGTTACGCGTCAGGAACTCCCGTAACCGCAAGGTGTCGGCGGAATGATCCGAACCCAGCAGCAGCACCTCGCTGTGGCCTGATTCGATGACACTCATGCGGCGCAGGATGAAAGCGCGCATGAAGAGCTCGCTGAGCTCGGCATCGTTCTGCACAATGCGTCGCAGCTGTTCCGTGTCGATCAATAGAACGGTGCCGGCCTCGCGCACGCGAACGCGCACCAGGGCAGGGGTGCCGCGCAAGGTGCCCATCTCGCCGGTAAAGTCCCCGGGGCCCAGAAGGTAGAGCAACTCGTAGCCCGACGCGGCCTGAGTAGCCGACGGCGGAGCCAGAGCCTCAACACTTCCCGCCGCCACCACGAAAACACCCCGCGGTGGGGCGCCCAGTTCCACGAGGATCTCGCCCGCGCTCGTCTGCATGCGGGTGCCCCGGCGCTCCAGGCGCGCGAGCTGTGCCGAGGCGAGCTTAGGGAACATCTGTGCGCGACGCTGTCCCAGGAGATTGTTCGCCACAGTCGCTCCTACAGATCGAGTCGAGTCACGGCGGGAGCTCCATCACCAGCTCATCGATGTAGCACCACCTCCAATTCTCGCCCGGTTCGATCGACGTCATGATGGGGTGTTGGGTCGCGTGGAAATGCTTGGTCGCGTGCCGGTTCTTCGAGTCGTCGCAGCAACCGACATGCCCGCAGGTCCTGCACAGTCGCAGGTGCACCCAAGTATCGCCGAGCTTGAGGCACTCCTCGCAACCGCGACTACGTGGACGATCGGTCCGCACGAAATCCAAATGACCGCACTGCTTAGCCATAAGACCGGCAAGGGTGAGCCCGTTGGCCGTAAGCGGCGGCTGCGGTCGAACTAAGCGCGTTCGACCGGCTCGCGGTTTTCTGACGATCGGGGCGGGGGGTCCGGGGAATGAACCGCGATCGGATCGCTTGCAGGGAAGGTCATTTCGAGCGCCTCGTCGAGACGCGCGTCGAGGTCCCGTTCGGAGTTGGGTTCCTGGGTCATGCTGCTAGGATTAAGTGCGGTCCGCTGAGCGAGAGTCTGCGATGATGATACACCCGCGGAACCGCTGGACACATCGATTGCGCACTTTCAGACGCTCGCCGGCTTTCTGGGTGATCAGCGCGGCGACAGGAGCGACCGTCATATGACGCCTGGAGGCCACGGCATCGGGCGGCGTAAGGATTATGAAGACATTGGGCCGCAGAGGTGGCGCTGCGGCATCGCCGCAATGCTCGTGCTCCTGTCTGCCTTCGTCAGTTCCGACCTTCACGCTGCCAGTGCCGACTCCGTGCGCTCACAGATTGCAGGCGCGATTGCGAGTGCTAGCTCAATCCTCGACCAGTCGGCTGTGGCTCACGGTGGGTCACAGGCATTGCAGAGCGTGTATTCGGGCTCGGGAAACGCTCCTCTATGGAGTCGCGAGGGCGGGGCCACGCGCCAGGCGGAAGCACTGCTCCTTGAGCTCCAGAACGCGCAAGCCTATGGCCTTGAGGCGAAGGACTATCAGGGGAACGAGATCGGACAGCTCTTGAACCGCCCGCCATCCTCCGGTGGGTCGGACGATGAGCGCTGGGCCGGATTTGACGTGAGACTTTCGGTGGCAGCCCTGCGTTTCATCTCCGATCTGCATTATGGGCGGGTGACTCCCGAGGCAGCTGGTTTCAAGTTGCGAGAAGACCGTCCGCCCTTCGATCTTGCAGCGGCCCTTCAGGACCTGACAAGCGCCCCCGACGTCGCCCAGGCAATCGCGTCCGCCGAGCCTGCGTTCTATCACTACGGACTGCTCAAGGATGCGCTGGCGCGGTTACGGAGGCTTGCTCAGCAGGCTGACTTCGTGGAGCTGTCGCCTCCGCCGCCCAAGCTCAAAATCGGTGAGCCTTATGCTGGCGCGCCGGCCCTGCGCCGGATGCTGAGCACGATCGGTGATCTTCCGCCCGGCGACGCGACAGCGCCAACGGATCCGACCTTCGATGCAAACTTGAGTGCCGGTGTGCGCAACTACCAGGCGCGTCATGGACTTGCCATCGATGGCCTGCTGGGCAAGGCGACCTTCAGCGCGCTGAAGACTCCCCCCGCGCAGCGGATCCGGCAGATCACGCTCACCCTCGAGCGCTGGCGCTGGCTCTCACCCTTTAAGACTCCTCCCATCATTGTCAACATTCCGCAGTTCAGGCTGTTCGCCTTCCGCACCACCCGGGATCGCGCCGCCGACATTCTGCAGATGGACGTGATCGTCGGACGCACCTATCCGCAAACCCAGACTCCGGTATTTGAAGGAGACCTGCGCTACGTCATTCTGCGGCCCTACTGGGATGTACCCTACGGCATCACGCAACACGAAATGCTGCCGAAGATTCGCGCCAATCCCGCCTATATGGCCGTGCAGCATCTGGAAATCGCGAGTGGCCCCGATGATGCATCGCCCGCCGTGTCGGCCACGCGGGAGAACCTCGCAGCGCTAGCGGCAGGAAAACTCCGTCTGCGTCAGCAGCCGGGCGAAGACAACGCGCTGGGATTAGCCAAGTTCATCTTTCCCAACAACTACAACGTCTACTTGCATGGAACTCCTGCTCACAACCTCTTCAAGGAGCCCGTGCGCGCGTTCAGTCACGGCTGCATTCGGGT
>Ga0137418_10004147_pt1 | contig 13316 bp, 14 predicted proteins | sample CZODoug3_1_2_16f_FD_122242 | JGI IMG/M metagenome (GOLD analysis project Ga0137418, IMG submission 122242) | Vadose zone soil fungal communities from Angelo Coast Range Reserve, California, USA - CZODoug3_1_2_16fungal (Hybrid Assembly) | ecosystem: Environmental > Terrestrial > Soil > Vadose...
TCGTATGATACGGTATTAGACGGTATAATACGCCCTCGTATAATACGACCACCATTCAGACCCAGCACTAACCAAAATGATTGTTTGAACTGAACTGCCATGTCCTCTAGCGCAATTCGCATCCCTGAGGGTCTACTATCAGTGGCTAACCTGGAGGAGGTGGGTCAATGGCCTTCGGACGTCCAGTGCTTTATGTCGATTCAACTAAATTAAGCTTATGGGAAGTCATCCTGTATTGTTGTTATTATTATTTTAATTGTTACAAGCTTCCTGGCTTCACACCTCGCTATGTAGTGAGTATGAAAATGTCTGGCTTCACCGCTGCGCTATATTTGAATTCATGCTTTCCAATTTGGATGTAGTTGGCATTTAAAATATAGGAATGAATTTTAATACTAATAAAATAAAAATAATAGCAATACATTCAGAATAAAGTTTAAATATTGGAATCCCCAATGTGTTATGCCCAAAGCATCTTTGGACTGAAAAAAGGACGAGTTTTTGCCGTGCGAAGCAACGGCCCTCTTCAAGCAAGTTGATTACATAAGCGTGGTTGCTACACATGTATAGTTACATCTTCCAAACTCGGACGTTACCATGCAGGACCTCAAAGTCAACAATCCCTTTCCGGCTGGCACACCTGAGAATTTGGCATACCAGCGTGCGTTTACGTTGGCCGTAGAATACCCCCGTAGAGACCGTAAGGCCATGTGTGGTCGCGTGCTTGGGTACATGTTGCAGGAGCTGCCATGGTGTGACGGACGTTCGAAAATGGCCAGTGAGGTTAACAGTTGCGTTAGCGAACAGCATTTAGTAGATCTTGGCACTTTCTACATCAACCACTTTCTCCGCGGGTGTAAGTAAGATACTCTATGATCCATTTGATATTGCTCACTTCACTCAGTTCGCTCCGCCAAGGGCCCCACGCCTGCGCCGTCGGAACATCCTTCCCGTCCATCATTTGATGATGAGCGGGACATGAATGGCGACGTCGTTGCAGCGGCGCAACAAGATCATCGCATTGCCAAACAGCAGGTCAATCCAGTTATCTGACCGGATGTTTAAACCACTCTAACATACCTTTTCGCAGGCGCTCAGACGCGACGGTTATCGATGCATGCTCTCTGGAAAAGTGGACTCCACCGCTGTGCTTGAACTTCGGAGCACAATCAGTGCGGCTACTGTTGCCTCACTCGATGCTCACGATGCGGCCATGGCGGCAGCTGCTTCCCCTTTGGACTCTAAGCTCGCGAAAAAGGCTGCCGAACTTGCCAAGGAGTCTACCGCACTCGATGCGGTCGCTGAACGTGCAAACACTGTTCTTGCCAATCTCCCAAATCCTCCGACGCTTTGCGTGACGAACGCAGCACATATCTTTTCAGAGTCGACTAACACGGATCTTGGTAATGACACGAAAGTAAGATATTCCGTGAAGCTTTGCGTGACATTGCTCATCCATCATTTTTGGTTTATAGAAGGACTATGCTTCTAGTTTTTGGGCCGTGATGGAGAGATTTGGACAACAGGGTTTTATGGACGAGTTGAACGGTCCAAAGATACATCGCTTGGCTAATATCTTGACTCTTGATATTTACCTTCACACTCACTTCGATAGGTTAGCATTGTGGCTTGAAGCCGATGATGTAAGTTCCGTCTACAGCTATAGATTCCGCGGTGACCTCAAGCCTTTCCAGACAAAACAACAAACCTACCGCATCTGCTCCAGCGACGATGACATTATACGAGACCTCACCCGTACTGTGATATTCGCAAAGCACGCCAATTTCGACCTTCCAGATTCGCGATACTTGAAGATGCACGCAGCATGTTGTCGCGTTGCACACATGTCTGGAGCAGCAGGATATTTGGATGATATCATGAATGATCTTGATGAAGGGCGAACAAAGGTGTTATCAGAGGATGGTTCAGGTAGCAGAATTCTGGATTTTGCCCTACTGGTATCCAGCGGAAGGCGCATAGCAGCTCATTGATACGGTGAAACCCACTACACCATGGGGTATATTATAACCATGTAATTTTTATACGGTTTAACACAGAATTCGAAGAGAAATCGCGACAAACTTTTTGAGTCTGAAATCAACGTGGTAACTTCGAACCAATATTCGTCGGGTTCCTGGAATATGTTTCTGGAACCTCCCATTGATTATCCCATGTATCTGTGGGACTATCAATATTTATTTCCGACTCAACAGGTTGAGTCGAATTGCGAGATATATAGGTGAGAACAAGTCCCACCGGCCAGTTGCTTCCACTTCTTCTTGAAAACGAGATAGTACTTCTCGACCTCCTTCGGCGTTTTCTCCCGAATATCTGTAGCCAGCAAGTCGTAATCATCAGTCCTAAAAAACATGAGCGGGAACCCTCCGATAGACTAGATGGACAATTATCATCCATATGCCTCCAGAGCGCGAGCTAACTGCTGGAAGTCACGTCGACTCCAATCAGGGAAACCGTCCTCCAAATAGGGCTCCTTCTGTGCTTGTTCTCCTTCCGTGAGGAGTTCAGCTTGATACAGAAAACCATCAGCTTGTGATATAGAGCCATTGGAAATTTTCGACTGCGTACCGTTATCGATGAAATGTTGTGCCGCTTGACGCTCAGCTTCCGAGTTTTTCGGCAATATCCTCTGGTACTTGGGGCTCCCGCAGAGGCACGGTGATGCAGTTGAGTCGCTGGGAGTATACACGAGTAAGCCCAACACCACACAGCAGAGTTAAGCGAGCGCACTTTATGGACGGCCAGCTCACGATCTTGCAATTGCGCGAGGGCTGGATCGAAGAATTGGAAGTCTTGACTGTAAGGACCGTGATGAGAAGTAGACGATGCACGGAATTAATGAACACAACTCACATTGCGATCTGTTTGGGGGCCCTATCTTCGGTGCCATATCGGTCTTGGCCTGTCCAGCGCGTAGAGTGTCCCTAAAATAGCTGTCGACGGAGTAATTGGTCTTGAGCTCGCGTTTCGAGAGCGAGAGCAGGTTGCAGTCGAGAGATTTCTTTGCCTGAGGGAAGGGTGCAGTTAAGTGACCACGCTTCGGAAAATACATGAGTAAAAACGACTTACCCCAAATTTCGCCTTCCCATTGCCGAACCGTGGCGTCCAATTTGAAATTATTAAGATCGTCCAAAAGACTCCAAATTTGATCCCTCGTACTTGCTGTTTAGCTCGACTGTACGTTCTTCACCACGTTGAATGATGGTATCGATATCATCATTGGTCATCAAGCTAGTATAATATAAATTAGGGATAGATAGATGCATGACACAGGAAGGGCACGCACTCACTCATCATTCGTGTTGATGATCTTCTCGGCTCCCACAGTAATCGTCTCCATCAATTCTTCTTTATTTACAGCCAATAAGTTCAACACAAAGTACAAATGAGCAATACCGGTACCCACATACACAATCATACTTACCTTTCGACTGCTGTTGCCGTCCTTGCTGGATGACCAACTGGTCCAAACGGAATTTGTGCGCCGCACATTCGAGCATACGGTCCTCGACACTATTCTCGGTGATGAACCGGAAGACATACAATCGTTTCGTCTGTCCGATACCATGAGCTCGATCCATTGCTTGGAAATCGGTTTGCGGATTCCTAGAGTGCGAAGACATTAGAGTGGCACACATGCATCCCATCATTAGATACGTACCAATCGCTGTCGTACAGGATGACGATATCGGCAGTCGTCAAATTGATGCCGAGGCCACCGGCACGTGTTGTCAGCAGGAAGATGAACTTGTCGCTGCAGGGCTTGTTATATTCGTCGATACCTGCAATACGATCGCCGTGTGCAGTCCCACCGTTGATACGACAGTATTCTGTAAGGATGGAAGCTAATTAATGACATCGCTCTTCGATCACAAAATGAACTCACTATATTGCCGGAATAGACAATAATCCTACAAAATATCTAATATACGGCTGGTCTGACTGAAGATCAAGACTCGCGAACCCTTTGCTGTCATGGACGTGAGGAGTTTGTCGAGCATCACCATCTTTCCTGAGTTTTGGATGAGGTGTTCGTCGGTGGTGTAAAGAGGGCCGGGTTCCTGGAGTACTGTGGTGAGATATATGATGAGCGGTGAAGATGAGACAGACGAACCACATAATCGAAGAGGTAGGGATGACAAGTCACTTTGCGAAGCTATGCGAGCCATTAGCACAAGGAACACACAGATAGCAACGTTGAATATACCTGCATGACCATGTTCATGAGACGCGTCTTACCCTCCTTGCCGGTAAGGCCTGAGTTTTAACGTGAGATGGAAGCATCAACCGAAATTTGGGCATGCTTACCATTGACAGCGTCAATGTCCTTCTCCAGAACCGACCGATACCATTTTCGCTGGATCTCGGTCAACCCAACGTAGATATTAATCTCCTTGTCTACAAAACCCCAAGGTGAATCAGCAACCACCCAAGCGATGACACACGGAAGATACATACTCGGTAAAAGGTTCTATTCCACGTCGCTCTTCACCCTCCTCAACAAGAATGGCCCCGAGATCTTATGCAGCGCTTCAACGACCTTCTTACTCTTCTCCTCCTATTCCTCAACCGTGGTCTCATCCGTGTGCAGGAAACTATCAAGATCCGCATAGTCTACGAAAGTTTCTGGGCATATGAAATTTAGCAGTTCAAACAGCTCTTTTGAGCTGTTCTGCAGCTTTGTGCCCGTAATCAAGAGTCACCCACGGGAGATGAAAGTACGAACGATCTGCGAAAGAAGCGAATCCACATTTTTGATTCGATGTGCTTCATCAATGACAATATATTCGAAGCTGAATATCTTGAAGGCGGATTTCTGGACGAGGCAAATTTCGTAACTCGTGATGCAAACTTTGAAATCTTGCGGAACGAGCCGGTTTGCGATGATGTCTGCGCGCTCTCCCTTGGTGCCAGCGAGGATGATAATGTCCACGTCGGGGGTCCATTGTTTGAACTCGCGCGCCCAATTCTGAAGGGTAGATTTGGGGACAACTATTAGGTGTGGACCGGCGATGCCAGGATTGTGTTTGAGGTCAGCGAGGAAGGAGATTGTTTGGAGGGTTTTACCTAGACCCTAGGGCAGGGTTAGCGAGATATAAGATGGAGGTAGCGTGGAGCGCACCATTGCGTTGGCTAGAATATCGTTCAGACCGTTGTGGTGCAAGGACACTATCCAGTTGAGACCTTGCAGCTGATATCCTCTCGTCTCGCTGTCGATCACTACAAAGAAAGACTGAGACATAGAATGACCTGCTTGAAATATGCTGAAACTCACAGCTTGGTGACTCCTCGACCACGAAAGGCGTCTCATCCTTGAGCACCTCCTAATCTTCCTCCTTTTCAGATTTACGATGGCGAGCGGTTTTGTCGCTGCGCCATAAGTTAGTCATTGCGAAACACGCAAGCATGGAACAGAAGTGGAAGAGCTTACGCGGCTTTCTTCCTGCGTTTCCCCCTTTGACTCTAGCTACGCATCCACCGTGGCTGCATACTCTAGGTCACGCGCTCTCTACAATACAGATTAACTTAAGTCGTGGTAATACAGAATAAACGCGTACGGACCTTGATGTCCACAAAATGTTTAAATAGCTCCGTTTGACCAAGAAGATACGAGTAACGTTTGCCGGCGTCCGTGATCTAACAGATCGTTAACGATCATGCTTATTTCCTACTCAGAGGTCGTTATCGAGCACCATGCGGCGTCTGACTATAGTCACGAACCTAAAATTAATTCCGGTATTCGATAGTGACGAGTGGACACTACTGTAGAGTGATACTCTTCTTCAAACTGGCTGAACTGAATTGATCAGACAGATGTCTGTCAATTGTAATATCCGCTTCATCCATGGTGGTGCGTTTCGCTGTGCGCGTGGTGAGAAGGAGTTGCGAAATGAATGTTCTACCTTGCTGAGTACGTGAACAGCGGCTGATCAATTATTGTGGACCAGAAGGATATTGCCAACAGATCACCTGCGAGCAGCCAATCTGCCCAGGCATCGGTTGACGACTGTGGGCGAATGACAGGCGATGCACTCAACTCCCCTAGTATCTGTGTTCCCATGTCAACATGCTCCTGCACCTCTGCATGGAACTGATCCACCACCACCACTTACGTATCACCATCAGCCTGGCATGCCATATCATACCCCCCACAAACTTCTGCCCCCAGCTGCTAATTGGACCAAGTGGTCGAACGCACTTCTCAACTGCAAGACGCACAGTGCGAAGTGCCGCCCAGCCTGCAATAGTGAGGCTTGATACGAGTTCAGTACCAGCCACGTGAGTGTTCGGGTTTCTTTTACAGGTGGGGGATGTACCTCGTCGTCGTCGACGAGAGAGCCGATGCTGTCACGGCGTTGGCGTTGACGACTCGGAGCACGGTGAATTTTTGCAGCTCCACTTGATCTTTGTGGTCGCTGTGGTGATGATTCGTGTGAGGACGCAGGTGGCGAGGAGGTGGGCAGATCTTCTTGCTCCTTCGATCTATGCGAACTGTGGACATGGATGTCAGTAGAAAGTGGAATGAAAGGAAAAGAAAAGAATGTGCACCTTTTAACCAGCCGAACCAGCTGCTGTCACTCTCGGTTCTTCCTCTTGATTTGTTCTTTGGTTCTATAACACAAGTGTATTAGATGAGTGTATGTTAGCGATGCAACAGCGAGTAAGTGAGGAAGACGCAACTTGTGGATTTTTGAATGGACGCGACTTGATGGACACAATCACCGTGAGCACGTGGTATCCAAAATAGGAATCGTTTCCGACGTTTCCGCCTAGGTTTCCGACTCGAAGTCAGAATATTAGCCGCAAACATCAACACCCGGTCGGAAACTGTCGAAAACGCAGACAGCGGCTGTGCTTGTGCCGCTGTTCTGAGTCTCAGATTATTTGCACCCGAAGTGATAGACCATTGGAATAGCCAAAAGCAATTTACACGGCATCTATGAACGAGTTGCTATGTGTTCACTGTTAAACTACATCCTCGTTAGCAGACCTTCCTTGTCAATTCCGTCCTCGATAGGGTGTGTTGCCCATCCATGCTGCTTTGTCCGATGGAAACCAGATGGTAGTGAGCTTGTTGATTAAGGAATAGGCGGTGTTGATGCCACGATGTGAGTAGTTTTTCCTCATAACTTTGCTTTGCATTCACCAAATCTGTCAGAACTCAAGTTCGTCGATTTGCAAAACTTCCAGGTAGGGCTGCCAAATCTTCTTCCCTTGCAACCCCTTTTATCTATTTATACTCATTATCTTATCCCATGCTAAACAGACTCCCCTGGTATTACTTGAACTGCCACCACGACACCACCCATGGTCGGCTCAACTCCACTCCATTTTGCAGCGGACCGCGGTTAACGGACACACCAACGTCCTCCGCACTCTCCTCCATGATGTCCATAATGACCGAGCCGAAAAACACGGGGTGACATTGGAGACACTGGAAAGGGAGAATGCGCCTGTATACAACAAGCGAGGCTCATGCTCCCTGAATTTCCCTCGTAATACATACAGTAAATATCTATTTATTATTTTTATACGTTTTAAATCTGTTAACTAATCAAAGCCAATTTAAAATTGGCTCATGAATCAGTCAAGAATCACGCGTGCGTGTACTGAACGACCCACTTCTCTGGTATCAGTCGAGGTTGATCAATGCTGTGCCCTACCGAAACTTGTGCCTTAATTATCAGATGACTATAGTTGCCGGCATATTGGGCGCCTAAACGAACTTTTGCGTTTCTGCATACCTTCGCCTTGCAGACTCCTTTACGCATCACAAGAGTTGCTCGTCGTCACAAATTCCCATCAGAAAATCATGTCTAAGGCACAGCTCCGACATTTGATGGAGACGTATGTACTCATTGCCATCCAAACCTACAGTATTGATGTTCATTGGTTGATAGGTGTGGGCAACTGCGACACGATTTTGTGCGGCCTATAATCAATGTCAGTGATGCGAGTGCATCGTGAGTACATATTTTCTTCTAAACACCCCTCTTACTCTGACAATGATGATCAAGGCTACTTCACTTTTGCCAGACCGTCAAGGACCCTCTCGTATGTTTTTATTATAACCCTCAGGTGTACACCTCTCACGTTCAAACAGGTGCCGTCTGTGTGGGGCCGTGTAAAAGAAGGAGAAAATCCATATACATCATCTGCACCTGGGTGTACTGCCCATTGTGCTCTAATGTAATCTCAGTGGTGTGCACAGAATCGTCAATGTTATTTTCCAGTGCTAAGCGAACGGCGAGCATCTGCGTTAGCCTTTTGATGAGTGCACCCAGCTGTGGGCGATTGGCAAACTTGACCACGTGTGAGGCTATTTCCACAAATCCCCTCTTGCTTGACACTGTCTTTGTCCAATATTCGCAACTCAGTTGTCAGGTGATTTAGTCTAGGTTATCCAAGCTCATTTTGGATTGGTACATTACGCATCCCATCATTACACAACGGGAAATGACATGCGTTCATCGGTCACATATTGGGATGCTTTACGTACATTTCGCTGTGGTTCATTACCCATCTCCCAACAACAATGCACCTCAATTGAGATAAGCATCGTATTTCGCGTCAGATTTATATGACATCAAACTAATCCATTCTCTCATCTTAGGGCTACACTCTTGCATCAGCCGCTGATGCGAGAGTGTAGGATGCTGAGCTGTATGAGTCAGTATGACAAGGTCCCGGCATACGCTGTCAAACAAGTACAAGTTGTAAGTGCTGGAATTGTTCCTCGTCTTCAACAAGTATGTGTTTTGTTCCAATATCCTCCCAATTAACATGTCCTGAAGAAGAACTATTAGTATTGTTATTCGAGTCAAGCGGTTGACGCGAACTTCAAAAAATCTATGATGTCGTCTCGACATGTCCCGACTGTTAGTATATATTAAATTTGATGTATCTCCTCGGATTTGCATCGCTAGCCTGTTTTGATTTTATCAAGCGAACATCGGCTTTGTGGCTTGCGGGTCCACATCACCGGGCATATATCAACGAATACGATGCACAATCATCATCGCTGTTCGGAGCAGACTCCAAATATGATTTAATTCAATATATCCGCTCGGATTTCTGTCACTAACAGTTATTATTATTATTATTATTATTTTATTACTTATCAGGCGGATTTCGTTTTTTTTGGTGGATCTGGGTTATGAGGTGGTGGTCGAATGGGAGGGAGGGCAGATGGGAACGCTGGAAGGTTAGAAGGCTGGATCAATATTGTCATTAGCCCATCGATGAATCAATAAAATAAATAAAAACACACCAATGACCCGCCAAGGGTATCGTGTATCATTCATCGCACCAGTGAGATTATGCAACTGCATGCCCATCTCTCGACTCTTCTGCAACTCCCTCTACAACTAAGGGTATGATCGAACGTCAAACCGGGGGACTGACGCTCCCACCACCCATGCCACCCACCCATAACTCCCAAGGCCCTGTGTCTGCATCGGAGGCCTCCTAGTAACATTGTTACTCCTACCCTGCTCGAACGAGATGGAAGTGTTGCCATTAGATTGGGAGGGACGTCCAGCGGGACCGGAGGTGGAGATAGAGGATTGGGAAGATGATTGGTTTTGGGAGCCGTGTTGGGCATGTTGGTGTTGTTCTGGGAGCGGGGCAACTAGGGCATGTTGTTCTGAGAACACGTATATTACCCCAGTAAATAAACAGAGCTATTTCTTCAGTGAATACTAAGATAGGCCTCATTCATATGCAAGGTCATCACATGATCTAGCGTGACTTTTTGCCATATTTACATGTAACTTGTTTCACACGCAATCTGGTCGCAATTCCTCCTAGTTGTTTGAGCATTCCGCTGATAGTTACATTTACATTTAATTATTTTATTTTAATTCCAAAAAATGAACAACGAGTAGGCTTTATGGTGATTGAGAAGCCAAATTATGTCACATCAGTCACAAACAGTAAATTTACCGCTGCAAACCCTACTCCTTGCCAGATTCTCCAAAAACAAATGTTCTGAGTTGATAATTCTACTTCTACAGGGTATTTTCATGTAATGCTAGGAGGAATTGAGCCTTTTCGCAGCCAAACCCAGTTAATCGAGAAATCAACACTTTTTTAGGCCCAGGTCATGTGATGACCTTGTGTATGAAAGCGGCCTATCTTATGATATGGAATAACTTATTTTTGGAAATCTCATTTCCTTTTTGATCAAAACTCATGCGAACACAAAATGCCACTGGATGCCACCAAGGCAGTTTTCTGTTCCCACATAACAACCCTCAACAGAACTCCAAGTTCTACTCTTGCCTACCATTTCAACAAAGCTGTCTTATGTAATGTCATGACCGCAATCTCGAGTTGCATCAGAAATTGCAAACCAAGCAAAGTGAGTTGTTTTCCTTTGTATTACACAAGAGGGGTCGAAAACCTGAGATCTCGATATGAGGCCCCAATGTTCCAGATGGGACCCTTATCGTACCCCGAAGTGGCCAAAATGGTTTTCCGATTGCTAAAAAATTGGCGCTTTGATCACGTGTCACCACAAATAATTCAACAACAATTATGGGAATAATTCGATTATAATTATGGGTCTTGCCGTTTCACGACTTCCCGACTGTTTCTTGCCAAACAAATTACACCAGCCTAGACATACAGGTATACAACAACCGAATATCAATGTTATATGCAGTATAATGAAATCTACAAGGTGCTATACAAAGTTTGACAATAGGCTGCAAAGTTCGACAAATGCTAAAATTATCCGGACCCCAGACACTCGCCACAGGCCCCCCCTCATTTGGGTGGGTGTGTTAGTAGGGCCTCATATCGAGATCTCAGTTCTTCGACCCCTCTTGGCATTACATTGTTGTTGCTCAAACCAGCACAGCCGTTTGATTCTGGGCGAAGGAGGCTATTTTGACTCACAGACTACTGACACCCAATTCTTCATGCCCCTTGATCAATCCCTGTCGGTGCATTGTAGCACCACAGATGACAGATCGACCCACTGTGGATGGCACTGGCAAGTCCAGCACGGTGACAAATGTCAAAGTGTCTCCTGCTGTGTCACGTCCAGAGACATTGGGAACATCTGGCCAAACATCACCAGACTCACCTGATTGACAATCACATGGCCTGAAAGAAAAGTGGGATCAGCTTGATGACCTCTTGAATGAACCAGACTATTCCAATGGCCGACTTTGGATGATGTTCCTGGTCTTGAAGTGTCATCGGCCTGATGTTGATCACCCTGCACAAGCTCTCAAGTGGCTGTATAATGCATCGCAAGAGGAAATTGACTTAGTTGATGCTTTTTGCTTCAAATTTCAGGCTCTGGCTGGTGCCGAAAGACCACACAATTCTGTCCAAGGGGAATTGATTTTTATCACTATTTTTCTCACCCGAACCATTCCATTCATGGCATGGGCTATCATGGACTCCAACTTGGTGAAGATACATGAACTAGTCAGTGTGGGTCACAATCTTCTTGGAGCAATGGAACTATTGGTCAATGTTGAGGAAGGGGCTCACAAGAGACTGAGTGAAGAGATTACGGAGTTGGATGGACAGGCTAACAGTCTTGCTTAAGTTATTAAGCTATGATGCCGTTCACTAGGATATTGTTATTATGATGAATAATTTTGGATTTGGATGATTATTATAATACTAGTATTACTATTACCATATCTGTGTCAGCTGCCAGACACCACAACATATATTTGAGATCAAGACACAACAGGGCCCCATTAGCTGGTATTGAGGCTGAGGAGAAATTCAGTGCATGTCATCAAGAAAGGTGGTAAATAGATGGCCATTCATGTTGAATCTACATGACACAAATGTCTAAACAAGCTGGAAGCGCAACTGGTTTGTTCAGCTGTTTCTCAGCTCAAATTGGGGGAGAAATCATATGTAAGGTCAGGGAAGGATGTGGCTGAAACCTAAACATGGCAGCTGTATTTGCGTGAGTTGGTGGTGTAGAGCAAATACATGTAAAGAGGCAGTAGAATGTCCTGAGATATATGTATGACACGGAGGACACAAATAAACAATGATGTATTTAAATATAATGTAACAGATCATATAATATCCATTACACTGGCCTGGTTCACAGCAGACTGTGGTGAATATAAAACAAGACATACAGTATTTATTTGCAATCCTTTGAATACTTAGACAAATAGACAATTCTCACATATTCATAGCCCAATTAAAAAATTTCTGATGCATTTGCATGGACTGCAGATGTTTTGACAATAGGTTAAATTTCGCACGGGCACTTACCCGCCAACTGACAGATATGCTAAGTTTTTTTATTGTTCGACATTTGGTTTAAATATGAAATCTTTCCAAATGCATCGGAAAATTCTAGATTGGGCTACGAATTTGTGAGAATTGGCTATTTGTGTAAGTATTCAAAATATGTGGAAGGATTGCTAATGCATATGTCTTGTTTTTATATTCATCACAGTCTGCCATGTGTCCTATTTGGATGCATATTTTCATGTGGGTCAGAATGTAAAGGCATCAATTGTCACATTAATACCATGATGATGTAGCCCAGTGACATGGAGTGTGACTTAAAATGCAAGTTGCTAATGGGAGGGTGATGAACTGAGGTGCAAAACTGCACAGATGAAGGTATAATAATGGATACAATTGGATGATGAGTTGCATAGGGATGGTAAGGTTCAGTTCAGTCCAGTTCTTTGAGGAATTTTGGAGAACTGAGAACAAGACTATTGATCTGGTCCACAAACCACAGCAAACCTTGGACCAGACCATTGGTTTGGTTCAAAATAGTCAGATTCTGGTATTGAGAATGCAGAGGATGATGCTCAGTAATTAGACAGAAAGAAACTTATATTATTAGGCCATGGTGCTCATCTTTATATACTGTACAAATTATATCCAGAATATACTACAGAATTCTGTATGTGTTGTTAAGTCTGAAATAAGTGAGATGATTACTAATCACGCAATGTACTGGTAATTGCTCGGACATACTACCTATTTCCCAACACTCCCCCTTGGACAGGCAATAGTCCAATTCCTTCCAACATGTACTTGTGCAATGGTCATGCAAGTCCTTTTGTAAATATGTCTGCTAAATTGTCTCATGAAAGTACATGTTTAATTTGAAGTTTTCCAGCTTCAACTAGGGCTGTGCATCGTCACCATATATACAGGTTATATGGCACCCATACTGAGGTCACTCGGTGGCTGCAAACCCATGACTGCCATTTGGGCTTGAAGGCCATCTACATATTTACGGGTTGTAATGATTTTAAATATGTATTTTTATTACAGCAAATATATTC
>Ga0137418_10004148_pt1 | contig 13315 bp, 8 predicted proteins | sample CZODoug3_1_2_16f_FD_122242 | JGI IMG/M metagenome (GOLD analysis project Ga0137418, IMG submission 122242) | Vadose zone soil fungal communities from Angelo Coast Range Reserve, California, USA - CZODoug3_1_2_16fungal (Hybrid Assembly) | ecosystem: Environmental > Terrestrial > Soil > Vadose...
CGCGATCAAGGTCAGCCACACCGGGTTCCGAATCCGGTCTCCTATGATTTTGCTGTTTAGCAAATACTCGAGCTTGTGAATCGCCACAAGAAACACCAGAGCCCCAATCGCCAACTTCAAGGACACCGTTAGCGCGACGAAGACAATGATCGTATTACTGACCAGGTTGCCGACGATAGGTACAAGACCGCAAAGAAAGGTGACCGCAACCAGCAGTGGCGCATGCGGCAGGCGAACCGCAAAAAGGAAGATCGCTGTCAATATCGTGTTGATGAACGAGATCATGATCTGCGCGCCCATAACCGTGGCGAAGCTGCGATAGAAATCGCGGAATCGTGTCGAAACTTCATCGCAGCAAATGGAGTAGAGATTGTTCTTCACGCGATGAGTGCCGCGGTAAGGGTCTAGGCCTGTTTTAATAAACAGGCTCCCGGCTGCGACAATTCCAAGCACGCAGAAAACCAGCACCGCGGTCGTGCTTCTGGCAAAATTGGCGACGTTTCGCAGGTAATTCGCTTCCTGTCCAAGCGCGTCGATGACCACCTGTCTGAGACTTTCAAAATCAGTGAATGGTAACTCGATCTGGCGCTTCTGCGCCCAGGCGCTCGCTGAAGGAATGGAAGTATCAGCCACATTCGGCAACGCCAGAACGGCCGCACGAGTGAGAACGACTGCTGCAGTGGCAATTCCAGCCACCACAACGCCAAACAAGATCAAAGCCAGCCACTTTCTTTTTGTGAAAAAATAAAGCTGGCGCAACGCAAAGTAGGAAAACAGGACGACCAGGAGAGGCACACCAAGATGCAGAAGACCTGCAAGAATAATTGTGGCAGCGAGGACGCCATAGGAAAGCCGCGTGGGGGTGATCATGGGTGCCTGGTTCCTCAAATGTAGCGCAACCATCTCCTTCGCCATAGGACGAATCCGCCGTGCCGGACTTGAACCGGGAAAATCGCTCTGCCAATCAATTCATCATCGGTACTTGGCTGCATGCAACAAAGGGCCACTGGGATCCGTCGTCCCCAGCGGAGCGATGGACCTCGAGTAGAGCTCGCTAATCATGCGAGTCAACTGGTGTGAAGAACTAGCTCCCGTGGGCTACGCGGCCTGTCCGGTTTCTTTCTCAGCGCGTTCTTTAAGCGCGGCTTTGCGCGAAAGTTTTACACGACCTTTGTCGTCAATGCCGATGCACTTGACCCAAATGATGTCGCCAACTTTCGCAACGTCTTCGGTCCGTTTGACGCGAAAATCCGCGAGCTCGGAAATGTGCACTAGCCCATCCTTACCTGGAAACACTTCGACAAACGCGCCGAATTCCTTCGTCGAGACGACGCGGCCCTGATACGTCTGCCCGATCTCGATTTCGCGCGTCATACCACCAATAATTTCCTTCGCGCGCGCCATGCTCTCCCCGCTGGTGGCATAAATATGCACCGAGCCATCGTCTTCAATATTAATTTCCGCGCCGGTCTCCGCGACAATTCCCTTGATAGTCTTGCCGCCGGGGCCAATGAGCGCCCCGATCTTCTCCGGATTAATTTTAATCGTCTCGATGCGTGGCGCGTACTTGGACAACTCTGCCCGCGGTTTTTCCAGTGCGCCGCCCATGATGCCGAGAATTTTCGTGCGCGCTTCTTTCGCGCGTTGAATCGCCTCTGCCATGATCTTGTGGCTGATACCCGGGAGTTTTAGATCCAGCTGAAAACCAGTAACGCCCGCGTCCGTTCCGCAAAGCTTGAAATCCATGTCGCCAAAATGATCTTCCGAGCCAATGATATCGGTCAGCAACTCGTAGCGTTTTAGTTGATGATCATCTCCAAAATCCGTAACTAGCCCGACGGAGATTCCAGCAACTGGCGTTTTCACCGGCACACCCGCGTCCATAAGCGCCAGCGTTCCCGCGCACACGCTTGCCATGGAGGTGGACCCATTTGATTCCATAATCTCGCTCGATATGCGGATGGCGTAACGAAAATCGTTCTCGTTCGGCACAACTGGTTCCAACGAACGCTCCGCGAGAGCGCCATGGCCGATCTCGCGCCGGCCGGGCCCGCCTGTACGTCCCGTTTCTCCTACGCTAAATGGCGGAAAGTTGTAATGCAGAATGAACCGCTTCGATTGTTCGCCGCCACCATAGGCATCCAGCATCTGCGCTTCCTCAATCGGCGCCAGCGTCGCGAGCGCCATCGCCTGAGTTTCGCCACGCTGGAAAATGGCCGAGCCGTGCGCACGTGGCAGAACGCTCACTTCGCAACCGATCGATCGTAGATCCTGGTAGCCGCGGCCATCGACCCGTTTCTGTTTTCCTAAAATGCTGACGCGAAACGCCTTTTTTTGGACGTAATCGAAGGCTTGTGAAATCGCAAAGGGATCGACGTCCTGATGTTTTTCCAGGATCGCCGTCTTCACTTCTTCACGCAATGCATCGACTGCCTTCGCTCGCGCGACTTTGCCCTCCGTGTAAAGCGCGCCTTCGATCCGGTCACCTGCAACGCGGTAAGCGATGTCGAGCAATTCCTGGTTAACTAGAAGCAACTGCGGCTCTCGCTTGGGTTTGCCGACCATCGCAGCCAATTCCTTCTGAACCCGAATCATCTCGCGCGCGTGTCCGTGCGCGAACTCGAGCGCTTTGACAAACTCGGCTTCCGGCAATTCTCTGGCCGAGCCTTCGATCATGATCACATCGTTTTCGGTACCGACATAAACAAGATCGAGATCGCTCTCGGCGCGTTGCGCGTGCGTCGGGTTCGCGACGAACTCGCCTTTCACTCGTCCGACGCGCACAGCACCGATTGGGCCAGCAAACGGAATATCCGAAACGCACAGCGCAGCCGACGCGCCGTTCATTGCCAGAATGTCAGGATCATTCTCGCCGTCGGCGCTGAGCAAAATCGAGATGATTTGCGTGTCATAAAAGTATCCCTGTGGAAAGAGCGGCCGCAGCGGCCGATCGATCATGCGCGACGTGAGCGTTTCCTTTTCCGTGGGACGACCTTCGCGCTTGAAGTAGCCGCCCGGAAATTTTCCAACTGCTGCCGCTTTCTCGCGATAATCGACCGTCAGCGGAAAATAATCCTGGCCCTCTTTGATATTTGTAGCCGACACGGCGCTGGCGAGCACCATGGTGTCACCACATGTGACGACGACTGCGCCGTCGGCGAGTCTGGCAATTTTGCCGGTTTCGATTGAGATGGGAGTGGCCCCAATTTGGGCCGTGACCTTTTGTTGCATTTTTACTTTTCCTGGATGTGCAATTCCAGGCCGGTCACCCTGACTGTAGGTTTTAAACCCGCACGAGGACCGCTCGCGGAAGCGAGCGCCACGATCCGAAACTAAAACCTAAAATCCGAGGTGATTACTGCACCTGGAACTGCTGGTTATCTTTTGTTTTTTATTTGGTTACGGCTTCGAGCAGTTCAAACAGTTGAACGCGAACGCGGGGTTCGCGTTATTTGCGCAGGTTCAGTTTGTCGATCAGTTCTTTATAACGATCGGCTTTTGTTTTGCTCAAATAATCGAGCAAACTTCGGCGATGCGCGACCATCTTAAGCAGGCCGCGTCGCGAAGAGTGATCTTTCCGGTTGATCTTGAGGTGCTCGGTCAAATGCTCAATCCGGCGCGTAAGAAGTGCGACCTGCACATCCGCGCTGCCGGTATCTTTCTCATGCAACTGGAACTCCTTGAGACTCAACGTTTGGTTGCTCTCTACCATAACGAAGGCGCTAATCTAGACGAAGACCGCAGTTTGGCAACTGCGGCGATGAATCGACCTCTTTTTTGAGGAAAACTTGACACCTTTGCTCCTTTTTAGTAAGAATCCGAATCGTAGGGTCAAATCAGGTCCTCAGGAAAGCCGACTTGCGGCAACGAAAAAACAATCCGCCTACTCAATTAAAGCGCATCTTATTCGAAGTTCTTTTAGCATCTCAAATTAAATGCTCAGGGAGAGCTTTGAGAGATAAATGAAAAAGAAGTTCGCTTCTCGATCCACATTCTTTAATCCGCGTGTTTTAATCGGTCTCGTTCTATTTGTGGCTAGCGTCTTTCTGGCGCTGCTCGGCCATGGAATTTCCTCCTCAGTAGAGGCGCGGCCACCGAATCAAGCCCAAAGAGGCAATGACGCGCTAAGTGCCAGGGCTTGGTCTGGCTCTTCGCTTGGAGTGCATCTCGGCCCACTCAATGGCGCAGCAGTGGCCACCACCCCAACACCGACGGCGTGTGGGGTCTTGGCTTACGTTTCCAACAACGGCGACAACAGTGTTTCGGTTATCGATACCTCCACCAATACAGCGGTGGCTACAGTTGAAGTGGGACTCTGGCCCGACGACGTCGTAGTTAACCCGGCGGGTACCCGTGCCTACGTGGCGAACGAGTTCAGCCACGATGTCTGGGTCATTGACACCTCCACTAACAGACCGATAGCGACAGTAGAAGTCGGGGGCATGCCGTCGGGTGTGGCCGTGACGCCCGACGGTACCCGTGTCTATGTGACGAACTCTGGCAACACCACCGTCTCCGTCATCGATACCTCCAATAATACTGTGGTGGCCACGGTGGAGGGTATGCTTTTCCCGTTCGACGTGGCGGTGAAACCGGACGGCACTCGTGTCTATGCAACCAACAGCGGCTATCCCACCGTCTCCGTTATTGATACATCCACTAATACAATAGTGGCTACAGTGCCAGTGGCAGGGTACCCTCATGGTGTGGCGGTCAACCCATTTGGTACCCAGGCCTACGTCGTGACAAACGACAGCAATCGTGTTTCGGTTATCGATACCTCCACCAATACAGTGATAGCTACAGTGGGGGTGGGCAGCGAACCTGTGGGCGTGGCGGTGAAGCCAGACGGCACCCGGGCTTATGTGGCTAACCGGGCCGATAACAACGTTTCGGTTATCGACACTTCCAGTTATACGGTGGTGGTCACCGTTGCAGTAGGCACCGGTCCGCAGGGCGTGGCAATGAGTCCGGACGGCACCCGTGCCTATGTGACGAACACTGCCAGCAGCAACGTCTCGGTCATTGACACCTCCAACAATACAGTTGTTGCCACCATACCCGTAGGATATCACCCTATAACCCTGGGTAACTTCATCGGTGCGGTGCCCTGTGCGTCCCCGACGCCAATGCCAACGCCCACACCCTCGCCAACGCCCACGCCCAGGCCATGTCACCCGTTTCGGGTGCTCATCGTCTATGCCGATACTCGGCAGCCTGCTCAGCTTCAATATGAGATCCAAAGCCAACCCAACGTGGCTGCCGTTGACCTGTTTGATGCGCAAAACGGCACTCCCACTCTGCCTCAGCTTCGGCAGTACGACATCGTTGTGCCTTTTAGCAATTTCACGTTCCAAGACCCGGCTAAATTGGGTGACAACCTGGCAGACTACGTGGATGGTGGCGGGGTAGTTGTACAGTATGGCTTCAGCTTCTTAGACTTTGCAAATGGCTACGGAATCTACGGTCGCTGGAGCAACGACGGCTTCAATCCGTACTACTACTCGCCATACACCCTTTTCGGAAGGGCATTCACGCTAGGCACCTTCAATGGCGGCCACCCGCTGATGGCTGGTGTTAGGACGCTTGACAGCAACTACGCGGACCTCGTGATTCCCGCGACACAGGAGGTGGCGCAGATGAACACCGGCGACTCACTGGTGGGATTTCGTCAGGTCGGCGGCGGGCACACCACCGTAGGAGTCGCAGCTTACGTCGGGGATGGCGCTATTCAGAGCGGAGATTGGGGAAAGGTCGTAGTGAATGCGGGGAACTGGCTGTATAACTGCCAGGTAGGCGGAACGCCTACGCCTACGATAACACCTACACCGACTCCTAGTCCTACACCCACAGCTACCCCTAGTTCCACACCAAGAATGACGCCCACGCCAAGGCCCACTGCTACACCGAGAGCGCGTCCCACGCCGCCGCTGCGCCCGACTCCGGCGCGACCTTAGAGCAACGGTAGATGTGCCGCAACGTTCTCGTGCCAGACGACACGATCCTGACACCATCCAAGTTCATACCGAACTTGTTTCCCGTTTGCCATCGTACCACATACCCAGTCTGGCGCGCGAGCGCGCCATGCGGGGCCCGCCGAGGATCATAATAAAGAGTGTACCAAGAATTTCTTTGGCTGGATACATGCGCAACTTCCGGCCCGACGTGACAACGGGTTCCCGCAGTACCTTGAAACGGCCAAGTTTCCTTAGCGCCAGGCTAAAATAAACTTCTTCTCCGGCAAAGTATTGCTCATCGAAACCGCCGGTCGCCTCGAAATTGCGTCGTGTGGTGAAAAGAAACGCCCCGGCGCCGAGATTGAGCCCAAAATAGAGCGCGCAAAACGCATGTAACAGAATGCGGCTCCACAATGGGATGAATCCATCCATGACTCCGCGCGCGCCGCCGCCAGTGTAACCCGCCTCGAGCAGAGCCATCGCTTCGGTAACGTGGGTCTGATTGATTCGCGTATCGGCGTCAACGAAAAACAGATATTCACCCTGAGCTGCGCGTGCGCCGGCGTTCCGGGCGGCCGCAATTTGGCGTCGATGGATCGACACGACTCGTGCACCAGCTTGCTCGGCGATTTCTGGCGTCGCATCTGTCGATGCATCATCAACTACGATAATTTCGAACGGCTGAGACAAACCAGAAGTTGCAGCGCGAATCGCGGCGAGCGTAGCGGGAAGCTCTGTCTCTTCGTTGTACGCGGGAACGATAAATGAGATCATTATTCCTGGTCCCAGAAATTCACTGGCACAGTAATCCAATCGTTTTGATCATCGACTTTTCTTCATTTATCCATTTCGCTGCCGCCGCGCAATTGAAAGCAGGCAATGGCGAGAGTCGTCGCCGGCCGGAAATCAGCGATCTCGGGTCCAGATTGACTTGCGTATGAAGAAGATCGAGATGGGAAACGTGCTTGCGCGACCGTTTGTAATTTTTATTTCGGCCTGGTCGTTGCTTTCGGGCTGCGCGGACACAAAACAGTCTGCGCAGGCAGATTCTAATTCCATCCTTCGCAAATCGGAGAGCGACCACGAAGTCCACGGTGAAGTGGGTGTGATGTACGGTCACAGCGCGAGATAAGCCTGCGGGCATTACGCCCGCGCCGATGATTGGTTCGCCTGGCTTTGCGTCGCCGTGTTCGTCAGCCTACTAGCGTTTCAACTTCTCATGCCGGGAAAAAAACGCATGCATAGTTGAATCCGCGCAAACTACGACGCGGTGGCGCTCGCTGGAATAAAATCTTGTTCGTCGAATCTAAGTCGCTTTCGCAGCTCGTGGCGGAGCAGCAGGAGATTGATGCACATCTGAAAAACAATCGACCCGACGGATAAATACCACAGCTCCCTGATCTCAAACCCAGGCTTGCGCGAGATCAGCATCGCGGGCAGAGCGAACAAGATCAGCCGCGTCATCGAGCTAAACAGCGGCGGCAGCGTGTTGCCAATTCCCTGGAAAATGCTGGAAGTGACAAAAACAATTCCCGCCGAAATGAAATTCAAAGAAACGATCCGAAGATATTCGCTGCCGAAGGCAATGACTCGCGGGTCGCGCGAGAATATGCGAATCAACGTCCCAGGCACGAGGAACGCGAGCAACGTAAGCACCAGCATCATTAAGGATGCGATGCCAATTGCAGAATAGACGGAATGCCGGACTCGGTCCGCGCGGCGGCCACCGAAGTTCTGGCCAACCACGGGCGAAACGGCAAAGCTGAGCGCAACCACCGGCAGAAAAAACGCCTGCATCACGCGTGCGCCGATTCCGAAGCCCGCCTGTGCCGCCGGTCCAAAGCCTCGGATGATCGCGTAAACGATCATGATGTACACAAAGAGCAGCAAAAACTCCGCGCCGGCTGGCACACCGATCCGCAACAGTCCTCCCCAAATTTTTGTTTGCGGGCGAAACAGAGGAAAACGAAAACGCAGATAATGATATTTCCTTTCGAAATAAATCACGATCAACACGTCAGCGACGAGAATGGAAATGAACGTGGCAAGCGCTGCGCCGGTCACGCCGAGTTTAGGCCACGGACCGATTCCGAAAATCAATAATGGGGCGAGCACGATGTTGAGGAACACGCTGAGCACCTGGAACCCGACGGCTGGCTTGATTATTCCAGTCGCACGCAGCGCCGAGCCCAGTGCGACCAGGGGAAACTGAAGTAACAGCCCGGGAAGGAACCAAAGTAGATAGGCCTTTGCCAATGTTGCTGTCTCCGCATCCGCGCTTAGCCAATCACAATAAGCAGGACGCAGAATGAATCCCACAATGCCCAACGCCAGCGCGATCACAATCGACATGACGAAAGACTGATTGAAAGCCAGCTCTGCGTGTGGCTGATCTTTTCTGCCGGCGGCTTGTGAGATTAATGTGGTTGTTCCCACGCCCAGCATCTGGGTGAGCGCCAGCACAATCATCGTGATGTTGCCCGCGACGCCGACCGCAGCGATCGCTTCCTTTCCGAGGTGTCCTACCCAGTAAAGATCGGCCAGCAAATAAAGGGTCTGCACCACCATGCTCATGGCCAAGAACGCCGACATATGCAGCAAATGCCTGGTCACGGAGCCCTGGGTAAGGTCTTTCACGGCCCGAAGTTTCGCTCAACGTTTCAATTGCTCAAACTCAGAATACAACGGGTTCCAGCGACACATCGTAAACCGCTTACGATCCATGATGGAGCTTGTGGTAATGGCAGTCGCTGCGGCGACCGCAAACTGTGGTGGCAGGCGTGTCGCCTGCAGGGCTGCAGCAACGGCGCTGTGCGCCGTCAGCGATGCCGAGCGCTGGCGAAGGCTCCACGTTCCGCCTTCTTCATTTCCACACCGAGCATGCTTAAGTGAGTGATGACTGAACCAATCGGCGAAAGTTTGGAACAAACGCGACTCTGCTGCCCTGTCGTTGAGTTGAGACAATACACGCTTCATCCTGGGAAACGTGATGCCTTGATAGATTTATTCGACCGGGAATTTATCGAACCGCAGGAGACGCTCGGAATAAAAGTCATCGGTCAATTTAGAGACCTCGATCATCTGGATCGCTTCGTCTGGCTCAGAGGTTTTCGTGATATGACCTCACGCGCAAAAGCGCTCAGTGATTTTTACGGCGGACCTGTTTGGAAAACACACCGGCAAGCTGCCAATGCCACAATGATTGACTCTGATAACGTCCTGCTGCTGCGTCCTGCGGTTCCCAAGTCTGGATTTTCGGTCGAAAACATGAAGCGGCCTCCGATAGGATCCGATGAAGCTCCGACGAGCCTCGTCGTTACGACCATTTATTATTTTGAGCGTTCGGTTCCTTCCGACTTTATCAATTTCTTCGAGCAGACGCTCAAGCCGGTGGCGACAAGGCTGGGCGCGACAATTTCTGCGTATTTTGTGACTGAAACTAGCGAGAACACTTTTCCAGCTCTGCCGGTGCGCGAGGGCGAGAATGTCTTTGTCTGGTTCTCAACCTTTCAGGATTCGGCGGCATACGAAAATCATGTAGCCGCTCACTCACAATCGGAACGATGGCGCGACGAAGTCTCAGCCGGACTGACACGTTATCTTGATAGAGCGCCGGAAGTATTGAAACTGTCAGCCACCGCCCGGTCGCTATTGCGCGGCTGATTTAGCAACGCGATAAGCAGATGAGATCGGTAACAAGCCGAAGTCGCAGCACGTTATTTCGCTGCCTTCTTTTTCTTAGCGAGCGCGAGGCGTTCCGTCTTTTTTCGGCGTCTTGCGCGTTTCTTAACGTTATCTCTGCCTTGGCTGTGTCCCATAAGCCTCAACTTTCGCGCGCTTGTCGCGATGTAGCAACGGGACGAAACCGAGGGCTGCGTCTGCGCTGTTGCCGCTGCTGCGGCGTTCGATCTGATACCTGCGCTGGCGCATCTTGAACTTGCTTGATCTCGAAAGTCCGAAAGAGCGGAGCCAGATCGATTACGTCGTTCGCGGCTGATCTCAATATGTTCCCGAGATTTGCCGCGACTGACGCAACTTCCACGCGGATCCCGTGTCGGCGCAGCTTGATGGCGAGATAAGCGAAATCGGCGTCGCCAGTCACCAGAATCACAACATCAGGCCGCATCTCGATGGAAAGTTCGAGCGCGTCGATCGCCATCATCACGTCCACGTTCGCCTTGTAATGACCTTCTTCGGCCGGCGCCCCATCTTTCGTCACAACCATGAATCCGTTGGAGCGCAGCCAATGGACGAACTTGTTTTTCTTGTCACGCTCCTCCTGCCAGGTCGGAATGGCAGGCGGCAGTCCGGCATAGACCACCATCTCGACCAGATCGCGTCCGGTATTTGGCCCGGCCAGGAAATCGCGGAGCTTTAACCAATCGAGCCCGCGTCCTGCAGTCCGCACGGAACTGCCGACGTTCGATTCATCCACCAGCACCAACAGTCGTAAACGAGCCTGAACATCTGATTCTTTCTTTCGCACCTGGATACGAATCAACTACATCCGCGCAGTTCTAGCGAGCACTACTTCTCAAACTGGCCCGGCAGGCTGTCGGTAAAGCACTCAAGACGCGTCGCGAAATATCAAATGTTTAGAGGCGATCCCATTTTCTCTTTTCCTCATTTAGTAAGTGGTTTAAGCGCTTGCAAACCACCGCGCAAATGTGTTACACGCGTCTTTTGGCTTTTCGTTCACCCACCGCTGCAATCGGTATTTCAGCCGTATGGCTGACCAGTTGCACATCTCTTTCGCCATTACGGCCCAATACGGCTACGAATCCAACCAATTCCGTCGTCACGCAAGACGGCTACAAAGTTGCATTCATTGAATTTGGCGAGCAGGGATCCTATCAAGAGCCGACGCAATTAAAGAATGCGCTCGATCTTATCCGGAGCACCACGAAGCCACTCGTCATTACCTATGTCCACGGCTGGCAAAATAACGTTGAGTCGGATGATGTTGGGAAATTTGAATCTTTACTGGCGCGATTAAACCGGGCTCCCGCTATCAGAAATGTCGGGTTTCACGTGGTGGGCGTTTACCTCGGCTGGCGCGGCAAGCTAACGCCGGTTCCCCTCTTAAAGGAAATTAGTTTTTGGAATCGCAAGGCGACAGCGGAACGTCTCGCGAGCAATTACGATTGCTACGACGCCATTGCTTCAATTTCCGAAGAAGCACGGCGCAAAGGGCGGGGAAACCAATACACCGTTCTACTAGGACATTCGTTTGGCGGATTGATTGTCGAAAGGTCCGTCGCTCACGCGATCAACGCCGAGATACACGGACACGCCGACGCCGACCGGAGCATGCCGGCGGATTTGGTGATCGCTGTTAACCCCGCGGCTGATTCAGTTCTGGCCCGGCAAATGATTGCCGCTTTGTATAGTCGCAAAACCGAGGGCACGCGGCCATTATTTGTCTCAATAACGTCAACGGGCGACTGGGCGACGGGAAGCTTTTTCCCGATTGGCACGGGTCTGGCGTCAGTCAGCAAAGGCTTCAACGAAGTTCAGGCACCGGGTCCCGCGAACACAGAAGTAAGCGAGCGAAAATTTTACACCTCCACACCCGGTCACAATGAGATGTTGATTAACCACATCACGCTGGACCTGAAGAAAACAATCAATTCACCACAGGGGCATCCAGCCTTGGAGACGAATCTAGAACACAACCTTTCTGCCGAGGTTTTCACTTTGGATGGGGTGGGTGGTAAACTGGATCTTTGGCAGATAAAACGTGTGGGCAACGTGGACGTGCCTTATTGGGACGTGAAAGTCGATCCCAGCATTATCAAAGATCACGGTGACATCTGGAACGAAAGAGCCGAAGCGATGATGGCTGCAATCTTCCGTATGACCAACCCGATGCTAAATCGCAACGTCAAACCCCGAGCCACACTTCATCGCGCACCGGATTTCAACAGGCTTGAGCATCGATAAAAACTCAGATCGGCGGCGATTTCTTGTAGTCGCTGTGGCCGGCTGCTGGTCCCCAAGGCTTGCTCAGAGTTTGCCTGCTCATGAACGGAGCCGCGGGGACGCGAGCGACATAGATGGGCAAACCCGCCTGAGGCGGGTCGAAATGAGCGGGAGCGAATAAGTCAAGAATTTCGGAGCTATCGCTGACTGGGGCCTTCTGCTCAAATGCTCTGCGTCCATCACGGCCCGGATAGCGCGCGCATGGAAGTTGTCAGCCTGATAATCTTTGACAGGCCGCTGATCGCTGTTTCAAACGGAGCGCTTCGGTAAAATGGATTTTAGCTGCGCGCGAATATTGGCAGCACAGCCGTCCCAAAAACGAGACGCCTAGTTCCCAAACACGAAACAAGCTACGGTGCGCCTCTCGCACGAATTGCATCGCAATAATTTTATGATGAGCAACTTACGGCTGGGGATTCATTCATGGCACGCGTGATGCATAGAGGAGTGGTATCAACCAAACTAATATTATGAACAACCAATTCGAATCCACTTACGCTCTCTTGGTACGCTCCGAGGAAAAAGGCCGAGGCATCCTCGAGATTTTAGTATACGCGGTCTTTGTTCTCGGTGTCGTCTTATCGATCTGGCAGTTCACGCAGACTCCTGTGGAAATCTCTGCGCCTCGACTCGAGCCTTGCGTAGCTTGCCATACGACTACAACACCGCCTCCTGAACGGGGCTGATACCTATCGCTTTAGATCTGTAGCGATTTGACGTATTCGCTCCGGCTCATTTCGGCCTCTTGGCTTGACTCATTTACGTCACTAGCGTCTCTGCTACTTCATTCGGCGGTGATGGATGCAGGAATCGAATCGGGGAGTGGTTGAGGGTCTCTGGCCAGTTTCCTTTTTTTCCCTCGCTTCAACGCTGCAACGGTTCAACTGTTTACGCGACCGAAGGTTAAATGCTCTAGACGCGACCCGTCTGTTTCCTCCACGTCGTAACTTTGCCTCGCTCTCGCTCAATCTCTGGTGTAAGCCGTTCCCCGATTCACCATGTCTCCTTTGCTCATCAAGATTAGCAAAGATTTCGCCACTATTTGGACGACCATTGACCCTATCGGCAATGTGGCAATTTTTGCCGGGTTGACGGCATCGCTTACCCGCGCGGAGCGGCGTCGCACCGCGCTGCGTGCTACGATCTATGCCACGGTCATTCTTGTCGTCGCAGTGGTGGCGGGGCAGATCATTCTCGATGCCATCGGCATTCACCTGCACTCCCTCAAAGTTGCAGGCGGGATTATTCTTTTCCTCTTCGGTTTGCAAATGCTCTTCGGACGAGTGGATGCGAAACCGGGAGCGCCCGAGCCGGGGCGCGACCTGGCCGTCTTTCCGCTCGCTGTCCCTTCGATCGCCGGTCCGGGAGCGATGATG
>Ga0137418_10004150_pt1 | contig 13313 bp, 17 predicted proteins | sample CZODoug3_1_2_16f_FD_122242 | JGI IMG/M metagenome (GOLD analysis project Ga0137418, IMG submission 122242) | Vadose zone soil fungal communities from Angelo Coast Range Reserve, California, USA - CZODoug3_1_2_16fungal (Hybrid Assembly) | ecosystem: Environmental > Terrestrial > Soil > Vadose...
ATTGAGAAACAGCTGCAACTTAACGGCAGGAAAAGGGCAATACAGCGCTGGGCAGGGATCAAGGGCAGCCGGGGCAAAAAACAAAAGGCAAAGTCGTAGAAAGTTTCGCCGGCCAGAACAAAGAGGCGCTTATGAAAGCTCTCCCGAAAGGGCGATATATCAAGCATTTCCAATACGCCTACCCTAATCAAGGGACGGGAATCTACGTGTATTGCTAACAGCAACTCTGAGCAAGGGGGCAAGATAATGGATCTCCTGGGTTTTCATGAGGTTAGCACGGCAGGATTGGCTATTGTCTAGTGCAGGGGTATGTTGCATGATTCCCCAAGAAAGTAAGGGGATTGTGCTATGGCAGGACCATACAAAGAAGCCGCAAGACGGCTGTATGAAACAGCCCAATCTCAGCAGGGGTTTTTCACCACCAAGCAAGCCATGCGGGCAGGATTCGCGGAAAAAACCCATGCCTATCATGTCAAGGTCGGAAACTGGATCCGGGAGCATCGCGGTATTTATCGGCTGGCCGATTTTCCCACGGCGGAATCTGCCAGACGCGAAAGGGCAAGAGCCCTCGCGACCGGGAGTCGTTTGCTCCATTCGCGGTGTAGAATGCCCGCCAGACTTCCACCGTCACATTCTTCTCCGGCTCGTCGAGGCACTGCTTGAGTAGAGTGTCCGCCTTGTCGACCGGAGGTTGGTCGACATCCGCGTAGTGATTCGGGTGCTCCGGGCCCCGTATTCTTCTGGATGTCACGCCCTCCCGTTACAACGTCGGGCAATTTCTTCCACACCAAATCCGGTACATCCGCCAGCGGAATGTATTTTGCCCCATGAAGTCGCTCGGCGATTTTGCCGTCCTTCAAATTCTGAAGGTCAAAGCTGATGAGCGAGCTATTGTCATCTAGAAATGTTTTTAGCTTTCCGGTCGGCACCTTTCCAATCGCCATTTCCGCAATACTGTAGTGACCCGTGGTGCCCCAGAATGGTTGAGCGCCTGCGTTGAGACCCTGATCCAATTCGACATCCAGCCATCGGCACACTGTCGTGAGACTTGTGGCGAGTGTGAAATTAGCAGTGGTCCCGCCATCCGCCGGAAGCAGCCCTTGACCACCCCATTCAAGCGCTAAAGGCCGGAGTTTTGTTTTTTCCAGTTTTTGTTCGGCTCCATCTTCAGCCAACTCTTCCTTGATCGCCAAATGCCAGAGCGTTCCGGAATCTCCCGGATGAGTTTGATGTTCGGACTTCTCGGGTGAGATCAGAAAGTCAGAAACATAGTCATATCCGCCCACGGACTTGTAACGGTAAAACAGAGCCTTGATCGTTCCATCCATCGGTCCTGATGCCGCGCCAAAAGCGGAAACTTTCTGATCTATTAACTGCGTTCCGAGATTCATTTCATTGAGGTCGGCTCGCTCAACCGCGTGACCCGCTATCGAGCTGCCAAATCACGAATGGAGCGACGAGATGACCTGGGGGAGGATGCCCCCAGACATTCTGACAGCGGAAGGCGCATATCCGGTTGAGTGGATACACAATGGCCTGATCTCTTTCGATGGCTCGCATGTAACGCAAATAGTTCGTATTCCAACGATGACGCGGAGCAACACGCAGATTGCATTGCCGGGGCATTTTCGCATCGGTCGACTCAAGTTCCAAAACTGTGTTTATTATTTCAATCAAACCGATTTCGGCAAACGTAAGAGATTCACTTGCGATGAGGTAGGAATGGTTGCGGAAGACGAAGACGTATCTTTTTCTCCAGGTGATCCAGCAGCGTGGGTACCGTCCATAAGAGTTGTGGCAGCGGAAAAGATACACGGTGACTTCCCAAAATTCCCAGAGCTGAACAGGCGTCCACCGTATGATGATTTCTTAATCGGAGAGCTGACTCGATTTTCGAAGAACCGGGACTTTCGCAGCCCGTGCCAACTCAATTTCGAAGATTTCATTAAGTCGACGCAACCCCAATAGCAATAGTACATCTGCGCAATCTGCTACACAGCGTGCCGTTCCCTAAACCGGTCTGTTTCTTACTTTCGGTCGGCGCTATCTCTCGAATTACCGCGTCGGTAACTTCGTCCCTTTAGAAATCGGGGTTCCGCTCGCGCCTCTGGGACTCGTTTCGGTTCATCGTGTCCTCTCACAGCGCTGAGGTCAGGCTTGCTCATCATTCCGATACTCACTGAGTTCCCAGTAGGTCGCCTTTTTCTGCCGCGCATTTTCTTGTGCACTGCTTCGGGCCAATTCCTGCGCCCGGCAGCTTCGCGGCTTCTGCTTTCCCGGTTCCTCCCGAAAGGCACAGGTCCCTCCCATAAAGCAGCCACTCGCTTTGGGAGCAGCGGCCTCTCGCTTCTGGGTGCCCCAGGAAAATGGGGCAAGAAAAAGGAGAAAAATTCATGTCTTACCTATATGTTAAGTGGAATAGCTTTGGCGTGGTTGCTCGCCAGCAGTTTAGCCATTAAAGCATGTCCTGCCTCTCCCTGGCCACTCCCGGAACGGGGGCCTGCGACGCCGTAGGCGGCGCGTTAGGCCGCAGTGGAGGGGGTGGCCAGGGAGGGATTATTGGGCAAGTCTCGTCCGAGCGGGTAGCCAAGCGGCTGTGCCAGCGGATGCAGGCGGTAGAGCCGATGCGCCCAACCGCCGATGATGACGACCTGATCGAGCCACGGACGCAAGGTGTCGATCAAGCGCGAGAAATGTTCGATATCAGGGTTGGGGGCCATCAGGTTTTTTTCTCCAATATGGAGGCGAGGGCGCGGCGACGGATTTGCTCTGCCTGCGCTGCACCGCAGGCTGGATGCGAGCCAACATCGAGCCAGACCTGCAAGATGTCCGCGATGGGCACACCTTCGCGTTCGACCACGCCGCGAAAGACCGACTCCCGAAAGACGGGGATCCAATCGACCAGTTTCCGAGATGTGAAAGGAATTTTCGCACCGGCATCAGTCCAATATTTGTACTATTGGACCTTTTTTCAAGTCCAAAATCGAGGACACTAGGCTTGAGGTGCTAACCGCATGTCTTTACCCGACCAGTTCTCCGAAACGCTATCCGAGACAGCAAAACGAGCCGCCAACTACCTGCGAGGGATCGGCGAACGTCGTGTTGCTCCCACCACAGATACCATCGGTGGTCTTAAGGCTCTCGCGGGCTCCCTCCCGGACTCGGGTGCGAGCCCGGACGAAATTCCTGCGTTGCTCGACAATGTCGCCGCGCCGGCCACGATTGCCAGCACTGCCGGACGGTATTTCGGATTCGTCGTAGGTGGCACTGTACCGGGAGCACTGGTCGCCAGTTGGTTGAACAGTACCTGGGATCAATGCTATGGACTCAACCTTATGTCCCCGGCAGGAGCGCAACTGGAATCCGTCGGGTGATCGAAGTCCTTGGCTTGCCCTCCGGATGTGGGGGCGGTGTCGTCACCGGCTGCACCATGGCCAATTTTTCAGCGATCACAGCGGCTCGCTATGCGTTGCTTGAGAGAGCTGGTTGGGATGTCGTGAGCAAGGGGCTATACGGTGCGCCTGAAATAAAGGTCGTAGTGAGCGACGAAGTCCATGCGTCGGTCCTCAAGGCGCTGTCGCTCGTAGGCTTCGGTCGTGACCGCGTTCACAGGGTACCCGTAGACGGCCAGGGCAGAATGCGGTCGGACGCACTTCCTCCGCTGGATAAAATGACCCTCGTCTGCATCCAGGCCGGCAATGTGAACACCGGCGCGTTCGACCCTGCTGCTGAAATCTGCCGGGAGGCACGCCAAGCTGGCGCGTGGGTTCACGTTGACGGAGCATTTGGTCTTTGGGCGCATGTGTCTCCCAGTTATCAACACCTGACACACGGCTTTGAACAAGCTGATTCGTGGGCAACCGACGGACACAAATGGCCGAATGTTGGATACGATTGCGGGATCGTGCTTGTGCGCGAGCCAAAGCACCTTTGGGCGGCAATGAATGTGTCGGCAGCTTACTTCCCTGACGACAAAGGCCGAGAACCGTTTCAATACACTCCTGAACTTTCACGCAGAGCCCGCGGTGTCGAGCTATGGGCCGCCCTTCGCTCGTTAGGAAGAGAAGGCCTGGCCGATCTCATAGAGCGAACCTGTCGCTATGCAAGACGAATGGCAGAGGATCTTCAATCTGTCGGATACGAAATCCTCAATGAAGTCGTCATCAATCAGGTCCTGGTCTCTTTCGGTTCGCCCGAGAAGACGAAGGCCGTAATAAGTCGAGTTCAGGAAGAAAGTATTTGCTGGTGCGGAGGAACTGAGTGGCAAGGCAGCCATGAGGATCAGCATCTCCTCCTGGGCTACAGACGAGCGCGACATGGAAATCAGTCTCGACGCCATTAAGCGTGCTGCAAAGGCAGTGTGCGGCTAATGGCATCTTGCTGGCGCTGCACTCGACCCATCTAGGGGTTCACCTGTCAGTGGGATTGCCAGGTAGAGGAAGGTGCTGACAGTTTATCGCTTCTTGTACCCTTGCGAATGCCGCCGTCTGCAACATTTGCATTACTTCCGAGCAGATGACGGCGCTTTGCGCCGTCAGTGGTGACAGGGAACAAACGACTTACGCGTTTTTCCCTGGAGAGTTGCCCGTGACTCGCCCAAGATCAGCAGTAGCGCTACAGAATTGCCATTTCCGTAATGGGGCGGCAGGTTCGGATGCTTCTCCAAAACAGGCCTTATGAGGCCTCGTAATCCTCGTCTTCGCGAGGCGCGAGAACATGATGTCCGGCGAGCTTTCATTCGACTGGCGTGTGCTGCTGACAGTGTGGATAGGCCATATAGAAAAGAAAGGTTGGCCACCACGTGGGAGCAGTTGGGGAAGCTATGCGTGCGCCGCGACCGTGGCGGGCAGGGTGAACTGAAAAGTCGCACCCTGCCCGGAGGCACCGGCGGCCCACAAGCGGCCACCATGCGACTCAATGATCGACCGACTGATAGGCAGCCCCATACCAGTCCCGTTATCCTTGGTCGTAAAGAATGCCCTGAAGATCTGGTCCTCCTGCTCCGGGGGCAATCCTATACCGGTATCGCGGACCGAGATCAGCAGTTGACCATCGCCGGCTTCCGACCTGATGGTAAGCTCACCTCCGCCAGTGGTTCCCTTCATGGCATCGATGCCGTTGAGCATGAGGTTCATGAAAACCTGCTGCAGTTGGACACGGTCTGCCATGATCTTGGGAAGACCCTCAGCAAGCTCGATACGGATTGAGATCGAGTAGCGGTTCGCTTCGCTGCGCAGCAGGAGAATCATTTCTCGAATCAGCTCATTTACATCAACCAGCTCCCGCTGCAGAGCGCCCTTCTTGAACGGCAGGCTGATTCTGCTAATGATGTCAGCCGCGCGCGTTACGTCCTTAACGAGTCTCGATGCGGCTTCGCATGCCTCTGCCACGTTAGGCGTATCGCGACCAAGCCATCGCAAGCAGGTTTTAGCGTTTGTTATTGCCGCGGAAATCGGCTGCTTGATCTCGTGCGCGAGGGAGGCAGTCAGCTCGCCCATCGTGCTCACCCTGCTTATGTGCGCCAGATCCGCCTGTAGCTGCCGCAATCTCTCGCGCTCTTCTTCGGCGAGTTTGCGTTCTGTCACGTCGAGCTGCGTACCGACGACTTCAACAAGCTCCCCGCTCGCGTTGAAGACTGGATGGCCTAACCCATGGATGTGTTTGACTGTTCCCTCGGGTAGCACGATTCTGAACTCGACAGCGTAGTCTCCTTTTTCGCGGATTGTCTTCTGGATGTATTCGACCACCCTGTCGCGATCCTCTGGATGGATCCGCTGCAACACTGTTTCGCGGTCCGGAAGACCATGCTGCGGATTGAAGCCCCAAATTCGGAAATTTTCGTCTGACCAGTAGACAGCCTCTCGAGCGTTGAAAGCCCAGCTGCCGGTGTGGCTCAGCCTCTGAGCTTCGGCTAGGTAGGCCTCGCTCCGCTGCAAATCGGCGGTTCGTTCCGACACCTTCCTCTCGAGTTCGTTGCGAGCTTGACCGAGTTGCACCACCTTAACATCGAGTTCGTGGCGCAGACGCGCGTTCTGAAACGCTCCAGCGGCGTGATTCGCAGCCACGGAAAGCAGCAACTGGTCAATCTCACTGGGAAAGTCGGTGCGACTGCACGCCGCGGCGACCAAACCAGCCTCGGCATCGACGCCAACGGGAATGACAAGGCCGCGGCGTGGCTCCCCGTCGCCAATGTCAGCAATGATTTCCTTGCGCAAGAACTGGCCCACGGCCAGGTGAGTTTGCAACCATTCCGGGAATGCTTTCCATGCACGCCCCCGCGTGACCTCGATTGCGCCGTCCCCTTTGGGATCGCACAAACGCACGAAAGCAAAATCCAGGTTCAGCGAGCCGACCAGCGCATCGGCGAGCCCGGCGGCGATGATAGGCGGTTCTCTTCCGACCCACGCTGCCGGGATTGTCGAAAGCGCCACGAGCTCTCGGAGCGCCGATCGAAGCGCCCCAGCCTCTGTGTGCGATTCCGTGGGCATTTAGTTTGCGGCGCTTGCGCTCCTGCGAAGCGACCGTCGATCCTTTACCTCCAGGAGGAACTGGTCCGGTGGAACGAAGAACGGGTTCTCCTGCAGCACTCCGCCGATGATCACGACCGGGTGTGTGCGCATGATATCCATGACCGTGTTCGCGCCAAATTTCGAGAGATCGTACGTACAGATCACCGGATCATCGTACTTGGGAAGCACGTAGTTGAGCCGTGTCTCGTATTCCACCAGGTCATCGACGCCGGGTTTGTCGAGCAGCGCCCATTCCATGTGCGCCACCAGTCTGGTGAGCGGGTACCCGGCCGTACCAGCCGATTGGAGGACCTCTTCGATCAAAGCCAACATCGCATTCTGGTCGAAGTGGTCCCCCCGCAGGTAAGCGTCCTGCCAACGCCGCACCTCTAGCTGGCCGGTATCAATCGCCTGATGCACATTGATACCTGCTTCGGCGAGGAGCTTAAGATGTTGCTCCCGTAGCTCAGGGTCAACGACATGAAAAGCTTTTTCCCCGCGCTCGAGGCCCTCTTTGACGAACGAGCGAAGCACCCTGTGCTCCTCGTCGATGCTGTTGAAGAAAGCGCAAATGTGACGTTGCCCGCCGAGATCGCCCCCGGCGAACTGTACAGAATGTCTCTCGATTGTCATATATCACCTCATTAGAGAAATTCGATGGAAAGAATAATCACGACATATGCCGGACTCTTGAGGCGAGAGACCACTCCCGCACGTAGACTCTCTGTGCGAGAAAAGCGCCAACACTGAGTGCTAACTACAAACGCGCAAGACTGGGACTCGCAACAACAGGTAAAAAATCTGGGACCGGACGAACCGCGATGCGCCATGGCCCCTTCCGCTCGTTACTTCGATCTGGTGCGTGAGATGAAAAACGCTTACAACCATCGCCTTCGCCTTATCGAATCGGCCCGCCAGCGCGGCATCAAGCCCACCGCGCGCCTGTTCACCACCACCGTGCCTACCGTTCGCAAGTGGCTGCGCCGCTATCAGCAGCACGGCCCCAGCGGCTTGCTCGAACTCTCTCGGGCTCCGCATCTCCAACCCCGCAAAACTCCGGCAACATCCAGACCAATCTTATTGCGATACTTGAAACAGTCGGCTATCGTCTTTGCAGCTGAATAGATTCGGACGGAAACCTCGTCGATTCGAACTAGCTCAACTCCTGCGCTGAAAGCCGGCTCGGAATACCAGAACACTCGGATGGGAAGAGCATCCACCTTCGGTATCTGCCCATGGCTGGGTATGGCAAGATCAATGGTGTGGGGAACCTGTGTTGTCATACCATGATGAGCTAGCGCGGATATCAGGCATACCACTGCATTGGGGGCACGAATCGCCACTGTGACCCAGTCTGGATTGGTCAGATGTGGTGCAGTGGAGAGGCGGTAGAGTCCCCGGCCGACACGTTCAAGCTCCCCTCGGTCACGCAGTTTGTAAAGCGTGCGAGGATGGATGCCCAGCCGTAGCGCGTCCACCGTCCGGAGCATGCCTCCGCGCTTGCTGAAAACCTTCCGTGCTGAATCCACGGCCCTTGAACCGATCGCCATGATGGATAAACCTCTCGGAAAATATATACATACTCCGAGCATATTATCCACCACTAAAGGGTTCAAGCCCTACTGAAAGCACTCCAGAAATCAGCTCAATGATCGCACCTCAACACCTCAACTCTACGGCGTGATTTTGCATGATCGTGGGTGCTTCTCCGACCGTCCTGGCTTGTTACAGGCCGGGTGCCTGGTCCCGAGCAGGGGAAAGAGTGAGTTGGGGCACAGAGCACACAATGAAAAAAGTTAGCGTCCACGCATGGGCTTCTCGTGTCGCTTAGCCGCGCGCAATTCCTTGCCAAACACTTTAGCAGTCCAGTCCGGTATCGTCTGTGCGGCCTTACTCAACTCGCCGCCGATGAACTGGGCCACTAAGCGGAAGCCGCGACGATGCGCTGTGTTGTCGTACACCAGTAATTCATCGGCATGTTTGGGAACTTCGGACAGATTTTTCGTTGCCTCCCGATAGGAATCAATCACGCTGGACACGGGCACGGCTTGTCCGCCTCGACTCATGCGTACCAACACCCGGCCCACATTCAAATTTGCGTCTTCCGTGGAAATAAATAAAACCTTGGTCGAATACCCTGCTGCCTTAGCCTGGTCGAGCAGCTGTGTGTCCACACGAATGTCTTCTACGGCAAAGGAACGCCGCTCATCAAGAAGTGGTTGTTGCTGGTGTCTCAGTGGGGGAACAAGTGTTGGAAATGGCTCTTTCAAGTAGGCTTCGTAGAAAGCTGTTTTACCGGCGCCCACCGGTCCCGCGATGATGAACAGCGCTGGCTTTTGCTGGCTCAGGATGCGATTTCCTCGTGTGCAATTTTGCGCGTACCCTTCCGGCGCGTGGGCTCAAAGCTTGTTTCCAACTTCTCAACAGGGGTTCGCTGTCCGTCAGACGTCACTTTCACCGTCGCCTTCAGGTTACGGTCGTATTCGTAATAGGTTCCATTGGGTTCTTCCGCCTCTAAGGGAACGGATTGCATTGCCGAAAGCCCTCCAAGCAGCTGGTGAAGCTCCCGACGCTCCGACTCCGACATTGCGTCGTACGAATGCATGGACGATCCCCGTCCCTTGGTTGGTCTTTTGAGTTTGCCTTCTCCACCCTTCGAGTAAAAAGCCAGCAGAGCGCTATTCACGAGCTGATTCATCGAACAATTCCGCTTCTTGGCGATTTGATGAATGCGCTTGCGGAGTCGTCGCAAGATGACAACTTGGGTTTCATTCCCGGTTTGTTTCTGTCTGGACTGAAGATTCACAAGCTCAACGGTATTCAGATCGACCGCAAGAAGCGCATCGTTGATCGAAGTCGACAGCTCTCCCATGTATCGCGGTTTGTCCCGCAGGAGTTTGTCGAGGGAACTCAAGAGCCGGACATTGTAGACTCCGAAATGAACGCTTCGCCGCTTGGGCACGATTCCCTACTGTCTTTGGGACAGAGTTACCGCAACTGAAAATACGTCACAGCCCTTACATGCAAATATATACACCACCGTCACCTCTTGTTCAACGCCCCCTACAATTCTGTGGAGCGTAGAGCACGTTGAATGCGAACCTGCCAATCTGCCTACCTTAACGCAAAACGTACTCGGTAGCGCGGCGACAGGCGTAAAATCAGAGAGTTCCCCGTGCTAGTCGCGAATCAAGACTTGGCCTCGCAGGGTAGGGAGCGATGATTTACTCCGACGACCTTCTGGCTGTCGCAAAGCGCATCTTCTGGTTTGGAACTCCAGAAGAAGCCCTTGAGTTTCCGAAGCGATTTCTTACCTACGCCATGACATACGCCTCGGACCAGGATATTGAAATTCTCAGGAAGTACTTCAGCGACGATGATTTCAAAGCGACGCTGGATGACCCCGCACCCGGGATTTTCAACCGAAGCTCCTGGGCCAAATGGAATGAACGTTACAACCGCACCCCCGTCCCGCCGCTTCCGAAGAGACAAATTCCGGGCGTCGATCCCGCTACTGTCCCCGATTTCTTTCCACCCAAGTCTTGAAACCGGCAACGTAACAACACAAAGTGATCGCCGACATCAGAGGTGGATGTGGATTGACCTTCCACTGCTTCCGTCACCGTTCGGTCTTGTCATTCGTGCCCTCTGTTCCACGCACCAACGTTTTCAAACTTCGTGTACCACGCCAGTGAAAACCAGGCCTGTCTTCCTCCAATCGCCTTAGATTCGCAAATGGATCCCGCCCTTCAACTGTTTCCACTTTTGCTTCTTGCAGCCCTTGCGACTCAGACGGTTTGTCCTGTTTTCCCCTAGCACTGGTTTCGGTTGGTTTTCTAGTTTTTCTCGCGCGCCAGACAGTCATGTGAAAAACGTGATAGGTCATCTGCAGACCTTCGTTTCCTAACGCTTCCCAAATATCTTTAAGACTCTGCCCTGAGTGCAGCGCCGCTTCTATCCCCGGGAGAAGAGATCGAATGAGCGCGGCTTTTCTCTTCGGAGGAGCGCCGGCAAGTTTTTCAAGACAGGGGCGGTAGTCTTTTTGCATTGACGTGCCTTTTCACCATGCTGTACATATAGTATGCTAATGTACTGATGTAACCCACGAAAAGGTTCTGAGTCAACAGAAATCAACAAAAGTCGTCAGAAGTCTCCAAATCTCAACGCGGGTCAACACTTCTCGGCAAAAGTCGGCGCAAGTCGACAGAAGTCAACACTCTTCAACAGCGGTGGGGACAACATGCATGAAATGGAGGCGGATCATAGGTGAGCGACACAGGTATTGGAACATAAAGGGTTGTGGCGACGCTGCGCGTGTTTTTGCCGGCAAGTTCTTATTTTTCAGAAGGAAGGGATGTGGCGACTTTTGTAAGCAATGTGACACAAATGTGCCACCGCTCGAGAATGGAGGAAATTGTATGGCAAAACCCAGAACCGAACGGAACTTGCTGTTTCCCAGCAAAGAATTTCGAGAGCGCGTGCAGAAAGCGTCGAAGGACAGGGGCTTCCGATCCGAACAGTCGTTCATTTTGGCAGCTTGCGAAAGCGAGATGCGCAGGGGCGATAACACGGACTCGGTAACGCAGTTCGAGGCGCGCATAGCGGCCACACTCACGAATCTGGCGAAGCAATTGCAGGGCCTTCACACGCTCGCGCAAGCGCAGGTCGCTCTGACCGACGTGCTGTTGAAGTACGTCATTACGTGCGTTGTCGAACCCCCGGAAGATGCGCTCCCTGCGGCACGCGTTCGCGCCAGGCTGCGCTATGACGAGATGGTGCGCGCCGCGGCGAAGGAGATCTCCAACAAAAACAGAGACATTCTCAGGGAGATGGTAGCCGATGAATGACGAACCGCCAATTCGATTGCGACCGATAATGTCAAAACACGGCCAAACTACAATGCGGTAAGTCTCCTTCTGAAAAGACTTCCAATGGTGCTATATATATAGTATGATGGACTCGACTTAGAAACACGCGAGTCTTCTGTCTATCGAGTCCGTGCATTGGACGAGACGCGGGGCAAGCCCAGACCGAGGATCGTGCCAACGGCCCCAAGAGACCACGCTCGGGAAAACTCTTTGCTCCACGAGCTGGAGGAACCATGAATCGCACAACAGAAATCCATTCGCAGGGACTCGAGGATGAAGGTCAAAATCAAAAGCTCACGCAACAACACAGTGCAAATGGCGACGGTCCGCGTCTTGTAGCATGTGTTCTACTTTTACCCGAAGATGCCGAAGTTCTCGCTGGTCTCCTCTGCAACCTAGCGACGAATTCACACGCCTCCCAAGACCTTAACGCCCTTGCAAAACCCGACCGTTTCCTGAGGCCCGAGCCCTCGGATTCCTGGTTGCCTCATGTCGAAGCGGCGAAATCCCTAGGCGTATCGAAAAGTACCCTATATCGCTATGCGTGTCAGGAGAAAATTGAGGCTCGAAAATTGGGAGGACGGCTCGAATACCGTCGTTCCACCCTAGACAAATTCAAAAACCAACAGATTCGTCCCGCTCAGCGCTCCCGCGCTCGAGGTATAATCACGCCGGCGCTCGACTCCGGCAAGTGAGAGGAGCGCTAGTGGGACTGTATCGAAGAAGGGACTCGCGTTTTTGGTGGATGAGCTACACCTGGAAAGGCGAGCAGTATTTCGAGTCAACCAAATGCAGGAGCAAGGCCCTCGCCAACAAGATACTGAGTAAGCGCGAGGGTGAAATTGCGATGCAGATGTTCAAAGTAGGCGAGCAGGGGGACAGAATGTCATTCACGGGACTGTGCAAAGAATTTGAAAGCGCACACGTCCCGACTCTTGCTGCGAGTACACAGACCAACGTACGAGACTTTCTTGAAAACATGCGGAAATTCTTCGGCGACCGCTCGCTGGCAGATATCGATGCCAAGTGGGTCACGGATTACCGGAATCACCGCAAGGCGCAACCCTCAAGGAAGAATCCAACCCGCAAAGTCAAAGGAGCCACCGTCAATCGCGAGATGGCTTACTTGCGCTGCATGCTCAATTTTGCAATCGAGCGCAAGTATATCTCCGAGAACCCCGCCAGTCGTGTGAAGCCATTCGATGAGCGCCGGGAACGCCCAACGAAGCGCATGCTCAGTTTGGAAGATGAGCAACGCATTCTGGAAAACGCCCCGCCGTACCTGAGAGTGGCAATCGTACTGTTGGCGCAAACGGGCGGCCGTACCTATACCGAAGGCTTCTCCCTCCGTTGAGATCAGATCGATCTCGATCACAACGTGATTTTCTTCGGAGGGAAAACCAAGACAGAAGGCTCATCCGAGCCTGTGCCCCTGACCGGGCTTGCACACGATGTTCTTCTCAGTTGGAAGAAGGAACAGGCAGACAAGAGCCCCTTTCTTTTTCCGAGTCCGGTCAAACCCGACCAGCCGATCACCACGGTTAAGACGGCTTGGAAGACGACGCTAAAGAACGCGGGAGTAGCTCACTTTCCGATCTACCATTTGAGGCATGTGTTCTGCACGCGCCTCAGTTGGGTTGCGCCTGACGCAGTTGTGCAGCGCGCAATGCGTCATTCGAGTCCTGAAACCAAGCGCCACTATCAACTGGGGATGGTGGAGCAGGTTCGGCAAAACCTGGAAAAGGCAAATGAGAAGGTCTACGGCAAAGGCAAAGTATTACGTTTTTATGACGGTCAGCCCGTTGCCGGGAACGAACAAGAAATGACCGCGTGTAAGTGATGGATAGAGAAGGAGTAAGTGGCGCGCCCGGGGAGATTCGAACTCCCGACCCTCTGCTTAGAAGGCAGACGCTCTATCCACCTGAGCTACGGGCGC
>Ga0137418_10004153_pt1 | contig 13306 bp, 16 predicted proteins | sample CZODoug3_1_2_16f_FD_122242 | JGI IMG/M metagenome (GOLD analysis project Ga0137418, IMG submission 122242) | Vadose zone soil fungal communities from Angelo Coast Range Reserve, California, USA - CZODoug3_1_2_16fungal (Hybrid Assembly) | ecosystem: Environmental > Terrestrial > Soil > Vadose...
AAATACATGCTCTACCACAATCCGGCTCGACCTCACGCTCCGGGCGGAGTGCGATGACGCAGGCGGGATGGCTGAGGTGGGGGTCGCTGGTCGCGCTGGCTCTGGCGTTTGCCGGTCTATACGTTCGAGTACTCACCGCGCCCTCGCCAGGTGGGTTTGCGCCGCAGCAAACCTCTCGCGTCGCATCCTCGGCACCGCTCTATGAAGCTCAGCTCCTGCCCAACAGCACCGCAGCGTCGGTGCACAGCGCTACCGCCGCAGAAATTTCGGGTGGAAGGCTGAGGGCGTTCTGGTACGGGGGCAGCCGCGAAGGCGCGTCCGATGTTGCGATATACACCTCCGTCTACTCTCTTCGGCAGAAGGATTGGAGCCCCGAGCGCGTCGTCGTCACCCGCGAATTCGCGCAAAGGGATCTGCGACGCTACGTGCGCAAATTGGGCAATCCCGTGGTGGGCCGCGACTCGAAGGGACGCCTGTGCCTCTATTTCGTCAGCGTGTCCGTCGGCGGCTGGGCGGGCAGCGCCGTGAACCTGATGGTCTCGGAAGACGAAGGCGAGACCTGGAGTCCACCGCGGCGTTTGATTGCGTCTCCGTTTTTCAACATCAGCACGCTGGTGAAGGGCGCGCCGCTCCAGTTTTCCGACGGGACGATCGCTCTGCCGGTGTATCACGAGCTGTTGGGCAAGTTCGGCGAGCTGCTGCGCCTGGACGCCGAAGGCCACGCGATCGGGAAAACCCGTCTGTCCTGGGGGCAGTCGTCGTTGCAGCCTGTGATCGTGCCGCGATCGGACAAGGAAGCGGTGGGCTTCATGCGTTATGCCGGGGATCGCCCGAATCGGATCCTGATAGTGCGGACCGAGGATGGCGGCGTTCACTGGAGCCCGCCGGTCAAGACGGCGTTGCCGAATCCGAACGCCGCAATCGGAAGCGTATTGCTTTCCGGCGGCCCGCTGCTGCTCGTGTTCAACGACGCCGAGGAAAATCGCGAGGACCTTTCGCTCGCGCTCTCGAAGGACTTCGGAAACACCTGGCGAGTCGTGCACAAATTCGAAGGCGATTCCAGATCGACGCAGGCGCCGGTCCCGGAATATTCCTACCCGTGGATCATGCAGGACCGGGCCGGCGATGTTCACGTGCTCTACACCTGGGGTCGTTCCCGCATCAAGCACGTGCGTTTCAACCGGGCCTGGCTGGAGAGCAGGCGTTGATGCCTGCAAACGCGATCTTCGGTCTTCTAGGCTGCGGGCTGCTCAGCCTTGCCGCAGCCGCGACCTTGATTCGGCTGCGGCGCCTGCCGGTCCGCGCTCGCTACGCAGTGATGCTGGCCGCGGCCCTCGCGGTGTTTGTTCCGATCGGCGATCTCTCGGTCGCCGCCTACGTACGGGGCGTCACGGGCGACTTGAGCATGGCGACGCTGGTTCTGGCCGGCGCGGCGTGCATCGCGCAGCTCGGCGGGAAAACATTGATAGGACGGCGGGATCTGCGCGCACTTTGTTGGTTATGGTTGTCCGCCGCCGTGCTCTTGTATCCGTTTGCACTCGGCTGGACGCCGTTTGATCCGTATTCGCAAGGCTATGGATCGATCGAATTTCTGACGGCCTTGTTGTGCGTCACCTTAGCTGCGTGGTGGGCGAGGCTGTATGTCATCGTGTTCATCGTCATCGTCGCGGCGCTTGCGTATCTCGTAGGCGCATTCGAATCGCGTAACCTCTGGGACTATCTGATCGACCCGCTGGTGTCTGTCTATGCGTTGGTTCGGCTGATGGCACCGGGAATCGTTCTACGGCAGCCCGCTAGTCAATCGCCTTGATTCCCGCGGCTTCGATGATGCGGGCGTACTTGGCGTGCTCGCGCTCGAGGAACAGCGCAAACTGCTCCGGCGTACTGGCGACGACGGTCATGCCGTCTGCCGCGATTCGCTCTTTCATGTCCGGCTGATTCAAGATCTGCGCGACTTCCTGCTGCACGCGTTCCATCATTCCGTTCACTCTCTTTTGCATGATGGGGGTTATAGCCTGCATTCCTTCCGCCATCGTGGCCGGAAGTTCCCTCAACACTTTCTGCCCCGTAGGCGTTGAGTAGAAAGCGACCATCGCATCGACGTCCCCTCTGGTCCAGTGCTTCTGGTAAACCGGGATCATGGCTTGCAGCATCTCTTCGACCGGAAAGTTCTTCAACTGCTCGTCCGTCATTTTGTTCATGCGCGCCTCAAAATCTGGCGGGAGATTCGCGGCATTCTTTGAAATCTGCGCGTGCACCATCTGGTGCATTTGCTTGGTCATTACATCCATCATCTGCTTCATCGTATCCTGCAGATGCATGACCTGGAAGTACCTTTCAATGTCTTCCTTCGATGCTGGAGCATCGGCGGCAGCCTGTTGCGCGGTTCCTAGCATCGGAAACGCCAAGCACAGCGTACTGACCAGCACAAAACGCTTCATGGTATGCCTCCAGTGAATTTCACACAGCGTAACTTACCCCGGCACAGAGGTCACAAGCGCTGTACAAGGCGGGTGTCGAATCGAGCAATCGCCGGCACTCGAATTCGGGCGAGGAGGTGCTGTGCCTACCGCGAAGGCTGGACGACGCCGACCTTGTTCACGCCGCTGCACGCGATGTACACGCGGCCGTCGGGAGTCGCTACCATGTTGCGCACCGTTCCTCCGCCCGAGGGAATCGTGGTGAGCGCGAACTGCTCCGTTTTGGGATCAAAGCGCACCATCGTGTTTGGCTTCATGCCGGATTCGCTGAACCATACGGCTCCGTCCGGCGTGATGGTAATTCCGTACGGCGCGGATTTTACGCCTCCCGGCGATGGCCACATTTTCACGGCGCCGGTTGCGGGATCGAGGCGGCCCAGATTTCCGCCCTCATAATCGGTGAAATAAATTCTATCTTCCGCGTCGATGGCCATGCGGCGCGGCCGCGCGCCTTCCGGGAGCTTGAACTCCGTAATCGCCATGGTCTGCGGATCGATTTTGGCCATTTTGTTGGTGCCGAATTCACAGAAAAACGGCACGCCTTTGCTGTTGATGGCGATGCCGTAGGGAAGCGGGCGCTGGCCTTGCACCGCCTTCAAGTCGATTTTGCCGGTGCGCGGGTCCAGCCGCCCCACCATGCTTCCCACCTGTACGGTAAACCACAAGATCCCGCGTGCATCGAACACCGCGGTGTGCGGGTCCTCCGCCTTTTCATCTGGCATTTGATATGCCGTCACCGCGCCGCTTTTCGGATCGAGCTTCCCGATGTACCCCTTCCCATTTCCCGTGAACCAGATGTTCCCGTTCGCATCCGCCACCAGCCCATGCGGACCGGAATCCTCAATCTTCAGCACGTACTCCTTGAAAGCACCGCTAGCCGGATCCAATCGCCCCAGCTTGTTCTGCAATTGCTCGGTAAACCACAAAGAGCCATCCGGAGCCATCGCCGGGTCGTGCGGATGCGCGCCCTTGGTCGGCACATCCCACTCCTTGATGGTGACCTTCAATTCGCCAACCGTCCCCGCCGCGGAGGGCGTAGCGCGAGGTGTTGTAGGGGCGGGCTTCAGCCTGCCTGCGCTGGCAGGCCCGTTCTCGCTCGGACCACGAGCGGCAAGAGCCACCGCGACACCGCGCGTCAGAGAAATCCCGCCCGCCAAAAAAATCCCGCATCCGAGAATCAGTCCCACAAAAATCGTGATCGTTCGCTTGCTCATTTCAACCTCCAAGTCGCACAGGTTTCAGACTATGCTCTTACGATTGACCTCGATATCGCTCACCATGCCTCAGCCGGACCGCGCAGCGAAATGCCTCTCCATGGGTCTTCATTTCGCCAGCGATCCCAACAACACGCTAGCTCCATTCCAAAGAATTTGCACGCCAATGCACACCAGCAAGAATGACGATAGCCGCATGATCACGCTCATCCCCGTCGCGCCCAGCAACCGTGCCAACCGGTCCGCGAATCCGTAACACAAAAACACACTCACCGCGATCAGTAATGAGCCAATTACAGCGCCCACTATGTCCGGAAGATTCTGCGGCAAGTGGCGCGCCGCGTTCGCTCCCAGCGTGATCGCCACCGAAATCGATCCCGGCCCCACGGTCAGCGGCAAGGTCATCGGATAAAACGCGTGCCGGAAAATATCCTGCGGGTCCATTTCCCGATGCGCTGTTCCGCGATCATCCTCCTCTTTCTGCTTCAGCAGAGACCATCCCGTCGAAATCACAATCAACCCGCCGCCCACTTGCACCACCGGCAGGGAAATCCCGAAAAACGCCAGCATATGCGTGCCCGTCAAAAACGAGGCAATCAGCAAAATGAAACTATTCACGGCAATCTGCTGCGCGAGCATCCTTCGCGCCTGCCCGGTATACTCCCGCGTCAGCGCCAGAAATATCGGGCTTCCGCCCAGCGGGTTTACGATGGGGAACAGCGCGCTGACAACCAAAATTGTAGTCTTGACCGCCTCGAGCAAATCTCCTCCACCATTTTGTAGCGCCGGGTTGTTTATCCCGCCCTCTTTGATTTCAGGGGGACGCCGCGTTTGCCGGCGCGCTCTTCGCTGGTGCGCTAGGGGTAACACGCGCGGCGGTTCGCTCTTCCAACTGCACGCGAATTCCATTTTTCGGCCGCAGCGTGATGCTGGCGAGCGGCTCGATGCGCTGATTGGGCGCCAGGCGCATGCGAAAGCGCTGCGCGATGGTGGCGAGCAGCAACGTCGCTTCCATCATAGCGAAACCAGCGCCAATGCAGACGCGCGGGCCGCCGCCGAAAGGGAAGTATGCAAAGCGTGGCAGCTTCGCCATTGCCTCCTCGCTCCAGCGGTCGGGATGAAAACGCTCGGGTTCGCTGAACCAGCGAGGGTCGCGCTGCGTCACCCATTGGCTCAGCACAATATTGGAGCCGGCGGGTAAAACGTATTCACCGACTGTAAAGGGCTCCTGCGTTCTTCGAAAAATCCGCCAGGCCGGTGGGTAGAGCCGCAGCGTCTCGCGGATCACTCGATCGGTGTATTGCAGTTTCGGGAGATCGGCAGCGGATGGCGGCCGGCCCCCGAGAACGGCATCGAGTTCCGCGTGCAGCTTCTCTTCGACCTCCGGATGCTGCGCGAGCAGATACCAGCTCCAGGAAAGGTTCAGCGCCGTGGTCTCATGCCCCGCGAGCAGCAGCGTGATCACCTCGTCGCGAAGCTGCTGGTCGCTCATCGAATTACCATCATCGTCGCGCGCGGTCAGGAGCAGTGTGAGCAGATCTTTTGCGCCGCCCGCAGTTTGGCGTTCCGCGTTTGGATCGCGGCCGTCGCTGCTCTTCAGTTTCTCTCGGCCGCGCGCAATTAACCCGTACACGACGCGATCGATCTCTCGCACGGCGCGAAAGTGGCGGGCGCGGGTGGGCGTAGGGATGCCCAGAAAAAAAGCGATGGAATGAAAGCCGGAAGAGCTGACCATGATGGCGTCGAGCGCCGGTTCGATCACCTTGATGCTCTCGCCAAGATCGCTGCCGAAGAGGGACTGCAGGACGATGCGCAAGGTGACATACATCATGTCGTTGTGGATGTTGCGGGTCTCGCCGTTCTTCCATGCTTGCAGCAATCGCGAGGCTTCTTCGGTGGTGATGTCGGCGTAGCGAACCAGGCTTTCGCGGTGAAACGCAGGGTTGCTCAGCTTGCGTTGCCGCCGCCAAAAATCGCCGTCGCTGGTGAGCAGGCCGTTCCCAAACAGTTCTGGATTGGCGCGCGAGGTGATCCCTTTGACGAAGTTGCCGGTCTTCCCCAGCAAGACCTGCTCGACGTGCTGCGGGTGAAACAAAACGTAAAAGCGAAAATCGAAGAAGCGGTAGTAGACGATGTCGCCATACTCGCGGGCCCAGCGGGTGAGCGCCTGGGTGGCATCGCGGCTGGCCATGAACGAAGTGCCCACAAAGGGAAGTCCCCGGGGGCCCGGGGGCCGACGAGGAGCTAATGTGGGTGCGGTGGCGGACATGAGCAGGGAGGCCCTCTGGGAGACGGGAGCCATGATACCCCAGGCCGCTCTCGAAGGCCTGAAGGTCCCAGCGTCGAGAGAGTGGGCTCTGTACAGCGCCCTGCACCTGCTCGGCGAGTATCCCGTTGGTATCGAAGTGAAAGCCGTGTAGATCTTCACTCAGAAGAATCGAAGTTGATTGTCGAAAAGTGCCAACGTCGAGTTCCGGGGCGACACTTGTGTGAACCCGCCGAACATAGCTGATCGAAACAGTTGGGCGTGATTCGTCGCCAGCAAAGAGCACGCTTTGCACACCTGCGAAGACCTCTCCTTCATGTACCGCCGTCCGGTCGTTTGCGTGACTGATGGCGAGCGGCTCACTCTGCACGAACAGCTCCACCCGCGGAAGAACGGACACTTTCGTAACTTGGCCGATTCCGATGCGCTTTGAAAACTCAGCCGAGTCTTCCGCGAAGAGCGCGCCATTCTCGAACTGTAGGTATCCAATCGGCGTGAGTGTCGCCGGCGTGGATACCGTGGGTCGTCCCGGATTAGCCTCTGGTACGGATGGAATCCCGGATTGTGCCTGGCTGAGTTGAGCAAAGGCGCTCAACATGCAAAGCAAGCAAATCGGGACGATTTTCAATCTCTCTCCGGTGAATCGCACACGCAAATCTATTTCCGAAACAAATGCGGCACGTACCAGCGCGTGTATGTCGCTATTCCCAGCAACAGCACGACCCACCAGAGCACGAGGACGCTTCGCATCCACACCTTGTATTTAGTGATTCGCAATTTTTCCGGCAAAACGCTCGTGCCCGCGGACAGCAAGATGTACAGTCCCGCGAGTTCCGTTACGGTTCCGAACGCTCCGTGCGTCGTGGCCAATGCGTAGTAAGCCTTGCCGAGCTTGGCCGGAACCCTGGGAAGCACATGAACGCGGAAAGAAGGGATCATCATCACCGCAACTAAAGCGAGGTTCAGAAGCACGATTACGGATTGGCACCAGGCGTGTTGCCGAAAGCGCCCCTTGCGAGCAAGCCGAGCACCGACCAACAGACCTACCCCCATGGCGATTTCGAGGACGAGAACTACATTGGCGCCGCGCGGAGCGGCCGTTTCAAGGAAAGCTTCTATCAACAGACTGTCTCCACGCAGACTATCGACTGCGTTCCGTTCGTTGTTCAGCTAAAAGTCTCGCGTGGCAGAGTGGACAGAATTCATTCTGGCAATCGGGAGGGAAGTGCTAAGGTCGCACATCAGTGTCGCCCATGAACAGATCCTCTGATCCGTCGGGACGACAACGCCCAAAGTCACAAAACATTATTGGAAATCCGTGTTTCGACATAGCTCCTCAGTCCCCTCAATACGAGGTTGCCGTGGAGTCGCTTCCGCCAATCACCGGGCATGCAGCAAATTCTCGAAAGGATTCGTGCCCTTTTAGCAATGCACTCGGATCGTTCCTTTTCAGCACGAGCACACTTTGCGTTTTTGCCGGGCCGCGGCTTTCGCCGGGCTCTGCAACACACACGTAGATTCCTGAGGATTTCTGGTCGAGAACCCTGATCGCCAACCTCTTCACTCCACCCGCCGCCTCGATGACGGCTTCGGTTTCGTCCACTGTCTGCACCGTGAATCCGTAATCTGCAAATGTCTTCTTGCCTTTTCCTTCTTCGGCCGGAGCGTAGACGGCAGCGAAGTTACATCCAGCTTTTCGATCACAAACTCCGCTACTTTTACATTGGGGTATTCCACCTTATTTCCTGCCACCCCGAGCGGCGCGTATGACAGCGCCACGATCGCCAATACAGCTTTAGTTTTCATTTTCATGCTTCCTTTCCGCCATTCGATCTCTTCGAATGGTTTTTTTCAAACGTTGCCAATGCCGCTCTTCCTTTTGCCGAATCCCCCCATTCAGATTGTCCTATTGGACGATCGACCGACTCTTGTCTCAGGAGTTTAGGAACACTCCTATCCCGGTCCATTCACTCCACTGAGAAACCCGCCGAGGTGTCCTGTCAGTGCGACGATCACTACGGCCACAGCCTCGATCGGCAAGCGGTATCCAGGCAGGACTGCTTGTTGTTTCCGCCGGGTCTTCGTATGGATGGACCACACCACCCAGATGAGGACGGTTGACACGCATCCCATCACCAGATGCATCAAAAGGATGCCTTTCAGTTTTTGCCCCTCGAGCTCCCACTGCCACGCGAGAATTCCGGTGACTACGACGGGTAGGGTTGCGATCGCCGCGACGAGCAAGTTGTAATAGGCCGCCGCAGCCAGTAGGCGCTGGTTCTTCCATTGCGAAAGAAAATCAAAGAGGACGCCGATGATAAACAGCGCGATCGGGAAGTGAATGAGCACGACGTGTTGCGCATGCTTCGCGAAAAGCACTGTTTTTATGTCGAACGGATGCAAGGTCGCTCCTCACTCACTGCACGATGACTTTGCCGGTCATCTTCGGGTGAATCGAGCAGAAGTACGGATAAGTTCCCGGTTTGCTGAAGGTGGAGGAGAACTTTTCGTCCGTGTCGAGCACTTTGGACTTGAACGCTTTCGGATCATCCGTGCTGACTATGGTGTGAGGGATATCGTCACGGTTGGTCCACGTAACTGTGGTTCCGACCGGCACTTTTAGCGTTACCGGCCCGAAGCTGAAGTTGTCGATCTTCACTTCCATTGTCGACATCTTTTCCTGCGCACTTGTTATAGAGCCCTTCCGACCTGTGCCGAAAACTCCCATTCCCAGCACCAGTGGTACTGCTGCTAAACCTGCAATGAATACACTTCTCCTCATGCTTTTTCTCCTTTTTAAGTTCGAATTGATTTGAGTTTGGCTACGTCTTGCTCACGCGAGCGAAGAATCCACCACCGCCAGCGCGTGTTGCCCTTGCACGTAGTTTACGTCCGTGATTCCCAAGACGCTGCGCAACTGCTCCGCCGGCACTTTCATCGGACCCGGTGAGTCGGCCTTGCCCGGCTGCGGTTGCGGAAATGCCGTTGAACACGCCGTGTGAAATGTTACGTTGCCTTCAACCTTTTGCATGGTCTGGTGAATGTGCCCGTTGAGCACCGTCACGGAGCCGAATTTCTTCAGATACGCCAACGCCTGCGCGCTATCATCCGTGCCCCAACCCCACTCCGGATAGACCGACCATAGTGGAATGTGCGCGAACACCACGATCGGCGTGCTGTGCTTCAGGTGCTTGACGTCGTCTTCCATCCACTCCAGCTGCTCGTGTCCCAGCGTTCCCAGCCCGCCAGCCTTTAAATTCATAACGTTCACCAGCCCGATGAAGTGCGTGCCCTTCTTATCGAAGCTGTACCAGCCCGAGCCCTTGCTGCCCTTGCCGTAGCGCTCCAGAAATTGTTTTCCGTCGTCATTCAGGACGTCGTGCTCGCCCGGCACGTAGAACACATCTTTTGGCTTCGCGCTCTTCAGTATCTGATCGACGGTATCGAACTCTTCCGGCTTCGAAAGGTGGCTAATGTCGCCGGTATGCAGCATGAATTCCGGCACCGCCGTGAGTCCGTTGATCTTGTCGACCGCGGCTTTCAGCGTTCCCGCTACGTCGGGGTTAGCGGGCTTGTTGAACCCCATGTGGCTGTCACTGATTTGCACAAAGCTCAGCTCGCCGTTGGCCTCGGTCGTGTTCAATTCCAAAAGGCGGCTCAGACTGTACGACTTCAATACACCGCCCTGCATCACGCAAAAGGCCCCCGTTCCTGCCCAGGCCATGCACTTTAGAAAACCACGGCGATTGACGCCATCGTTGTTGTGGTCGTGCAAGAGCTCATCTTTTTTCTTGTCAGACATTCTCGCTCTCCTCGTATGCATGTTTCCCCGTCATTTTTTAGGGGTGCTTTTGAGAACGGCGCCGCGGGGGTTTGGGGGAGCCCGCGATCGCCGTTCAACGTGCTTCGTCTATCCAGGACCGACGCACTAGCCCATTTATTCCAGACTCACGCGCACACTCGTCATCCGCCCGCTCTTCATTCGCGGACGCCGAGAGAGAATAAAGTCGGGCTTGAGGCGGTTACTGCTCATGAGGTCTCACTGTTCGGAGTGAATTGTGAGTGAGCTGGGTCTCGAAGACCGGGAACGGTTTGAGCAACTTGTGCTGCCCCACGTCGATGCCGCTTTCAACCTCGCGCGCTGGCTGTTACGCGGGCGCACGGATGCCGAGGATGTCGCTCAAGAAGCCCTGCTCCGTGCATGCCGCTTCTTCCGCGGTTTTCAAGGAGGAGATGCGCGCGCATGGCTGCTGCAGATCGTGCGCAATACTTGCTACACCTGGCTGGAGAAGAATCGTCCCATGGAACTAAGCATGGAATTCGACGAAGAGATACATCTACAGACGAGCGCCACACCGGAAACCCTCGCGATTGCCGGCGATGATCGCAAACGCCTCACCGTGGCCCTCGAGAAGCTGCCGCCGCGCTTCCGCGAAGTTCTTGTCCTTCGCGAGCTCGAAGGCTGTTCCTACAGGGAAATCGCTGCGATCACGTCGATCCCCATTGGCACCGTGATGTCCTCGCTCTCGCGGGCCCGCCGCCAGTTGTATTCCGCGCTGGCAAATTCTTCTCAAGGAGCCTGTCCGTGAGGTGTGACTTTGCCGACTCTCTGCTTCAGGGCTATTTCGACGGTGAACTGAGTGGCCAGAGGGCCGCGGAATTCGAGCGCCACCTGGGACATTGCGTCCACTGTACCACCGAGCTCGTGGACCTGGATTTGTTGCGCGATAGATTGCAACTCGCTCAACTCTATGAGCCTGCCCCCGCCTCGCTGCGGCGGAAGATTAACGCACCTCTCCACGCAATCGCGCCCACGACTGTTGCGTCGAAGCCTCGCCTTTGGCACTGGCTGGCAGCTGCGGCCGCACTACTTTTCGTCGCGATCGTACTGGGGAATGTGGGTCACGGGCTTCGCAGTGACGACTATCAAGCGGAACTTGCCGGGGAAATTGTCGATGCGCACGTGCGCTCGTTACAGTCCGGCCCCATGACCGGGATCGCCTCCGACGATGAGCGCGTTGTGAAGGGATGGCTCGACGGCAGAGCCGGGTTTGCTGTTCCTGTCCGCGATTTCGCGAACGGCGGTTTCGCTCTAAAGGGTGGGCGCGTAGACGTTATTGAAGGCCGCGCCGTTGCGGTGCTCGTCTACGAGCGTAACGGACGTCGAATCAATGTATTCATTTGGCGCACACGTGAACAGGACAGTCCCCCGCGCACAGGTTCCCGGCAGAGCTTTCAATGGGTTGATTGGCGAAAGGGGAAAATGGAGTTCTGCGCCGTTTCTGACGCAGATCGCGCGGACCTTGAGCAGCTCCACAAGCTAATCGATTCTTCCGCGTAAGCAAACCACAAAGCTTTTGGCAAACTTCATTTCCAGGATCGAATTGGAGAACGATTCTACGCGCTGCAAACACACGATCAACAAGTCACGCATTCGGTTTGTCCATCCTCTTTAAGCGAGGGCCACTCCTCAGAGTGAGGAATAGAACATTGGTGACGGAGGTATTCAGAGAGGAAAGCAATTGAAGTACGGAAGGGATCAACAATGTTCAGACCAATAATCGTGATATGGCTTGTGGTACTCGTGGTGGCTCTAAATGTAGTCGCCTTTGTGACTCGCATCGCTGAAAAATGCAAACTGGCCAATCGCTTCTCAAAATCCTCAGAAAGAACAATTTCTATCGTCCAGAGCAGTCAACCGCCGATGTTGAAGCATCAGCAGACCCAACGGACACATCGGTAGGGGTTTGCCTGCTTTAGCAGTGCCCGATATTGGGACATTCACGATCCGGAAACTGCGGAAGCGACCGTGTGGGGGAATAGGTGTAAGAGATGGAGACAAAAGGAGCCAGGAGAATGGAGAAACAGGCCAGCAAGAGTCGCAAGGACTGGGTGATTAGGGGCACTCTTAAGCGACGGGAGCGCCTTTGATCGAGATGATGCGTACTGGCCCCCATTTCCAGACTGTGATCAATGTGTTGTTCCTTGCTTCCTGATTGTCTGCGTAGCACCTCACGTGCACCGTAGAGACACTGTAGAAGCGACTTCCTCCAGATTTTTATCTTCGCGAAAGGAATAAAAAGGACGGGAGTTCAGTCGTTATCGTCGGAGTGGAGCGATGTGTTCTAGCGCTGCCGGGTCGTTTTGCGAAAACAGGCTGCAATCGAAACCCGATTTTACGGCCACATGAATAGCGCCGCATTTATATGTTTGGCCTTCGATGGAGGCGTTGGTTGGATCCCGACCAATGCCTGAGCATTCGAGGAATGAGGAGGCTTGATGAAGGGAATTCCGATCCGTACTCTGGTGCGTGCCCTATTGGCGTTTTCTGTCGCGCTCGCCTTTTATCTTCCGCAGCACAGTCCAGTCGTCGCACAGGATCAAAAGGTGCAGGTCATCGAACTTACAGCAAGAAAGTACGAGTATTCGCCCTCGCCCGTTCATGTGAAGGCGGGAACCAAAGTGCAGCTCAAAATTACCGCCGTAGACCACGACCACGGTTTCAAAATCGCGACCGTTCCGGATGGCTCCGAAGCGAACAGTAAGCCTGGCTTAGTTTTTACTTCGGCGCAAGACTGCGTGCAGCTTCAAAAGGGCGAAACAACAACGATCGAATTCGTGGCGCAAACACCCGGCACGTATCCGTTTCGGTGTTGCCACACTTGTGGTCTGGGCCATCGAGGTATGAAGAGCCAGATTGTTGTGGACTAACTAGTGCAAGCAAGAGCGGTTTCGCCCCAAACCATGCCGCATCGAATCGCTTGTGAGCGTGGGCAAGCTGTCATGCGCCCCGAACTTTCGCTCCAAAGAACTCTACGGTAGGAGCGGAATCTTAGCCTCTCTCCTCACATTTTCCACCTCACTGACTGAGGCCAATGCGCCGCACAAGATCTTGGAACCGCGGATCGGAGCGCAAGGGATCGAAGCCCGGTCGCAGGAGAACACCCGGATTAAATCGTTCTTCATAGCCTTTTTCGAGCCAAGTCATCGCTTGATTCTTATCGCCGAGAGCTGCATAGATCACGGCAATCTCTGAGGCATGCGAATAGCCAGGGTTCGAGCGCTTCTTCAGATCGCTTAGCAGCTTTGCCGCTTCGCTCCTCTTGCCGGATGCGGCGTAGACGCGAGCAAGATTAGCTATGCATGTCGGGCTGCCTGCGGAAAGCTGAACCGCTTTTTGCAGTTCCGCGATCGCTTCATCGTGCATCTGTTTTTGGAGGTAAGCCTGGCCCAGTTGATTATGTGCGAGAGCAAAAGTAGGATCCATCTCTATCGTCTTGCGACTCTGGCGTATCGATTCGTCATAAGAATGCGCAAGGACCAGAAGCTCTGCCAAGTCGGCGTTA
>Ga0137418_10004155_pt1 | contig 13305 bp, 6 predicted proteins | sample CZODoug3_1_2_16f_FD_122242 | JGI IMG/M metagenome (GOLD analysis project Ga0137418, IMG submission 122242) | Vadose zone soil fungal communities from Angelo Coast Range Reserve, California, USA - CZODoug3_1_2_16fungal (Hybrid Assembly) | ecosystem: Environmental > Terrestrial > Soil > Vadose...
TGCTCGAGTGCGTCCAGCGAAACCGGCGACACGCTGGTACGGTCGCCCGGCTGCCCGGCCAAGCCGAACGAATTGTTGAAGTACGACCCATCGATCGTCATGTTGTTCAACCGGTTGTCCTGGCCGGCGAACGAAAACCCGAACGACATCGGGCTGTATTGCGGCGTGAGCCGGAGCAGATCCTCCACCCGGCGGCTGATGCTCGGGAGATGCGCGATCTGACCGCTGGCAATGGTCGTGGCGGCCCCGGTCCGCTCGGAGCTGAACACCGAGCTCGCGGTCGTGGGGACCGTGATCGGCGCCAACTCGACGGCGACCTGTGTCAGCCGGAATCGCAGGTCGGCGGTCACACCCAGCGTCAGGCTGATCCCGTCCCGTACCTCCTGACGGTAGCCGACCATGGCGGCGCTGACGCGATACGGCCCCCCGACGCGCATGCCGGGGATGGTGAACCGGCCGTCCGCGCGCGTTACCGCCGTGTAGGTCGTTCCTGAGGGGGCATGGGTCGCGACCACCCGTGCGCCGTCCAGCCGGGCCCCCGCGGAGTCGGTCACCGTTCCGGTAATCGCCGCGGTCGTGACTCCTTGGGCCTCAATCCTGCCCGTGACGGCTTCCGACACGAGCGCCGCTGCCGCGAGGACACAGGATATCCGGACGATCCAGCGCATGGTTGGTTTTCTCCTTGGAAACGGGGCTGAATGAGGCACTGCGCACCGAGGCGGGAGAAAGTGGTCCGCGAGCGGGACCGAGTCAAGGGCGCTAGGTCGGCGCTTTACGCAACAGGTACACGGCCGCGACGGCGACGAGAATATTCGGGGTCCATGCCGCCAGCGCCGGCGGCAACACGCCGCCCGCGCCCACCGCCTTCGAGAGCTGGAACATCAGTAGCACGACGAACGTCGTCGCGAGACTGACCCCCACCCCCCACGCGGCCCCGCTGCGCGGCGACGAAATAGCGAGCGGCGCGCCGAACAGCGCGATCAACAAACAAATGAAGGGAATCGCGATCTTGAGCGCTCGTTCGACCCGCAGCTTCTTGGCGTCGGCACCGCTGCGCGCCAGCGCATCGATGTACCGCCCCAGCTCCGCGTAGCGCATCTCGTCCGGGGCCTTGGGTTCGGCGAGCAGGTCCACCGGCTGCTCCCGCAGCGTCCGCGCGCGCAGCGAGTCGAACTGGAACGCGAACTCCTCGAGCGGCCCTCCCAGGTAGCGCAGGGCGCCACTGTGTAAGGTCCAGCGGTGCGCCGTGTCGCCATACTCCGCCCGCTGCGCCGCCAGGACGATCGTCGGGTAGGCGGCGCCCGTGCCCTCCCGCTCCAGGATCACGTCGCGCATCGCGTTCGTGGCCAGCTCGAGCGAGCGGATGGCGTACACCCACCCACCGTCCGCCCGGTACACGAAGTTGTACCGCGACGTGGTGGAGCGAATCGTCCGCTCCCCCAGCAGCTCGAGCCGCCGTCGCGTCACGACCGGCGCCAGCTCGCCGAGCACCAGCCCCACGAGAAACGCGCCGGCCGCCGCCAGGTACAAGGGCCGCACCAGCCGGTGAAACGAGATCCCCGAGGCCTTGGCCGCGGTCAGCTCCGAGTGCCGCCCCAGCGCGCCGACGGTGAACACGGTGGCGAACAGCACCGCCACGGGCAGCACCAGGAACATCTTCTCGGGGAGGTCGTAGACGTACGACAGCGCGACCGCACCCTTGGAGATCCCGCGGCTCATGTACCGGTCGAGCTTGTCCGTCAGGTCGATCACGATCACGAGGATGGGAAAGCCGAGGAGCGTGATCAGGAAGACGCGCAGCCACTCGCGCAGCAGGTAGCGGTCGAGCGTTCTCATGTCCACCGCAGCTTCGTCAGCCATCCGAACAGCGCGTGCTTCAGGTCGTCCCAGTCACCGCCGTGCGCCGTGCTGCCCTCGCGCCGTACCACCCACAGCAGGGCGAGCCCTACCGCCGTGAAGATCAGGTTCGGCGTCCACATCGCCAGGAAGGGAGATACGATGAGCCGATCGCCCAGCTCCTCGCCGCCGATCAGCCCCACATAGTAGATCGAAAACACGGCCAGGCTGGTGCCGATCACGAGGCCCACGCCGCCGCGCGGGAACCGGATCGCCACCGGTACGCCCAGCAACGCGAAGATCACGCACGCCGCGGAGATGGCGAGCTTCTTGTGGATCTCCACCTGGTAGATCGCCGCGCGCTGCCGCGCCGCCCGCACCCGTTGGTCCACCGCCGCGGTGGCGCCCGGTGTGATGAACGTGAGTGGAGGAGGCTGCATCTCCGGGCGCCGCGGCACCTGAGGGACCTGCGCGGCCTGGGCCTCCTCGGGCCGCAACCAGCCGCCCAGGAAGGCCAACGTTCGGCAGTAGAGGCCCCCCCCCCGCGGCGCGGGGTCGAGCGTCGCATCCGCGGACTGAGACGCCGGCATCAGCCGGATGAGCCGCCGCAGGTCCGCCACCACCGCCGCACGGGCCTCGCTCCGCGCCCGCTCGGCTTCCTGCTCCGCCTGCGCCACGACCTGCTCCATCCCGCAGATCGTCATCTCCCGGTCGCCGCGGTACGTGTCGCTCTCCGTGCGTTCCAACGTGTTGCCGATCCCGGCCACCCGAATGCGGTTGGTGTGGTAGAACGTGCGGTTGAACTGCCCGGGCTCCACGCGCTTCACTTCCTGGATCTCGCCCTCGAGCAGCGTGAGGTACAAATCCGTTCCGCCGGGGGTATATGCCATACGGCCGGAGTCGGCGGTGATGATGCGGCGCCGCTCGGCGTCCTCCAGGTCGTAAATCGTCACATCCTTGAGCTTGTTCGAGGCGGGGTCGATGCGCGCCGCGCGCAGGAAGAACTGCCCCGGCACCACCTCGTTGATGACCTGTTCTTTCAGTTGAAAGGTCGGCTTCTTGCGCTGGATGTCGACGAGCAGGGTGCGCAGCCGGTGATTCGACCGCGGCAGCAGCTGGTCGTTCCACGCGAGCGCGACGACGCCGACGAGCGCCGCACCGCCCAGCACCGGTGCCAGGAGCCGCCCCACGCTGACGCCGCTCGCCTTCATGGCGGTGACCTCGTTGTCGGCGGCGAGATGGCTGAATGCGTACAGCACCGCGACGAGCACCGCCATCGGCAACGTCATCGCGACGATGAACGGGATCGTCAAGACGAACACCTCGAAGATCACGCCCCAGGGGAGACCCTTGCCGACGAGATTGCCGAACTGTTTGGCGACCTGGTTGACGAGCATCGCGCAGGTGAGAGCGGCGAGCGCGAATCCGAGCGGCGGGACGTGCTGGCGGAGGATGTAGCGGCTGAGGATGCGCACGGTCGGTCGCGCCATTATATTCGGAACTCCAAGTCTCTACAAGGGATGCGGCGCCCCGCCCTAGCCGGTTGTCTCGTTCTCACGCTCGTCGTACCCCAGGCCGCCGCGCAGGAGCCTCCATCCCTCCCCGCGTTTCGGGCGCGCTTCGACCTGCCCGCGTTTGTCCCGCCCCACCAGGCGGCGTTGGCGCCCGGCGGCCGCTTGGGCTCGCGCGTGCCTCCGTCGCTCGTCGCCGCCGCATGGGCGGGAGCGGTGCTCGCGCGCCGCCGTCCGGCGCTCGAGCCCGCGCCCGTGCCCGCTGCGATTGCGCAGGCGCCACCGGCGGCACCCGAGACACCACCATCGTACGTGCTCGCGGGCCGCAGCAGCCTGCTCGGTACGTATGCCGACCTCGGCATGGAGCTCCACCTCCGTTTCGAGCTCAAAGCGGACCAATTCCGCAACCTCCGCTGCTCGTCGGAGGATCGCCAGCTGGCAATCTCGGGGTGCAAGGCGGGCTTTCCCACGATCAGTCCCAATCCCCAGTATGCGATCCGCACCAACGGCGTCGTCGGGCAGCGGCTGCACATCAACGTCGATTTTGACAGCCAGCGGGAGTTCGACGCCAACAACAACCTGCAGGTGTGGTACGAAGGACTGCAAGACGAGATCCTGAAGCGCGTCGAGGTCGGGAACGTCACGTTCCAGGCGCCCTCGTCGCGCTTCATCAGCGCGGCGATCCCGGCGAACAACTTCGGCGTCCAAGCGATCGCGCAGCTGGGCCCCGTCGAGTTCCGCGGAATCTTCGCCCAGCAAAAAGGCAACGTCGTGAAGGACCGGTTCTACACGGTCGGGGAGACCACGAGCCAGCCGATCGACCGCGAGGCGCGCGACCTGGACTACGAGCCCGGCCGGTTCTTCTTCGTCATCGACCCCGCCGCGCTGCCGGGTTACCCGGCGATCGATATCCTCGGGCTCGATCAGGCGTCTCGGCCCGACCCACTCACGGTGGGCAACCTGCACGTCTACCGGCGCCGCGCCGTCCTGCCCGGATCTTCCAGCAATCAAAACGCCGGCGGCGTGCGCGCGGTGGCGTGCGGCGCGGGCCCCGCGGGCGGTGGCGGCGGTGCGATCGAGTGTGTGACGCAGCGGGAGGGGCCGTTCGAGTGGCAGATCCTGCAGGAGGGCAAGGACTACTACGTCGACCCGACCGGCACCTGGTTCGCGCTCGCGAACCGGCTCGACCAGAGCGACTACCTCGCGGTTTCCTACATCACGGCGAGCGGAGCCGATTCGATCGGGACGTTCCCCGTCGCCGCCCACCCCGACACCGCGGTCATCGACACGTTGCGGCTCGTGTACGATCCCAAGCCCGGCATCACCGCCGCGTCTCCGTCATTCCGGTTCGAGATCCGCAGCGCCTATCGCGTGGGCGGGACGGAGATCGACCGCCAGTCGGTGGCCCTCGCCTTGAGCGTGAACCGCCGCGAGCGCTCGCCCGGCGGCGAGACCTACCTCCAGCTGCTCGGTCTCGCGCTCGAGTCCGACCCGAGCCGGTTGGATCAGTACAACCGGCTGTTCCCCCGCACCCGCGACCCGAACGCGGGTGCGCCGGTGCGGGATTTCTTCGCCATCTTCCCGCACCTCACGCCGTTCGCCGATTCCACCAAGCTCGTCGCCGTCGAGCGCAACGATTCGTTGTACCGCACGCCGCGGGCCTACCTCGCCACGCAGGGGCCGCCGTCGGTGTTCGCGCTGCGCCTGCACGTCGACGCGGCCGCGTCCGCCGACCGCTCGGTGCTTGCGCTGAACAGCTTCCAGATCCGCGAGGGCAGCGAGCGCATTTACGTAGGGAACACGCTGCTGACCAATGGCTCGGACTATTCGATCGACTACAACACCGGCCAGGTGCAGTTCAAGAACGCGGACTCCCTGTTCCAGGGGGGCACGGCGCAGGTGCGCGCCCAGTTCGAGGAGCGTGCGGCCTTCAGCGTCGCGCCGACGTCGATTTACGGCCTCGCCGCCCGCTACGATCTCGGCACGACCGGACAGGTGAACCTCACGGGGCTGTTTCAGAAGGAGCAAAGCACCTTCAGCCGCCCGCCGCTCGGCTTCGAGCCGTCGTCGAGCTTCATCGGGGGTCTCTCCACCGAGCTCAAGTTCCAGCCGGAGTGGCTCACCCGCCTCGCCGATGCCCTCCCCGGCGTGCGGACCGATGCGCCTTCCTTCCTGAATGTCTCGGCGGAGCTGGCCGTCTCGAAGCCCAGCCCAAACCGCTTCGGCCAGGCCTACCTCGAGGAATTCGAGTCCGAAACCGGGCGGTTCATCTCTCTCGCCGAGAACGTCTGGCACTGGGGCAGCGTCCCCACCTCCGTCCGCGGCGCCCAGCCGTACGGCATCGTGGGCGCGTTCGACACGACCAACGCCGCGTTCCTCACCTGGCAGGGGCTGCCGTACAACGTGCGAAACGGCCGGTACGAAGCCGTACAATTCACGTCGCAACAGATCGATCCCACCATCCGCCTCACCGGCCAGACCCGGGCTACCGAGCCCGTGCTCTGGCTGATGCTGAAGCCGGACACGGTGCTGGGGCTCGCCAACAATCGTCCCGAGTCGCCCTCCTTCGGCCGGCCCAACTGGGTGCGGCCGGCCCAGGACGCTCCCCGCTGGCGCTCGATCACCCAGACGCTTTCGCCCACGGGAGTCGACCTCTCGCGCGTGGAGTTCCTCGAGTTCTGGGTATGGGAAGACGCGTCGCGCATCGCCAAGGCCAACCGCACGGCGATCCTGTTCGACTTCGGGTCGGTGTTCGAGGATGCCCTCGCGTTCGAGCCCGATTCTTTCACGGTGAGCGCGGGCGGAGACACGACCTACTACGGCGCCCGCCCGGCGGGGCAGGGGCGGCTCGACACCGAGCGCGACCCGCGCACGCAGACCTGGAGCGCGACCATCAACGACGAGGGCATCCTCTCCGACCGGGTCGTGGACGGCATCAAGGACGCGACCCTCGGGGTGGTGATCCCCACCCTCCCGCTGTGCAGCGCCACGGTGCACGGCCAGCTCGTCCCGTACGGCGTCGGCGACGTGCGCTCCCGCTGCGGGCGCCACAACGGCTTCGTGGACACCGAGGATCAGGACGGTGACTTCGCGCTCGACGTCGTCACGGGCGTCAAGACATCCGAGACCTTCGTTCGCTACGTCTTCCCGATCGGCGACGAGCGCTACTTCGTGCGCGACGGGGGCATGCTTCCGGATCCGGCGGGCGGAACCGCGGGTTGGCGGCTGTATCGAATTCCCTTCCGCACCGACACGCTGCAAGTCGGGGACCCGAGCCTGCGCCAGGTCCAGGCGCTGCGGATGACGATCGTCACGCCGGCGACCGTGGCTCCCGGACAGCCCGACCCGCAGGTGTACTTCGCGCTGGCGCGGGTGCGGCTCGTCGGGAGCTCCTGGGTGAAGCGCGCCGAGACGCCGATCGCCGGGCTCGGCGGTGACCGGGGCACCGGCGTTGGCGAGGTGGTGGCGTCCGTCGTCAGCACCGAAAACCGGGACCTCGGGTACACGCCGCCGCCCGGCGTGAGCGACGCAGCGGGGCGCCGCGATGCCGGCCTCCAGCTCGGGTCCACCCAGATCAACGAGCGCTCGATGCGCCTGTTGGCCCGCGGTCTGGAACGCGGCCAGCGTGCCGAGGCATACCTGCGATTCACGACCGAGGGCGACAAGAACTTCCTCAAGTACAAGAAGCTCCGCGTGTGGGCGCGCGGGCGCGGGCCGGGGTGGGAGGACGGTGACCTCGAGTTCTTCTTCAAGGCCGGGAAGGATCAGGACAACTTCTACCTCTACCATGCGCCGGCGCGCACCGTCTCCTGGGAACCCGAGGTCGTGGTGGACTTCACGCGCTGGCTGGTGCTGCGCGCGCACATCGAGCAGGCCTGGCTGCGCGGCGACTCGGCGCGCGTCTACCCCGGTTGTCCGGACAGCACGCTGGTCCCGCAGGACAGCGCCTACGTGATGTGCGACGGTCCCTACATCGTGCATGTGCGCGACCCCGGCACGGCGCCCCCGAACCTTGCCCGCGTCCAGGAGATCGCCGCCGGGATCTGGCGCGTGAACGATCGCGTCTTCGTGGACCAGGCGGAGGTGTGGGTCGACGACATCCGGGTGAGCGATGTCGTACAGGAGGCGGGCATGGCCGGAGCGGTGGACATCACCCTCGCCGCCGCCGACGTGGCTGACCTCGCGCTGCGCGTCTCGCGCCGCGGGGGCCAGTTCCGCCAGCTGGGCGACGATCCGAGCTACGTGACGGACAATGCCGCGAGCCTGAGCGGGACGGTACGGCTCGACCGCTTTCTCCCCCAACGCTGGGGGCTGTCGATTCCGGTCACGATGCAGCGTATCGTGACCGCGAGCGACCCCTTCTACTTGAACCGCACCGACCTGCGCGCCGACGCCATCGCCGGCCTGCGGACGCCGCGAGCGACGGCGTCGACCTACAGCTTCGCGGCGCGGCGGGTGCGGCGCGCCGGAGGCGGGCTGGGCCGCTGGCTACTCGATCCGCTGGCGGTGATGGGGACGTACGCGAGCGGTGACGCGCGCAGCGATCTGTCCCAGGCCACGACGTCGACCTACGCGTTGAACGTCGACTATTCGCTGGTGCCGGGCGCCGTCGCGGTGCGCATCGCGGGACTGCCCATCCGCCTCAATCCGTCCGCCATCCGGTTCCGATCGGGCGTGGTTGGGTCGGATGCGGAACGCTTCACCTACGACGTCCCCGTGGCGCGGCCCACCGACACCCTGCCCCCGGCCGTGTCGCGCACGCGGCAGTGGCGCAACTCGGGGGCCGTCGACCTCCTCCCCTTGATTGGCGTGCAGCTGCACGCCGACGTCGCTTCGACGCGCGACCTGCGCGACTACGGCGATTCGACCACCATCGGGCGGCTCATCCGGCAGGGGCGAGCCTCGCTCCTCGGGCAGGACATCGGGATCGAGACGCAGCGGACATTCGGCACCGCGGTCAACTTGACCCCGCGCGTCGGCACCTGGATCCGACCCCGGGCCTCGCTCGCTTCCTCTTTTTCCTTCACCCGCGATCCCAACGCGCGACAGCCGGTCCGGGAGATCGGCGACACGGCGGGCGCCTTCCGCGTTCCCGCTGCGTTCAGCAACGTGCGCCGTGTCGAAGTGGGGACGCAGATCGACCCGCGCGCGCTCGCGGCCGCGGCATTCGGCGACTCGGCGACCGTGGCCCGCTGGCTGCGCCGCATCGGTAACATCGACCTGAGCTATAGCCGGCAACGGACGTCGAGTTTCAATCGCGCGGGCGGGTTTCCCGATTTCGGGTACCAGCTCGGACTGGGCGGCATGGACGGGTTCCGGCGCACCGCCGGCCTCGCCGCGGCGTCCGCCGGGGAGACCGGGACCCTCACCGGGGGCGGATCGGCGGCACTCCCTTTAGGCATCCGGGTGAACGCGACCTACCGCCGCACGAGCGGTGTAGCCTGGGCGCTCCGCGCCGACCAGCAGGTCCCCATTCGGACGAGCAGCCGCGACTGGCCCAACGGTACGCTCACCTGGTCGCTCACGCCGCCCCGTCGCAGCATCGGCCGCGTGCTTTCGAGCCTGACCGCGCAAGCCAGCTACCGCCGCACGGACGCTGCGAGCGAGCAGGCCACCTTCGGATCGGCGGCGAGCGTCCTGTTCTCGCACACCACCGAACGCACACTCACGCCGTCGATCGCGCTGACGTGGGCCGGCGGCGTCCTCACCAGCTTCGACGCGTCCCAGGGCCGGACCGAGCAGCTCACGGCCGGCAACCTGTTCCGGGTCGAGCGCAAGCAGCAGAACGGGATGTTGATCTTCGCCTTCCGGCCCCCCACGGGCCGCTGGCGGTCGAACATCCGTACCACGCTCCGTTATTCCGTGGCCGACAACACCACGTGCCTGCGCAACGCGGGCCAGGCGGACTGCGTGCCGTACGTAGACAGCCGGCAGACCCAGGGTCAGCTTACGCTGGACACCGACCTTCCCTCCAACATGAGCGCGGGGCTCCAGATGGCGTACCTCCTGAATGAAGAGCGACAGACCAACCGCAAGACGCGGCAGCTCGTGATCACGGCGTTCGTCCAGCTCGCGACCAGCGTGGGGCAGCTCCGATGAAACGGTACATTGGGCGTGGGGCGTGGGGCGTCGCACTGGTCGTCGTCCTGGCCTGCCAGGCTCGTGCCGGCGCGGGCCGTGGCGCGAGGGAATTCAACGGGCCGACCGCGTTCACCTATCTGGAGAAGCAGATGTCGTTCGGCCCCCGCATTCCCGGAACGCCGGCACACCGCGCGACGGGCGATTGGATCCTGTCCCGGTTGCGCGCCAGCGCCGACACGCTGATCGTGCAGGAGATCGCACACGTAACTCGCCAAGGCGAGACCTTGCGGCTGCGCAACTTCTTCGCCCGCTTCCAGCCCGCCGCCACGGAGCGGGTGTTGTTCCTCGCCCATTGGGACACTCGTCCCCACGCCGACCAGAGCCAGAACCTGGGGCAGCAGCGCCTCCCCGTACCGGGGGCGAACGATGGCGCGTCTGGAGTGGCCGTGCTGCTCGGCGTCGCCGATGCCCTCAAGCAGCGGGCGCCCACGATGGGGGTGGACCTCCTGTTCGTGGACGGAGAGGACTACGGCAACTTCGCCGACTCGACCGATGTGCTCATCGGGTCTCGTTGGTTCGCGGGCCACCAGCCACCCGGGTACCAGCCGCTGTTCGCGGTGCTCTTCGACATGGTGGGCGACAAGGACCTGCAGATCTATCAGGAAGGCAACTCGCTCGCCTTCGCGCCGGAAGTCGTGCAGCGCGTCTGGCGCACCGCCGCCGATCTGGGCTATGAGCGAACCTTCGTACCCACGGCGCGGCACACGCTCACCGACGACCACGTATCGCTACAGCGCGCCGGCATTCATGCGATCGACGTCGTCGACTTCGACTATCCGTTCTGGCATACGACCGAAGACACCCTCGATAAGGTGAGTGCGGCGAGCCTGCAAGCTGTCGGTGATGTGGCGGTCGCATTGGTGCGCCAATAACGCCATTGCCGCGCTTTTCGGATGATGGGTTGCGAGGCACGGTTGCTACGTTGCGGGGATGGATGACAAGCGGGCTGCTCTCCTCCTCGCTGGTCTCGCCCTCGCCGGCGCCGGCGTCCGCTTCCTGCTTTCCCCCTCTCCCAAATCGCCTCCTGGCGATGTTCAGCTCCAGTCTCCCACCCGCTCTCCCGGTGCCGATCTGCGCGAGACCGCGCGCCGCGCCGCCCAACTCGCCCGCCCCCTCGCCCCCGGCGAGCGCATCGATCTGGACCGCGCCGACGTGACCGAGATCACGCGACTGCCGCGCGTCGGACCGGCCCTGGCGCAGCGCATCGTGGCCTGGCGCGCGCAACATGGCGCGTTCGGGAGCCTCGAGCGGCTCGACAGTGTGTCGGGCGTAGGGCCCAAGCTGCTCGACGACGTGCGTCCCTGGGTCACGTTTTCGGGGATTTTGCCCCCCGCGCCTTGACCGGCCTGTCTCCGGGAAATACTTTAGATGCTTCAATTCCAACGAGTTGCGTACGGCGACCGCTGCGGCCACCCCGGACAAACTGGGCGACATCCTCGTCCGCGAAGGGCTCATCACCCTGGAGCAGCTGAAAAAGGCGCTCCAGGAGCAAAAGAGTTCGGGGATGCGGCTGGGCTACACCCTGGTCAAGCTCGGCTTCATCGAGGAGACCGAGGTCACCAAGATGCTGGCCCGGCAGTACCGGATGCCGGCGGTGGACCTGTCGCGCTTTGAGGTCGACCCCAAGATCCTGAAGCTCATCCCCCCCGACATCGCCACCAAGCACGTGGTGCTGCCGCTCAAGCGGGAGGGACGGACGCTCACGGTGGCGATCGCCGACCCCAACAACGTGGCGGCGATCGAAGACATCAAGTTCATCACCCGCTGCGACGTCTTTCCGGTCATCGCCGGCGAGTATACCCTCCGCAACGCGATCGACCGTTACTACCAGCAGTCCGACGCCCAGCTCCAGAGCCTGCTCAAGAGCGTCGAGGCCGAGGAAGACCTCGAGGTGGTGGAGGACCAGGAAGACGAGGACGTCAAGGCGCAGGATCTGGCCGACGACGCCCCGGTCGTGAAGCTGATCAACGGACTCTTGACCGACGCGGTAAAGCGCGGCGCGTCCGACATCCACATCGAGCCGTTCGAGCATGAGATGCGGGTGCGCTACCGGGTGGACGGCGCCCTGCACGAGGTGATGAAGCCGCCCGTGAAGATGCGGGCCGCCCTCACGTCGCGCGTCAAGATCATGGCGCAGCTCAACATCGCCGAGCGGCGCGTGCCCCAGGACGGGCGCATCAAGCTGAAGATGGGGGCGCGGGTGATTGACTTCCGCGTCTCGACCCTCCCGGTGCTGTTCGGCGAGAAGATCGTGCTCCGGATCCTCGACAAGGGGAATCTGACGCTCGACCTCAAGACGTTCGGCTTCGAGCCCAAGTCGGAGGCCGATCTCCTCAAAGCGATCCTCAATCCTTACGGGATGGTACTGGTCACGGGCCCGACGGGCTCGGGCAAGACCACGACGCTCTACTCGGCGCTCTCGAGGATCAACCAGATCGACGTGAACATCATGACCGCCGAAGACCCGGTGGAGTACAACCTGCTGGGCATCAACCAGGTGCTGGTCAGGAACGAAGTGGGGATGACCTTCGCGGCGGCCCTGAAGGCGTTCCTGCGGCAGGACCCCAACATCATCATGGTCGGAGAGATCCGCGACCTCGAGACGGGATCGATCGCGATCAAGGCGGCGCTCACCGGCCACCTGGTACTCTCGACGTTGCACACCAACGATGCGCCTTCCACCATCACGCGTATGGTGGACATGGGCATCGAGCCCTTCAACGTGGCGAGCGCCGTGAACCTGATCGTGGCGCAACGGCTGGTGCGGCGCATTTGCAAGGATTGCAAGAAGGAACACGAGTACACGCCCGAAGAGATGCATGCCTTTGGGATCGACAAGAAGGTCGGACCGTTCTTCAAGGGCGCAGGCTGCGATACGTGCGCGGGGTCCGGGTACAAGGGACGCCAGGGGCTGTACGAGGTGATGGCCCTGTCGAGTCCGTTGCGCCGCGGCATCCTCAAAGGCGGTTCGACCGAGGAGTTGCGCGAGATCGCCGTCTCGGAAGGCATGTTGACCCTGCGGATGGATGGCATGGTGAAGGTCAAGAAGGGTGTCACAACGCTGGACGAAGTCATCAAGGAAACCGCGGCCGGCTAAGGGAGACCGAGCGATGCCGATAAACCTTCGAGCCCTGCTCGAGGAGATGATCGAGAAGGACGCGTCCGACCTCCACATCGTGGCGGGCGAGCGCCCCAAGCTGCGCGTCGACGGCGACATCGTGAACGCGACCACCGAGGAAGTGATGACGCCGAAGGACACACTGTCGCTGGCGTACTCGGTGCTCACCGAAAATCAAAAGAAGCGCTTCGAGACCGAGAACGAGCTCGACTTCTCGTTCGGGATCCAGAACCTGGCGCGGTTCCGCGGCAACTGCTTCAAGCAGCGCGGCTGCGTCTCCGTCGTGATCCGGCAGATCCCGTTCAACGTGAAGACGTTCGACGATCTGGGATTGCCGCCGGTGGTGGCGCAGCTGGCCGACCGGCCGCGCGGGCTGGTGCTGGTGACGGGCCCCACGGGCTCGGGCAAGAGCACGACGCTCGCCGCCATGATCGACAAGATCAACAAAGAGCTGAAGGGCCACATCATCACGGTGGAGGACCCGATTGAGTTCATCCATCGGCACCAGGCGTGCATCGTCAATCAGCGTGAGGTAGGGACCGACACGAACAGTTTTCAGGCTGCGCTGAAGTACGCGCTGCGGCAGGACCCCGACGTCGTGCTGATCGGCGAAATGCGCGACCTGGAGACGATCCAGGCGGCGCTCACCATCGCCGAGACCGGCCACCTGGCGTTCGCCACGCTGCACACCAACTCCGC
>Ga0137418_10004156_pt1 | contig 13298 bp, 19 predicted proteins | sample CZODoug3_1_2_16f_FD_122242 | JGI IMG/M metagenome (GOLD analysis project Ga0137418, IMG submission 122242) | Vadose zone soil fungal communities from Angelo Coast Range Reserve, California, USA - CZODoug3_1_2_16fungal (Hybrid Assembly) | ecosystem: Environmental > Terrestrial > Soil > Vadose...
ACCCTATCTCATTCTTGACCTCTATTATCACATGATGGAAACCTTGTGACTGAACATTGCTGTCAGTCATGAACTTGTCTCCTCCGATATGTCCCATAATGTGCCATGGCACAAAAAACTGGAAAAGGGAAATTTTGACACATAAGGCATGAGTTCTGTCCTAGATGATGACATCTTTACTTGTAACATCTTTTATATGGTGAAATGACTCAGTGGTTAATCACATTACATAAGTATTAGTAATCATGTTTTGTACCTGTAGGAGGTCTGGTGTTCAAATCCCACTCTGTCTTGTTATTTTGAATAATCATTTAATTTTTTAACAATGTGTCCAAAGACAAAGTCAAAATAAGCCTGTTAAGTTGTTAAGAGATACAGTGCTTTCCTGATGACTTGTAAACAAATATATCCACTTTTTTGGCACTCAACACACTCTAAATCATCTCAGTTATTATTCTGCGAGATCAAAACATTTTTGTGAGCTCATCTGCCCCCATGATCTTGCAATCATGCAAACAGCTGAAACAAATTCAAACTTTGATTAGCACCTGCTTCAACCAACATGTCATATTTCTAGCTTATGGGAACTCATGTCTTACAGTGGCACTCAAATGAAACACAACTGGTTGTAGCACAACATGGACACAACCGATTTACACAAACCAAAATATCAGAATGTAGCTATTTGCTTATTGATCAAGGATATATAGGCTGTGAAACCATTGGGGAAGATGACCACCTCCTGTAGATTGAATACTGATTTTCTAACAAATCAACTCTGTCAATAATATTTTTTCAACTTTCAATCTCTTAAATAGAATGATAGCCCTAGCTTTTATAAGTGAGAATAAATTTTGGTTGGCATAAAAAGAGCCAGCCATTGAGGCCCAGTGAGAATTGACATGAGGCTATAAGAGGGATGTTGAGGGGAATTGTGGTGCAAGAGCAAAATTGAGAGACATCGGTTGAATCTAAAAATCATGACATTGTATGGGATTCTGTGCTCAAAATCGATATGTGGGACAAATAGCCAAATCAATGGATATGGTGGCACATTGAGGGAGATCACAAAATTCATTTATTTTCACTTTCTCTCCAAAATCAAATTTATAAAATCATGGTGCAACAATTATGCGACACGGGACGTATATACAGGACTTCCAAATCCAAAATTTTCACCAAGTTCTTCTCTCTCCTCCACCCATTCCTTGCTGTCTGTTTTCTTTGGTGGGGGCTAGGTCTCTGGCTCTCTGGACCTGGTTGTTCTATATTCTCACTCTGGGCCTGTTCCTGTCTGTCTGCTCTATGCTCTGGGTCCCTGTCTTGCCTTCTGGATGTATCTGCTTGCTTCTGGTTCCCTGGTTCTCCTGCCTGGTAGATGGCTTCAATGCAATTTGTAGCTGGTTTTTCTACAGTGATGGACCCTCTCTGACCAGTGCTAGCATCTGTCAGCTGTTGTTAGAGTGTTGGTGCCTACAGCTGGTATGTTGTAGGGTGAAGGGCTGGGACTGCTATTGGGAGGAGTACTGTACAATTTCAAATGATTCATCAGTCACACATCACAGCTGACTGGGGCTGACACTGGCAACAATTTTTTCTCAATTTTAGCAGTTTTTGGAGATATGTCAGAAAAACTAAAAAGTCATGTGGTGACGAATCATACAGTACTGTACTGTAGCATCTGTACAAAATTTCTCAATATATTTTATTTTGAATCAACAACAACCTGAAAAAGCCTGAAGCAACCTGTAGAAAGCCCAGCCTACAAAATTTCATTTATATTTGTCATTTACAATGTGCCTTGATGTGCTGTCATTTGACTCAATTCCAATCAAGAAAAAGAACAGTTTTAGAAGGGACTGTGAGCCACATAGATGGTCTCAATTTGTCTCAACCAGCCTCATGTTGATTCTCACTGGGATTGAGAAGCAGTGGACTCTGCAAAACTGTGAATTTAAAGCACTTTTGAGCATTTTCTGCATTTTGGGCAGCTCATTGCTCCTCAATGGCCAGTTATTTTCATGCCAACTAAAACTCATTCTTACTTAGAAAACCTAGGGCTATCATTCTATTTAAGAGATTAAAAGTTGAAACAAATTATTGACAGAGTTGATTTTTTAGAAAATCAGTATTCAATCTACAAGAGGCGGTCATCTTCCCCAATGGTTTCACAGCCTATATATCCTTGATCAGCAAGCAAATAGCTACATTCTGACATTTTGGTTTGAATAAATCGGTTGTGTCTATGTTGTGCTACAACCAGTTGCATTTCATTTGAGCGCCACTATAAGTACCTAGCACTAATTGCAAGATAAAAAAATAAATAATAGGTCACGTGCTAAAATTCCCTTTTCCGGTTTGGGATTTCCACACCATGGCACTCTATGTGTTTTCAATTGTCCTAGTGCTATCATTGTTATGCTACAATGCTACAATCTGTGTATGAATTATATATGCTACAAGCCAGATGAGTCAGAGTCGTAACAATCGGATGGCTCAAGCTCAACCAAGTTGTTGGTCATGGTGTTGATACTTGCCTGGGATAGGCTATGATAGTCTTTGATCTCCTCCCTAGTTAAAGTGATACGTGCCAACGTCTCCCATCCTATCTTCTCACCTTCTGTGACCATTAGAAGTCGATATCTCATACATATCTCCAAATAGGCTCTGTGGATCATTTTTCTGGGCAAGTTGTATTTTTGCTGCATGACAATTTTGTCTATCGGCTTGATGTCTTTGAGTAGAACATACACTTTGAATGCCACTTTGCTCATGGTTTCAAATTGCCATTTGTGGGTGAGGGAGATGATGGAAGACCATTTCTCCACAGAGGCTTTGTGATGTGTATATTTTCTGTTTGTGGTATATATAATTCAAATTAGCAAAAACCATCAACTTTTTACCAGGAAAGGGCTGTTGATAATGCTTCACAAATGGTGGTGGGGTCATGTGTTCATGAAATGCAAGGCAGGGAGTGGGTTTGGGTCCAAAATCCAAAACTGAGCCACTGTGGCTTGGTTTCGGGTGCACCATGTAAAACGACAATGGGGGACATTGCGTAGGGGTGGGGTAGTGGTGTATATGAGGTAGTGGTGGTGGCAGGGTCATGTGCTCATAAAACGTGAGGTGGGGAGTGGGTTTGGGTCTAAAATCCAAAACCAAGCCGCTGTGGCTTGGTTTCGAGTGTGCTGTGTGAAACGGCCATGGGGGATGTTGCATAGGGGTGGGGTGGTAATGTATATGAGGTAGTGGTGGTGGCAGGGTTGTACCTTTGCAAAACATGTGGTGGGAGTGGGTCAAAAGTCCGAAACTGAGCCACTGTGGCTCAATTTCAGGTGCACTGTGTGAAATGGTGATGGGGGACATTGCATAGGGGTGGGGTGGTGGTGTGTACAAGGTAGTGGTGGTGGTGGGGTTGTGCATTCATGAAACGCGAGGCGCAGAGTGGGTGGGCCAAAACACCCGAAACCGAGCTACCGTGGCTCGGTTTCGGGCTGCAGTGAGGCTCCAAGTGGTGGAGGGGGGTGCTGTGGGGTTACAGCCCCCCCTCCCATGCTAAAAATGGAGAGAGGGGATGAGGGTGAGGTGGTATGGTGGGTGGTGGTGGTTTGTACTTACCTGTTGCCCCTCCTGCTTCTCCTTGTCTTCTCTACCCACTCTCCTCCCCTCTCTACCCACTCCTAACTCTCCTGACAGCCCACTGGTGGGCTGTGTACCCTTCGTTTGTGGTCGGTTGTGTGCTTGTAGTGGACGAGAGAGACTCGGACGCGTTGACTTGTCGCGTTTGGCGGAGTTTCAAACTCTGACCGTTTTCGATTGCGATTTCAATTTTCATCGTAGCATATGTTATGGCCATTTTAAAATCGTAAAAATAATTATATATACTTTATACATGAATAGGAATGTATCTACAATTTTCTTGTAGCAAATTAGAATCGTTTAACCTTGCTAAAGGGAAAGTGCATTCAAAACAGCCAAAACAAGCTCTTGACAGCTTCATAGCACCTCCTACAGGCCTTCTAAAATCACCATAATTTAAATATAAACTCCTCATACCAACATACATAGTTCTACATTTTTATTTGGAGGAAATACAATCTCTGAATCTTGCTCTGAGGCAATGGCATTTCAGAGTTGCTGAAATTTCCTTTTATATTGAGATTCCGCATCGGTTTTGAAACTCAGTTAATGAAGACTACAAAACTCAGTCGCACGGTAAGTAAAATGCTTTCCCAGGGTATACGACGCAAATCTTAGGGATCTGAATTTCACTTAGAAACCCGGGTTAAAAGAACGAGTCTTAAATTAGCATTTAAGGACTCGTAATTTGAAGATTTACCTGTGAACTGGCCAGCACACTTTGATACTGCGATAGAGCAACTCAACTACCATATACTTCCTGCACTCAAGTTCTCTCCTGATGAACTTTGTTTGGGGATTGTTGTCAATACCTCAGCGACACCTGCTGAGTTAAGTGGTGTGGAACTCATGGAAGCTTCAGTTGGGATCCAGAATAGCTATGTTAATCAGCAACACTTGGACACGTACTCCCACATTGTTGAACACGCGAACAAACGGAGGGCCGCATTTGATAAGCGTGTTCAAGCATCGAGGGACGGCATCATTGAATACAAAAAGGGCGACCTTGTACAGATCTGAGATTCAAAACTTGACCTAACCCTCACAACTGAATCTAAGCTTCTACCTCGTTGGGGAGCTCCGCATCGTGTCGTCGATTGCATACACAATGCATATTGTTTACAAACCATACAAGGCCTTCCTGTTGCAGGTACGGTTAGTGTGAGGCGACTTCGCTGATTCGTTCCAAGGATGGGTACCGACTTGGCAATTGAGCAGCTGGAGATTGAGGCGAAACACGTGGGTGTCCCGGATGAGGTGATGGAAGGTGAGGACTTTGAAGAGGATGGGGTGGACCAGGATGAGGGGGATGTTGAGGATGTGGATTTAGGTGAAGAGGAGGCTAGAGAGGTGGTTTGATTGTTTGTACGGAAGTGTGGGGACCGCGCTTTGAGAGGGGGGGTACATGGACCAGTTGCACTGGTCACAGAATAGGTGCCCACGGATGTCGGGAGTCGGATTGAGATGTTATGTAGTCGGATTAGGTTGTCAGAGTCAGTAGAAGAACCATCACGTTCCTCATCTCCATCCGTTACGTCTCCAGTGTCCGTCCCGATGATGTATACCTGACAGCCATGACAACCCTGTTTGAGCTGTACGAATGGCTCGCGATGCCAATGGGATTACAAAACTCACCACCTATTCACCAACGCAGAATGACAGCCGCTCTCCGAGAATACCTTGATGACATCATGATTTGGTCAAATACGGTTGAACAACATACAGAACATATTCGTTTGGTCCTGAGCACTCTTTGCAGAGCCAAGTTGTACTGCAACCCAAAAAAAATGTCATTTCTACTTACTCGAAATGGAATTTTTGGGTCATCATATCTCGGCGCGAGGTATTGAAGCTAATACGGCCAAGGTTGACAAAATTCTGAACTGGCTGATTCCCCGTAACACAACCAAAGTTCGGTCGTTCCTTGGTCTGGTCCATTACATCTCCTGGTATCTCCCCAACCTAGCAGACTTCACTAGAATTTTAACCCCACTGACGACCAAGGAGGCTTGCCAGGATTTTCCACCCTGGACAGCCGAACACAACACTGCTTTCAAATTGATTAAAGTGCTGGTAGTCAGCCGTGAGTGCTTGACAACAATTGATCACAACAACCTAGGTGACAAAAAAGTGTTCGTGACTTGTGACGTGAGTGATTGGCGCACAGGTGCGGTACTTAGCGTTGGCACCGCTTGGGAAACAGCATGCCCAGTTGCATTTGACTCAATGCAACTCAAATGAGCAGACAAAAACTACCCAGTACACAAAAAGGAATTATTAGCAATTGTACGCACCTTGAAGAAATGGAGATCCGATCTATTAGGAATTCCGATTTTTGTTTACACTGACCACCAGACTCTACAAAATTTTGATACACAACACGACCTCTCTCATCACCAATTGTGATAGCAAGAGCTTATGTCACAATATGACATGCAAATTGTGTATATCCCGGGAGAAGATAACACTGTTGCAGATGCCTTATATCGAGTACCAGATGGCGCATTCCCTGGTGAATCGATAGAGACATCTACAGGTACCTTCACAATCCCCGGTTCGTCTGTCAATGCAGTACTCTCCATTACCACTGACCCTTCAGTTCTCCACATGATACAAGATGGATACCTGAACGATGATTTTTGTAAAAAAAAATCATTGGATTGCTGGAATCTACCCCCGGCATATCCACATCAAATGGTCTTTGGTATATTGGCGACAGATTATTGATCCCATGAACCGGAACTATTTGCAAGGATTTATTTTGACTCGCACATGATGTTTCCGGACATTTCAGCATGGACAAATCATACACTACTCGACACAATGCTTATTACTGGCCTAATATGCGACGGGATCTCAAAACCTCATACATCCCCTTGTGTACAGACTGCCTACGAAACAAATCATCTACTAGGAAACCCGCAGGTTCTTTACACCCCCTTCCGATCCCAGATGACCACGGTGACAGTGTGGCCATGGATTTTATAGGCCCTCTCCCTCTTGACAAACGCTTTGACTGTATCCTCTCAATGACTAACCGACTTGGGTCAGATGTATGTATCATTCCTACATGAACAGACATTACGGCCAAAAACCTTGCACTTCTATTTTTTAACCACTGGTACTGCAAGAACGGTCTACCTAACGACATCATCTCGGACCGAGACAAACTCTTTTTGTCAAATTCTGGTGCGCCCTACACAAATTGACCGGGATTAAATTAAAGTTGTCCTCATCGTATCACCCACAGACCGACGGATTGAGTGAGCGCACAAACAAGACCATCAACCAATGTATCCGATATCATGTCCACCAGAATCAAAAAGGTTGAGTGCGAGCTCTCCCTCGAGTGCGTTTTGATATTTTGAACTCGGTAAATGCCTCTACAGGTTTCTCCAATTTTCAAATTTGTTTGGGATGATCACCACGTCTCATACCCCCGATCGTACCCGCTACTTTGATCCCTCCCACTTCTAATGAAGATCAGGCCTTGAAAGCACAACAATTGATTTCCCAAATAGAAACTGACGTTGCCAAAGCGAAGGACAACTTTTTGCAAGCTAAAGTAGTCCAGGCCCATTATTCTAACATGAATAGGTCACCCGATATCCCTTTTAAGGTTGGCGACAAAGTTATGCTATCAACCCTTCATTGCCGTCAACAATTCAAGAAGAAAGGCGAAAAACGGGCGGCTAAGTTTTTCCCCTGCTATGACGGACCTTATAATATTATTGATGCACATGTTGCTACTTCCAATTATACTCTTGACCTTCCGAATTTACCAAACACATATCCTACATACCATGCTTCGGAACTGAAAGCCTTTGTACCAAACGACGCTTCCCTTTTTCTGAGCCGCGAACTTTCGAACCCGCAACCCATTGTGACACCGGATGGACTTGAAGAGTTCCTTGTACAAGACATAATTGATGCTAGACGACATGGCCACAGCTGGCAATACCTCGTGTGATGGGTTGGATACGGTCCCAAACACAACTGCTGGCTGGCCGGTTCCGCTCTCGATGATTGCAAAGCCCTCAATATTTGGCTGGACAAGGAGGACTTGGGTGAAGCCACTCGGTAGCTTTTTCCCACTGGGTTTTTTAATGCCACCCGATCGTGCGCTGCTGGTTGATGTTGACCATTTTACCTTGATTTACTCTTTTACATACAACTTTTGTTTTAGAGGCGGTGAGGGTGTAAACCTATGGCTTACGACGCGTCGCGGTCACGTGTGTTTACATATGTTTGTATGTTGATTATCTCATACGTTTTCGGACACCTATCTTATCTATCGACCCCATCATCCCCCCGCATTCTTTCCCCCATTTTCTTTTCCAAATAATAACTCGTCTAATTTCGTTCTTGGACCGATAAGTCTCGTGAGTATTCGTTCTGAGTGTTTCCTATCCGGAGAAGTCCGGACAGGTTCTCACTTTTTTTGAAATTCCAACGAGTCATATTTGATACACGCATACATCCACTTTTCTCTTAGCCCTCGTACGGGCTTGAGATTCTCGTCTATGAGTCTGTCTCAGACTCCGTGACTAACCCACCTGTGATTGTGCAGATCCGTGCACCCTGCGTCTGTCCCAACGTCCCAACGCCCCAACGTCCCAACGCCCCACTGTCACTGCCCTACGTCTCTGTCCGTACGTCCAAAGACCTCACGGTCTTCATCACGTACCAACGTCTACGAATCTGTTCCAACCACTGTCCCCCCCCGCCCAACGTGTCCTTGTGCGTGTGAACGCGTTTGAATCCCCCAAACTGATCACGCTCGTTCCCCGCCCTTTTGGACTCCTCAGAAACATGCCGTCCAAAACTCCCATGGCCGTCGTTGAGCAGAGCTCCCCCTCCAAAGTCCCCATCCTCACTCCGGGAGACATCTCCCTGGCGGTTATGCGTCAATTCGAACACGCGTGTAAGAATTACTTTGTGCACAAAAAGATTATGGCAGATGATCAAGTAACCCTGATCCTTGGGGGTATCCTTGATGACCGCATCGGCAATTGGATCAGTGCAGACCACGACCGCCTTGTCACCTTGTCCTTTGAGGCGTTCATGGTGGAATTCCACCTCAACTACCTAGCCGAAGACTGGGAGGAAGATACCCTCCGCGAACTACTAGGCATGACCCAGGGCGCTAGCAGCTTCTGGGACTACGCCATCGCTATTCAGTCCAAAAACTCCCTCCTCTGTGGAACTCCCTCGCACCTCCCTGATGACAAACTGCGCCAGCAGATCGGGGCGGGTATGGAGGTGAGACTGTCCAAGAAGGTCTCGGCGGAGAAACTGAGCAAAGTGGTGGATTTCCGTAAATGGCTGAACGACGTTAAACGCTGCGATGACGTCTTACGTGCAGAGCGAGAAGAGTATGAAAGAATAGCTAAAGAAAGCAGGGACGCCTCTCGCCGTACCAACCAGTCCAACGAACCCTCCACCCGTCGTGTCCCTAACAACAACAGCTATCCACATACCGTGCCCGCCTCATCTGCCGTTCCCTCTGTTCCATGCAAGCAATGCCCCAAGCTCCTCGACTCTGAACGTAAGCTTCTCAACGACAACGACGGTTGCGTCAAATGCCGCAATTTCTTCGTCGAACACCGTGCCACCAGTTGTCCTAATGATTTCCTGAATCCTTCCACATACAAGTCCCTCACTCAAGCTGACGTCAATCGCGCTAAGCGCTCCCGTAAGGGCGTCGCTTCGATCACTTCTACCACTCAGGCTACTGCACGCGCCTCCTCTATGTCTTTTGCCCCCGACGAAACCAATGTCCATCCTGTTGCTGCTGTGCTAGGAATGTCCCGCAACCCTGTTGCGTACATGGCCCCGAACAGTTCAAACGTCATCCAAACGTCCGCCGTGTATGAGGACTCGGACAGTGCAGGATCGTCGGTGAGTACCACCACAACACCCATTGCAAACCCAGTGGCGCCTCTCAAGGAGGCGTCACCGCTACATGTCCCACATCTGTATTGGCGATGTGTAACGAGCGGTGCACACGACAACTTTCCCATTACGTTCGATGCACTTATTGATCACAGCTTGTCCGCAGTTTTGATCAGTAAAGAATATGTCTCGAAGCTTGGCCTCCATCGTAAACGCCTCCACGAACCTTATTCCGCAGAACTAGCAATGGAAAACAACGGACAGAAAGTGAAGATCAAATTTTCCGAATACGTCAGATTACAACTACATGATCCTTCTTCCCTTTGGTCTTCGAAATCGGTATGCGCAATCATAGTGCCCGGTCTATGTGCCCCCATGATTCTTGGTCTCCCCTTTCTCGTACACAACAACATTGTAGTAGACGCTGCGGCTCGTACTGTCATCGATAAAAATGTAATTTTGATTTGTTACACCCAATCGCGCCTGCACCGCCACCGCCTCCAAAACAGAAACTCCGCGAGTTCTTCAACCAACTCCAGGCGGACCGGAAACTCATGGTGGCGGAGCTGAACATGGTGTGCCATGATCGTTTATGCCATACCCGATTCAAATTTGAACAAGTCAAACCGGTCAATATTGTGGCCGCGATCCGTGAATGAATCGAGCTTCTTGCGGCACAAAAGGAACTCGAAAAGCTCGGGGGAGATATGAAGCACGAATTCAAGGATGTTTTCTCCGAGATTCCTCATCTGGACGAGCTCCCAACTGACGTCTATTGCCGCATCAAACTCAAGGACGCATCAAAATCGGTTCAAACACGGACATATAGCACACTGCGAAAATACCGCGAAGCATGGGCTGTTCTTATCCAGCAACATCTCGACGCGGGCCGTATCCGACCTTCGAACTCAGAACACGCTTCTCCCGCTTTCCTTGTCCCCAAGACAGACCTTACGGTCTTACCACGTTGGGTCAATGACTATCGCGTTCTGAACGCAAACACCGTCCTTGACGCGCACCCGCTACCACGCGTCGACGACATATTAGCGGACTGCGCTAAGGGAAAAATTTGGAGCAAGCTCGACATGACGAACTCTTTCTTCCAGACCCGAGTTCACCCTGACGACATACATCTCACGGCGGTAACAACACCCTTCGGACTCTACGAATGGTTGGCCATGCCCATGGGCTTACGCAATTCTCCCCCCATCCATCAGCGTCGTATGACCTCCGCGCTACGCGAACTGCTTGGAAAGATATGTCACATTTATCTAGACGATATTGTGATCTGGTCCGAAACTGTCGAACAACACACAGAACACATCCGCCTCGTTCTCACGGCCCTTCGCAAGGCCAAACTGTACTGTAATCCAAAGAAATGTCATTTTTACCTCCTTGAGATGGACTTCCTCGGACACCACATATCTGCTCGCGGAATTGAGGCACATACTTCTAAGGTTGATAAGATTCTGGACTGGCCCCTACCACGAAACACCACTGACGTACGCTCTTTCCTCGGGCTTGTACGCTACATCTCCTGGTTCCTGCCTAAACTGGCGGATTTCACATGCATCTTGACTCCCCTTACGACCAAAGAAGCCCGACGCAATTTCCCTCCTTGGACGGCAGAGCACCAGATGGCTTTCGACGCCATCAAGGCGCTTGTAGTCAGCCGTGAATGTCTAACCACGATTGACCATGCGAACTTGGGCGATAACAAGGTATTCGTCACTTGCGATGCGAGTGACTGGCGCACTGGGGCCACCCTCAGTTTCGGTCCTTCGTGGGAACTGGCCCGCCCCGTTACATTTGACTCAATGCAGCTCAAGGGCGCAGAAAAGAACTACCCAGTACACGAAAAAGAACTTATCGCAATCATCCGTGCATTAGAGAAATGGAGATCGGACCACTCGGCATACCAATCATCGTCTACACTGACCACTGCACCCTACAAAATTTCGACACCCAACGTGACCTATCCCGCCGTCAGTTACGTTGGCAAGAGTTCATGTCGCAATACAACATGACAATCGTTTACATACCAGGGGAGGACAACATGGTGGCAGACGCCCTATCTCATGTACCGGACGGCACCTTCCCTGGAGAGTCAAAAGACACCCCATTCCATACCAACAAACCGGGCATCAACGCCACTCTCTCTATCATGACCGACCCCTCAGTTCTGCGCACCATTCAAGAAGGCTATAACACAGATGATTTCTGTAAGAAGGTCATCGCCACCGTGGGTTCAATGAAGGGTATATCCCAAGCAAATGGCCTATGGTACATCGGCGACCGCCTACTTATTCCCCGCGCCAGTTCCATTCAGGAAGACCTCTTCCGACTGGCTCATGACTCATCTGGACACTTTGGCGCTGACAAATCATACGCGACACTGCGCGATGCTTATTACTGGCCGAACATGCACAGAGACCTCGAAAAAGCTTACATCCCCTCATGTACAGATTGTCTGCACAATAAATCCTCGACGCGAAAGCCAACAGGTCCTCTACATCCACTCCCAATCCCCGACAACCGTGGCGACAGTGTCGCGATTGATTTCATCGGACCACTCCCCATCGACGAAGGCTTTGATTGTATTCTATCCATGACCGACAGACTCGGGTCTGATATCCGCATCATACCAACCCAATCAACTATAACGGCGGAAGACTTAGCCTTACTCTTCTTCAATAACTGGTATTGCGAAAATGGACTACCTCTAGATATCGTCTCCGACCGCGACAAACTTTTTGTCTCAAAATTCTGGCGCGCGCTACACAATCTGACCGGAGTTAAACTGAAACTTTCATCCGCGTATCATCCTGAAACCGACGGATCCAGTGAACGTTCCAACAAAACCATCAACCAATGTATTCGTTACCACGTCCGTCGGAACCAAAAGGGTTGGGTCCGTGCGCTGCCACGTATTCGGTTTGACATCATGAATTCCGTCAACGCCTCCACCGGGTTCTCGAACTTCCAAATTCGACTCGGACGTTCTCCTCGTCTAATCCCTCCCTTGGTACCACAACCATCCCAATCCACACCGTCTGATACCGAGGAAGCATTGCGCGCACAAGACCTCATTGTACAGATACATACAGACGTCGCGGAAGCCAAAGACAATCTCTTTCAAGCCAAAGTCTTCCAAACACATTATGCTAACCTCAACAGATCGCCCGACATTCCTTTCCAACTTGGTGACAAAGTAATGTTGTCGACATTGCACCGCCGCCAAGAATACAAAAAGAAGGGTGAAAAACGAGCCGCTAAGTTTTTCCCCCGTTATGATGGCCCATATGACATTATTATGTACATGCAGCATCATCCAACTATACCCTCGAACTACCCAACTCACCTAACACATACCCTACTTATCACGCATCTGAACTTAAACCCTACCTACCAAGTGATCCCCACCTCTTCCCGAGTCGCGAATTATCACAACCACTACCCGTCCTCACCTCCGATGGACTCGAAGAATTCCTCGTTCAAGAAATCATTGATTCTCGTCGACGCGGCCACGGGTGGCAATATCTCGTACGCTGGGTTGGCTATGGACCCGAACATGACCACTGGCTCGCAGGATCTGCGCTCGAGGACTGCGAAGCACTTGGCGTATGGCTTGGAGAACAGGATTCGGGAACAGCCACTCGGTAGCTTTTTCCCACTGGGTTTTTTAATGCCACCCGATCGTGTGCCCGCCGGTTGATGAAGATCCCTTACTTAATTTTTTTTAAATTTCTTCATTTTCACCACCT
>Ga0137418_10004158_pt1 | contig 13296 bp, 5 predicted proteins | sample CZODoug3_1_2_16f_FD_122242 | JGI IMG/M metagenome (GOLD analysis project Ga0137418, IMG submission 122242) | Vadose zone soil fungal communities from Angelo Coast Range Reserve, California, USA - CZODoug3_1_2_16fungal (Hybrid Assembly) | ecosystem: Environmental > Terrestrial > Soil > Vadose...
AAAACGTATAAGATTGGTTTTTTGCAATAAATTGACCATGAAAAAAATCATAATGAAAGCGTGGGCTGTTATTATTACATTGAACAATTGATGATCTCCCTGTAAAAATTGTACTCCAGGTGAGGATAGTTCTAATCGGATTAGCACCGAAAAGGCTGTTCCGATCATCCCAGAGAAAACAGCAAAAATTAAATACAGAGTTCCTATTTCTTTAGCATTAGTGGATTGAAACCAATTCATCAATACCCCAAAATTTTACTACAATTAGCATTGACCTCCAAGCTACCTTCTCTGCAACAGTTGTTACTGGGGCTTTAGCTATAAAATTAAAAACTAAAGTTAAAAACAAAAAAAGCACAAGAAACTAACACTAAATTTAAATTAAAGAATAGTTTAGCTACTTTACCTTAGAGTATTATATTATTATTTATTATAAAATATTTATTATATTTTTTCAATTCAATTAGATGATGGATATAAATTAAGGAAAACAAGATACACGGCTCATTGGACTCTAGGACCAAGCTAAAGAAAGAAAACTAGTATATTACGACAATTTTGTCTTTAGCATTTGCTTTTGTTATTAGACCACTGTCATAATTCTTAGTTTAAAAAAAGTAATAATTCTTATTTTTTTGTTTGTTTTTGACTTGTGTGCTTTAGTTGTTGGTCTCTGACCTACTACTTTAGCATCTCTTGCCTCTCTTGCCTCTCTTGCCTCTCTTGCCTATCTTGCCTATCTTGCCTATCTTGCCTATCTTGTTCTGATTTTTATAAGAATAAAACCCTGATTTTTGTATTTTTACTTGTGTGCTTTAGCATCTCTGTACTCTTTTGCATTTGTAAGGCCAGAGCTAGAGGTTGGCTGCGAGTTATAATAATAATGATTATTATTATAAATATTATTATTTTCATTATTATTATGATTGTTATTATCATTTTTATTATGATTATTATTATTATAATTAATATAAGAATTATTACTTTTGCTTTAGCTTTTAGCTTTACCCAAGAGGTCGTAAGAATTCTGATAATTACTATCCTATGGGATCGTATAACAGAAGCAAAGGTTGATAAATGAACTTTAGTTTTATCTGAATATTAAATATTAAGATCAAATCAACAGGGCAAGAGTAGCCTAGCATCTTTTTCTTGGCCTAACACTTAGGGCTAAAGGCAACAGGAAAAATTTAATTTCATTTTTATTCTTAATTTTAGAAGAATAATAAAAATAAGAACATCCTCTGGGACAATTTCTCATAAGGACTCAAAAGGGGAAGGGCAATTGCAATTTGCAACTGTAATTTATTTCTCATTTCTCGATCAAAAAAGGGTGGTGGGTTCACTGCTTTTCTTTCTTTTAGCTAGTGAATTTTAAATTTGTGGCGGACAACCTTACAATCCGAGTTGTAAAGCTAAGGTATAAAAGTACCCTTACTAGAAGTAAAAGTAGAATAAAAATAGACTAAGGCTAAGCAAAGTTAAATTAAGAGAAATTAGAAATTTTACGAGTAATTAGAATCGAACTAATAATTTCTATTTGGAAGATAGAGGTTATACCATTTAACTATACTCGCTTTATAACCTTATTTTGCATTAGTTGTTTTTAGTTTTTTGTGTTTATTTTTTGTGTTTATTTTTCTGTTTATTTTTCTGTTTATTTTTAGAACATTTTTAATTAGTTTTAATTAGTTTTAATTAGTTTTAATTAGTTTTAATTAGTTTTAATTAGTTTTAATTAGTTTTAATTAGTTTTACCGTTACTTTAAAGGTAATAACTAATGCACAAGTCTATGCAAAAGTCTAAATTAATGTTAAAACAACTTTTGCATTGCAAATTAACTTTTTCCTTTTGCCCTGTGCGCAACTGTGCGCAACTGTGCGCAATCATTACCAATGACAACTTTTGTTTAGTTTGTTGTTTTGCTTTAGCATTTGTTGTTTTGTTGTTTTGTTGTTTTGTTGTTTTGTTGTTTTGTTGTTTTGTTGTTTTCCTTTTTCTTTTGTTTAACTAGACGTACAATTTCACCAAAAGGTTTTATTACCACTGATTTTTTTACCACTGATTTTTATCAACCCCTCTTAGAAAAAGATGTAATTAATTACCTCAAACTTGAAAGAACAACGCTAATGGGCTATTGGGCTACTGGGCTAATAAATATTAAGAGCTGAATATTTGCCTCTCCTTTGAGTGGTTTGAGTGGATATAGTTGTACAACACTCAAGCACTAACATGTGACAGAGATCTACTTAACTTAATCTTGAATACGAAGGAAACTTAAATAATTCTGTAACTATACCAAAGTAACTATACTAAATATCTTATGGATTCATTCCTTACATCTCTTGCTCTGGTATCGACAATCGTTTGTATAGATTAGATGATAATCAGGGTAGGCCTGCCTTGGCCCTCAACGTTGTTTAGGCATAAGTCCAGTCGTCATAAATCAAGTATGTTTCACAATCTACCGTTATTTCTCCCTTCTGTTGTTTGTTGTTTGTTGTTTGTTGTTTTTATTACTAAGGTAATAAGGGAGTATAAAACGAATGCTTTGAACAAATTCAAAGCAATGGGTGTAATTGTTAGTGATGCAAAATTTAATTTAAGAATAAAAAACTAATTGGTTTTTGGTATTTGGTATTTGGTATTTGGTATTTGGTATTTGGTATTTGGTATTTGGTATTTGGTATTTGGTATTTGGTATTTGGTATTTGGTATTTGGTATTTGGTAGCTGGTAGTTGGTAGTTGGTAGCCGATTACTCCTCTATTCTATTATTGTCCTAAAACAAACTTTCTAACCACTTAAGTGAATACAATGACAGTGGGATACTAATAGCTCAAAAAGTAAAAAATCAACCACAAAAATGTACTAACGAAATCAGGGCAGAGCATCTCTGAGTGCTGAGTGCTGAGTGCTGAGTGCTGAGTGCTGAGTGCTGAGTGCTGAGTGCTGAGTGCTTACTCCTTAAACTTAAATTTCCCTTAACACTATTTTTTCTAATTCTTTACCTTAGAGGTAATCTATTGAGGATAAAGATCTTATAGCCTTAGCTAGCCTTAGCTAGCCTTAGCTAATCCTAATAAGAATATTAAGCCTACATAATTGAATAGTTTAGCTAGAGTTACGAAACAACTATTAACAATATTTTATTTATATTTAACTTTTCCTTTAGTTTATAAAAATCTACTACTTCCAACATACTTAGTTTTGGTTTTGGTTTCTGGTTTCTGGTTTCTGGTTTGGTTAAATGTGCAATCGCATAATTGTGAATCACATAAATGTGCAATCACATAAATAATTTTGGGTTACACTTAACTTTATTAATTTTATTAACTTTATTAACTTTATTAACTTTATTAACTTTATTAACTTTATTAACTTTATTAACTTTTTGTTTTGTTATTCAAAATTTAAATTTAAAATGTATAGGTAATACTTTCGACTAAATCTAAACCTCTTAGGGATAAAGGTTGGCTCAGTACTCTGTTCTTTACACAAAAATTTGTTATCTGATTAAGTGAGTTTGTGGGTGAGTGATCACTATCGTATAGTTAATTTTCTAGTGGGTAATTGTATAACCCTTCTTTTCCAACTCTGGCAACTCTAGCAACTCTAGCAACTCTAGCAACTCTAGCAACTCTAGCAACTCTAGCAACTCTAGCAACTCTAAAACTCTAAAACTCTATAAGAATTTGAATATAAGATATAAGATATAAAATATAAAATATAAAATATAAAGTATAAATCTGTGTCTTGTGTCTTGTGTCTTGTGTCTTGTGTCTTGTGTCTTGTGTCAGGTGTCTGGTGTATGTGATTTCGGAAAACATACTTAAACCTTCAATTTCAACCTCACTATCTAAACTATATAGGGTAGCTTTGTAAAGATTACTCAACCAGTAGAAGAAATATTTTGTAACAATTGAATGATTAAATAATAACTTTCTTCTAGATACTTTTGATCAGGAGTAATAAACTAATTTTTCAAATGAGAAGTATTCACCAAAAAAATGTATGGATGTATTAACTATGCAAAATATAAAGTTGTAAAATCATCACTTTCATAATACCATATCCTTTTATGCCCTTTATTTTTGTTTCAATTAGAACTCTGTAAGTGTTGAATCTAATATCCTAATGTCAATATGAGTGTTCTGATCAAGTCAATACAATAATTTAAATTTAAAGTTAAAGTTACATTTTATTTTCTGTTATTTTTAGTTTTGAATTTTATTTTCTTATTTTTCTTTTTAATTTGTATTTTCTATTGTTCTGAATTGTACTAGTGCATCACTTGCCTCAGGTTGGCAGCGAGCAAAGGTTGCAGCACTTTTGCCTTGGCCTTACCCCCACTCCATAACCAATGCTCGTACCCTGACTCTGACAATAGGCAAGGGAAGCTCTTCTCCCTCTGCTTTTTTATTATCTTAAGAGAATTCTAAGAATTCTTAGAAAAACTCCGAATTATATTAAATAATCACCTCATATAACTATAAAAACTCTAAGCTCTAAGCTCCAAAGCACAGGGGATATAAAAATTAAAACAAGGATACGAAACGGAAAAGAAAAAGGATGCAATAAATTGCACTAACAAATAGGAATTAATAAATATACAACTAATATAGCTCTAACTCTAATTATAATAAAGTATAGTTCAACCTATAGCGAAGCAAGTATAATAATATTTATATACTATACTTAAATTAGTGTATTATATATCCTAACAATATTTAATCTTTGAATAATTTATATTAATACTAAAGAATAAAAATATATGACTAATATTCCCTCACTCTAATTATAAGTTATTCTAATAGTCTACTCCTATCCACCTCTACAACTAATATGTTATCCTTCTATATAAGATCCTTAAAATATACACAAAAATGCACTAATAAATAGGAAAGGAGTTAATAAAAAATATATACCTAATATAAAAATCACTCTAATTATAGACTATCTGAATCTATCTAATTCCACAAACGCTGCTACCAACTATATGTAATATACCCCCTAATTTATGCTATAATTTTCATATATGGGAAGTATGATTGGAAAAATTAAATTAGATTGGATTAATTACAAAAATTGGATCCCTTAACCGCTAATTAACTAATTAACAAAAAGTTATTATAAATTATATTATCCCTACGGGTACCTGCTTATATTAACTAAAATTGTTTTGATCAAATGTATGGAAATTAACTAAAAGTTCTTATAATTATTTATACTATATTTATATTATCCCTATTGTATACTCTACTCTATTTATACGCTATTATTATATTATTTATACTATCCACTTCGGGGTACCCTACTTACTTAATTACTTCTTACTTACTAATACAAATACAAATAACCTAAATTTAACTAAAATTAGGATAACTTAATATATCCTATCCTCTAGTACTCCTCCAAATATGAAATAAATTGCATAAGGGGAGAGAAGAATTAATATAATAAATTAGTATATTATATATAACCCATCCCTACGTATTCCCAATAAGGGATAATATAGGTGATAATATATATAAGTTAATAAGAGTTATAATAATAGAGTAGATTAAATTTCAGTAATTTCCAGATATTTGATCCAAACTTCTTATATAAACAATAGACTATAGACTATAGACTAGAGTATATTCCTACGTATTCACCTATGTATAATATTCAGTGGAGAACATAAATAATAATAGAGTAAAATTTAGGTTAATTTTAGGTTATGTGATCCAAAGTACTTTTAGTTAATACTAATAGACTAGGCATATCCCTATGGGGTATAACATAGGGATCAAATTAGTTAATAATCGAGTAAAAATAGAGTAATTTTAGGTAATTTAAGATATTAGATCCAACTTTCTTAAATAAGTTAATAATATATTATAAATAGAGTCCTTGAATACTTAATATTAAAAATAACACAAACTCCTTAATTAATTAAATAATTTAATATAACCTAATTCTAATTTATACGGAATTTATACGAAGAAGAACAGAAGTAGAATAAAATTATACGGAATTTATACAAAGTAGAACAGAAGTAAAATAAATGAATTAGTACTCTACTAAATGCTAAATGAATCTATGCTATTAAATTTCTAAGTTAAAATAATTTATACGAAGTAGAAGGCACTCTTTTTTATAAGATAATGTTAGTTGTAATTATTCCTGGTGCAATTGAACTAGATTGATATGTGGAACCTACTCCACTTAACCAAACCAAAGTTATTTAAAATAACAAAAATCTATCTACTCAATTTTAATTTTTCTTCCATTGCTTGTACAGTATTTTTTGTTTTGTTTTTGAGAAAAAAAAACAAAGAACTTTAATTATTCTTCTCTTGCTTGTACTGTAGTTTTTTTAGAAATTACTGCGAGCAAATGCAAAGTATAAAATTAATTAAGTTATATGTTTATATTGGAACTATATTATAAAATGACAGAATAATTGTTACAATTTAAAACCCTTAACCCCTAGTACTTAGTGTACCTTACAATAGAGTTATTAATAATTTATTTTTGTTTCGCTTCTTTAATAAAAATATGCCATACCAACATACTTTATTAGTTCTCTACTAGGCTGAATCGAAATAGAATATAAACTGCGGCTCCGGTTTAAACAAGTAGTTGTTTTTAATATTTTTGTGAAATCTTTTTTAACTTCTAGAGGGTAGTGGCCAGAGGCTAGTGGCTAGTGGCTAGTGGCTAGTGGTTATTTCTTAACTTAATTAAGTTTTTATAAATATTCCAAAGGGGGGGGACTGAATTTTTTATCTCCCTTGAGGCCTTGAGGAATGAATTTATTTTATTTTTTAATAATTTTACTCTCCTAATTTTATGAAATGACTATAATATTGGGAGAATAGGGATGAATAGACTTTAATTTATTTTAATTTTATTTTAATATAAATTTATTTAACTAATTTAGCAGGGAAGTAGGTAATTATTGTTTATTCTTTCTTATTTTATTTAAATGAATAACTTTCTTTACTAGGGAACTCCCGACCCTGTTTATGCAGAATGGGAGGATAGAATTAGAATAGATTAGTTTGAATTTTATTTCTTTTTGACGGGGACTTAATTAAATTTTATTAATTAATGGGGGGGGGGATTATTGGTTTTATATTTTCTCCTATTTTATTAAATTATTCAAAAATTTGATATCTAATACACTAATTTATTTTATCTTATAACCTTTCTATTGTACATGTGAAACTATTGGTATGTAGTATAGCTTATAATTATTCATATGGTATCTTTGGTATATATTTATACTTTGATTAATTCCTATTTTTATTAAAATATTAGATTTTTAATATATCTAATTTGACTATATTTCAGAACATATAACTATTCTATTGTAGGGCTTCGTTAGAAGTTGGTGAATATTAATAGTAGGTAGAATTAGAGTGAGAGAATATTAGTTGTATATTTTTTGATTTTCTCTTTTATTAGTGAAAATTATTGCAGCAAATATTTATAGATTATCATATAACCTTTATAGTAGGAGCTAGGAGTATGTTAATAAAGAAGTATATTATAATTAGAGTGAGAGGTTTATTACTTGTATGTTATATATTCTTTTCTAATAATATATTAGTTTTTATATTCTTAATATAATATATCTAATTTTATATATATTTATAGTTCATTTACTATATATATCTCAAGCTAAGCTTGAGATATGTAGTAAATCTAACCCTAATTTTTATACAGTACTCTAGTAACCATCATCCAATTTCACAAGGTAGAGAACGTTATTTCCATTCACAGTGAGGAGCGAAGGAGTATCTGGTGTTATACTAATAAAATCCCCTTTATTAATTTATTGTTGTTAAAGTAGGAGTTATTTGTAAAAGACACTAAACAAAAAAAAAAGAAGAGTTTCATAAAGTAGATTGTAATAAAGTTAATTAAAAACTTGAGGGAATATTAAGGAATGTGCTAAATATTTTTATTTTATTTTTAACCTAATCTATTTAAAAGGGGTTTAATGTTTATTTTTCTATTATTGTCTGGTCAAGATATTAGCAGCTAATTAAAGGTATTTTACTTCTTATTCATTATTTTTGTTTTTACTTAGACTAGGATTTAAAACAACAAAAAGTTGCGGAAGCACAACCTTTTCTCCCTCTGTTATAATCATAAACATAATCAGAATAATAATGATAATGATAAATATAATGATAATGATATCTTTCGAAAACAAAAAATAATCAAAATAATAATAATAACGATCCTATAGGATAGTAATGATAATAAAGGCAGCAAGGGTAGTGGTAGGCTTTAATTCTTATAATTATCTGACTAGCACAGCTTGCTCTGCTTTTGCTTGGGTTATTAGACCTCTTGGGTAAAGCTAAAAGCTAAAGCAAAAGTAAGAATTATGACGACAAAATAATTATGATTTTTATAAGAATACAAACTCGTAAACTCGCACCCTTTGTTCTGATTTGTAGCCTTTGCCTCTGGTAGTTATGCTTAGCATTACAACCCTAGAGGTCTAATAAGAATACAAACCCTTGGTGCCATTTGCTTTGTCATTTCGTTTTTATTCTTATTTTGATTTGAATAAAAAGCAGAACAAAAGCAAAAAGAGGCCAATGGGAGGCTAGAGAGGCAAGAGAGGCAAGAGAAGCAAAAGTAAACAATAATCAACTGTTGCCTGTTTCCCTACCGAAAAAGCAAGGCCCCTAGCTCAAATAGACCAATGCTTCCCTGTTGCATTTGCGTACTTTTATCTTAATATTTAAGATCCTATTTAAAACTAAGTAATAAAAATACAAATAAGAACTGAATTGAACTACCCTGTCGATTCGAGGGTTATTATTTTCATTATATTCGATACTTCATAAGCTTATAAAAAATTAGTTATTATAAGGGTAAAAATAATGAATATAAGATATACTGTTATTTCGAGATAACAATTAGTTTTTAAATCCTTTATTCCAGCCTTACTTGAACTCATAATCTCAATATTTTTTAAATATTGTATTCAAAATTCTGGTCATATTTCTAATATTTTTATTTTTTTATTTGAAAATTTATGTAATAAATATAAAGTTAATAAATGATAGTTTATTATTAAAATAAAAACAGTATAAGAAACTAACTTTAAAATGTATGTATTAATTAAAAAAACAGAACCAAAAGTGAAGCCTAATAACTTTAAGATTAATATAGTTATAAATAAGATTCTAATTAAAATTCGGATTCATCTTGGAATTTTATTTATTAAAGTACTCAAAAATATTGTACTATTAATCAAATTAGAATTAGAATTTGCTACTTGTAATTCTCCTATTGTTAGAGTGAACAATTCTTTCAATGGTATGGGTGCAATTATTAATAGGAACGTTGTTAAAGGTACACCTATAATGCAAAAAAGCCATAATTGACGGTTTCTCAATACTTTTCGATATTCAAATTGGTTAGAGCTTAATCCAGAATCCATAGGTCTATTGTGTACATACTTCATATAACTTTTTATCAATAAACCATAACTATTGGCATTAGCAGCCACAGGTAATCCTTGTATAGTAAGTCTTGTTTTATCGTACACTAGCTCTCAATTTAGAGTTTGAATCTTTTCTTTTAGAGCAACACCTAATTTATTCCAAGTTACTTCTCCATATTTACCACAATATTTATAAGTATTAGAATCATCATTAACTAAATTATCTGACAGATTCTCTGCTTCAGTTTTTAATTTATTAGAAAAAAAATTATTATCTTCTTTATACAATTTACTTACTTGAGCATATAACTCTGCTACTGTTATATTGTCATTTTTTGTAAAAAGTTTTAATAGTTCGGTTAATGTATCCTCAGAAATTAGATCAGGATTTACTAAATACCTTGTTTCTAAGTAACGAGATATTATTTTTACTCCATCAAACATTCTAATAGGCAGATCGTAGTCTATCCTGTTACCTTCTTCATCTACGAACCAAGGGAAGGATTCTGCATAACTCGAAGATGGACACTTGGATTCTCAATTTCAATCGTCTTCTTCTTCATCTGTTGGTGTTTCTTGATATTTTATTAATTTTAGATTAGAAAGTCTTTCATTCTCTAACCTGGCTACAGCCTCTAATATTGGGGATCTGTGGTTACTGCTACCAGTAACCTCTAAAGTAATAGGCTGAGGGTTACTCGAACCAGAAACCTCTAAATTCTGAGGCAAGGGTTCAGTTGAATCCGATTTAAGGATAGCACTACTATGAATAAAATATTTCATAGAGCTATTAAAGCTAAAGGTAAAGCTAAGACTGTTAATAGTTAAAGGGCCTAGTAAGAAATTAAAGTGAGAAATTTTCATAAATTAATTTTGTTGTTTTTGTTTTTATATTATAATATATTATAATATATTATATTTTCTTACTTTTATCACGAGGCCAGAGCCATTTAAATTTATTCATTTTTAAAAATTAGTTATTCCATTTAAAAAAATTAGGCAAAACAATGGAATAGTACTAGTTTAAAGAATAAATTGGTTAAGAATTAAACGAAATAATTTGTCTTTTTAAACAAATACTTCTTTTATAAGGCTACATTATAAATAAAGGAGCTACATAATAATTAGTTTGTTGTGTGTGTAAACACCATTTAAACCGTAAAAGAACCATCTTTTTATTAAAATTTATCTTACCTTTTATTCTTTTAATTTTTATTTCTTTTCTTTCTTTCTTTCTATTATTCAGTTAATTTAAAGGAAAAAGATTAATTGTAAACTATCAGAATTTGGTGTTGTTATACTAAAATTTAAATTTTTATTGAGGAGTAGTGCTTCATAGGGCTAACACCTTGGAGGTGTATATAATTTATAGCTCGGCAGTAGGAAGTTACATATACGACGCTATCACTTAGTTCTGTTTGATTTAGGAGGTTAAATTTAGCTTAGCCATAATTTAATGTTGCCATATAAAGGGGTTTATAAAGACCAATATTATTTTATAAAAAAAAATAAAAACTATACTTTTTTAAACAAGCGAGTATTCTGATAAAATAAGAGGCAAGGTAATTTAAGTTTTTTTATTATATTACATGTTCTCCCTTTGTGCATCTTACTTGCAGCAGGGGAGACAAGGAACTGGTAAGAAACCTTAGTCTTAATGCCATAAAACACAGCTATATGTTGTTTGAGGATAAAAAATTAAGAAGACGTTTACCAAGTAAATAAAAACATAAAAAGACCTGAAAGCCTTTTTAATTCTTTTCACTGTTTGGATCCATTAGACCCAATAACAATAGACCCAATAACAATAGACCCAATAAGAATAGACCCAATAACAATAGACCCAATAAGAATAGACCCAATAAGAATAGACCCAATAAGAATAAGCTAACTAAAAAGAAAAGAAACACGAAGAAATAAAGAACATTAATAAAGTATAATTGTTTATATCATTTAAAGTATGACAAAATAATTAGACGATTATTCTGTAAAGCGAAGGTACTATCTAAAAAGCTAGATTACGTTAAATCAAGTTAAATTAATATTTTATATAATTTAAATATTAAAAAAAACAAAAAACAAGAAATAACTAATTATATACCAATTAAGAAAAATTAAGGAAGAGAAAAAAATAAAGATAGGATGGATAAACCTAGAATAATGTCAGTTAAACAAACTAGAATAATAATTAAAAGATTCGATCACATATAATATACGCTCATTTTTTTTCTAAGCTTTATAAATATGGCGATTCTAGGAAATTTGGTTTCTAAATTAAATCTATCCAACAAGTAGTCGCTATATTTGTTTAATATTATGCTTACAACGCATCATAAAATAAGAGAGTTTGATAAGAGCATTACAAAAACTAATTTAGTTATCCCATCAAAGGTTTCAAAATTATCCCATAACTCTGTTAATAATTTTTCTATATCTAACCCAAAAATAGAAGATTTATTTATTTCTTCATTTATCTGATCTAAAACTTTTTGATCATCCGGTTCTTGACTTATTTCCTGCGAATATTTACGAGCGCTTTCGATTGATTTTTCTAATTCTTTCTCTACTCTGCTTTCCTTGTTCTCAAGTAATTTTACTTGTAATTTTTTAATTCTAGCCTGAACCTCCCAAGAATCATCACCTGTTTTTGTTCATTTTTCTAAATCTGCTTCAACACTTTTAGATAACTCAGACTTTTCAGTTCTAATGCCTTTTAATTCTTGAAATGTCAAATCCAGACTAGTGTAATTCATTCTAGTATACATATTATTTAAAACAAGTTTATCTTCAACTTTTTTAAGTTCTGCTATACCAGATTCTTTAGACTGTGTCCATTCTTCATGTAATTTGTCGTACTTAGCTTTAGAGATATATTCATTTTTAATAGTGATTAAGCTAGATAAAGCTCCGACCCCTACAAAAAAATAAGTAGAATATTTCTTTAAATGAGATACCATGTTACCAGATCCAGATTTTAAATACTTAGGTTTGTCTTTTTTAGATTTTTGTTCTAAATATTCTATAAATATTAAGCACATGTTTAAAATTACAAATAACACAAAAAAGATTATTTGTAATTTACGCAATAAGCTAATTTCGGATATTTCCAGACAGCTAAAAATTGAATTGAAATTATAACTACAAATTGTATTTGTAATTTCTATAAGTGTTGCTACTACTTTTGTTAAAAGATCTCTCATTTTAGATTTTTGTTTTTTTTTTTAATATATTATATTTTCTACTTTTATCGCGAGGCCTGAGCCATTTAAATTTATTCATATTTAGGCAAAACAATGAAATAGTACTAGTTTAAAATAAAGAATAAATTATATTTTAAGAATTAAACGAAATAATTTGTCTTTTTAAACAAATACTTTTTTTTTTAGTTTGCTGTTGTTATAAATAAAGGAGCTACATAATAATTAGTTTGTTGTGTGTGTAAACACCAGCTAAACCGTAAAAGAACCATCTTTTTCTTACGTTTATCTTACCTTTTATTCTTTTATTCTTTATTTATTTCTGGTTTCTCTCATGTTTGAGTAATTTTCGTCAGTCTAGGATTTCCTACTTTATAATACTTGTGAGTATTCGAGGACTCTTATTCGAAGACTCTTTAACTTTGTAGCTCGTCGCTAATTCGACGTCTGTGGGGGGGGGGAAGTGGTTAATTAGTGTCCCAATCAGATCTCTAAATCCACATAATGCGTCTGATTTATTCGCTAGACTGTTGTTAACTTAGCTTAGGGGTTAACGTTAGGCGTCACATTGTTTAGGAGTTCCTAATTAGAATCCGAATCCTTTTTTGTTTTGCTTTAGCATTTGCTTTAGCATTTGTTTTG
>Ga0137418_10004159_pt1 | contig 13295 bp, 6 predicted proteins | sample CZODoug3_1_2_16f_FD_122242 | JGI IMG/M metagenome (GOLD analysis project Ga0137418, IMG submission 122242) | Vadose zone soil fungal communities from Angelo Coast Range Reserve, California, USA - CZODoug3_1_2_16fungal (Hybrid Assembly) | ecosystem: Environmental > Terrestrial > Soil > Vadose...
CGCGACGCACCGCGGCGAGGAGCATCAGGCCTACGACCGTAAAGATCAGGTTCGGCGTCCACATCGCGAGGAACGGCGAGACGATGAGCCGGTCGCCCAGCTCCTCGCCGCCGATCAGACCGACGTAGTAGATCGAGAACACGGCCAGGCTCGTCCCGATCACGAGGCCCACGCCGCCGCGCGGAAACCGGATCGCGACCGGCACCCCCAGCAGCGCGAAGATCACGCAGGCCGCGGAGATCGCGAGCTTCTTGTGGATCTCGACTTCGTAGATCGCCGCGCGCTGCCGCGCCGCGCGCACCCGCTGTTCCACGGCGGCGGTGGCTCCCGGCGTCACGAGCGACTGCGTCGCCTGCGCCGGTCGCGACATGGCGGCGGGGGGTGGCATGTTGTGCGGCACCTGTACGGCCTGCGCGGCCTGCGCCGTGGCGGGGACGACGAGGCCGGACAACGCGCCCAGGGCGCGGCAATAGAGCCCCGGCGGGGCCGCGTGCACCGGCGGCGGATCGCCTTCACTCGTGAGGACCGCAGCCGTCGCCGGCGTCGACGTCGGTCGCACGTACGGCACCAAGTGGATGACGCGGCGCAGATCGCCCACCACCGCCTCGCGGGCGTCGCGCCGTGCGCGGTCGGCGTCCTGTCTGGCCTGGGCCACGACCTGCGCCATGCCGCAGATCGTCATCTCCCGGTCGCCCCGGTACGAGTCGCTCTCCGTCAGCTCCAGGCTGTTGCCGATACCCGCGACCTTGATGCGGTTGGTGCTATAGAAGGTGCGGTTGAATTGCGCGGGTGTCGCCCGCTTCACTTCCTGGATCTCTCCGTCGAGGAGGGTGAGGTACAAATCGGTTCCGCCGGGGGTATAAGCCATGCGGCCGGAATCGGCGGTAATGATACGGCGCCGCTCCGCGTCCTCCAGGTCGTAAATCGTCACATCCTTGAGCTTGTTCGTCGCCGGATCGATGCGCGCGGCGCGCAGGAAAAACTGCCCCGGCACGACCTCGTTGATGACCTGTTCCTTCAGTTGAAAGGTCGGCTTCTTGCGCTGGATGTCGACGAGCAGGGTGCGCAGCCGATGATTCGACCACGGCAGCAGCTGGTCGTTCCAGAGGAGCGCGATGACGCCGACGAGCGTCGCCCCGCCCAGCACGGGCGCGAGCAGGCGCCCCACGCTGATGCCGCTCGCCTTCATCGCGGTCACTTCATTGTCGGCGGCGAGATGACTGAAGGTGTACAGCACGGCGACGAGCACGGCCATCGGCAGCGTCATCGCGACGATGAACGGGATGGTCAACACGAACACTTCGAGGATCACGCTCCACGGCAGCCCCTTGCCGACGAGGTTGCCGAACTGTTTCGCGACCTGGTTGACGAGCATCGCGCAGGTGAGCGCGGCGAGCGCGAAGGCGAGCGGCGGCAGGTGCTGCTTGAGGATGTAGCGGCTGAGGATGCGCACAGTGGGTCGCGCCATTATATTCGGAACTCCAAGTCTCTACAAGGGATGCGGCGCCCCGCCCTAGCCGTTTGTCTCGCCCTGACGATCGTCGTACCCCAAGCCCTCGCGCAGGAGCCGCCGCCCGCGTTTCGGGCGCGCTTCGACCTGCCTGCCTTCGTCCCCGTGCTCTATCCGGCCCTGGCGCCCGGCGGCCGCCTGGGACCGCGCGTGCCGCCATCGATCATCGCCGCCCGCTGGATCGAGGCCGTGCTCGCGGCGCGGGCGCCGGGCCTCTCGTTGGGAATCCTTCCGGCGCCGCCGACGCTCGCCGTGACGCCGCCGGCGGCTGCGGCCGCGCCCTCGTTTCAGGCCGCCGGCGTCGGCGGCCTGCTCGGTCCCTACGCCGACCTCGGCATGGATCTGAACGTCCGCTTCGAGCTCAAGGCCGATCAGTTCCGCAACCTGCGGTGCTCCGCGCAGGAACGGCAGCTGACGTTGTCGGGGTGCGCGGGCGGCTTCCCCACGATCACGCCGAACCCGCAGTACTCGATCCGCACCGCGGGCGTCGTGGGGCGGCGGTTGCACATCAACGTCGACTTCGACAGCCAGCGGGAGTTCGACGCCAATAACAATTTGCAGGTGTGGTACGAGGGACTCGAGGACGAAATCCTGAAGCGCGTGGAGGCCGGGAACGTCACGTTTCAGGCGCCCGCCTCGCGGTTCATCAGTGCCGCAATCCCCGCGAACAACTTCGGCGTGCAGGCCATCGCGCAGATCGGCCCCGTCGAATTCCGCGGCATCTTCGCCCAGCAGAAGGGCAACGTGGTGAAGGACCGGTTCTACACGGTGGGCGAAACCACGAGCCAGCCCATCGACCGCGAAGCGCGCGATCTGGACTACGAGCCCGGCCGGTTCTTCTTCGTCATCGATCCCTCGGCCCTCCCGGCGTACCCCGCCGTCGACATCCTCGCACTCGACCAGGTGGCGCGCCCCGACCCCCTCACCGTCCGCAACGTGCACGTGTACCGGCGCCGCGCCGTGCTGCCCGGCTCGTCGAGCAACCAGAACGCCGGCGGCGTCCGCGCCGTGGCCTGCGGCGCCGGCCCCGCGGGCGGCGGAACGGCGATCGACTGCGGCCAGCGGGAGGGGCCCTTCGAGTGGGAGATTCTGCAGGAGGGGAAGGACTACTACGTCGACGTGACGGGTACCTGGTTCGCGCTCGCCAACCGGCTCGATCAGAGCGACTACCTCGCGGTCTCGTACATCACCGCCGGCGGCACGGATTCCGTCGGGACGTTCCCGGTGAGGGCCAATCCCGATACGTCGGTGATCGACACGCTGCGCCTCGTGTACGACCCCAAGCCCGGCGCGAGCGCCGCCTTGCCCTCATTTCGCTTCGAGATCCGCAGCGCGTACCGGATCGGCGGGAGTGAGATCAACCGCGAGTCCGTGACGCTTGCCTTGAGCGTGAATCGCCGCGAACGCTCCCCCAGCGGCGCCACGTACCTCTCGCTCCTCGGCATGTCACCCGAGAACGACGAGAATAAGTTCGACCAATACAACCGGCTCTTCCCGCGGACGCGCGATCCCAACGCGGGAGCGCCGGTGCGCGACTTCTTCGCGATCTTTCCGCACCTGACGCCCTTCGCCGATTCCAGTCGCCTCACCGCTGCCGAGCGCAACGACTCACTCTACCGCACGCCCCGCAGCGATCTCGCCACCCTGGGCCCGCCCTCGGTGTTCGCGCTGCGACTGCACGTGGACGCGGCGGCGTCGGACCGGTCGGTACTCGCCTTGAACAGCTTCCAGATCCGCGAGGGGAGCGAGCGCATCTACGTGCGCAACACGCTCCTGCAAGCCGGTACCGATTACACGATCGACTACGCCACCGGCCAGGTGCAGTTCAGAAACGCCGACTCGCTGTTCCAGGGCGGCGAGGCCCAGGTGCGCGCCCAATTCGAAGAGCGCGCCGCGTTCACCGTCGCGCCGACGTCGATCTATGGGCTCGCCGCCCATTACGACCTGGGCACGACGGGCCAGGTGAACCTCACGGGTCTCTTCCAGAACGAGCAGAGCACCTTCAACCGGCCCCCCCTCGGGTTCGAGCCCTCCTCGAGCTTCATCGGCGGGCTTTCGACCGAGCTGCGCTTCCAGCCGGCGTGGCTCACGCGCTTCGCCGACGCGCTCCCGGGCGTCCGCACCGAAGCCCCTTCCTTCTTGAATGTCTCGGCGGAGGTCGCGGTCTCGAAGCCCAGCCCCAACCGCTTCGGCCAGGCGTACCTCGAGGAGTTCGAGTCCGAGGCGGGACGCTTCATCTCGCTCGCCGAGAACTCCTGGCATTGGGGCAGCATTCCCAGCGTCGTCCGCGGCGCGGAGCCGTACGGTATCAGCGGAGCCTTCGACCCGGTCAATGCGGCGTTCCTCACCTGGCAGGCGCTGCCGTACAATGTCCGCAACAACCGCTACGAGCCCGTCCAGTTCCTGCCGCAGGAGATCGACCCCACGATCCGCGTGATTGGCCAGACGCAGGCCAACGAGCCGGTGCTGTGGCTGATGCTCAAGCCCGACACGGTTATGGGACTCGCCAACAGGCGTTCCGGCCTCCCCAATTGGGTACGGCCGGCGCAGAACGCGCCGCGCTGGCGATCGCTTACGCAAACACTCTCGCCGACGGGGATCGATCTGTCGCGCGTTGAGTTCCTCGAGTTCTGGGTCTGGGAGGACGGGCCCCGCGTCGCCAAGGCGAACCGGACGGCGATCCTGTTCGACTTCGGATCCCTGTTCGAGGACGCTCTCGCGTTCGAGCCCGACTCGTTCACGGTCGACGCGAGCGGCGACACGACCTACTACGGCGTCCGTGAGGCCGGGGCGGGGCGCCTTGACACCGAGCGCGATCCGCGCACACACACCTGGAGCGCGACCCTCAACGACGAAGGCATCCTCTCCGATCGCGTCGTGGATGGCATCAAGAACGCGACGACCGACACCGTGATCGATACGCTGCCGCTGTGCAGCGCGACCGAACACGGTCAGTTCGTGCCCTATGCGTTCGGCGATCTGCGCTCACGCTGTGGCCGCCACAATGGCTTCGTGGATACCGAAGATCAGGACGGCGACTTCGTGCTCGACTCGACCGCCGGCGTCCGGACGGACGAAAACTTCGTGCGCTACGTCTTCCCGATCGGCGACGATCGCACCTATGTCCGCGACGGCGGGATGACGGCCGATCCGGCGGGCGGGACCGCCGGATGGCGCCTGTACCGCATTCCCTTTCGCACCGACTCGCTCCGCATCGGCGGCCCCAACCTGCGGCAGGTCCAGTCGTTGCGGATTACGATCGTCACGCCGGCGACGGTCGCTCCGGGCCAAGCCGACCCTCAGGTGTACTTCGCGCTGTCGCGCGTGCGGCTCGTCGGCAGCTCGTGGGTCAAACGGTCTGAGACGCCGATCGCGGGGCTCGCCGGCGACCGTGGTACGGGCGTCGGCGAGGTCGTGGCGTCGGTCGTCAGTACCGAGAACCGCGATCTGGGCTACGCGCCCCCGCCGGGTGTGACCGACGCCGCGGGGCGCCGCGACGCCGGCTTCCAGCTGGGCGCCACGCAGATCAACGAGCGCTCCATGCGCATGCTGGCGCGCGGCCTGGGGCGGGGCGAGCGGGCCGAGGCCTACCTGCGGTTCACGACCGAAGGTGACAAGAACTTCCTCAAGTACAAGAAGCTGCGCGTGTGGGCCCGCGGCCGCGGCCCCGGCTGGGAGGATGGCGACCTCGAGTTCTTCATCAAGGCCGGGAAGGATCAGGACAACTTTTATTTGTATCACACGCCGGCGCGCACCGCGTCGTGGGAGCCCGAGGTGGTGGTCGATTTCGAGCGCTGGCTGCTGCTGCGCGCGCACATCGAACAGGCCTGGCTGCGCGGCGATACCGCGCGCGTGTATCCCGGGTGCCCCGATTCGACGCTCGTGCCCAACGACAGCGCGTACGTCATGTGCGACGGTCCCTACATCGTGCACGTGCACGACCCGGGCACCGCGCCGCCGAATCTCGCGCGCGTCCAGGAGATCGCGGCGGGGATCTGGCGCGTGAACAACCGGGTCTTCGTGGACGAAGCCGAGGTTTGGGTCGACGACATCCGCGTGAGCGACGTCGTGCAGGACGCCGGCGCCGCCGGGGCGGTCGATCTCACGTTCGCCGCCGCCGACGTCGCCGACGTCGCCGTGAGTCTGTCGCGACGCGATGGACAATTCCGCCAGCTCGGCGAAGATCCGTCGTACAGCACCGACAATGCCGCGAGCGTCGCGGCGACGGTGCGGCTCGACCGGTTTCTGCCGGAGCGCTGGGGGCTCTCGATCCCCGTGACGGCCCGCCGTACGACCACCACGACGGAGCCGTTCTACTTGCGTAGCACCGATCTGCGGGCCGACGCGATCGCGGGCCTGCGGACACCGCGCTCCTCCGCGTCGACGTACAGCTTTGCCGCCCGTCGCGTGAAGCGCGCCGAGGGCGTTCTCGGGCGATTGCTGCTCGATCCCGTAGCGGTCAGCGGGACGTATACGACCGGCGATGCCCGCTCCGACCTGTCGCAGGCCACGTCGTCGAACTTCACGTTGAACTTGGACTACACGCTGCTCCCAGGACCGGCGAGCGTGCGGATCGGCAAGCGGCGTGTTCGCCTCAACCCGTCCGCGATTCGGTTGCGATCGGGCTTCGCCGGATCGAACGCCGAGCGCTTCACCTACGACGTCCCCGTGTACCGGCCCACGGACACGCTGCCCCCCGCGTTGTCGCTGACGCGCCTGTGGCGTAACTCGGGGTCGGTGGACTTGCTGCCCGTCACCGGCGTCACCATGCGGGTGGACGTGGCGTCGACCCGCGACCTGCGCGACTACGGCGACTCCACGACGATCGGCCGGCTGATCCAGCAGGGGAGCAGGTCGCTCTTCGGGCAGAACATCGGGATCGAGACGCAGCGGACCCTCGCGACGAGCGTCAACCTGACGCCACGGCTGGCGCCGTGGATCAGCCCACGCGCGACGCTCGCCTCGTCGTTCAACCTTTCCCGGGACCCTAACGCCCGCGACCCCGTGCGCGAGCTCGGCGACACCACCGGCGCCTTCCGCGTGCCCGCGGCGTTCGGCAATGTGCGCCGCCTCGAGGCCGGTACGCAGCTCGATCCCCGGCGTCTCGCACAGGCGGTCTTCGGCGATTCCAGCGCGCTCGCCCGCTGGCTCGGCCGGATCGGCAACGTCGACCTGTCGTACAACCGGCAGCGGACATCGAGCTTCAGCCGCGCGGGCGGCTTCCCGACGTTCGGCTACCAGTTGGGTCTCGGCAACCTCGACGAATTCCGGCGCACCGGCGGCCTGACCGCCGTCTCGGCGGCGGAGAATGCGATCCTGACGGGGGGCGGTTCGGCCACGCTGCCGCTCGGCCTGCGCGTGAATGCCACCTATCGCCGCACCAGCGGCGTCACCTGGGCGCTGCGCGCGGCGCAGCAGGTCCCCATCAACACGCATACGCGGGACTGGCCCAACGGCAGCCTCGCCTGGTCGCTGACGCCGTCACGCCGCAACATCGGGCGCGTGCTGTCGAGTCTCACCGCGCAGGCCACCTACCGCCGCACCGAGGCGCTCAACGAGCAGGCCACCTTCGGCGACACGAGCGTCTCGGTCACGAGCAGCACCGAGCGGTCGCTCACGCCGTCCCTCTCGCTGACGTGGGCGGGGGGGGTGCTCACCAGTTTCGACGCGACGCAGGGGCGAATAGAGCAAGTCGCGGCCGGCAACCTGTTCAAGATTGAACGCAATCAGCAGAACGCGACCGTGACGTTCGCGTTCCGGCCGCCGACCTTCTTCGGCCGCCGGCGCTCGAACATCCGCACGACGGCGCGCTACTCCGTGACGGGCAACACCCAATGCTTGCGCAGCGCCGGTCAGGTCGACTGCGTACCGTTCGTGGACAGCCGGCAGGTTCAGGCCCAGCTTACGATGGACACCGACCTTCCCCCCAACATGAGCGCGGGGCTCCAGATGGCATACCTGTTAAGCGAAGAGCGCCAAACCAACCGCAAGGTGCGGCAAATCGTGATCACCGCGTTCGTGCAGCTCCGGACCAGCGTGGGGCAGATCCGATGAAACGGTACCTGGGGCGTGGGGCGTGGGGCGTCGCACTCGTCGTTCTCGCCTGCCAGGCGAAAGTCGGCGGGGGAGGGGGAGGGGGGGGCGGCGGGGCGAAGGAGTTCAACGGCCAGACGGCGTTTGGCTACGTGCAGCAGCAGCTGGCGTTCGGACCTCGCGTCCCCAATACGCCTAGCCACGTGCGCACCGGCGATTGGCTGCTGGCGCAGTTGCGCCAGCGGGCCGACACCGTCGTCGTCCAGGCCTTCAACCAGCGCACCTCCAAGGGCACGACGCTGCGCCTGCGCAACTTCTTCGCCCGCTTCCGGCCGCAGGCCACCGAGCGGATCCTGTTCCTGGCGCACTGGGACTCGCGTCCCAAGGCCGACAAGAGCCCCAACCTCGGGCAGCAGCAGCTTCCCGTCCCCGGCGCCAACGACGGGGCCTCCGGCGTCGCGGTCCTGCTGGGCGTGGCCGATGCGCTGAAGGCGCGCGCGCCGACCGTCGGTGTGGACCTGTTATTCGTCGACGGCGAGGACTGGGGCGACTTCGCCGACTCGACCGAGACGTTGCTCGGCGCGCGTTACTTTGTCGCGCACCTCCCGCCCGGCTACACGACTCTCTATGCTGTGCTCTTCGACATGGTCGGCGACAAGGATCTCCAGTTCGTCCAGGAGGGCTATTCGGCCGCGCGCGCGCCGGAGGTGTTGCAGCGCGTGTGGGACACCGCCAAAGGCCTCGGCTATGAGCGCGTGTTCGTGCCGCGCGTCGGCGAGGCCCTCACCGACGACCATGTACCGTTACAGCAGGCCGGCATTCACGCCATCGATCTGATCGACTTTACGTTCCCGTATCATCACACGACCGAAGACACCATCGACAAGGTGAGTGCGGCGTCACTCCAGATTGTGGGAGATGTCGCCGTCGCGTTGGTCAGACAGTAGACGCGTTTTTCTGATGACGGTGCTCGAGGAGAGCACCGTACCTTCGCGCGGTGACTGACAAGCGCGCCGCGTTGCTCCTTGCATGTCTCGCCCTCGCTGGCGCCGCCGTTCGTTTTGCCCTGTCGCCTTCGCCCTCCTCGCCTCCGGGCGACGTGCAACTTCAGTCTCCGACTCCGGACCGCGGCGCCGGGCTGCGCGAAACCGCGCGCCGCGCCGCACAGCTCTCTCGCCCACTCGCGCCCGGCGAGAAAATCGATCTGGACCACGCCGACGTGACGGAGATCACGCGACTGCCGCGTGTCGGGCCGGCGCTGGCGCAGCGCATCGTCGCGTGGCGTGCGCAGCACGGCGCGTTTGGGAGCCTCGAGCGGCTCGACAGTGTGCCTGGAATAGGACCGAAATTGCTGGACGCCATCCGTCCTTTTGTCACGCAGCCTTGACCCGACTGTCCTCGGGAAATACTTTAGATGCTTCATTTCCAACGAGTTGCGTACGGCGACGGCTGCGGCCACCCCCGATAAACTCGGCGACATTCTCGTCCGCGAAGGGCTCATTACCCAGGAGCAGCTGAAAAAGGCGCTCCAGGAGCAAAAGAGCTCGGGGATGCGGCTGGGCTATACCCTCGTCAAGCTGGGTTTCATCGAGGAGACTGAGGTCACCAAGATGCTGGCCCGGCAGTACCGCATGCCGGCCGTCGACCTGTCGCGTTTTGAGGTCGACCCCAAGATCCTCAAGCTCATCCCCCCCGACATCGCCACGAAACACGTCGTCCTGCCGCTCAAGCGGGAGGGGCGGACCCTGACCGTCGCCATCGCCGATCCTAATAACGTGGCGGCGATCGAGGACATCAAGTTCATCACCCGCTGCGACGTCTTCCCGGTCATCGCGGGCGAGTACACGCTCCGCAACGCGATCGACCGCTATTACCAGCAGTCGGATGCCCAGTTGCAGAGCCTGCTCAAGAGCGTCGAGGCCGAAGAAGACCTCGAGGTCGTGGAGGACATGGAGGACGAGGACGTCAAGGCGACCGATCTCGCCGATGACGCCCCCGTGGTGAAGCTGATCAACGGCTTGCTGACCGACGCCGTGAAGCGCGGCGCCTCCGACATCCACATCGAGCCCTTCGAGCACGAGATGCGGGTGCGGTACCGGGTCGACGGGGCGCTGCACGAGGTGATGAAGCCGCCGGTGAAGATGCGCGCGGCGCTCACGTCGCGCGTCAAGATCATGGCGCAGCTCAACATCGCCGAGCGGCGCGTGCCCCAGGACGGGCGCATCAAGCTGAAGATGGGCACCCGGGTGATCGACTTCCGCGTCAGCACCCTCCCCGTGCTCTTCGGTGAGAAGATCGTGCTCCGGATCCTCGACAAGGGGAACCTGACCCTCGATCTCAAGACGTTCGGCTTCGAGCCCAAGTCGGAGGCCGATCTCCTCAAGGCGATCCTGAATCCGTACGGGATGGTGTTGGTGACGGGCCCGACGGGCTCCGGTAAAACGACGACGCTGTACTCGGCCCTGTCGAGGATCAACCAGATCGACGTGAACATCATGACCGCCGAGGACCCGGTCGAGTACAACCTGATGGGGATCAATCAGGTGCTCGTCCGTAACGAGGTGGGGATGACCTTCGCGGCGGCGCTCAAGGCGTTCCTGCGGCAGGACCCCAACATCATCATGGTCGGCGAGATCCGCGACCTGGAGACGGGGTCCATCGCGATCAAGGCCGCGCTCACCGGCCACTTGGTGCTCTCGACGCTGCACACCAACGACGCTCCCTCGACCATCACGCGTATGGTCGACATGGGCATCGAGCCGTTCAACGTGGCGAGCGCCGTGAACCTCATCGTGGCGCAGCGGCTGGTGCGGCGCATCTGCAAGGACTGCAAGAAGGAGCACGAGTATACTCCCGAAGAGATGCACGCCTTTGGGATCGACAAGAAGGTGGGACCGTTCTTCAAGGGCCAGGGCTGCGACACGTGCGCGGGGTCCGGCTACAAGGGCCGCCAGGGCCTGTACGAGGTGATGGCGCTGTCGAGCCCGCTGCGGCGCGGCATCTTGAAGGGTGGCTCCACCGAAGAGATCCGCGACATCGCCGTCTCGGAAGGCATGTTGACCCTGCGGATGGACGGCATGGTCAAGGTCAAGAAGGGTGTGACAACGCTGGACGAAGTCATCAAGGAAACCGCGGCCGGCTAAGGGAGACCCGAGCGATGCCGATAAACCTTCGAGCGCTGCTCGAGGAGATGATCGAGAAGGACGCCTCCGACCTCCACATCGTGGCCGGGGAGCGTCCGAAGCTGCGCGTGGACGGCGACATCACGAACGCTTCCACCGAGGAAGTGCTCACGCCCAAGGACACGCTCTCGCTCGCGTACTCCGTGCTCACGGAGAACCAGAAGAAACGCTTCGAGACGGAGAACGAGCTCGACTTCTCGTTCGGGATCCAGAACCTGGCGCGCTTCCGCGGGAACTGCTTCAAGCAGCGCGGCTGCGTCTCCGTGGTGATCCGGCAGATTCCGTTCAGCGTCAAGACGTTCGAGGACCTCGGGCTACCGCCGGTGATCGCGCAGCTCGCCGATCGGCCGCGCGGCCTCGTGCTCGTCACCGGTCCGACGGGCTCGGGCAAGAGCACGACCCTCGCGGCGATGATCGACAAGATCAACAAGGAGCTGAAGGGTCACATCATCACGGTCGAAGACCCGATCGAGTTCATTCACCGGCACCAGAGCTGCATCGTCAACCAGCGCGAAGTGGGCACCGATACGAACAGTTTCTCGGCCGCCCTCAAGTACGCGCTGCGGCAGGACCCCGACGTCGTGCTGATCGGCGAAATGCGCGATCTGGAAACGATTCAGGCGGCGCTCACCATCGCCGAGACGGGGCACCTGGCGTTCGCCACGCTGCACACGAACTCCGCGATGGAGAGCATCAACCGTATCATCGACGTGTTTCCGTCGCACCAGCAGTCGCAGGTGCGCGCCCAGCTGGCGTTCGTGCTCGAGGGCGTGCTGACGCAGACGCTCTTGCAGAAGGCCAAGGGAAAGGGACGCGTGATGGCGGCAGAGATCATGGTATGTACGTCGGCGATTCGCGCCCTGATCCGCGACGACAAGGTCCACCAGATCGAGTCGTCGATGCAGGCTGGGAAGAAGTTCGGAATGCAGACGCTGAACGACGCGCTGTATCAACTGTACATGGCCCGGGAAGTCACCAAGGATGAGTGCCTGCGCGTCACGTCAAAGCCGAACGATTTCCTGCGGGCGATCGGGGAAGTGCCGCCGGACGAGAGGGAAGGCGCCGGCGCACTGCAGGCTGGTCCCCCCAAAGTCGCCGCGCGCCGTTGAGGCGCGCCGCGAGGGAGTGAACCATGACGACCTACGAGTATACCGCGCGGAACCTGAAGGGCGATCTCATTCAGGACAAGATCGATCTCCCTTCACGCGACGACGTCATCGCCCACCTGCGCAAAAACCGCATGGTGGTCGTCAAGGTCAGCGAAGCCAAAAGCAAGGGCGGCGGGCTCGCTGATTTCTTCAAGCCCGGCGTCAAGACGCGCGACGTCGTTATCTTCACGCGTCAGTTCGCCACCATGATCAACTCGGGTCTGCCCCTCGTGCAGGCCCTCGACATCCTGTCGCAGCAGACCGAGAACAAGGTCCTCGCCGACGTCACGCGCGCGGTCGTCTACGACGTCGAGAGCGGCCACACGCTGGCCGACGCGCTGCGCAAGCATCCCAAGGCGTTCACCGACCTGTACGTCAACATGGTGGCCGCGGGCGAGGCCGGCGGTATTCTCGACACCATCTTGCTGCGCCTCGCGACGTTCCTGGAAAAGAACGACCTGATCGTCCGCAAAGTGAAGGGCGCGATGATCTACCCGGCGGTGATCTTCTCGGTCGCCGGCATCGCCATCTCCGTGCTGCTCATCTTCGTCATCCCGACGTTCCAAAGCATGTTCGCGTCGGTGAACCTCGAGCTGCCGCTCCCCACCCGGATCGTCATCACCGCGAGCAACGTCCTCAAGAACTACTGGTGGGCGCTCATCCTGGCCGCCGGCGCCAGCGTCTGGGGCCTGAGACGCTACTACCAGACGGCGCCGGGCAAACTCCAGATCGACAAACTGATGCTCAAGGCGCCCGTACTGGGCGACCTGCTGCGCAAGTCGGCGGTGTCGCGCTTCACCCGCACCCTCGGCACGTTGATCTCGTCCGGCGTGTCCATTCTCGATGGCCTCGAGATCACGGCCCGCACCGCCGGCAACATGGTGATCCACAACGCCGTGATGGAGTCGCGCGCATCGATCGCCGGCGGTGAAACGATCGCGGGACCGCTCGCCAAGTCCAAGGTCTTTCCACCCATGGTGATCTCGATGATCGCCGTCGGCGAGCAGACCGGCGGGCTCGACGAAATGCTCACGAAAATCGCCGACTTCTACGACGACGAAGTGGACGCCGCCGTCAGCGCGCTCCTGTCGCTGATGGAGCCCATCATGATCGTCGTCCTGGGCGTGATCGTCGGCGGCATGGTGGTCGCCATGTACCTGCCCATCTTCGACATGGTGAACGCGGTCCAATAGTGAAGCCGGCGCTGCTGCTCACCCGCAGCGACGTCGCCGCTCTGCTCGATCTCGATTCCTGCATCAGCGCCGTGGAGGCGGCCTTCCGCCTCCACGGCCAGGGTGCCTCCACCACGGGCGTGCTCGGCATCCACGTCCCGGGCGGCGGCTTCCACATCAAGGCCGGGACCCTCCGTCTCAGCCGGCCCTACTTCGCCGCCAAGACCAACGCCAACTTCCCCGCCAACCC
>Ga0137418_10004160_pt1 | contig 13292 bp, 10 predicted proteins | sample CZODoug3_1_2_16f_FD_122242 | JGI IMG/M metagenome (GOLD analysis project Ga0137418, IMG submission 122242) | Vadose zone soil fungal communities from Angelo Coast Range Reserve, California, USA - CZODoug3_1_2_16fungal (Hybrid Assembly) | ecosystem: Environmental > Terrestrial > Soil > Vadose...
CGCGTCATTGGCAGATAACGATCACTTGTTCCGTGCAGTGCCATATCAACATGCAAGTGATCGGTGTGCGCCGCGTCAGCGCCCGGACCATTTCCGGGGCGCCGTGCTGTGGGGCGCGTAGGTCGCGGAGGTGGCGGCGGAGCCCTGGGCTCCTTCGACCTAACGGTACGCGGCGCGGCGCGACACGCCATCCGCTAGGTCGGACCAGTAGAAAGTGCGCTCCGCTCCTCGGCCTCAGCCAGCTTGCTATAATGCTCTGCCATCCGGAGATAGCGGTCTCGCATTTCGGTTGAGGAGCTTCTTGCGAGGCGACGGTACTCCTCCGCCAAGTCGCGGTAACGGTTTGCTTGATTACGTTCATCCGGCATGGGACGCCCCCCAAAAGAAAAGACGGTGCCTGACGATTTGCTGTAATATCGGCCACCGGGCAGAAAAATCTGTTGGCTTCATGCTTTGGAACCTCCAACGCCCTGGTCTGACAGGTTGTTGCTCTGGCGCCCCTATCACACGTTCGCGAGTGATTCTGGCCGCCAATCAGACGTTCGCGAGCGCGGATCGTCGCCGCGTCCAGCCGGCGCGTTCCTGGACCGAAAGACCATCAGCTTGCGGCGCCTGTCTCCACAAGCTCATTCTCAAGGGCCATGGCTGTGGTTGCTTATGCTCAAGTCCTGCTGCAATGGGCTCTGGAACGAGCGTCCTAATTTGCGGGTTGGGTCCGCATGCGGATGGAAGTCCTACAAGATCGCCCGGCTCACGCCGCCCCCGACCGCGTCCAATTTTTCGACAGTCGATCGCCATGGCTATTGCACGCCGAATAACCCGCCGGGGAATTCAAGTGTTGTCTCCTTCCTTCGCATTTCGCTTCGATGGTGGTGGGCCTTGAATCGGGTTGCGGCGTACCAGCATCTGGTTCCTTCGTGACCAAGCGCTCTCAAGGTCCAGGACGGCCATGCTCCCGGAGAGTTCTGCCGCACATCCGAAGCTGACTGAAGGCAGGTAGAAGCATCCCGGCTCACCGCGAAAGACCACCTTCCCCTTTCTGTGAACGTCTCTGGTTCTGTGAACGTCTCTGGCGGTTTCGCCTCAATGCCGCTCTCGGTCGGCTTGATGTCCAAAGGCCGTGCGGACTGTAATGATTCCTTCTGGACCTCGGGCTCGGCTCGGCTCTCGACCGTGACGTCCGTGGCATTAGCCGAAGGAGCATCTGCTTTCCGCAACGGCAAAAATTCAACATATGGCACATTGGCTGTAGCTTGTGGTGCAACCGCAACGTCGACCGGGCGATCAGAACTCGCAAAGATGAAATAACCAGCAGGCAGCGCAGCAACCGCAATCGCAATCAAGGATTTCGCCCGATTGAAGAGTGGATCACCTGGCCAACGCAGCAATGGAGTCGACTTCCACCCGTCCCGCCCAAACGAGATGGAGTTTGGAATGGTCGTTGGTATCGCAACCGAAGGCAAACGTGTTGCTGCTCGCAACTGGGCGCCGCGATGTAAACCCCGAGCTTCCAACACATTTTGCAACGAGCGACTTATTTCGAGCTTGGCTCGTTGATCATCTTCGGGGGAAGTGGCGACGTTGCTTTGATCTGAAGTTTGTTTGAGCAGTTCCGGCAGCCTTGCGAAATCGACCGCGATCTGTAGCGCCTCGTCGATCATCACGAAGTCGGTATGTCCTGCCTTGTTCGGGTCGGTCCGGCCGTAGAAAACGCCGAGTTGGCGGCCAGTGGCATCATCGACAGCAAATCCGTTTGGGATTTCGACGATCTGCCACGGCTTTGGAAACCGGCTGGTCTCCGGACTGGTCGTTGCCGGTCGGGCATTGTCGGTGTTTTCTGTTGCCATCGCCTGCCGGCTAATTGTCGTTGGCTGGTCTGCCTGGTTCTTCGGGCTCAGCCAGCCTGCTGCAATACGTGCCATCCGTAGATAGCGCTCTCGATTTTCGATTGAGGAGCTAGTTGCCGCGAGGCGACGGTATTCCTCTGCCAAGGCTCGGTAGCGTTCTGACTGATTTAATGAATCCGACATAGTCCAGTTCCCCCAGGAAAAGGCGGTGCCCGATCATTCGCTGCATGTGGGCCACCCGACAGAGAAGTCCGTCTGACAGGTTTTTGTTCCTGCCGCCCTATCACAGGTGAGCGAGTGACTTCTGGCCGCCAATCACAGGTTCGCGAGCGCAGACCGTCCTTACGTCTGCCATAAACCCACAAGGTTGGTCCGTTCTTGCCGCGACCATGGTTTATCATGAGGGTAAGGGCGGGCCGATCCAGGTTCGTCGTGCCGGCGATTCATGATGCACGACAACCGCGCGAAACTTCCCCAAGCCCCGACGACGCGCCGGCCCACGCGCGCCTGCCACGGCGCCGCGGAGATGGCTTACCATAGCCTACTGAGCGGGCGACGCCGCACACTGCGCCATAGCTTTGCGACCCATCTAGGTGAACAGTATATCGATGTTCGGATGATCTAGATCGAACGTGCAATTTCTATGTTTGCGATTCGCCGATCTCGGTTCGCAGATTCCACCGCGCGATTGCCAAAATGAGGTTTCTTCGTTCGCGGTAACGCCATGTCGTTGTGAATGGCCCTTGAAATCGAAAATGCTCGGTATCAGAGTTTACGGGGCGTCGTAGCAACCATGAGGCGGCATTTTTGCTCGCTCGACGCGGTTCGTTGAAACTGAATTTGGTACCGTACACGAGGGGCTTGGCATTATTGTGTGTCATTTATGGCACAAGTCGTGGAATTCTTGGTCTAATGGTGGCGATCGGCTAGACGCCCTAAGGTTGCCCGGTTAAAAGCGAATAGGCCGCGCTTTCCGGGGAGGGGCAGATGAAAGCAATACGATACATCGCATTCGCTGCGACGTTGCTCAGTGCCAATGCTTCCAACGGGGCTGATTTAAATATTTACAAGGCCCCTCCCGCCGCCCCCGCGCTGTCCTGGACAGGATTCTATGTTGGCGGCGATGTGGGATTGCGTGGCGCAACGGCGCAGGCCGCCACCCGGAGCATTTTCGAGACGGCGACTGGATTTGACACCTGCGAGAATGGAAGCAACTGCTTTTTCGATGAGCATCTCAATAGCTTCGGCTTTCGGTGGGGTGTTTTCGCAGGCTATAACTGGCAAGTTTCGCCCGCTTGGGTCGTGGGCGTAGAGGGCGATTGGGGCTGGGCGAATCAGAAGAACACCATTACTGGGATGGTTTTTCCAGGCGGGCCATTTCTTGCCTCCGGCGATAGCGGAGACAGTTTCCGGGTGCGATCGAAGTGGGATGCGAGTGCACGCGCAAGGTTGGGATATTTGGCAACACCGTCGACACTGCTCTATTTGACCGCCGGGGCGGCATGGCTGCATTTCGACGCAACGGCGACCTGCGGTGCCGAGGATCCGCAGGCGACCTGCTTTCCCCTTAATCCGCCCCCCTTCAGCATAACAAGCTCCGCCACAAAAGTTGGCTGGACAGTGGGGGCCGGGTTAGAAACTCTGCTGTGGTCCAACTGGTTCGTTCGCGCGGAATATCGCTATGCAGATTTCGGCACCGCGTCGTTCACGGACTCGATATTTGCTCCTGCGCCGCGACTATCGGTGTGTCCTGGCTGCGTACCGGGCACTACAACCGCGACGTTCGACGTTCATATGCAAACACACACGGCTCTGTTTGGTCTCGGCTACCGCTTCTGATCTTTTCATAAGGAGTGGATGATATCTGCCGTGCTGGTCTGCAGCGCGAGCGGGTCGAAGGCGCGGCTCATCAACCACGAAGGCACGACGGATAGGAATCCTGGGCGGCAAGCAAAGCCAATATGTGAAGCGTAGTCGGATAATAGAGTTCCGGTTGGACGTCGTAGAACGCGCGGGAAAACGAGGTTCCATAGAGTGCGCATTTCAACAACATAGGAATGCTTCTATAACCATTTTCCTTGAAGGGCTCCTGAGCTTTGCCCGTCCGTAAGTCGATGACTGACGGCGACCGTATCCGAGCGGATGTCAGCAGCGGCGCAAACACCTCCAACGCACTCCGATCATTCGGACGTCCCCATGCAAGATAAAGGGGAATTCGGATAGCGTCGTACCCGAACACACTCGGAAATCCTCTGGCCGCGGCCGCCTTCACATCGGCTAGGCTGATCCAATCGGTCGGCATTTTGTCGCTTCCGAAGCGGGCGTCAGCGATGACGGATAAGCCGCTCGCAGTGATCTGTTTCCAATCAACCGCTGACGTGGCGTGTTTGAGGTGACGGAATGCGGGAAAAACCCAGTAGGAGAGATTTACGATCGGCCCGTCAGCCGGACGGTCGCGCAAGCGAAATCCGCGGCTTCCTGGAAGCAAGACAAGGCCGTACCGGCTGGGCTCCGTATCCAGCCGAGCGACAGACTCGGCAATTTTGCGCGCTACGGAAAGGTAATCGTCGACCGCCCATTGCTTTCCAGCCTCAAACAATGCCCAAGCTATCAATATATTCCCGTCACTCGCATCATCGATATCCCGGACGTGGGGATCGGTTTGCGGGTCCCATACCCAGGCCGGCAGGTGGTCACTACGCACGAACAGATTTGCCCTAGACCAAGCCCATAAACGGTCGAAAGTTGCCCGATCCTTGAGCCGAGCCGCAATCAACATTGCATATCCTTGCCCCTCGCTGTGGCTAATGTCGCCGTTAGCGTCGTCAATAACGCGGCCCTGTGGAGAGACAAAGCGTTTGACGTACATTCGCCATGCATCATTTAACTGACGCTCAACAAGCGTGTTCACTCTTGCTGCCCGCGACGGGGTCGGCCCCACTAAAAATTGATGAACGCCGACGATTGCGCCGGCAACTGCGGAGAACACACAAAGACGACCCCAGCACACTCGCCTTTTCCAGCAAGCGGACAGCATACGTAGCCTGGGAACCAACCAACGGGACAGCGTTGCGTCGACTTCGTTCTTGAGCACGAAAACTCCGCCCTTCAATGAGAGAATTTTAGCGCATTCCGGCCCGGCACGGTGCGCCAATATTGCAGCTGTGCGCTAACGCGAGCTGCCTTAGCAATCCTCGCCCATTACAATCCTAAATTGAGCCAGCGAGGCGCGGGCGTTAACCTCGTGGACACGACCGCTAAAAAGACGCATCTGAGGAATAATCAAGGCCGCGATCCGGGCGCAAATGAATGGACCTCGGCGGGCGTCAACCTACAACGAAAAAGCGAGCGAATGGGATTTTCAATCAAACGCCGCGCCGCCACATTCCTACCATGCTAGCGGCCTTTTGCAATAATCCCGTTTTTTGATATCGCAATGCGAAAGACGGGGTAGGCTAGAAATTGAGATCCAGGCTAACCTTTCCGTACGCTCCGGGGCCATTGCGGCTGTCCTGAAGATAGCCCGCCCCGAAACCAAGCTCTGCGCGTCCATATTTGATACCCGTCACGTGCGCCCCGACTCGCCATTGGTCATATTGTTCATTGCCTTGGGCGATGAACTCAGGTCCAAGGTAAAGCTCCTTAACACCAAAAAGCTCAAGACCACCCTTGAATTCGGTGTAGTAAGTTTGAAACGCTGTGGAATAGGAACCTATTCCAAACACCATCGTCTGCGGTGTTGGATTCGCATAAAAGTCACCTTGTAATTTGAGGCCTGCGTGGGTGCCCTGGACCGGATTGGCGGGATCGGGTGACGATAGGGAATGATTTTGAACATTAAGCCCGATCAAGAATTTGGCGCTGAGACTGTCCCTATTGAATCCGTAGCCGACGAGGAAATCGCCCGTTTCAAACGTTCCTCTGATCGAAGTTCCGGAGCCCGAATCATAGCGATAAGTTCCGGCCGCGCCGAAAAGCGAAAAACGAAAACCCGAGGTTTGCAAATCTCCTAATGGTGCAAAGTTGCCGCCGAGATAGCCTGTGTACGCCGACTGAGAGTTAAAGTCGAAGCCTGAGTAAACCAGCGTCCGCGTCGGCTGTTCTTGAGGCCCGGTACCCGTATCTGCCGCGGTGGCAGGCAGGGCGAAGACGATCCAAATCGCCCCTACCAGCATTCGAATTTCAAAGAGTTTCATGGTGCCCCCAGCCCATTGACAACGCGAGATTAGTCAATTTGCCACCTTACTGCTGTAGTGTAACTGCAACAGCGACAAGAATTCCGCATTTTGAGGCGGCGGTGCCGCCGCGAGAACGATCAGTTTCGCCTGCAGGTAATTGCAACTTCGGAGTGTGTCGATGCAGGCGAGCGGCCAATTGGAGCACCTGTTGCGATCGGCACACGGTTGCCGCCAAGGGCACTATGCTCAGCAATGCGGCGATCAAGATTGCGGCGCCCCGATCGGGCCGGCCCTGGGTTCGACCGGCTGCGGGAGGAAACCGGCTGCCGGGCAGTGATTACCGAACCTGCCAGGGCGCACTGGCTCGTCCTAGAGCGCGCGGCGTTCCTTGATGTGCTCCATCGCCTGTTCGTCAGCGGTTCTGATCGGTCGGCGAATCGCTGGCGCGATGATTTATGCGATTGCCGGCGTCGCGGGGCCTCTGCCTTATGTTGCTGCGGGCCGCGCCGCCACGAAGGCGGCGCGGAAATAGTAATCTCGGGTATGCGAGCGCAGCACTGACCTGGTTCATTTGCCGCCGGGGTCACGTTGAACTCCCATTGCCACTGACGTCGCCGTTACGACGTGGACAATCCGGTATTCGCGTCGCTTGAGTTCGGCGAGCAACTTGGGAAGCGCCAAGGCCGTCCTCTCCTGGATGTCGTAAAGTTGGAGTATGCCCCTGCCCTTTTTTTCAATTTCCTCAACAGCGCGAGAAACGACATCATCCGGTGAAATATCCCTCCAATCTTCCGCCTGGAAATCGATGCTCCATAACATCAAACCCCGTGACAGCAGATGTGCACCCACTTCTTGGGTTATATTGAGATAGGGGTCCCTAAAAAAAGGAGCCAGCGCGTGGGCGTCACCGAGAGCCGCGGTGACGGAATTGATCCCAGAATCGATCTCCTTTATGGCCTCGGCAGGCGGCAGCTTCGACAGGTCGGCATGAGTCTGCGTCATGGTTCCCACCGCATGTCCACTACTGACAAGGCGTCGAATAATTTCGGGCGAGTCATTCACCATGTCCCCGACGACGAAGAAGGTTGCCTTCACGCATTGCGAAGCCAGCGTGTCGATGATCTCGTTCGTGAACGGTGGTAGCGGACCGTCATCGAAGGTCAGCACCAGTTCATGCTCTTCAAGCGGCAAGGTCTTCGGAAATTGCACGGTCCCTACCCGAGGTAGCGCCGCGGGCTCTACCTTGATCGTCCGACTTGTTCCAATCGCATTTGGATTGCCAGCGCAATTTGCGTCAGGGGACTTCGGTTGATCTTGTGATCCCCCAATCACAGCTTTCCCGACTTCGCGCGGGACTTCCGGGGGCAACCTCGGCTCGATGGCGCTTCCCTCAGACGGCACAATATGGACGATCCGATAGCCTCGCTTTTTCAGTTCCCTTAAGAGAATAGGAAGTGCGATGGCCGTACGCTCCTGAATGTCGTGCAACAGGAGCACGCCCTTGCGCCTATTTTCGATTGCGGCGAGAGCGCGCCTAACGACCTCCCCTGGCGTGATGTCCAACCAATCGTCAGCATCAAAGTCTATGCCCCACATCATGAGGCCTCGCATTCGAAGGTAATGTTCTATGGCCGGTGTTGTCTCCAAGTATGGCGCCCGAAAGAACGGGGTAAGGGCTTGGGGGGCTTGCAGTGCCCCCGCTACGGTTGCTATCGCCGTCTCGATCTCGTTTACAGCTTCGCTGGTCGGCATGGCGCCGAGGTGAGCGTGGCTTTGCGTATGGGTCCCGACCGTGTGGCCCTCGCGGACAAGCTGTCGAACCAGATCGGGAGCGTCCTTCACCATATCGCCGACCACGAAAAACTGTGCCTTCACGCATTCCGCGCCAAGAATTTCCAGTATCTTCTCAGTGTGTCGCGGCAAGGGACCATCGTCGAAAGTAAGCACGATTTCATGATCATTCAGCCTGAGATCGCCGACCCGCGGCGTCTGTTTTGGATCGACCACAATTGTCCGCACGGTACCCATTGCATCAGGGTGGCATTCCAACCCAACCGCTGGCGAGGGATTGTTCAGAAGGGCAGAGCCACATACGCCGAGCATGCAACAGCAGTTGAACACACTCGACCCGATAACGTCTCGATTCATTGGACTCTCCCTGGCTGTAGAGTGCCACTTTCGCGACTACTCGATTTAGCTTCACCGATCGACACTGCTCGTTTTGTGCTCAGCAACTTCACATAAGCAGATAAATCCTCCCAACTTTCACGAAGACCGATAAACCTGATAATTCCATACAGGTACGCGGCGCTATTCAAAGCTGTAAACACCATGTGAAAACTTCGCCCCCCTGCAACGTCCTTCGCAAAAACGAATAAGCACCAGAAGAATATTCCATATAAGGATAGTAGATAAAGCAGCTGGGTGGACGTTCTGCCAGCCACCTTTGGCGTTCTGACGAATGACGTTTTCGTCCCAGTAAACGCCTGTCGCAGTGACTGCAACGTGCCTCCAAGATACACGGGTATCAACATCATGTTGAGCGCGTAGACCCGCAGCAGGTCGCGCCTCCTATACCCCGCGATTTTCAAGTCGCAGCAATAAACAATCTGGTACGGGATGGCCGCTAATGGCACCCAGATGCTAAACATGTTATCGTCAAAACTGCAAATCAGTAGAATAATCATAGCCACGCTTATGAAAGCAGGGGACAGCAGATAATTGGTCCACACAAATCCTTCCGCTAATCGCCTAAAGGACGGCGGGGTCTGAAATACATAGCGAACGAGATTTGGGAAAATTAGAAGTCCGCCATTCGACCACCGGCGGCGTTGAATTAGCAGAGAACCAAAGTCCGGAGGCGTAGCGCTGAATGCAAGTCGAGCCGGATAATTATACAATCGCCACCCCTTGTTTATGAGATCGATGGACGCCGCAGTGTCCTCAATTAGTGTATTGTCTTCGATATACATCGACAGGCAGTGGCTCCGCTCGTGGCTGTACCTCATTATATCGGCGAGTGCCGAGTGGCGGATTAGGGCGTTCGCTCCCACCCATGCGGTAGCGCCAAAAAACGTCATGCCTTGATGAGTGAGATACTGCACGTCCGTCGTCGCCCCAGCGATCCGCTCAAGCATGGACGGTGGGTCGGGGTAGGCGGAATATGGCGTCTGAGCAACCGCGAGCCTCTCGTTTCCCGGTTCTTCCATGATGTCGACTAGGCGGAGGGCATAATCCGAGAGCAACAACGTATCCGCATCGAGATTGATGATGTAGTCGGCCCCTGGGACGCTCAATGTCGCGTCGGCCTCGCTAGCGCAGTAGAGCCACAACCCGCCTGTTTGCTGAACCTCTATGAACTGCTTGCCCATCAGCCCGATATAGCTGTTGAGGTTCATTGCCTTGTTTGCCGCATGGGACAAATTTGCGTACTTTTTTCTTTCAAAGACGCTAAGTGTAACGTCAAAAAGGCTGGCAAGGCGCCTATACTCAATGCCGAAGTCAACGTCGCTCTTCGATGTCAGCAAGGATCGCGATTTGAGCTCGAAACTCCGTGCCGGCGCGCGTAGGATGTTTTCGACAAAGAAGCGGTCCGCGCAGGTAAGCTGCTTGGTTGATCGACCTTGCAGAAATGACTCAGCCTGCTGTTGGACCCAGTGAGAAACCTCCGCGTACAGGCGAGCCAAATGGCTGGCCTCGAAAGTCGGATCCCACAGTCCATGGGATAGTCGCTCTTGGAAAAACGCCTGTTCGGATTTGAGCTTTTCGGCCGGTTCGCGAAGCAGGCTCGTTAACTCTGAGATGACGTTATGGGCTGCGCTGCGCTTTCGCTGATCGTCGGCGTTCATCGAGTATGGTGGGTCATCCAGGAGCAGAACGACACGTTTTTGAGGATATTCAACCAAGGCTGCTGATAGAAGCGTCTGGCGAATTACTTCCGCCTCTTCTTTGTAGGAAGGAACTAAAATCGCCAATGACGGGGCGTGCCGGCCATAAATGCGCTCAAAACATGCCTCGTGCTTGCGGTTAATGTACTTGTCGGTCCGAGCAAACAGGCCATACCGGGTTGCGAGGTACGAAGCGGCCCCAAACATCAAAAAATAGATCGGGGCATAAAGAGCGGTTAGTCTTACGCACGTCTCGTAGTCGTGCAGCGCGAGTGCGTGGGCAAATAGCTCGCCTGCGTCCACCGTCAGCAGGTATAAAGCAGCAAACGCAGTAGAGGCGGCAACAATCGTGAGGAAATTGCCTGTGAAAAGAGGCGCCGGTTGAACTGGGACGTGATCGATAATCTCATCAGTGAGAGCGAAGGTCTTTTGATCAGCTGCACTGATAGTCATGCTGCGGCCCCTCCCCGCCTTGTTGCACCGGGCTGCCAATTTGCAATGCGATAGGGCGCCTTGCTGGGCCCTCCGGATGCGCGCAGGCAATGCATACTTGCCAGCCGGCGCGCGCGAGTCGCCATCCGCTAGGTCGGAGCTATTGAAGTGGCTAATCGTAGGCTGGCGTGCCCAGCCCCCCGGCCTCAGCCGGTGTCCTGTAATTCTCCGCCATTCCGCCGACAACAGTTTCTCATCTGGGCTGAGAAGCTAGTCACAGTAAGGTGGAGACACACTTCGGCCAAGTCGCAGTACTGTTCTGCTCGAATCCATGCGTCCAACATCGGACACGTCCCCCAAAGAAAGGAAAAGACGATGCCCGACGATTTGCTGAAATATCGGCAATATCGGCCACCGCGATAAGAAAGTCTGCCGGACAAGTCTTTGTTCCTGACCGTCCTTTCACACGTTCGCGAGTGATTCCTGGCCTCCTATCACACGTTCGCGACTGATTCCGCGCCCCTTTTCACACGTTCGCGAGTTGAGTCATTTTCATCCGTTTCCACTGATACGGGACGGAACCTTTTCATGGCCTGAGAGTTCCGGTGTCTATCGCAAATCGGACTCAGCGGCCGTAGTGGGCGCTGGCGCGTTAGCGCTGTCTACCGCGAGCGTTTCGGCAGCAATAGCGTGCAGGGGCAACGTCTGTTGGCATGTGCAGGGACGGTATGAATATCCCCGGCCGTTCCCGCGCCGGCTCAGAAATGACCCGAGCTTGGCAACGGCCGCCAGTGCCACGCTGGCTGGATGGCGGACGATTTTTGCAACTCCGGAGCCGCCGACCGATATCGATCCGTTGGCCGAAGTGCAGGCGGCCACGAGGCCCCTTTTTCGGCCCAGCGAAGCGCATTGCTCGCCGCAAGCGCCACTCTCAGGCATTCCTCCTGACGTAACTTCAGTGACTTGCCATGCCAGTCCGTGCCTGCGTTGTCCGCGCCGGATGCGTCGCGACTGCTTCCTTTTCCAGCCATGTCCGCGCGAAGGTGATGTCAGACTGCGAGAGTTCATGCCCGACTGGTAGGGTGCGGTGCTCGACGGCAGCACAGGCTTGTTTGAGCATGGAAGCCAGCCCCTCGGCATTCGCAACCGGAATGATGGGATCCCTGGCGCCCGAAAGGATGAGTACTGGCTTTCCCGTCAAATCGGCTTGCGGCTCGTGGGAGAGCGGCACCATGGCCCGTAGCAGGATCGCTCCCGCCAGCACATCCGGCCGCAACAGCAGTACCGCCGCCGCAATGTTTGCGCCGTTCGAATAGCCGAGCGCGAACGGAGCAGCGATGCCGTACGCCTCACGCGCCTCTGCGACAAAATCTGAAAGTTCGACAGCGCGCCGGCGAACATCCTCCTCGTCGAATACGCCTTCGGCGAGGCGCCGGAAGAAGCGCGGCATGCCACCTTCCAGCACCTTCCCACGTGGTGAAAGGAGTGGGGAGTGCGGGGCAACCATTCGGCCGATTGGAAGCAAATCGTCTTCGTTGCCGCCGGTTCCGTGCAACAGGAGCAGCGGACGCGCGTCAGCACCGGTGCCCGGCTCGAAACGGTGAATGAACGAAAGGCCGTGGCGCATCAGGCAGCTCTCTCCATGTTATCGAGCGGCGGAAGCGCGGCCTCGATCTCTTTACGGCGCGGCTCGAGGAACGGGGGCAGCTTAAGTTCCTTGCCGAGCGAGGCGACGGGCTCGTCGATCGCAAAGCCGGGCGCATCGGTCGCGATCTCGAAAAGCACACCGCCCGGTTCCCTGAAATACACCGACCTGAAGTACTGCCGATCCAGCTGCGGCGTGTGCTGCAAGCCGTGGTTCTCCTCAAGCTTGAGCGCCATCGCAGCTTGTGCCGCGTCATTGGCCGCTCGGAAAGCGACATGGTGGACCGAACCGCGGCCCATCTGTCCTGCAAGGAATTCCTTGGCCACGCGGATGTCGACGACGCCTCCGAAGCCCCGCGCCGCGCGAAAGCGAACATATGGATCTTCCCGGCCGATCTGCTGGAACCCCAGCACATCGCTTAGGATAGCACCGGTACCGGTCGAATCGTCGAGCATCAAGGTGACGCCGTGGAAGCCGCGGATCGCATGCTCAGCGGGAACACCGCCATTGCTCCAGGCTTCCTCCGCCTCCGCGTCGGACACACCGACCAGCGCAAGGCTCAGGCCATCCGGGTCCGTGAATGATAGGACGGGTTCATCGAAGCGCTTTTCCAGGGGTTCATGGGTCACGCCCTTTGCGAGGAAGCTATGCGTCCAAAAGCCGATGGAGCTCATCGGTACTCGGAACGAGGTCTGCCGCGCGAGACTGATACCGGCGCGACCCGGAGCGGCATCCTCCCACGGGAAGAAGGTCAAGATTGTGCCGGGGTGGCCGACCTCGTCGCCATAATAGAGATGGTAGGTGGCCGGATCGTCGAAGTTGACTGTCTTCTTGACGAAGCGAAGCCCGAGGGTGCGGGTATAGAAGTTCAGGTTACGCCCGGCGTTGCCGGAAATCGCGGTCACGTGATGAATGCCGGACATGACTTGCCCCTTGTCTTCCGCGGTGTACGCTCATCATTGATATCGTTTGCGCCATACCCGAACACAATGGCTGGCCTTGCGAGACGCTTCGCAATTCACGGAGATGGGGTAGGCGATGCGGTATGAAAGGAAGCCCTTGGCTAGGCAAGCCGCAAGGCTACGCTTGAGGAACAGCGCCTCAGGCGGGTGAACATGTAACCCACTTCTAGTTATCTGCGCAGGTAATGCGGTCGGCGCGGTTCGATGGTCGGCCGTGAGGGTGCGAGGACTAACGCGGGGCAGTTTCCCGGATCAAAGTTCGGGGCTGCGCCAGGTTGCTCGGGAAAAGAAGCGCTCCGAGCTATCCTGATTACGTACCCTGGGTGAAAGGCGAGGGCATC
>Ga0137418_10004162_pt1 | contig 13290 bp, 8 predicted proteins | sample CZODoug3_1_2_16f_FD_122242 | JGI IMG/M metagenome (GOLD analysis project Ga0137418, IMG submission 122242) | Vadose zone soil fungal communities from Angelo Coast Range Reserve, California, USA - CZODoug3_1_2_16fungal (Hybrid Assembly) | ecosystem: Environmental > Terrestrial > Soil > Vadose...
CCACGCGAACGAATGTGCCCGCGTCCTTGGGAGAGTGCTTGCGAAATTCCGCCACCGCCCGATCCCGATCGGCCCACCAGGGAACTACTCGACCATCCGGAAATGCCACCTGGATTGCTGGGTCACACGGCACCATGCGCAATCCATGCTCGGTCAATTTCAGATCACGGATCACTTCGGGACGGAGCATGCTGGCAATGTAGGAAGTTGTGGATGCGCGACATCCCGGAGCAATTTCTTCGGTCACGCAACACCCACCCACGATCTCCCGGCGTTCGAGCACCAGCGTCCTCAGTCCCCCGCGCGCAAGGTACGCAGCGGCTGTGAGCCCATTGTGTCCGCCTCCTACTACGATCGCGTCGTGCCGTTTGCCTGGCATGGATGGAGAGGATGACTCGTGGTCAAAACCTTACAAATGTTGGGTCAATACATTACCGCACGCGATTGAAAGAATGGAATTGAAATTAGAACTATTTTTCTGTATCGTTTCCTGACTTGAGGTCAATATCATGAGCGGCATTTCTTCCAGTCTGGCTAGTCCACCGCGTTATCGTACCCATGTTCCTCCCCGTCCTCGATCCGAGGCCAAGCGTACCCGGATCATTGACGCCGCCATGCGGCACTTCGCGGAACAGGGCTATCACGCTGCCCGTGTCGGCGACATCGCCGCGCAACTGGGTATCGCCAAGGGCTCGGTGTTCCAGCATTTCGGCAGCAAGGATGGTCTCTTCTTTGAGGTGTACAAAAAGGCGGTGAGAACGTTTCCTGCCTATCTCGATGCACCTGCCGAGATCTCGGCACAAGGATTCTTCGAAGTGCTGCGTTACTGGCTCGTACGAACCGAACACATGCTGCACGAAGACTGGATTCCGTATCGTGTCTCGCTGCTGGGGAACTATGGAACCGACCTAACCTTAAAACGGGAAATCAATCGCTTCCTGATGACCGAAGATCCGTACGGCACGGTTGCTTTTGTTCGGTTCGGCATACAGCGTGGCGAACTGCGCAAGGACCTCGATCTGGAAATGATCGTCTCCATCCTCGACTGGATGATGGAGCGTTTCCAGGATGCATTGCTCACTGAGGAACTCGATCCTGGTCTGTTCCGTCGTCAAGGGGAAATTGGTGAGCGAAAGGAAGCTCGCATCAATCAATTTCTCGACATCTTGCAGCGGGCTATCGGATGCGACGGGACCGCCGGCACTGCTCAGGGGAGCCACGAGTGATCCGGCAGATCTCGGTCGAAGAGATTCTGGCAAGCTACGACGATAAGGCCCCGCTCTCTGAGGCATCCACGATTCCTGCACCGTGGTATGTCGATCCGCGAATTGCGGAACTGGAAAATCTGACCGTTTTCAGCAAGTCCTGGCAAGTCATCGGTCGCGCCCACCAGGTGGAAAAGCCGAGCCAGTTCATCACGGCTACCCTCGCCGGCGAGCCCATCGTCGCCGTGCGTGGCACCGACGGGCAGTTGCGCGCCTTCTACAATGTTTGTCGCCACCATGCGGCTAAAGTGGTCACAGAACCATGTGGAAGCGCGTCAATTTTGCATTGTCCCTATCACGGCTGGAACTACGGTCTGGACGGCTCTTTGAAAGGAATGCCAGAGTTCGATGGCGTTAAGAATTTTGAGCGCCATGAAAATGGATTAGTTCCCGTAAAGGTGGAAACCTGGGAAGCCTTTGTCTTCGTTACCCTCAACCCGCAGGCCGAACCGCTAACCAACTTTCTCGGTGGCTTGGTGAAGCGCTGCGAGCCTCTTGGACTCGCCAAGCTCCATTTCTTTGACCGCAAGATTTACGACATCGCCTGCAACTGGAAAGTCTTTGTCGACAACTATCTGGATGGAGGCTACCACGTTCCGCATTTACACAAGGCGTTAAGCAGCGTTCTCGACTACAAGCAATACACAATCGAAAACGAAGACCGCTATTGCCTACAATCGAGTCCGATGGTGACCTCCGACGAAGACGCCGCCACCGGAGCCACCCGCAAAGGCGATCGCGCATGGTACTTCTGGCAATACCCGAACCTCATGATCAATTGCTATGAGGGCTACATGGACACCAATCAGGTGCTCCCGCTGGACGTCGACCACTGCCGCGTCATCTTTGATTTCTACTTCAGCGACGTGAGCGAGTCGCGCCGGGAGTATAACGCGCAGAGTATTGCAGTCGGAGACCGCGTGCAGGATGAAGATCTCGGTATTTGTGAAGACGTGCAACGCGGGCTCAAGTCACGCGTTTACGGTGCCGGGCGGCTCTCGGTGCGTCGCGAGGCGGGCGAGCAATTGTTCCATCGCCTGTTGGCGACTGACCTGAAGGGTGGCGTTACCCAGGCCGTCGCCGCAGACTAGCACCAAACCAAGTTCAGTGAGGAAACTCTTCAGGAGGGCATCGGCCCTCCTTCTTCGCGTACCAGGGGAGACCCAGTGAAAGCGAATCTCTTCGCCGTACTGCTTTGGTTACTCAGCGCAAATGCGGCCTCCCAAGTGACGGCAATTAAGGCCGGAAGGCTGGTTGATCCGGATGCGGGCACGGTTCTCACCGACCAAATCATTCTGATTCGGGAGAACAAAATCGAAGCTGTCGGCAGGGGACTGTTGATTCCAGTTGGAGCGAACGTCATCGATCTCACGCAAATGACAGCTCTGCCCGGCCTCATCGATTGCCACACGCACATCGCGGATGGGCACAACGACGGCGAGCCCTTCAACGTTCTCAAGAAGACAGCGTCGCAGATCGTCCTTGAATCGGTGACCAACGCGAAGAAGATGCTTGAGTCCGGATTCACCACCGTGCGTGATGTCGGCACCTATCGGGCCCTGAACGACGTGGCCTTGCGCGATGCCATTGCACGGGGATACGTGCCGGGCCCGCGCATGTTTGTGGCCGGAGCCTACATCACGATCACGGGCGGCGCGGGAGCGATGACCGGTCAGGCTCCCGACATTCAGTTGCCCTGGGACCTTCACTACGGCGAAGCGAACAGTCCATGGGAGGTCCGCCAGCGAATTCGGCAGTTAGCCCATGATGGCGTGGACGTGGTCAAAGTTCTTTCAACTGGTGCTGTCCTCACTCACGGCAGTAATCCCAACTCGCTGGAATTCACTCCTGAGGAACTCAACGCAGCAGTCGATGAGGCCAGCCACTTTGGTTTGCGAGTAGCCGTACATGCGCACGCAGCACAGGGAATCAAGAATGCGATTCTTGCGGGCGCCGCTTCGATTGAGCATGCGGAAATCGTCGACGATGAAGGCATCGCGTTGGCCATCAAGCATGGCACATACTTCGACATGGATATCTACGACGAAGAATGCATCCAGGAAGGCGGTAAGAAAGGAACCACTCCCAAAGATTTTCTGGAACATGACGCCGAGCTTGGACAACTCCAGCGAGAAAACTTCCGCAAGGCGCTGAAAGCGGGTGTGAAGATGGCCTTTGGAACGGACGCCGGCGTGTGCCCCTACGGCACCAGTGCCAAGCAGTTTGCATTCATGGTGAAGTATGGCATGACCCCAATGCAAGCCATCCAGGCGGCGACTACAAACGCCGCCGATCTCCTTGGGCATTCCAAAGAAGTTGGGTCAATCAAGCCCGGAAAGTTCGCAGATGTGATTGCAGTCTCCGGTGATCCGCTGCGGGACGTAAGTGTGCTGGAGCAAGTCGATTTCGTCATGAAAGACGGCGCCGTTTACAAACAGCCCAAGTCCGATGCATGTGTAACGAAGTAGCGTGAAAGATCATCGCTCGAGCCTCATGCCCAGAAATAGCGAGAGCAAGCCATCTATAGTTGTCCTTCCGACAGCGAGCGCAGCGGAGGTGGAGGAATCTGTGGTTTCTCTCAAACCATAAGACTGTTGAAGACCGCACTGTCCCTACTGCAAGTCCCTGGGAATCGTCTCCTCCCAGGTTTTGGTCTTGACCAGATTGCCGTCTTTCCGCAGTTCGCGAGTGTACTTGTAGAAGTAGTTTTTCGCATCGCTGGTAAAGAACAGAAGTCCGCTCCACACCAGAACACGATCCTTGAGTTCCAGGGTGGTTTCCGCTTCGCCGCGAATGACGTTCACGTCGGGATGGGCATCCTCGATCTCGTAGGTGAGTTTCTCCAGGTCCGTTTCCTTGCCCCACGGATACTCGCCACCCATCTTGCCTTTCCAGAGCACGGTCGCCTTCTGACGTCCTTCATCGCGGGTCACCAGCCATTCGCCGGGCCACGGAAATCCCAAAGATTTCAAATCTGTGCGCTCCTCGGATGGTTGCGGCGGGGAAACGCGTGCGGCCACGCCCTGGACAGGCACAACGGGCAGGGTTACCCGTGAACCTCCAGTGCCACCCAATTGAAGCGAGGTGGTCATGTTGTAAGGAGTGGAAAGAACCATGGGCCACAATGCATTTGAAACCGATAATCGAATTCGATGACCCTGTGGAAAAACCCACGTGGTCAAATGCATTTCCACATCGAGGTCATAGACCTTACCGGGCTCAAGGGGCTTAGGATCGCTCCTCGAATCGCGTTGCGCTCCACTCAGTCCGGCGCCGGTGATCTGGGTGACCGTTCCATCGGGAGCAACATCGGAGAGTCGCGCGAACCAGTTGGCAAGAGGCGCGTCTGCGGAGGCTCGCAACGACGCGTGCGGCCGTCCCATGATCGCCAACTCTTCCTGCAACGGCGCGGAATCATAGACCAAGCTGAATGCGTCCACCGGGCGCTGATCGGACAACAATTCGCCCCACCAAAAGCCGGCCTCTACGCCGATCGACGGGATGTATTTCAAACGATGAGTATCTGGCTGGGAGGCAGCACTCGCGAGCATGTGATTGCTCTGCAGATAGAGAGTTGAGATCTTTGCGTCCCGCGGTGGCCAGGCAGTCTCCGCTCTCCATTCTCCCGGAACCGTTTCCAGATTCGGATCGGGCGGGAACCAGTGGCGCATGAATATAACGAGCTTCGGATCCTGCAACACCCCCGTGTCACGACCTTTGAGCCAATAATCCCACCAGCGCACCGCATCCTCGCGCCACTCGATGCGCGGTCCGAAGTCAGCGTCATTCGGATTCGAATGATTCCACGGCCCGACCAGCGCACGGATCGGCGCTTTCACCTGCTCGAGCATGCGTGGAATACTGTCCCGGTAGCCATCCGCTAAACCGCCAATGAGAAAGCATGGAACCTTGATCTCATCGAGCGGCCGCACTGGACTTCGCCATAGGGTTCCATCCCGCTGATGCTTGAAATACAGAAGGGACCAAGGCGCAGTCTCGAAGCGCGGGCCCAGAACACTCTCAGCCAGTGTGTAATCAGGCGCGCCCGTCATTCCGGGCGCCATATCCATGTTCAACTCAAATTCATCAACGTGCATCATGCCATCGATATAATGGATGTCGTCGTGAAATAGTTCCTCAGTGGCATCCGTCGCAATGATTGCCTTTAACTCCGGCGGATTCCGCATCGCCATCTGCAAAGCGTTGAACCCACCCCAGGAAATGCCATACATGCCCACTTTTCCATTCGACCAGGGCTGCGTCGCGAGCCAGTGAATCACCTGTTCCCCATCGATCTGCTCCTGTGCTGAATACTCGCGATCGGTCGGTCGCCCCTCGCTGGCGCCGAATCCTCGGATATCAACCCGCGCGCCCACGTAACCTCTTCGAGCAAAATAAGCGTTCTTCGGATAATCGCCCGCGGCGGTGCTGTCGTCTTTGCGATAGGGCAGGTAATCGAGCACGGCAGGAAATTTGTCCCCGGGCTTCGCGCGGTCAGGCATATAGAGCGTCGCGGCCAGCCGCACGTCATCTTTCATTGGGATCCATACTCGCTCCATGCGAACTCCGTAAGCAGGTGGAGACGGGGGTTCGACGGCGAATCCTGGTGCGACCAGACAGAATAGGAACCCAAGGAAACGCGCTATTCGAAGCAATCCTTCCTCCTGCGGACCTGAATTGTCAGGGATTCCTAAGATCAGTTGTGCGAGGGATCGTGTTCTTTGCGGACTGTGCGAAGATCGATCCCCAACTGCTCGGCTTTCTTGTACAGATGGCTGCGCTCAAGATGCAAAGCCTTCGCGGCGCTCGTAACGTTGTACTGGCTCCGTTTCAGTTCGGCCAGAATGACCTCACGTTCGAACGTCTGGACCCGCTCGGCCAATGCGCCAGCACTGGGAATCCCGGCCGCCGACCCGGTCTCTGATTGCGGCATTGCAATACGAACGGTCGCAAGATCCACTTCGCCATCTGGAGCCAGAAGCATTAAGCGTTCCACCATGTTGCGCAACTCGCGAACATTTCCCGGCCACGCATGCGCCTGTAACGCCTCGATGGCTTCGGCGGTAAAGGGAACTGGTTTCCAGCCGTTCTGTGCGGTTACCTGCGCAGCGAAGTGCTCCACCAGAGCGGGGATATCTTCCCTCCGCTCGCGTAGCGCAGGGAGAGCCAGTGGGAATACGTAAATTCTGTGGAACAGATCCTGCCGAAACTTGTGTTCCTTCACCTGCGCATCGAGATCACGATGAGTTGCGACCAGCACACGCACATCGACCCGAATGGGTTTCTCTCCACCGATGCGCTCGACTTCGTTCTCTTCCAGGACGCGCAACAGTTTGGCTTGCATATGCAGCGGCATGTCGCCGATCTCATCAAGAAAGATGGTGCCGTGTTCCGCCTGCTCGAACTTGCCCACATGCCGGCCCGCTGCGCCTGTGAACGAACCCTTCTCGTGGCCAAACAATTCCGACTCGATCAGTTCGGCGGGCACCGCGGCACAATTCAGAGTGATAAACGGACCGGACGCTCTCGGGCTGCGCTCATGCAGCGTGCGCGCTACTAGTTCTTTTCCCGTTCCGGTTTCGCCCAGAATGCACACCCGCGTCTCGCTGGCTGCCACCCGCTCCACCTGGGCCATGACCCGGCGCATAGCCTCGCCTTGCCAGACAATCTCGTGTTTGCCCAGCCGTTGGCGAAGTTGCCGGTTTTCACTCTCCAGACGTTGGAACCGTAAGGCGTTGTCGACCGTGAGAAGCAGTTTCTCCGTAGAGATCGGTTTCTCAAGGAAATCCAGCGCTCCCAATCGGGTTGCACGCACGGCCATTTCGATATGCGCCTGGCCCGACATCATCACAACCGGCGCCGTAACACCCTGCGCCTTCAAGTCTTCCAGGAGCGAAAGCCCATCTTTGCCCGGCATGACCACGTCGGAAAGGATCAGATCGAAAGCCTGTGCTTTCGCGAGATCAAGGGCTTTCGCCGCGTTGTCACACACGACCGGCTCGTGGCCTGCGAGACGAAACGCTCGTGACAGAGAAGCCAGCGTGTTCGCTTCGTCATCCACGATCAGAAGGTGTGCTCTCTGCGGCAATCCATACTCCTTTACTGACTTCGAGTCACGACCGCGGAGTTGCTTTGCGCCGGCGTGTGCAGTTTATCCAGATTCGTCGGCAACTCAATCAGAAATGTCGTGCCTCGACCCGGCTGGCTCTTCACACTAGTCCTGCCTCCATGGTCGCTGATCACCGACTGCACGATGGCAAGCCCAAGCCCCGTACCATGCTGCTTGCTGGTGTAGTACGGCGTGAACAGTCGCTCGCACTCTTCGCGCGTGAGTCCAGCTCCAGTATCACCCACCTCGTTGTGCACACGATCCAGATCTTGCCGCGTGCAGAGAGCCAAAGTTCCTCCCCGCGGCATTGCGTCCATCGCATTCAGGACGAGATTGGAGAGCGCCCGATGCAACAATTCCGGATCGGCGGCAATGGGCTCCAGATCATCCTTCAGATCCAGCCGGCAATCGATCGAACCGCCATTCCGCGACTGCAATTGCGCCTGAAATAGCCGCACCACGCCCTGCACCACGTCGTTCACCTGCACGCGCTGAAGCTGCGGCTGAGGCATCTTGGAGAACTCGCTGAAGCGCGCGATGATCTGCTTCAAATTGCTGATTTCCGCCAGCAGGGTTGCCGAACTTTCGCGGAAAATTTCCTCGAACATCTGCGGGTTTTGGTCACGCGCTCGAATCAGGTTTTCCACCGTCAATTGCAGCGGGAACAAGGGGTTCTTCAACTCGTGCGCCAGGCGGCGCGCGAGTTCGCGCCAGGCCGCCACGCGCTCGGTCTGGACCAACTGTTCCTTTTGCTCCAGCAATTCCCGAGTCATGCGGTTAAAAGCTTCAGCCAGGTCTCCCACTTCATCGCGCGAGGTGACCTCAACCTCCGTATTCAAGTTTCCCGCCGCGACTTCGCGGACCGCGGTTGCCAGTCGTTCCACCGGGCGTGTGAAGCGTGCCGCCGCCCAACTGCTGAGCAGGATCGCCAGTAGAATTCCCGCACCGCCTACCAGCATGGCTGCCGATTGGATGTGCCGCTTCACCTCCACGTAGGGTCGGCGGGAACTGCCGATCAACAGAATGCCCAGCGTTTTGTCGTCCGGGCCGTTGAGAGGAATCGCGTGGATGGTTTCATCTTCCGCCGGATCGGACGACCAGTGCATGAGTTCCGTGATCTCGCGCCCCTGCTTCTGAACGGCCTCAATCAGGGGAGCGAGCGCCTCCGGATGTTTCGCGCTGCCCGATGCATCGATCAGCATCTGCGGTGCGAAAGCCATGCCCGAAACCCGGTACAGCATGACCCTCATTCCGGCCGGAAGGTCCAGCGCGGCGAGAGCATTTTTGTCCAATCGCTTCCCGCCGATCACGTAGAGCGGCTTGTCACCCACCGTTGCGGATCGGACGGCGAACAAGCCGAGCATGGCGCCGTCGGGCAGATCCTCCTGTTTCAGAAACGCTGGCTTGGTAACGAGTTGCGGTAAATTCACGAGCGAGGTTTCAGGGTATCCGAACCTTGCGGGCGATTGCGCCGAAGACACGATCATGCCGCGAGCATCAACGAACTCAAGAAAGTTGAGCTGATGACTCTCGGCAACCGGCCCCGCTTCGTTGAGGTATCCCCCCTGCTGTGACGGCGAACGGGTCAGCCCCAACGCCATGCGCGTTGTCGCCTCACTCGCGGAAATCGCTTCGACTCTTTGAACGACGTCGTCGGAGCCCCGCCGGAACTCCCGCTGGAATTGCGCGACTAACGCGGCGGTGCGCTCTTCATTCGATCGCTCGAAGGCACGGCGCGTGACGAGCGAGACAAGCCACGCGACTGCTGCGACCGACAGAAAAACTGTCAGTGTGAACACCAGCAGCAGTTTGCGGCGAAAGCTCACGGGCGATTACTCCCCAGCCACACGTCTTCCAGATGCCAGCTGCCATCACGATCTTGATCCCAATCCTGCACGGAAGAGTTCAGCGCATAACTCGCGGGCAGCTGGAAGAGCGGGATCAACCGCTGTGTTTGCAGCATCGCACTCTCGGCCTGATACAGTTCGTCAATCGCCGAGCCCCCCATCTTCGGAGCCGGCGCTCCCGTGATTGCTGCGACTGTCGCGAGCGCAACGCGCGGATTGAGAGACCCCAGAGTAATCCGTAGCAGGTGAACGTCCGCACTGCCAGACGTTGTGGTTTGCAGGATAAGTCCCGCATCTCGCGCATTAAGCGCGATGCGCTCCGCAATCACACGAGCCAGCGTGTCTCCAGCATCGTACCCGAGAGTCCAGGAAGGAACTTGCCGAATCTCGCTCCGCTCCTGCCGCGCGCGCGAGAGATTCTGTTCCATCGGAAACACGAACGCGTAGCCGCTGATCCAACTGGGAAGAACCGCTCCCGAAGGCTCTCCGGCGCCTTGCAGCACGACACTTCCGATCGAAGCACGGTCAATGCTGAGCGCCAGGGCGTCGCGCAGCTTGCCATCCTCAAGGGATTGTCGATCTCGTGCAAAGACCAACGCCATTAATTCTATCGGCGAAGACGTCAGAACCCGCCGACCCTCAGTGGCTGCGCGATGTGCCTGCTCCGGCGCAACCTCGGTGACATCGGCCTTGCCGAGTTCGAGCGCGATCAGTTGATCCCGCGAGTTCTTGCCCATCTCGATTTCGATTGCATCCAGAAACGGCCGACTCGCCCAATATCCCTCTTCAGCCGCGAGCGTCAGCTTCTTTCCCGCCTGCCAGTCAGCGACGTGGAACGGGCCGGTGCCGGTGACCGTCCCGCCTGGACCCCGTTTAGCGATTCCATTGCGCGAGCGCGCTAACTCGGCTCCTAAATCGGGCGCCGGCGTATCCCGTTCGATGATCACGGAATCGACCGCCGCCAGTATGCTCCAGCCCGGATTGGCTAGCCGAAGCGAAGCGGCCACGGCTTCCGGCGTGAGCGGTGAGCCATCATGAAATTTGACACCACGTCTCAGCCAGAACTGCCACCGTTGGTTGCCCGGTTCAGCTTTCCAGGATGTGGCCAGAGCCGGCCGCAGGCGTCCACGATTGTCCACGATGACGAGCGTGTCGAATATAAGCTCGTCGAGGTTGCGGCGGGCGAGCGAGTCGGTCTGCGTGCGGTCTGCTGGGTCGAGCGAGGACGGAGCGATCCGGGTCGTCGTTCGCAACGTCCCGCCGTAGTGCGGCCTGGTCTCTGCCGACGCCGATATTCCGAGCAGTAGACTACTGACCGCAAGCCACTGCCAGCCGAAAAGCTTCATAGTTGCCCGTTTCTGCGTTGCGCGACACCGCGATGGCGCTTGTACCCTTTGCTTCGGTCCACAACGCCGTAATGACGCCCGCGAGCTCCAGCGCCGGACTGACCGCAACTGGATCCCGATCCGCTAATTCGTAAGCCTGAACGGAATCCACGGCGTGATCGCCCGGCGGCGTGGCCAGAACTTGCCAACCTGAGCCGCAGGAAGTTTTCACACTGGCGATGTCGCTTCCCCAACTCAATCGCGAAACTTGATCGGTGATTCCATCCAGAAGATGAATCTGGCCATCCACAGAGGCGAACATCCACAAAGTGTAAGTCGGCCGCGGAAGCGCCGCCGCGGAATAGAACTTCATGCTTGACGTCTGCTTGCCGATCCCTGGAGACAGCGCACCCGTAAAGTAATTACGGGTCGGGGCAAAGAATCCGCCGAGCGCGAATTGGTTCGACAGCGGCCACAGATCATCGCTCGCGCGGCACGTCAGATTCAGGGGCACGGTGTTCGAGCTTTGGCAGAAAACTCCGGGTAAGTAAGCGTCCAGAAGGTGATCCTGACGCAACATGAGCCGTCCGCGCATGTCCCGTGGCCAGGGCCGGGCATGCGTCACCTCAATGATCTGTTCCTTCTGCCAGCGGCCGTCCGCAAACCTGTACAGCGCAACTTTGTCAGGGTCCAGCACGGCCAGGTGCGATGGGTTTGTCCCTTCGTCAAGCACAGCGACGTCGAGGATCCGTTCCTCCTGCGACCACAGAGGAATCTTACGAACGGTGAGAGGCGCCACCTCTCGCACGAACATTGCCGAATCCTGGCGTGGCGTGGAGACCATGACAACCGAGAGGTCTCCTGCTCCCTGGTGAATCTCGGCTACCCAGACATAACTCTGCAAATTCTCCGACAGCGATACCTGCACCGATGCGACCGCTTGTTCCGGCTTCACCGTGCGCGCTCCAAGAGCTTCCATTTGCCCCCGCAAGCCCTGGCTGATTTGATCGACATCCCTATTGGTCAGGGACGAACGATTTACGACCTCAAACGCGATCGCCCCCGGGCCTGTCACCGCCGCAATCTTCCTTGCTAATTCCTGTTCCGGCGCCGCCCACTCGCCGGCATAGCTAACTGATGTCGCCAGCATGCAAATCGTGAGCAAAAGGGAACAAGTGAGACGCGGAAAACGTAGCGAGCGAGTAAGCATCTCGAGGATGGGCGAATTATAAACCGCGTTGTATCGAGTGCAGGTCATGGCTATCTGTACTCTTAGGAGTCAACATTCAGTCCCGAACTCTGGAGGCTGCCATTCCTCTCACGAACAGTGGCCCCACATGCGGTGCCGCGTATGAAGCTACTTATCCTGCGGGTCCTCAGGCGCTTCTGTCTGGCTGCTGTGGTTTGCCATGTTCATGCTGCGAAGCACGTCATTGGCGAAGAAAAACTTGCCGTCCGACGGAACCATCATGATCTGCAACTTGTCGGATAGACGCTCCGCCACAATCTTGTTGATCAGCAGCGGATTCTGTTTCAGCACGGCGGCCTCGCCTTTCATTCGTTCCGCATCCGCCGCGGCAGTCACACGGATCCGATCCGCCTCCGCATCAGCCAGCAACTTCCGGCGCTCCATTTCTGCCTTGCTGTCGATGACCTTGGCTGCGGCGGCCGCTTCTGCATTCTTGATGGTCGATTCCTTGCGAGCCTCAGCTTCCAGCTTCGATTGCTGAATCTGTTTTTCCTTCAAAGGCAGCGTGTACTGCATCGCATCGGCTTCGCCCTTGGCCTGCAACACGTGCACTTGGGCCTCTCCCTCGGCCTGCTTCACCTGCTGCACCTTGGTCGCCTCAGCCTGCAACTCCGCGATCTTCACCTGCTTTTGCTGGATCTCGGTGTCAACGCCCATCCGGTCGTTTTCCTGCTCCTTGAGCAGCAATGTTTCCAGACCCTTAGCGTATTCGGGGGGCAGTCGGATATCACGCAGCATTACTTCCTTGACGACGATTCCGTCGGCTGCCAGTTTCTGCGTGATGAGGTTCGCCGCTTTCATCCTCACCTCCGCACGCTTGGCCGCAAACACGTCGCGCACCGTGTAGTTCGTAAAGTTTCCGTCCTTAAACCTGCCCAGACCGTAAGGAGTGGCAATCCAAAGCGCGCCGTCACGATCCTCGAACACTGCCTGGATGCTGCCTCCGATCAACCTCTCCTTGGTCGTAAACGGAGTAACTGCACCTCCTTTTAAGAGGCCTAATCCATTGGCCGTAGCGACCCAGAGATTACCTTTACGATCTTCAGAGACGGCCTGTATGCCATCGCTGGGAAGCCCTTCATTGGTGGTGAACGTGGTGAACTTCCCATCCAGCATCTGCACCAAACCCTCCGCTGTGCCAACCCAGAGTGCTCCCCTTTGATCCACTAACAGCGTGCGGATGTAATTGCTCTTAAGCTGCGGAGTATTCTGCTTATCGAAAACGGTGAATCTTATGCCGTCAAAGCGAGCCAGGCCTTCCTCGGTGCCAATCCAGACGTAACCGTTCGGTGTCTGCGCGATCGAGTGAACGGTGTTCTGCGGCAAACCGTTCTCGGTCAGCCACACTTCATGACTAAGCTGGGCAAGCTCTCTCCGCGAATCGAGGGACAGAGCCGTGCCGCTCCAGACCAGGGTCAGAAAAAGAAGCAGCTTGAGATGGCGAAATACCATTTTGTTAATACAGGTAGGCAGGCTCATTTTCCGATGGCATTGT
>Ga0137418_10004164_pt1 | contig 13289 bp, 14 predicted proteins | sample CZODoug3_1_2_16f_FD_122242 | JGI IMG/M metagenome (GOLD analysis project Ga0137418, IMG submission 122242) | Vadose zone soil fungal communities from Angelo Coast Range Reserve, California, USA - CZODoug3_1_2_16fungal (Hybrid Assembly) | ecosystem: Environmental > Terrestrial > Soil > Vadose...
AACGTCCACCCGACGAAGGCGTGGGTGCGCTTCCGCCATCCCCGGCTCGTCTACGAGATGGTCGCGTCGGCCGCGCAGCGGGCGCTCCGCCGTCCAGCGGTGGTACCCGAGCTCGCCGTCGGCGCCGGCGGGGTGTCCGAGCTGAGCGGCGCCGGACTCGGCGCGGTGGCCGAACAGCCCGCGCTCTTCGGTGACGCGCCGACCGAGGCGCGCGCCCTCTTCGGACGGGTCCTCGGCCAGGTGCAGGACACGTTCGTCGTCTCGGCCTCTGACGCGGAGGTCTTCTTCCTCGACCAGCACGTGGCCCACGAGCGGGTCATCTTCGAGCGCCTGCGGCGCGAGCTCGAGCACGGGGCGCCCGCCTCACAGGCACTCCTCTTTCCCGAGTCCGTGGACCTCGGGCCGGCAGGACGCGCGCTCCTCGAGCGCTGGCGCGCGCCCCTCGAGCGTCTCGGCTTCGCCTTCGAGGGCTTCGGTGGCGATGCGGTCGTCGTCAGCGCGGTGCCCCCGCTCCTCAAGGGCGACGAGCCGAAGCGGCTCATCCAGGCCGCCGTGGATGAGTTTGGCGGGCCGAAGGCCGGGGAGCCCGGCCTCGACCGGGCGCTCGCCTTCGTCGCGTGCCGAGCGGCGGTCAAGGCGAACATGCCGCTCGCCCACGAGGAGATGGAGCGGCTGGTGACCGAGCTCGCATCGACGGAGACGCCTTACTTCTGCCCTCACGGGCGGCCGATCGTGAGCCGGGTGTCCCTCGCCGACATCCGGCGGGAGCTGAAACGGACCTGGTAGTGCGAGCCGCAGCACGGCGTGGGGCTGGGGCCCCACCGTGCGAGGCGAGCGAAAGATGGGGTCGTGCGAGCCGCAACACGTCATGGGGGTCGGGCCGAGTACACTGGGAGGCATGGGGGCACGTGAGAAGCCCTGGCTGGTGGTCATCGCGGGGCCGACGGGCGTCGGAAAGACCGCGGTGGCGGTCGCTCTCTCGCGCCGGACGCCGATCGAGGTCATCAGCGCTGACTCGCGCCAGGTCTACCGGGGCATGGACGCCGCGACCGGCAAGCCGACGCGCGAGGAGCGCGGCGACGTCCTCCATCATCTGATCGATATCGTGGATCCGGATGATCCCTATCAGGCGGCGCGGTTCCGGGCCGACGCCACGGCGCTCGTGGACGCGATCCGCGCGCGCGGTCGGCTCCCCGTGATCGTCGGCGGGACGGGTCTCTACATCCGCGCGCTCGTCCGAGGGCTCGACCCCGCGCCGCCCGCCGATCCGGTGTTCCGGCGCGAGCTGTCCTCGATCGCGCGACGGGAGGGGCGCGCCGCGCTCCACCGCCGGCTCGCGGGCACGGCGCCGGAGGCCGCGCGACGGCTCCACCCGAACGACGAGGTCCGCGTGGTGCGGGCGCTCGAGATCGTGCGCGCGGGCGGGAGCGTGGCGCTCGAGCCCGAGCGCGCCTGGCGCGCCGGGGGACCGTACAACGTCCTCTACGTCGGCCTCACGGCCGAACGCGAGAGCCTCGCGCGCCGGCTGCGCGCCCGGGCGGGGGCGTTCGTCGCCGCGGGGCTCCTCGACGAGGTGCGGGCACTGCTCGCGCGCGGGTACGGTCCCACGCTACCCTCGCTCTCGTCGATCGGTTACCGCGAGTTCGTCCGGGTGGCACAGGGTCACCTGTCGCCGGCCGAGGCGCTCAGGCTCATGCAGCGCGACACGGTCCGCTACGCGAAGCGTCAGTGGACGTGGTTCCAGCGCGAGCCCGGCATCGAGTGGCTCGACGTGGGCGCCGCGGGCGGGGTCGAGGGCGCGGCCCGCCGCATCGAGGGGAGGCTCGGGGAGGAGGGTGTGATCGCGTGAGACGGATCGCGCAGAACGGGGCGAACGGCCGGTCGCAGAGAGAGCGCGCGGTGATCGCGGCGGTGAAGCGTCCCGCGCAGCGGCGCTGGGAGATCGAGGAGTCGCTGGAGGAGCTCACGAGGCTCGTCGAAGCGGCGGGCGGGACTGTCGTTGACCGCATGGTCCAGGAACGCTCCTCGCCGACGCCAGGACTCTACTTCGGCAAGGGGAAGATCGAGGAGATCGGGCGCGTCGCGGAGGCGCGCTCGGCGAACCTCGTCGTCTCGGACGACCCGCTCTCGCCGATTCAGGAGCGGAACATCTCCGAGGCGCTCGGCCTCAAGGTCATCGACCGGACGGCGCTGATCCTCGACATCTTTGCGCAGCGGGCGCGCTCGAGCGAGGGCAAGCTGCAGGTCGAGCTCGCGCAGCTCACCTATCTGCTGCCGCGGCTCGTGGGGCAGTGGACCCACCTGGAGCGGCTCGGCGGCGGCATCGGCACCCGTGGACCGGGCGAGACCCAGCTCGAGTCCGACCGGCGGGTCATCCGCCGCCGTGTGATGCAGATCAGACGTGAGCTCGCGCGCGTGCAGGTCCATCGGCGCCTGCAGCGGGCGGGCCGGCGGCGCACGGGCATCCCCGTCGTCGCGCTGGTCGGCTACACGAACGCGGGGAAGACGACTCTCCTGAACCGTCTCTCGGGAGCGCGGCTCACGGCCGCGGACCGTCTCTTCGTGACGCTCGACCCGGCGGCGCGGCTCGTCGAGCGCGCGGGACGGCAGCCGTTCATCCTGACCGACACGGTCGGGTTTATCAGAAAGCTGCCCCACGAGCTCATCGCCGCGTTCCGCGCCACGCTCGAGGAGCTGGCCGACGGCGACGTGCTCCTGCACGTCGTGGATGCGAGCCATCCGGCGCTCGACGAGCACCTGCGCGCGGTGCGCGACCTGCTCGATGAGCTCGAGGTCGCGGACCGGCCCACGGTCCTGGCCCTGAACAAGCGCGACCGCCTCGACGCGCCGGTCCGGCCGCTCGTCGAGCGGCTCGGCGGCGTCGCGATCTCCGCCGCCACCGGCGCCGGGATCGACGAGCTCCTCGCGGCCGTGGAGGGTGCTTTGCCGCCCGGCGGCGCGGCGACGCTCCGGATCCCGCACGGCGACGGGGCCGCGCTCGCGCTCTGCTACGCGCGCGGCCGCGTGCTCGGGCGCGTGGACGAAGCGGACGCGGTGCGACTCGAGGTGGAGCTGCCGCGCCAGCTCCTCGGCGCGCTTCAGGCCTACCGAGTGACGGGCTCGCCGCCGGTCCAGGTGATAGACTGAGCGCTCACCGATGGGACTCGCGAACTGGCTGACGCTCCTCCGCATCGTGATGGTGCCGGTGTTCGTGTCGCTGCTCGTCTACCGGAAGCCGGGGCCGGCGCTCGTGGTCTTCGCCACCGCGGCGTTCACCGATCTGCTCGACGGCTACATCGCGCGCCGGCGTGGCAGCCAGAGCCGGCTCGGCGCGTTCCTCGACCCGATGGCCGACAAGCTCCTCCTCACCGCGTCGTTCGTCACGCTGACCTACCTCAAGGCGCTGCCCTTCTGGATCGCCGCCGTCGTGATCAGCCGCGACGTCATCCTCGCCCTGGGCACCATGCTCATCTACATGCTGGGCGGCCGCGTCCACCCGCGGCCGACGTGGGCGGGGAAGGCCGCAACCTTTCTGCAGATCCTCACGGTCCTGGCAGGGCTGCTCGCCCCCTACGTCGCGTCCGGCCCCGCGCTGCGCGTCGTGCTCTGGCTCGCCGCCCTCTTCACGGTCGTCTCGGGCCTCCAGTACATCGTTCAGGGCATGCGGTTCCTCAACGCCGCGCACGACGAGGAGCGGGAGGGGTCCCGTGAGGGCGCGTTCCTCCGATAGCGGAGTGATCGTCGCCGCGGTGCGGGCGGGCACGGCCGCCGCCGCGGCCGGGCTCGTGGCGGGCGATCGCATCCTCGCGATCAACGGCCAACCGCTCCGCGACGCGATCGACTTCCACTTCCACGCGGGCGAGGAGCGCCTGGCCCTCGAGGTCGAGCGCGAGGGCGGCGCGGTGGCTCTCGCCCTGGGGCGACGCGGCGCGGACCTCGGCGTCGAGCTCGTGCCGCCCAGGGCCGCCGAGATCGCGACGTGCGCCAACAAGTGCGTGTTCTGCTTCATCCACCAGCTGCCGAAGGGGATGCGGCGAAGCCTCTACGTGAAGGACGACGACTTCCGGCTCTCGTTCCTCCACGGGAACTACATCACGCTGACCGACCTCGAGGATGCGGACCTCGCGCGTATCGTCGAGCAGCATCTGTCTCCGCTGTACGTGTCGGTCCACGCGACGGACCCGGCGCTCCGCCGCCGGCTGCTGGGCGAGCCGCGCCGCTCGGCGGAGATCCTGCCGCGGATGGAACGGCTTGCGAAGGCCGGCATCCGGATGCACGCCCAGATCGTGCTGTGCCCCGACTGGAACGACGGCCCTCACCTCGCGCGCACGGTCTCCGAGCTGGCTCCGCTCCATCCCGCGGTGACGACGACCGCCATCGTGCCCGTCGGACTCACGCGCCACCGCGAGCGGCTTCCTGCTCTCCGGAGCCTGACGCCCGACGAGGCGCGGGAGCTCGTTGATACGGTCGGCGGCTGGCAGGAGCGCTTCCGCGCGGAGTTGGGCAGCCGCTTCGTCTTTCTCGCCGACGAGATCCATCTGCTCGCCGGTCGCGAGCTTCCGCCCGCGGAGGCCTACGAGGGATTCCCGATCGCCGAGGATGGGGTCGGTCTGGTGCGGCGCTTCGAGGACGCGTTCCACGCCGCCCTCGGGCGGCGGCGCCGCCCCACGGCCGCGCCGTCCGTCACGCTCGTCACGGGTGAGATGTTCGCGCCGCGCCTACGGGCGCTGCTCGAGCGCGGCGGGCTCGCCAGGCCCGGCATCCTCGTGGCGGCCGTGCCGAACGACTTCTTCGGGCGCGCGATTGGTGTGGCGGGGCTCCTCACGGCACGGGACATCCAGCGTCATCTCGCGACGCTCGGAGACCTGGGTCGCGTGGTCCTCGTCCCCGCGGCCGCGGTGCGCGACGGGGACGGCGTCTTCCTGGACGACGTGACACCGGCGGACCTGGCGCGCGACCTCGGCGTTCCGGTCCGCGTCGTCGAGCCGTCGGCGGCCGCGCTCCTCGCGGCGCTGCGCGACGCCTGAGGCCTCCGCGATGGCCGCGCGGGGCGAGCTGCCCGTCATCGCGATCGTCGGCCGCCCGAACGTCGGCAAGTCCACGCTCTTCAACCGGCTCGTCGGCCGGCGCCGGGCGATCGTGCGCGACGTGCCGGGGGTGACGCGCGACCGGTTGTACGGGCAGGTGAGCTTCGAGCGCTGGCAGGCGACGGTGATCGACACGGGGGGCTTCGACCCGTCCCCGCAGGAGCCGCTCGTCGAGGCCGTGCGCAAGCAGGTGCTCGTCGCGGTCGAGGAGGCGGACATCGTGCTGTTCGTGGTGGACGCGCGGACCGGCGCGACCGCGCTCGACCTCGAGATCGCAGGCGTGCTCCGGCGCGCCGACCGTCCGGTGGTCCTCGCCGCGAACAAGGTCGAGGCCGCGGGGCAGGAGGGCGCCCTCGGCGAGCTCTACGCGCTCGGCTTCGGCCAGCCCCTCCCGGTGTCGGCCGAGCACGGCCGCGGCGTCGCCGACCTGCTCGAGGTGCTCCGCGACCGGGTGCCCGCGCCCGGCGTGCGCGCCGCGCATCCGGTCACGGCGGTCAATGTCGCCATCATCGGCCGCCCGAACGTGGGCAAGTCGTCGCTCGTGAACGCGATGGTCGGCCACGAGCGCGTGCTCGTCCACGAGGCGCCGGGCACGACGCGCGACGCCGTGGACATCACGCTCGTCTACGAGGGCCGCACCTACGTCCTCGTGGACACGGCCGGCATCCGTCGCAAGGGGCGGGTCCACGAGCCGCTCGAGAAGCTCGCGGTCGTCATGGCGCTGCGGAGCCTCGAGCGCTGCCACGTCGCCGTGGTCGTGCTGGACGCCTCTGAGGGCGCCGCGGCGCAGGACGCCCACATCGCCGGCTATGCGAACGAGGCCGGTCGCGCCACCGTCATCGTGGTGAACAAGTGGGATCTGGTGCCCCGGGGACTCGTGCGCAAGGCGGAGGTGGTGGAGCAGATCCGGGACCGCCTGCCGTTCCTGGATTGGGCGCCGGTGTGCTTCACTTCGGCCGTGCGCCGCGAGGGGCTGCCCGAGCTGTTCGACACGGTCGACCTGGCCGCGGCCGAGTTCCGGCGTCGGATCTCCCCGGGCGAGGTGACCCAGACGCTCCGCGCGGCGATCGAGCGACGGCCGATCTCCGTCGGCGGCGCACCGCTCACGCTCTACTCGGCCTCGCAGGTGAGCGCGGAGCCGCCGACGTTCGCGCTGCGCGTGAACCGGCCGGTCGGAATCCATTTCTCGTACGAGCGCTACCTCGCAAAGTCGCTGCGTCTGGCGCTCGGGCTGACCGGCACGCCGATCCGTCTGTCGCTGCGCCGGGGCGTGCGCACGCGGACGCGGCCGGAGACTCGGAAGGCGGCGCGGTGAGTCCCCGCTCGCGGTCGGCGGTGTTCGTGATGGTGCCCGCCCTCGTGCTCGCGGTCGGCGCCGTCGTCCTCGTGTCGAAGCCACGCCATCGATCCTCCATCGGGGACGGCGCGAGCACCCCCGCGCCGCCGAGCCTCGCGCGCGCGCCAGGCGGGCCCGCGGTCTCGCCGGTCGCCGCAGTGGGCCCGGGCCATCGCGGTCCGGTCGCCGGCGCCGATGGCGGCGTCCAGATTCCAGTCGCCGACCGGATCCCGCTTCGGCTTCCCGCGGAGGGGCTGCCCGCCGGCTGGGGGCTCAAGGAGTTCACGGGGCGGGCGGCGATCGAGCTCGTGCGTGACGATGCCGGCCTGGCGATGCGGCTCCGGAGCGCGCACACATCCTTCGTCGTCTATCGCGACGCGATGGTGGACCTCAGGGAGTTCCAGATCCTCTCGTGGCGCTGGAGGGTCGTGAAGCTACCGCGCGCGGGTGACGTGCGCGCGGCCGCGACGGACGATCAGGCGGCGCAAGTCTACGTGACCTTCCCCCGCTGGCCTTCGCCGCTCGTGAACAGTGAGGTCATCGGCTACGTTTGGGACAGTCGCGCGCCCGTCGGCACTCGGCTGACGAGCACCAAAGCGCCGAACGTCCGGATCATCGTCGTCGCGTCGGGGACGGCGCAGCTTGGCGTCTGGCAGCGGCAGGAGCGGAACGTGGCCGAAGACTACGTGGCGCTCTTCGGACGACAGCCGCCGCGGGTAGGGCAGGTCGGCCTGATGATCGACAGCAACGACACCCGGACGGAGGCCGAGGCATTCTTCGGCGGGCTCACCTTCACGAAGGCGCGTTCGGAGCGCATGGAAAAACCAACGTCTATGCTAAGATGACGCGCAGATGAGCCCCGATCACCGCGACTACGACGACTCTGACGAGCAGTACGGCCTCGAGCAGCAGTCGCGCTCTATCTTCGCCGCGCTGTGGTTCCGCGTGATCTTGGTGGTGGCCGTTATCGGCGTCATTGCCGCCGTCGCCGTGCCGTACGTGCTCGAGTGGATGAACCCGCCTCCGCCCCAGAGCGTGGCGGTGAAGCCGGCGACTCCGACGCCGCCGGCACACACCGCGCACGCGACGCCGACGCCCGCGCCAGCCGTGACGGCACCAGCGAGGAAGGAGCCTCCAGGGGTCGCCGCCGTCGCGCCTCCCGCGGCGACGCCGACCGCGCCACCGGTTGCCGCCAGGCCGCCCGCGCCGGCGTCAGAGGAAAAGCCGGCGCCGGCCGCGAAGAGCGCGGCGAAGGTGGCCGCCCCGAGGACCGCGAAGGCCGTCGCGAAGCCGCCCGTGGCGACGGCCGGCGCGTACTTCGTCCAGGTCGGCGCGTTCAGGGAGGCCGACCACGCCCGGAAGCTCGCGGCGAAGCTCCGGGGGGACAAGTTCCGCGTCGCCGAGTCCGCCAGCGACGTCGGCGGTGAGAAGAGCGCGGCGCCGGCTGCGGCGGCCCCCGCGCCTGCCGCGGCCGGTGGCGACAAGTACGACGTGTTCGTCACCGGCGCCGCCAGCGCCGAGCTCAACGCCAAGCTGGCCGCGAAAGGGCTCACCACCGCGCCCACGCCGAACGGCGTCGTCGTGAAGCCGAGCCTGCCGCTGCGGGAGGCCGTGGCGCTCTCGAAGGACCTCGCCGTCGACGGGCTGAAGGTGCAGGTGCGCCGTGCCGCGCCCGCGGGTGCCGCCGCGGCGCCCGCGCGCGAACCCGCGCCCCCGGCCGCCAGCGCCGGGGACGGGCTCCATCGCGTGATGGTCGGGCCGTTCGCCGACCGCGCGGCGGCCACCGAGGCGCTCCAGGCGCTTCGCGGAAAGGGTTACCGGGATTCGTTCATCGCCCGGGGTGGCGCATGATGCTGCGAGGAGGTGACGCTTCATCGTGACCAAGAACGATCTGGTGAATGCGGTGGCGGCGCACGGGCTCTCGAAGCGGCAGTCGTCGTCGGTCGTCGAGTCGGTCTTCGACATCATCTTCCGCTGTTTCGAGCAGGGCGAGGACGTGAAGATCGTCGGCTTCGGCCACTTCCGAATCCGGAAGAAGGCCTCGCGGCGCGGCCGGAATCCCCAGACCGGTGCGTCCATCGAGATCACCGCGCGGAAGGTGCTCACCTTCAAGCCGAGCAAGGGGCTCAAGCAACGGATCAACACGCAGACGGCCTGACGGCGACGGACGCCGCGGAGAAGCTCTACTACCGCATCGGCGAGGTCGAGGCGGTCACCGGCGTCCCGGCCTATGTGCTCCGCTACTGGGAGTCCGAGTTCAAGCTGCTGCGGCCCAAGAAGAACGAGGCGGGCCAACGCCTCTACCGCCCGCGCGATCTGGATCTCGTCAAGCGCATCAAGACCCTGCTCTACGAGGAGCGGCTCACCCTCGAAGGCGCGAAGAAGCGTCTCCTCGCCGAGTCGCGACGCTCGGGTGACCAGCTCGACCTCGGCATGAAAGAAGCCGCCTACGCCCACACGCTCCGGCGCATCCGTGAGCGCCTCACGGCGCTCCGTACGCGCCTCAGCTCCTGACCCGGCGGTCCCTTGAAGGGGGCAGGCGATTCTGCGACAATCCACGCCTGAGGTCGGGGCGTGGCGCAGCCCGGTAGCGCACTAGACTGGGGGTCTAGGGGTCGCTGGTTCAAATCCAGTCGCCCCGACCATTTTTCTCTCCCATGGCGGTTCTGCTCGTCACCAACGACGACGGGGTGCACGCCTCCGGGCTCGCGGCGCTCGCGCGCGCGCTCGACGAGCTCGGTGACGTGTACGTGCTCGCGCCCGAGCGTGAGCAGAGCGCCTGCGGGCACTCGCTGACGCTCCACCGGCCGCTCCGCGTGGAGCGCCTCGGCGAGCGGCGCTTCTCGGTGAACGGCACGCCCTCCGACTGCGTGAACCTCGGCGTCCTCGGGTTCCTGCCCGCGCGCCCCGCGCTCGTCGTGGCCGGAATCAATCACGGCTCGAATCTCGGCGACGACGTCACCTACTCGGGTACCGTGTCGGCCGCGATGGAGGGGACGCTCCTCGGGGTGTCCTCGATCGCGGTCTCGCTCGCGAACGGCGGCGACCTCGACGGCGCGGCCGCAATCGCGCGGCTGCTCGCGATGCGCGCCCTCGTCACCGGGCTGCCGCCGAAGACGCTGCTCAACGTGAACGTGCCCGCCGGCGTGCCGCGTGGCATCCGGCTGACGCGGCTCGGCCACCGCGTCTACAACGGGAAGATCGTCGAGCAGACGGACCCGCGAGGGCGCGCCCACTACTGGATCGGCGCGGGCGAGCCCGAGTGGGGCGAGCTCGCCGGCACGGACATGGGCGCGATCCACGAGAGCGACGTCTCGATCACGCCGCTCCACCTCGACCTCACCGACCACAGGGCGCTCGAGCAGCTGGTCGACCTGGCCGGCTCGCTCAACGCCCAGTACCGGCCCGCCGCCCGGACGCGCGCGCGGAGCGGTTAGTGGAGCGGGCGTACGATCCGTTCGAGCTGGTGCGTGCCCAGATGGTGGCCGAGCAGCTCGTGCGCCGCGGGATCACGGACGAGCGCGTGCTCGCGGCCATGCGCAAGATCCCGCGGCACCGGTTCGTCGAGGAGGCGCTGCGCGGACGCGCCTACGGCGACCATCCGCTGCCGATCGGCGAGGAGCAGACGATCTCCCAGCCCTACATCGTCGCGCTCATGACGCAGCTCCTCGAGCTCCAGGGACGAGAGAAGGTCCTCGAGATCGGCACCGGCTCGGGCTATCAGACGGCGGTGCTCGCCGAGCTGGCGCGGCGCGTCTGCTCGGTCGAGCGGCTGCCGCGCCTTGCCGAGCGCGCGCGAGGGCTTCTCGAGCAGCTCGGCTACGCGAACGTCTGGGGCCGCGTCGGGAGCGGCACGCTCGGCTGGCCCGACGAGGCGCCCTTCGACCGCATCCTCGTCACCGCCGGCGGCCCCGGCGTACCGCCGCCGCTCTTCCAGCAGCTCGCGGAGAGCGGGCGCATGGTGCTCCCGATCGGCGACGTCGAGAACCAGCGGCTCACCGTCGTGGAAAAGGTCGGGGGAGAGATGAAAACCCGCGAGGCCGGTGAGTGCAAGTTCGTGAAGCTCGTGGGAAAGTACGCCTGGGAGACCTGACGACCTTGTGTACAATAGGGCGGTCACTCGGGGCGTAGCGCAGCCTGGTAGCGCGCACGGTTCGGGACCGTGAAGTCGGAGGTTCAAATCCTCTCGCCCCGACCACTTGTCTGACCGTCCCCCGGCCGGTGTCGCCGGCCGGGCGGACGGTCGCCGACAACCCGAGCCGACCTCGTGAGTGGGAGATCCGCAGCGGACATCATCGTCGAGGGGCGGGTGCAGGGCGTGGGCTATCGCAACTTCGCGCAGCGTCGCGCGCAGCGCCTCGGCCTCGCCGGCTACGTGAGCAATCTGAAGGACGGGCGCGTGCGTGCGCGCGCCGAGGGGCCGCGGGCGCTCATCGAGGAGTTCGTGCGCGAGCTCGAGAAGGGCCCGCCGCTCGCGCAGGTCACCAACGTGGCGATCCACTGGCTCCCGCCGACTGGCCAGTTCGCCGACTTCGGGATCCGCTACGCGGACTTCGAGCCATGAGCGGAGCGTGTCGCGCCGCCGCCCTCGGGCTCACGGTACTGGCGTCGCCGGCGCTCGCGCCCGCGAGCGCGGTGGCGGCAGACGGCTCGCCGGCGCTCCGCATGCACGAGGTGAAGCCCGGCGACACGCTCGGCGCCCTCGCCAAGCGCTACGGCGCCACCGTCCCCGCGTTCGTGTCGGCGAACCAGCTCCGGGGTCCCGATGCACCCCTGACGCCCGGCCAGCGCCTCGTCATCCCCGCGCCGCCAACGCGTCCACCCGCGAGGCCGAGCCGCGCGCAGGCGAAGGGCATCGCGGCGCCCGCGAACGTACGCCCCGCGCCGGCCGGTCCGCGCCCGCCCGCCACCCTCGTCCTCGCCGTTCCGAACTTCGACGATGTGCCGATCGCGTTCGTCTGGCCGACCGAGGGTCTGGTGTCGTCCACGTTTGGCCGCCGCCGGAGCGGCTGGCATCGCGGGATCGACATCAAGGCCGAGCACGGCACGCCGATACTGGCGGCGGCGGCCGGCGTCGTGATCGCGAGCGCCGTGGAGCCGCGCTACGGGCGCGTCGTCAAGCTCGAGCACGCCTACGGCATCGTGACCGTCTACGCGCACAACGACCTGAACCTCGTGGCCGTGGGCGACCGGGTCGCGGCCGGCGAGATGATCGCGACGGTCGGCAAGACCGGCCGCGCGACCGCGTACCACGTGCACTTCGAAATCCGGCGCGGCGGCCGTGCCTACAACCCGCTCTACCTGCTGCCGCTCCCGCCGCGCATCGCGCGCGTCGAGGAGATGAACGAGAACCACCTCGACGATGAGTGACGAGACCGACGAGATCATTCCCGACGCGCCGCTCGACACGCTGGCGGACGAGGAGGACGAGCACGTCGTCGAGGAGACGCGCGAGACCAGTCGAGCGAACCTGCGCGTCTACCTCGGGGAGATCGCGCGGATCCCGCTGCTCACGCGCGAGGAGGAGCAGGAGCTGGGACGCAGGATCCGCGCCGGCGACGCGCAGGCGAAGGCGCGGCTCGTCGAGGCGAACCTGCGTCTCGTCGTCCAGGTCGCCCGCCGATACCTGAACCGCGGGCTGCCGCTGCCGGACCTGATCGAAGAGGGCAATCTCGGCCTCCTGCGGGCCGCCGAGAAGTACGAGCCCGAGCGCGGCACCCGGTTCTCCACCTACGCGGTCTGGTGGATCCGTCAGGCGATCGTGCGCGCGCTGGCGAACCAGGCGCGGACGATCCGCCTGCCCGTGCACGTCGAGCTGCTGCTTGGCCGCTACGCGCGCGAGGAGAAACGACTCACGCAGAGGCTGGGGCGCATACCCACGACGGCCGAGGTCGCGCAGGCGCTCGGGATGAGCGTCGACGATGTTCAGGAGCTGGAAGAAATCCGACAGCGGCAGCCCCTGCCGCTCGACGCGCCGGCGAGGGAGGGGGAAGGCCGCCTCGGCGACGTCCTGGCCGATCCGTCTCCGGGCCCGAGCGAGGCAGTCGGCGAGCTTCTCCGCGCCCGCGCCGACCTCGTCTCGGTCCTCGACGACCTCGCCGCGAACGAGCGCGCCGTGCTGCGGCGTCGCTTCGGCCTGGAAGGCGACGAGCCGGAGACGCTCGAGGCGATCGGCCGGCGCATGGGGCTTACGCGCGAGCGTGTCCGGCAGATCGAGGCCGGCGGGCTCAGGAAGCTCCGCGCGCTCCTCGCCGCCCGCGGCGTGGACGCGTCGGATCTCTTCTAGGCCGAGGCCGGGCCGCCCTACTTGTGCGCCCTGCCGAAGTCGAGAATCCGATCGCGTACCCGTTCTGGAGTCTGCTCCGCGGGCATGACGGGCCAGAATTCTGACTGGGGGAGCAGCTCGCGCAAGTAGTGAGCGCCGGACGTGGCGTGGGCGGGGTCGTCGCCTGGGATGATGAGGGCGGGGACTTTCATCGCCATCAGTTCTTCGGGCTCGGCCCCCGGTGGCATGTCGCTGTCGAAGAGGCCACGTGCGCTCGCCGCCACGAGCCCCAGATAGCGGTCCAAGTCCTGCATCTGAAAGGTCTCGGCAAAGCCTTGGTCGCGTACGATCACCGACGCCCAGGGCCCTGCTTCCGGATCCTGCCAGAAGGACTTGCCCTCGTGGGCTCGCCTGACGACCCCCGCAAGGCCGTGCTCCCGGGCGAAGCGCAGATGCCGCGCGAAGCGGTCGCTGCCGTTCAGCTTCCAGCGATAGCCTCCCACGGGCCAGTGCAGGATCAGAGCATGGGTCGAATCCGGGTAGCGGGCCGCGAACGCCGTCGCCACGGAGCACCCCATGCAGCCACCGAGGATGAAGGCCT
>Ga0137418_10004166_pt1 | contig 13286 bp, 6 predicted proteins | sample CZODoug3_1_2_16f_FD_122242 | JGI IMG/M metagenome (GOLD analysis project Ga0137418, IMG submission 122242) | Vadose zone soil fungal communities from Angelo Coast Range Reserve, California, USA - CZODoug3_1_2_16fungal (Hybrid Assembly) | ecosystem: Environmental > Terrestrial > Soil > Vadose...
GAGGCGCTGCGCCGGTGGGAGGTGGTGCGCGACAAGTTTCCCGATGCGGCCGTGGGTCATGTCGGCGTGGCGGCGGTGCTGCGCGAGCTGGGCGAGATCGATGCCGCGGAGGCGGCGTTCGCCGGGGCGGTGGAACGGTTTCCGAGCGACGTCTGGGCGGCGCACAATTATGCGGAAATTGCCGGGCGCCGCGCCGACTGGGCAGAGGCGCTGCGCCGCTGGGAGGTTGTGAAACAGGCATTCCCCGACCATGCCGGAGCGTTTGTCGGCATGGCGGCCGCGCTGCGGATGCTTGACCGGTTCGAGGATGCCGACCGCCTCCTTGCCGAGGCTGACCACGCATTTCCCACGCATTATTGGGTAGCTGTCGACTATGCGCGTTTGGCCGCGCTGCAGCGTCGCTGGGATGAGGCGGTCCGGCGCTGGGATCGCGCGCTGCAGCGCTTTCCGGACGACGCAACAGGTCATGTCGAGAAGACCGCCGCGCTCATCGAGGCCGGCCGTCTCGGCGAGGCAGAGGATTTCCTGAAGATTGTGCATGAGCGCTTTCCGGCAGAGCCGCGCCTTGCCGGTTTCGGGCTGGAAATTGCCGCGCAACGGCGCGCCGCAACCCGGGCGGATGTCGGCAGGTGGCACCGGCAAATCCGTGACGAGCTCACGCGTCTTCGAGCCATCGCCGGCGAAGACCACGCGCTTCTGCTCCGTACGATCTACCGAAACGAGCTGTCACTCGAGCCGGCACCAGCACGGGTTGATGAGCAGCTGCGTCAGTCTCTGGCGGCACTCGGCGAGCTTGTTCCCGACCGCAGCGTGGAATGTGTGCAGTTATGTGAGCAGCTCGCGGCCAGCGATATCGAACGGGTTTGCCTGTTGTCCGCCGGCTTGCGTCAAACCCGAGAAAATACGACCTGGCTTCACTACAATCTCGCGCATGCCTTGAATTGCCTCCTGCTGGCAGGCCAAACGGTCGCGCGCTCCCCTTGCTTGCTGCATTGCTTTCTGACGCTGATGCACCCAATCAGCGGGCGGGAGAACGAGCCCCTGCCGCGAGCGATAATCGCGCGGGAATTTGCTGAATTTGCGCCGCACGACGCGATCCGCGAAGGGCTGGAGGCGGTGCTGCTGGGATACACAGCGCCCTATTGGAGTATCCAAACCGCAGCGCAGCAGCTCAATCTGCTTCCGGATAGCGAGAGCCCTGCCGCGCCGGATATCCTACATCTCAAGACGATAGCGCAGGCCTGCGGACTGCCGATCCTGCGCGATACCCGGGCCGTCCGCCTAGCCAGCGCAGCGAATGTCAGCGAGCGCACCGCGTTTAACGCGGAGACTCGGATCTTGTGTATTCCACGCGGAGATCGCGAATATTATGTATTCCGCGAGGCTGGCGATCCCATCCAACTTCCGCCGATCCGCGTTCACGCGATTCCGGGCGGGACGATTTCTTTTGACGTGTCGCGGCGCGGCAGAACCGAGTTCTATGTTTTTGACGGCAACGGCTATTGCATTTCGGATCTATCGTACGGCGTAACTCCATTCATTTCAGAACCGCGGATCGAGGTGAGCGGGCCGCTCGGGGTCCTTGACGACTTCCATTCCGGCGGGATGAGTATTTGCCACTTCCTGCTCGACAATCTGACGAGAGTGCACGTCTATCGGCAATGTAATGGCGAGAATGCCCGGTTCCTGTTGACGGGCGATTATCCATACTACCGAGAGATTCTGTCACTGGCGGGATTGGAGGAGCGAATCGTGCGCGGAGATGCCACGCGCTTTTCGGTGCGCGCCGAGTTGCTGCTGGTGTCTTCCAACATCTTGGAGGATTTTCGCCACCCGGCGCACCTTTGCGCCCAATGGGCGCTTGATTTCCTGCGAACGCGATTGCCGAGCCGGCCTGCTGGAGGGGGTCAGAGGAAGATTTTCGTCTCGCGCGCCGATGCGGTCGGCCGCAATTTGATCAACGCGAGTGAAGTGGAACGAGCGCTGCGCGACCGTGGCTTCGATATCATCACCCTGTCGGGTCGAAGCGCCGCGGACCAGATCGGTTTGTTCAACTCCGCCTCTCACATTGTCGGCGTTCACGGCGCCGGACTGACAAACGCGTTGTTCAGTTCCCCCGGGACCCGTGTCCTTGAAGTGCTGCCGCCGCTCGTGGCGAGCGGAACATATTGGGCCCTGTGTTCGCAGCTGGGCCACCGCTATGCGTGCCTGATCGCCAATGATCCCGAGTACCCGCGGCCCGACTACCGCACGTGGCTTCACCAACCCGAATACAATTCGCGAAATATTATACTGCCGATCGGGTTGCTGATCGACGCTGTCGAAGCCATGGAAGGTTAGTCACGGCAGGACAACCGAGGCGCACGTCATCCATCTAACCCGCAGTATAGGTTCGAAACCTACCATAGGGGTTTAAGATGGGGTCCCTCGGTCTCCAGCGCGAGAGTCGAATTTATGACTAACCGGTGCCCGGTTTGCGATCATACGGCCGTCGCCGATTTCAAGACGGTCGATGGCTACCGGTATTTCTCATGCCATGGCTGCCACTCGATTTTCATCGACCCTGAGGTGATAAGCGAAATCGATTTAGGCCGTGCGCTGGTCGAGTACTCCGGCCAATATTGGAAGAACGAGTTGGCCGCCTCGGCCGAGCGCTCCTACGGAGCAGCGCTGGCGCGCGTCGCGGAGGTTTTCCTGTACGCGCGCCGCCCGATCGACAGATTTATCGATATCGGCACCGGTCCCGGCTATTTGCTCGATGCTCTGTCCGGCTTATTGCCAGCGTGCTCGAACAAGTTCTTCGGTATTGAACTTTACCCGCCGCCACGGCATTCGAGCCATCCGAATTACCGGATTGGCGACATTACCGATTTCCCGTTGGCATTCGATGCCGGCGTTTGTATAGAAGTATTGGAACATTTGACGCCGCGCATGGCGCGGTCCTTATTTGCCAAGCTGGCCAGCCGCTCCGCGAAAGAGGCGATCTATATTTTCAACACCGGCTTGCCGGATTATGTGGTCAACGAGGATCCGGATTATTTAGACCCGCTGGGCCGCGGCCACATCGTTTCATATGGCCTGCCGGGTGTCGCGAGAATGGCCGGGCAGTTTGGCTTCTGTGTGCGGCCGATCCCGGGCAAGGCATGGGCCTTTGTCCTCGAATACAGCAGTCCGCGAGCACCCGACGAGGATGTGCGTTCCCGTATCTGGGACCCGTGCCCGTCGAACGTCGAAACGCTGAAAGACCCGGTTATGGGACAGGTGCTTTACTACCTTGGTTTGGAAACCGCGCGAGCATATGGCTGATTCTCGGCTTTTCAGATTTTAACGGTGCTAGTGCGAAAAACGGCCGGCCAAAAGAACGTCCGGTCCGCACATCGTCGGAGTTCATGGTGTATCGCGATCTGGATAAATTCCTTGCCTGGCTGAAATCGAAGAAGCCTCGCCTGGAGACGTCCGCCCAGGATCTCGTGGAATTATTCTGGCTGGCGCATCCGCGTTTCCACTTTTTCAAATCGCTGCCCTGGGGCTGGAATGTGCTGGATATCGGCGCGGGCAATGGCGGATTGGCGCATTGGAAAGGCTGGCTGAGGCCCGAGCGCCCCGATCTGACGCTGTATGGGGTCGACCGAAGCGCCGGCGAATACCAGGAATTATACGCCGGTTGGGAAGCGATCAACCTCGACCAGGAGATGCCGAAGTTTCCCGGGGTTAAGTTCAACGCTTTTTTCGTGAGCCACTTGCTGGAGTATCTCGGGGCGCCCGAGCTCCTGATCGAGTGGCTGGGTACGAGAGCCGCGGACGGCGACCGGGTCTATCTCGAATGGATCAGCCAAGTCTCGCTCAACCTGCCGACCCGCGAGCAACTGCATAAGAATGACATCGAGGTCGTAACCTCGAATTTCATCGATGATTCGGAACACAAGCAGGCCCCGGATCTCGCCGGGGTGTCCGGCTGGCTGCAAGCCGCCGGGTTCGAGCTGATTTCGAGCGGCGCGATCGATCTCGGTATTCTCGGCGAGGAATTGTTTGCCCGCGGCGCGGATCGGGACAGCCGGTCGATGGGCTATTGGTCGGTGACTCGCTCGTCGCTTTACGCCGTCGCCGTCAAAGCGGGGAAAGCGGTCACAACGGCGCAAGAATCCGCCGCAATCGCCGGGACGAGCCGGGCGACGGACGATCACGACCCGCCGCGCGCCGCCGCGACAGTGAACGAGGATTTGCAATCGCTCCGTGCCAAGCGGGCGCTGCTGGTCTCCGGCTTATTCGACGCCGAGTTTTACCGCCGGACCTATGCAGACATCCAGACTTCGCCGGTCGATCCGCTGACGCATTACATCGATCATGGCGAGGCGGAGGGACGCAGCCCGAACCCGGTGTTCTTCCCGCGCTATTACCGGCGCCAGTGGATGGCGGGCGCATCTGCGACGCAGAACGCACTCGCGCATTACGCCGAGGAGGGCGAGCGACAGGGGCACAAGCCGCACCTGGCCTTCGACCCGCAGGCCTATCTCGCGGCCAACCCGCCGCTCGCCGAATTTGTCGACCGCCCCCTGTTCCATTATCTGAAGATCGGGCGCGCGGCCGGCCTGCCGGTGGCGCCGGGCTCGCGCGGGGAGGCGTTCGGCCGCATCCTGGAAGCACAGCCGCATGCCGGAGATTTCGAGTATTCACAGCGGCGCAACCACTACGAGCTGATGCGCTACAAGCAGGCGCTGGTGCGGGAATTGGGTGTCGAGGAAGGCTTTACCTTCTACCAGGAAATGTTCGCTCTGCCCGACAGCGGCCGGATAGACCGCAAGGCGGTGACGAGCCTCTATGAATTTGCCAAGGAGCACGGCGCCGCGTTTCACATGCTCGACCCCGGCGGCGAGCCTTTTGTGATGCCGCCGCCGCGGGTCATCGGCGAAGGCAATCAGCGTGCGCTGGAGGGTGTGTCGCGCGCGATGTTCGTCACCTGCCTGATCGACGCGCAGGTGCGGGCGCGCTCCGGCTTCATCGAGATCGGCGACCAGGCGCTGCTCGACTACCAAGGCGACGAGCTGGCGCGCATCGACGACGAACTCGATTTCGATCCGGCGGTCTTCCACGCGGAAGACGGCGCGGCATCGATGATCGGCCCCGAGGATGAGGCGAGTCCGATCGAGATCGACGAAGCCTTCATGCTGCTCGGACCGCATGGCGGCGGTTTCGGGCATTGGATGCTGGACCTGTTGCCGCGCTACATCGCCGCGGATGCTTCCGGCGCGCTGCCGCCCGTGCCGGTGCTGATCGACGCCGGCATGGCCGAGACGCAGCGCGAATGTCTGCAGCTGATGCTGCGGCCGGGCGTCGAGATCATCGAGCTGCCGCCGTTTGCGACGGCACGGGTGCGGCGCCTGTGGTGCGCACCGGGCCAGATGCACCTACCGCTGCCTCCCAAGCGGGACGAGCGGCTCAAGCGGGACTACCAGACTCCGCCGCCGGCGCGTTTTGCGACCCTCATCCGCGAGATGGCACGACGAGCCGAGCCAATCGCCATGAGTCCGACCGGGCGCGACCGGGTTTACCTATCGTACCGCTCGGAACCGCCGCACTTGCTCGCCAATTCCGCCGATATCGAGACCGCCGCGGTGGCGCGGGATTTCCAGGTGGATTATCCGGAAGAACTGAGCTTCGCTGAGCAGGTAGCGCTGGTGCGACATGCTCGGTTCATCGTCGCACCGAAAGGGCCACAGGTGTTGCTCGCCTTGTTTGCCCGGCCGGGCACGAAACTGTGCTGCCTGTGTCCCACTGGCAGGGTATCACTGTCGTCATTAGCTTTGCTGCGCGAACTTGACATCGATGTCACTGTACTGGAGGGACCTTCCGTTCACGACAGCGAGGATGGTTCGGGACAGATAAATTATCGTGTGGAAGCTGGGGCGCTCTGCAATTTATTGGACGCATGGCTTGGCGACCAGCCCCGAATTGGCCGCCTGATTGCCGGCTCGGCGACGTCTAACATTTTCTCCTATTGGGACAAACCGGATCTGACGGCAATCAAGCCTTTTCTCGACGAGTGGCGCTCTCATTTCCCGAATTTCGCAATGCTAGGCGACCGGAACGTCGAACCGTTCATACAAGAACTGTTTCCTCAACACCTGGAGATGTACCGGAGGATCCGCATCCCAACTGCCAAGAGCGATCTTGCATTGTTGCTTGGCTTGTACAAATTGGGTGGACTGTACGTTGATTGTCACTGCGGCATACGCGATGCCGGCGCGATACAAGAGCTGCTGGGCCGCACACATTTCTGGGAGCTCATTCTTTACGACCACGACCATGCCACGGAAGTTAGGCCGGCTACCAAGATACATCCTCTGAACAGCGTCTTATTCACCCGGCCGAATTGCCAAATCATTTTACAGGCCTTAGATCGAGCATTCCGTAAATTGGCAGCGCATTGGAAAGTCGAAAGGGAGCATGGCTATCAGCCGTACGATATTTGGTCGCTGACTGGGCCGGGTAATTTGGCAGACACCTTATTGGTCGACGCGGACGCCCCGATCTCGGAGGTCATACCTGAATACCTTGCACGGATACGCTTTCTTCAGGAAGGTACGGGAGAGCCGATCAGCCGCTATGTACATAAATCGTATCGCATTCCCGAGATGCATTGGAGCGTGCGCCAGCAGCATGAGCTGCTATTTGAGCCCGACATCGTGGCAGCAGCAAACGAATTGCAGACCGACTTGCCGGGTGCACAGCCGAGCCAGCGAGTACGTATCAAGCTATTTACCGCGATCGCGCATGATGCCCAGATTCTCGGCCATTTCTTGGGGCATTACCGCCAGGCTGGGGTCACTGACTTTTTCATCGCAGCGGATGAGAAATTCAGAGACGCGGTAGGTGAGTTTTCCTCCATGTATGACATTACATTCTACAGCAATCTCGACGTCAGTGATACGATTCTTGGACAAGTCTCTGCGGTGACTGAGATGCGTCGGAAGCATCAGGGTGCCGCGGAGTGGGCAATCATCGTAGATTTGGACGAATTTGTAGAATTCGATCCAGATTTCTCGTCGATCATTAGCGCTGCCGAATGTGAGGGTGCTAATGTTGTGAGGGGCGTGATGTGGGACCGGTTCGCCAGAAACGGACGCACCGCCGGATTTGGCGATGCATCCGATTTGAAAAGCGTCTATCCGGTCAAGGCGTTGTTCATAAGGAATGTCATGCAAGGCAATGACAACAAGGGGATTCTCGTCAAAGGCCTGTTAAAAAGCAGCTCCGCGCACCATAAATTCGAAGATGAAATATTGTACTCTAAAGAGCTAGAGATTTCACATTATAAATGGACAACCGGTGCGGTCGAGCGTCTTAGGGCAGCACATCAGCTGATTGCAGCCGCCGGCGAGGGATTTGCTGTCGAATACGCTCGGATTCTAGAGCACTACCAGCGCCATGGCCGCTTCGCGTGGGAAGAATTCGGCGGGCTCGATACCGGCACTTGAAGTGCGATGCAGAGGCCGCCTCCCGACGCTTACGCTGTACAACTTACCAGCAGCACATCTGATGATGCTTTATAGACGTCTCGCATTACACGGCAGTCAGCGACCTGAAAACCCACCTCAGCGAGCTCCTGCAGGAACTTAGAAATCGTACCATGCTGCGACCTCGACTCAAATTCCTGTCCAGAACTCAGGTTCCACAGGAACTCTGTTGACGGCACTAACGCAAGTGTAACAAGCAATCTGCCGCCTGGCGCAAGCCATGCCTTGCACTGACGTATAGTCCTCTCTCGCTCTGCTGCTAGCATGTGCGCGAGGGCGCCGATCGCATAAACAGCGTCGTAAGTCCAGCGCGGCTCGAAGTCTAGAATGCTGCAGTTGTACGCAGCTAAGTTTGGATGCAAACTGCCATAGTCGAAAAAGCCCCATTCGTTCCAGTCGTCTTTTGACGGTAGCTGTCGAATCAAGTCGCTGTTATCGACACAATCGACGAGTACTTCACGCCTCGCCAGGAATACCGGCAGCGGGCTAAGTCCGGCTCCGATCTCAAGCGCTCGGGATCCGGGGGAAAGCGCTTCGAGCTCGGCGGCGGCCCAGCCATGTTTAATGGTAAATGGAAAATAACGGGTATAAAACCCAAACGTCTCGCGCGAGATTTGCATTAAGCCGCGAAGCAGGTCGGGACGGTCAGTTGAAGCAAGAGCAACCCCTACGTCCTCAGTTGGCAGGTCGTGCGGGTGGGTGGGTTGCAACGCATCGCCCGGCTCGGCATGGCCCGCCATCGCCGCGTCAATAGCGGAAAGCACTGCCGCTGTTACCCGCCTATGCTCGTTAACCGCCTCTTCGAATACCTTCCTGCTCAGAGGGTCATCGATCGGGACGCGAGCCATCGAAGCTGGATGGTGGATGTTCGCTCGCGCCATCTTGCCTCTTCGTGAATCATCCGAGACGCGAGGGCCTTCACCGGCCGGTGGAACAGCCGCACCCGTCTTCGAATGTGTCTCAACAAATACAGTTGCAGCGTCGGGAGCCCACCGCCGTTGGAGGGGGTAGGACATCGCCGTGACCTTGCGATAGTCAACTGCCTGAGCCGCAAACCCCTCCCAATCCGTCTCAAATTCCGCGCGCGACCACAAATATCTGTGACCCCACTCGTTTTGGATGTCGCGCGATCCGAGCCCCGTCAACAGCTCTTTGTGACGAGAAAAGGTTCGGTCCCGCCCAAGGTATTTGTAGTGCAACAGGAAAATCTCGTCTTGCTCGGGCACTCGAACGTTGCCAACAGGTGCAGCTCCATGGCGGCCGGCATGAAACCTGATTTCCTCGATCTGGTCCGGCTTGAAAATGCTGGGTTTGATCATCTGTGCCCAAGGAGCTCCCCAGGGAAAAGCTTCGCATAAAAGATCACCGTGGCGGGGTAGCTCCTCGCTGATCATTTGAAAGCCCAGAGCTGGTACCAGCGTCACGCCGGCCTCGGCACAGGCCCCCAGATAACGGCGCAGCTCTGGATGGAATAGGTGCTCGTCGATATCAGTTACGATGACCCAATCGGCCACGCCACGGCTCTCTTTCCAGCACTGGTTGGAAAGAGCCTGCTCTGAAAGCGCAAACGAGTCGGGATAATACCTTGAGAAACGACGGACCTCGACCTTAGGGTGGTCGGCCAGGATCTGCAGCGATCGATCCGTCGAGCCGTCGTCGTAAACGACATACCTGTCCACGAAACTGTCGTAATGACAGAAGAAAAACGGCAGCATGAATTCGTCATTCCAGCACTGGGCGTAAAGATGGACGGTAGTTCTCGTCATGGCGGCATGGCCATCAAATTGATGTGTCGGCCCATATCATCTGCATTATTTGTCTAGATCAGGCCAAGCGTGTAGGGGAGCAATCAATCCGCTGATTGGTACCGTTGGCAGACCGATGTGTACCACGCAGGGACTCGGTCATACTGATGCAGGATGACATGGCGTCTACCACTGCTAGTGCACGCGAACGTGCCGTCCCATCTGGGCTCTGGCTCCAGCAGGTGCGGACGAAACCGGTCAATTCTATCTGGCCACACTGTGGTCCCGGCCTGGCAAGCCCAACCATCATCGCTCATTGCATAAAGGGTCATGTCCTGCCAGGGGAGCAGCGATAGCAAGATGTTATATGCTGCCTGATCGGCTGCTTCGAGCCCCGCCGCGCAGGCCATGCTCAACTGCAACCAAAAATCCCGCATCACCCGGATGTCACCAGCCTGCACGCCACAGTTCCAAATAGGCCGTGCCGCCATCCGGCTGTAGAGCCGCGGATAGGCGTTCTGCATGCTTTCGTCACCCCACGGCTCGTTGCGATAGCGCAGGCTTTCACAACTAGCGCAAATCTTCTTGTCGACGAGATTTGCCGATAGCCAAAGAGACGGGTCGGTCTGGAAGACGACGTCTCGTACATCGGTTGCTATTACATACCGATAATCGAGGATATCAGGAAGATGATCTAAAAATTCGTAATAGGCCTGAAAGCGATGAGCATAATTCTCTTCGAACCCGAAACCGTAAGCATATCCCGTCCCAATCTCGGCCGGATCGAATGGACATACCTGGAACTGAAGTGCTTTGAGACGGTTGATTGTAGCGCTGTCCGTGTCGTAAACCATAACCACGCGGTGACCATTGAAACCACAGAGGTTGATGCTGTTGGCCCAGTACTGCACGGTCGACCAATCGTAGCTGGTGAAACAGCCGATAATAAGATCCTTCACGTGCTTAGCTCGTCGTTTGAGGTTTAGTGCTGGCCGCGAGCATTCACAGAAGAGACGACCAATTCACGCCAACTGTCACCATGCCTAATTTAAAAGCGTATGGCAATTGTTCCATACCGGAATCCGAGCACAAATTTTAACCCTCGCCCTCGGGGGGATCCTTTAAGGAGGAAATCTGCAGATCCGCTTGCCGGGATGTGCAACTGATAGAAGATAGTACTTACATGGGGGGTTTACGGCGCTTGTCGCGTGAAAGTGATATGCTTTCAGGGTCAACAGAAGCACCCTTGTGCAACGATTAACCGATACCCCTCGCATGCGGATTGGGACGACGAGCGCCGCGAGCGACGCCGAGCCCACTGCGGCCAAGCGGGCGTCGTTTGTCGTGGTGCTCGGAATGCACCGCAGCGGCACCTCCTTGTGCTCGCATATCCTCGGCCGGCTCGGGATCGCGATGGCCGATCAGCCGGAAGCGCAGCCGAGCAACCCTAAAGGCCAGTGGGAGCGGCCCGAGATCGTCGATCGGCATGACCGCATCCTGGCGTTGTTCGGGCGCGGCTATCTGACCCCGCTGCACGATCTGCCGTTGCCATCGGGCTGGTGGCTGGATCCGGCCGTCGGCGAGATCCGGCGCGAGATCGTCAGCTTTCTCGAGCAAAAACTGGTCGCGGGAGCGCCATTCGGTTTCAAGGACCCGCGCACCGCCCGCCTGTTGCCATTGTGGCATCAGATCTTCGACGAGCTGCGTCTCGATCCCAAAATCATCCTGTGCGTCAGGAGCCCGGCGCAGGTGGCTCGCTCGCTCGAGGAGCGGGACGGCCTGCCGAGCGACCTCGGCGAGCACCGCTGGTTTGTCTACACGGCGGAGATTCTCCGTCATTTACGGAATTTCGCGACGTGCGTCATCGAATATGAAGCGTGGTTCGACGACGCCGCCGACAATCTGGACAAGCTGAGCCGGTTTCTCGGCTTGCCGGCGCAGCCCGAGTTTGCCACGGCGATTGCCGAAATCGTGGATCGCGAGCTCAGGCACGACGATCGCCAGCGGGAGCCGCAGCATTTTCTGGTGCGCGCGCTTTACGAGCTGGTCCGGCGGTTCGATGACGCCGAAGCGGCGCGGACGGAAATCACGGAGATACTCGATCAATTGGCTGCTTTCGAGCAGCTGCAGCGGCCCTTGCAGCTGGAATTGGAACAGTTGTCTCGGCTGTTCGCGACGCGGATGCGCGGCGTTGGTCAGCAGGGCAGCCGCGGACCCGTGAGCTGGCGCGATCCGGCGGTCGCCGCCGAATGGCAGAAGCTGATGACGAAGGCAGATCAGTCAGAAGCGCTGCGATCCCGCCTGCGACAGGTGCTGCAGCAGCGCGCCGAGCTCGATGCCGCGCTGGCCCGGGCTCAGCAACAGGCGGCGCTGCGCGACCGGGCGGCAGAAGAGACCGCGCAGGAGCTGATCGCGCTGCGCCGGCAGATCGAGGAGCGGGAGGTGGCGCCGGTCGAGGCGAGCGCCAGCCCCGGCGCGCAACGGGACCAAGCCTCGACTGGCCAGGGCGCGAGGCGCGAAGCATCGCCGCCTGAACAAGAGGGCTGAGCGCCCGGCTCTCAGCCCTTGCCGTCCGGCCGACAGAACTCGTCGGCCACATCGGGCGGCAGCAGGGGTTCGCCCTTCAGTTCGTACCACAAGAGGATGTCGCGCCAGATTTCCTCGGCGGTTTCAGCGTACCAGAACAGGTCGCGATCCTCGGGGTCGATCGTCCCTTCGGCCATCAGGAAATCGGGATCGAGCACGTGGCGCCAATACGCCTCGCCGACCAGGATAACCGGCACCGGGCTGATCTTGCGGGTCTGCGACAGCGTCAGCACCTCGAACAGCTCGTCCATCGTGCCGTAGCCGCCGGGAAACGCGACCAGGGCCCGCGCCCGCAGCAGGAAGTGCAGCTTGCGCATCGCGAAGTAGCGGAAGCTGAAGCACAGGTCCGGGCTGACATAGGGGTTCGGGTATTGCTCGTGCGGCAGCGCGATGTTGAGCCCGACCGATTGCGCGCCGACATCGCAGGCGCCGCGATTGGCCGCCTCCATGATCCCGGGCCCGCCGCCGGTCATGACCATGATGCGGCCGCCGATCGCCTTGTTGCCGCAAACCCCGACCAGCCGTCCGAATTGGCGCGCGACATCGTAATACCGGCTCTTCGCCTCGATCCGCCGGGCGATGGCGAGCCGCCGCTGCAATTCGGTGTCCTTTGGGCGAGCGGCAAGCGCGGCGGCCAGCTCCGCGGCGGCGCGGGTCGCGACGGCCGGCTCCGGGATGCGGGTGCTGCCGAACACGACGATCGTGTGAGCGATCTCATGCTCGTTGAGCAATGTCTGCGGCTTCAGGTAATCGAGCATCAGCCGGACGCCGCGCATGTCGCCGCGCTGCAGGAAATCCAGATCGCGGTCGGCCTGACGATAAGTCGGGCTGTCAGCGATCGCCTTGATCTTCGCCAGCGCCTGGTTCTTGGTGCGGATCGGCACGTACTCGGGCTCGAAGTCGTTCTCGATGTCCACGCCGAGCTGGCTCTTGGGCAGATCCATGACGTGACCGTTCGAGGCCATCACGGTGAACCCGCGCCCGAGGAACTTGGAGAGCGTGCGCGACTTGGTGGGCGACTCGACGATCACGAGCGACTTGGCGCGTGGGCCCGCCGCCGGCTTCCCGGACTTGGGCGTCTTCGTCCCGGCGCCCGCTTCCGTGACCTTGCGCTTGGCTCCTGTCGCGGGCGCTCCCTTCGGGGCCCCCTTCGCGCGCGCCGGCTTGCGGGCCGCGGCGCGCGCCGGGCGCGGCTTCGCGCCGGAACGGGCCGGGGCGGCCGCTTCCGTCTCGGCCGCCCGCGTCTCGTCTCCGGATGCCGTCTTTGCCGTGCCCGCCTTAGTGCGTCTGGTCGTATTCGCCATGGTCTCCTTCCAGTCTTCCCGCATCGTGGCCTTCGAGGACCACGCGCACCGCCACCTCGCGCGCCAGGGCCACGCTCACCGGCCGCACGCCGCAGCCGGTGAGGAACTCGAGCACGCGCTCGAGCTGGCCGTCGTCG
>Ga0137418_10004167_pt1 | contig 13283 bp, 13 predicted proteins | sample CZODoug3_1_2_16f_FD_122242 | JGI IMG/M metagenome (GOLD analysis project Ga0137418, IMG submission 122242) | Vadose zone soil fungal communities from Angelo Coast Range Reserve, California, USA - CZODoug3_1_2_16fungal (Hybrid Assembly) | ecosystem: Environmental > Terrestrial > Soil > Vadose...
ACCGCCTTCTGTAGCGCGCCAACGCCCTCCAGCGTCCCTTTATCTCTGGTCAGCCTTCTTCCTTCACTATAGAGCTTCAAAGCTTCGAGCAACGGCGACGTCGCTCGCTCCAAAGGAGTATCGAATTTTTGAATGGACTCCGGGGCTTCTCCGAATTCCTTTCGCAGTTCCGTCGCAGCGGTGCCTAAGGCGTGGAGCACCTCGCGCTGGTTGCCGGCCTCCCCGCGCGTTGATGCTATGGCCGAGCCGCTGGCACAGCTAAAAGTCTCCAGCGAAATCTTGTATTGCCCGTCGGATGCGGTAATCCCAGCCGCCAAGAACGCCTTCGCTTTAGTGCTGCCGCAAATCGCGGGCATCAAGTCATGCGTGACCCGCTGATCTACGGGTCGGCCGAGAGCCCGCAACGCCGCGCTGACTTTCTCGCTAGAAACCAGATCCACGTACGGTGACTGCGCCAGCGAAACCCCCAGCGCCTCGCGCAGCGAGCCATCAAAAATGGTTTGTCCGGTGGTATTGCTGAAATCGCCGAGCACGATGACGTCGCCTTCGCTGATCTTGGGAAGGCGGTTGAGGTAGGCGTAAAGGCTGTATCCGCTGGCGGCCAGGAGCGCCGCCGCGATAGCAATTTTGATTCGCATGGTGAACCCGCGCCTCCACACGTACGCGGTTCTTTTCTGCAGGGCCGTGTGGGCGGATTCCCACTTGAGAGTGAACAGTTGCCGGAGAGCTACATCCTTGAATTCAGCGTAGGGACAACCCTAGATTGAGTCAACGCCATTGCGGCGCGCAGGTGCCCTCTTGCTAATTGTTAATTGGAGACTCGCGCCCGGACTCCACCCAGTACACGCCGCCCAGCGCCAAAACCCCGCCGATAATCTGCATCAGCGAGCCGCGTTCGCCCAGCAGCAAAATTCCCAGGATGACCGCCAGCACCGGCAGCAAATAGGTGAACGCGCTCAACTGCGACGCCTCCAAATAGCGCAGCAGCCAAAAATATAAAAGGTACGCCAGCGCCGAACTGCACACCGCCATGAATAGCACCGCCGCCCACGCCGGCCATGGAATCGCGCGCCACCTCGAAAATGGTCCCAGCTCCCGCGCTTGCCGCAGCGCTACCGGCAAAATGATGATCGCTCCCGCGAAGTGATTGAACGCCACCATGGTCAGCGCGTCATATCGCGCAGCGACGCGCTTCCCGAGCACCGCGTAGGTCGCGAAGCCGATCGAACCGGTCATCGTAATCGCATCGCCCAGCAACGACGGCGACCGCGCGGAGATTCCATTCTCCGAAGCCAGCACTGCGACGCCCAGAAGTGCAATGGCCATACCGACCACTTTGTGCCACGTCGCTCGCTCTAGCCGAAAAAAACACTGCCAGTATCAGCGTATAAATCGGTCCCATCCCCACAATGACGGCCGCATGGCTCACCGATGTGTAGCGCAAGCCCATCGTGAAGCACATCTGATTGACTACGACGCCGAAAAATCCCAGATAAGAGAACGTCCACAGATCGCGCAACGTAATTCCCTGCGACGACGACCGTCGCGCATCGGCAAAGGCCGGCCATCGTGAGCAAATCAGGTAAGCGGGCACCATGGACAATCCGGCGAGCGTCACGCGAAAAGAAGCCATGGTAAGCGGAGGAAGGTAACGCAGCCCAATCTTCGCAGCGATGAAGTTGATCGCCCACACCACAACGACCAGAGTGATCGACGCGGCCATTACTATGCGATTGGGAGCCCGCCCCGCGGAAGTCTCGACGTACACCGACTCAGGCCAGCCGTTCTTTGCGCACGGTAAACTTGTCGATGCGATCCATCCGCGGCGCAAAGCCAATACCCGGCCCGGTTGGCACCCGAATGGTTCCCTGCGCCGATACCGTCACTTCCGGCTCGATGATGTCCTCATGCCAATAACGCCGGCTGGCGGTCACATCCCCGGGCAAAATAAAATTCGGCAAAGTCGACAGCGCAATGTTGTGCGCGCGCCCGATCCCCGCCTCCAGCATCCCGCCACACCACACCGGGACGCCCTTGGCCTGGCAAAGATCGTGAATCCGCTTCGCCACGGTGTATCCGCCCACTCGCCCCATTTTGATGTTGATGATCTTGCAAGCGCCCAGTGCGATAGCCGCCTCGGCTTGCTCCAGCGAATGGATGCACTCATCCAGGCAAATCGGCGTCTGCAATTTCTTCTGCAGCTCGACGTGACTATACAGATCATCCCAGCCCAGCGGCTGCTCGATCATCATCAAGTGATATCCGTCCAGCTGCTTGAGCAACGGCCAATCCGCAGCGCGATATGCTGAATTCGCGTCCACCATCAGCTTGATGGTCGGGAAATCCTGCCGCAGCCGCTTCACCTGCTCCACATCCTTGCCCGGTTTGATCTTGATCTTGATGCGCTGATACCCGGCGGCCAACTCTTTCTTCACCGCTGCAACCAGTTCGTCCAATGATTCTTTGATTCCAACCGACACGCCGGAAGCAATCTCGTCGCGTACGCCGCCCAGCAACTTTGCCAGCGGCACACCTTTCTGCTTGGCCTCGGCGTCCCAAGTAGCCGCCTCCAGCGCGGCCTTGGCCATGTTATGCCCGCGAACCGGCTCCAGCATGTCCCACACTTTCGCGGCGCTAGAAAATTCTTTTCCCTGCATCAGCGGCCAAAGATGGTCGCGCAAAATGTGCCAAGCCGTCTCCGTGGTTTCCGGACTGTACCCGGGCGTTTCTCCCGCCACGCACTCTGCCCAACCGGTCACGCCATCGACATCGGCCTCCACCAAGACGATACGCCGCTCGTCCGTTCGCATCGTGCTGGTCTCAAACGGAGCAATCAGCTTCATCCGCAATTCGCGCAGCGTGATCTCTCGAATTCGCATTTATCGCGATGTCCTCTCGCCCTTCGCCGGCTAAAAGTCGCTCCACGGCGCCAGCAAATACGCCGTGCTCTTCTCTCCTGCCTTGACGGCTATCGCCGCGTGCCCCCGCGCGAATAATTTTGTGAACTCCTCGCGCACCCTCGTTTGCACCACCCGCACTCGCGCAGAATCTTCTTCCGTCCGCTGCTCCAATTCCGTAGGCAGCTCAATCGTTGCCGGCGCGTTAGTCGTTTCAGGCGCCAAATCTTGTATGGCCGCGATCACTCGCGGCGAATCCAGCCACCATTCCGCAACCAATCGATCAGTCGGTATTCCCCGATGCAAAGGGCTGGTCGTCACACCGTAAAGGTCAGGGATGTATCGCCGGCAGATGGCCCCGAGCCGGTTCAAATTGAAATGCGCGTTCTTCAGCTCCAGCGGATCGAATGTCCATTCCACCAGCCGAATCCCGCGAGCCAACGCCTCGTCGCGCTGAAAAAGCTTCAGCATCCGCCCGATGCCGCGATCGCGATAACTCGCGTCAACCCCGGTCTGGTGCGAGTGCAGATACACAGACCCTTGCCGCACCCCCACGACCGCCATGGTGAACCCAACCAGTTTCTCCCCATCGAAAGCGCCCAGCACCTGCCCGCCGGTCAGCGACGCCACTACAAACATCGTCGACGGCTCGATCTCCAGATCCTCTTCGTCCCAAATCTCTTGCTGCAGCTTCACGCACGCGTGAAACTCCTCCAGCGCGCAACATTTTCTGACCTCAATGCCTTCGCCCGCCGCCGCGTTTAATTTCTGCCGTTGCATTCGCGCATTCTCACTCATCGTGTCCGAACCGCCCAAGAACTGAGTAATGGGTGCCCCACCCTCGGTTTAAGAGGGTGGGTCTTTGCCTACCGGTCCTTTTTTTGCTGGTCAACGCTTCCCCACCGCCTCGGGCTTCGCTGCTTGCCTCTCCAAAGAAATCGTGGGCAAAAAGAATGCTTCCGGGCAGTGATTGCTCCAGCCGCGCATTGATCTTATCCCTTACAGAAATGAATTTCTTTGCCATATAGCGTCACAAATTTGGTACTTTTTTGTGACAAAACATCTGGTTCTGTCACAAATTCCATACTAATTTGTGACATCGGTCTATCGATCAAACAGGTTTAAAATCCTGCGATCCTGTAAATATTTTTTCATTCCTCAGTCAAATTTGAAACATTCGGACTAAACAAAATGCGCTAGTAGCCATTTTTAATAATGTCGCCTAAACCTATAATATGATGCTGTACCAAACCTATAATATCGTGCTGTGTTAAATCTATAATATCACGTTGTGCTTCTAATTTCCATGGGTCAGATCAATCATCAAAATCAACCAAATCTCACCAACTCATTCAGTCTCAAAAATGTCGCGACCAAAGAGTAACAAGAAAGCACAAATAAAACCTGACGCCAATCTTTTCATCCTCCGTCATCGTCTTTAATGGGATGATCTGGAATGAACGACCGCAAGTCCCAAAAATAAATCGTCCCCATCTTCGCCCGAACTTGTGAACTCCTGATTTCCTGATCTCGCAGCTTTGAACCAGTAACGTAAATACACCGGTTCAAAAAGGAGGGAATATGGAAAGAGGAGAACAGATTTCAGGATTCATCAAAAGTCTGGTATCAGACGTTCGGTTAAGGCCGATACACATCGCCCTTTCCACTGCATTGTGCCACGCCTGGATAGCAAGCCAATTTCAACAACCGTATAGCGTCTCACGCAGTCAGCTGATGCAAGCCTGCCGAATTCATTCTAAAGCAACGTATCATAAGACTCTGCGCGAACTGCAAGCTTTCGGATATGTAGACTACCATCCTTCCTATCATCCGGTGAAGGCGAGTTCAGTTACACTCAGGTTAGAATCCCGCGTAGCTAAGAGCAACGACTTTAATAAACAATTCTTAACCCATTAAAGAATCAAATCATGAAAAAGAAAATCCAATTTATCACACAAGCCAAGGGAGGTTCTGGCAAGTCAGTGTTGGCATTCATGCTTGCTGAGAAACATAAGAATGCGGTCATTCTTGATCTCGATGATGCAACCACTACGACGATGAAGCAGCTTGCCTATCGGGAGCCAATCAAAGTAACGTTTCTCGATTATGAAACTAAACGAATCGACCGAAGCGCTTTCAATAGTCTCTTTGAAAGTGTTGTAGAGGCTGACAGGGAATTATTCATCGCGGACCTGGGAGCGAGCGTTGCGGAGCAACTGCCGAAGTATTTTTCAGTGAATGGAATTGAAGTCATAACTGAAGTGCTCGACAAAAGCGACATCCAACTACAAGTCATCTGCGTGGTGGGCGGAGGGAATATCTTCAAAGCTACCATGGAGTACCTGGTCGAGCTTGTAGATTCAGTCAATGGCCATCTGGAAATAATTGTGGCACACAACGGGTATTATCCTTGTGCTCCCGATCAGAGCGCAGCCCTGAATGGCTATGTCGATTCAAACAATCTCCCTCTGATAAACTTCGACCTTGTTAAGGACAAAGGGGAAATCGCGATGCGGACAGTTGAGAATGTCCTGAAGGACGGAAAGGGGACGTCTGGACTAAGCCCCTTCACATCCATCTATTTCAGAAAGCCGATTGAAGAACTAAATCTATAGCAAAGATCATGATAGATCGAGTACAAAAAAATTTGACTGATTATTGTGCCTCCCTTTTGGTGGAGCACGGCTTTGACTATCCGGTGAATGATCCCGTGCTACCCGCTTTGTACGTCATTCACAAAGACATGCAACGGAATAATCAAAAGAACCAGGCGATTGCCGATGCAATACTGGAAGCATCGAAGAAATTCAACCCAAAGCAATTCATTTTTAACAGCAGTGACGCCGCATCGAAGTTTCAACGGGGAATAACGATCCGATGGAGCATTCTCGCTGGCCTCGCAGTGCTTCTCGCCTGGGTGGCTGCCTGGCATTGGTCAATGCGCAATGACGTGGACAAAGCAACAACCATCATCGGTGTTTCCGGGAACATTGAAGTATTGCTGCAAGCTGTGAAGAAGGACGAGAGCGGCGACTTTTTTGTTGATTTAACTGCTGCCAAAGGAGACTCTACTCAGCACTTCGTGGAGTATCGGAGACTAAATGCAAAAACGGTACGAGTGTATCTGGGAAGGGGATCCCGGTAAACGGCAAGATACCGATGGAAAAGAAGCACATCATAAGATTCTTAAACGATGGAAGACGTGGTGCTTACACCTGGCTCGTGGAAATGTATGCCCACTGGGTCACCTCGATGTCGGTAACGGTGGCGATGGAACTCATCAAGGAAGACCTGGAAAAGGAATCTGGAACGACCGTTGAACTTCACTATTTCAGTCTCACCCGAGCGGTCGCCAGATTCAAAAAGAAAACCGGAGTTAACTCTAAGGTCGGCGCCAATAAGAAATTGGAGTTCAAGGATTCCAATGAAATAAGTGACCGTCAATCAGTTCCAGGCAAGTTCAAAGTAGAGCAACCTAAAGTCAAAGTTGTCCAATGATGTTCAATCAAGGTCAAATAAGGGTTATGTTAGTTCAGCTTAGTTCAGCCAGCAGCAGACCTGGCAAGTTCGGAGCAAGCCATGTTTTCGCTACGCTCAAACGGCTTGCACCGAAGGAACCACTTCGTTTTTTTTAGGATGGCTAGACCCCGGAAAAACGATATTGAAAAAAGAACGATTCAAGTGAATATCAGGCTCACCAAAGGGGAGGCTGACAAGGTCAATAGTTATGCAACAGCCAGCGAAGAAAGCCCGGCCAACTGGATACGTGAGAAAGTGTTTACCGGGAAATTCCCAGCAATGAAGGTTTCCCCACTCGAAGGCGAGATATACCGTGAGCTGAAAAGAATTGGCGTTAACCTCAATCAAGGCACACGCCGGCTTAACCAGGGAGATGTTCCAAAGGATTACCTGGTACTGCAAAATGAACTGCTTACCCTCCTGAACAAGATCATTAACCTCCTGATCCATGACTGGCAATCAGATCAAGGGTAAAGGCTTCCGGGGCGCGTTGCGCTACAACCTCGAAAAGGTCAACAATAAAGTGGCCGAAGTGCTTGATCATTCCTTTGCGCGGGTTTCGGAAAGTTCGATCTTGAAGGAGGTCCAGTTTGTAAGGATGCAGCGCCCAAATCTCCAGAAATACTTTTACCATACTTCCATCAACTTCCCGCCGACCGAAGATCTTCCGAATGAGTTGATGAAGCAGATTGGTCACGACTACCTCGAAGCCAATGGATTCACCCAGCACCAGTTTATCATGTTCCGTCACTACGACGCCGATCATCCCCACTTGCATATCCTCGTAAACCGGATTGGCTATGATGGCAAGGTTTTAAGTGATAGCAACGACTTTCAGCGCAGCGAAAATATCCTGCGGGACCTGGAGGTGAGGTATAATCTCACCAGGGTGACTCCCAGCAAGGAAGCCAAAATCCGCGCCATCACTAAGAACGAAAGGGAGATGATGAAACGCACCAAAGAATCATCACAAAAGCTGCGTCTTCAGCGGATCATTAAATCCGTGCTAGTGGATAAACCGGGCATGACCACTGGCGAATTTATCCGGGCGCTGGAGAGCAAGGGTGTTCGGGTTCTGTTCAACCAGGCGACCACCGGCTTTGTCAGCGGAATATCGTACGACTATAAAGGGTTTCCAATCAAGGGAGGCAAACTGGGAAATGATTTCAAGTGGTCCTCCATCAAAAGCGCAATCAACTATGAACAAGAACGCGACCAAACAATAATTCATGAAACAAATCTTAGAACAAAAGCAAACCGACCTAGCGCCGGAATGGATCCTAACAACCATCAGCGAGATCGAAACACTACACGAGAAGGCACTGAAAGAAGTAAACCATTATTCTCCACACCTGATACTGCATCATTACTGGATGATCTTACTCATGGGAATAATCGGAGTGTTGATTACGAATATTATCTGGCAACTGACAATCTAGGCAGGCAAAGAAAAAAGAAGAAACGGAAAGGTAGACGGCTTTAACGCCCCACCTTTCTATCACGCCTCCCTAATGGTCCCTTGCCTTTGTTTTCATTCTCCAGGACACACCTGTGCTTACAAAATAATCGACGATACCCTGATTCATGCCGTAACCTCCGTATGCATCAACTTGTAAATCTTTGGTCAACAGGAAGACGAAACCGGCATCAACATTGGAGATAAACACACCCCGTTGCAACGAACCGAAAGTTTCTGCAAAGGCTCCTAATCGGTCGTTGAGTGGGAGGGATAAGTTGACTACATAGCTGCCCTTTGGCGAGCTATCATTTCCATTCCATGACGTGCCCCAATTGGTAATCAATGTGAACTTGTCGAAAAGTTGCTGGCTGGTGGCAAGGACGAGAATTGGCGCAATGTTCTTAATCTCGTATTGCCCGGTCAATGCCGGAAGCCGCATCCTTACCTGGAATGCAATATTGGGTACAACGCCTTTGCCTGTGAGAACTTGGGCGCGCATTCCAACATCCAACGCGCTCAAACCCTGGTTAGAAATCCAGACGTCCCTTTGCAAAACGTTTTCTGATTTATACTCTACTACTCCACTCACTTCAAACGTCCTCGTAATGCCGTAACGCAACACGGTGTTGCTCAGATACTCCTCATTTTTCTTAATACCATTGGCGTCAATCGATCTGAAATAGTCAATTCCGCTCTGTACCTGGAGCACGTGCTTTTCCATCGTAAAGGCACCCATGGCCTGCCCAGGGCGCCCTGAACGTATAATCTCGTTGAACTGTCCAAGTACTTTTGTAGAGAGGACAAGCGTCCAGAAAATTGTTATTAGTAATGCTTTCATGCAACAAAGGTGCGTAGTCTGCAATGGGCGTCTGGTGACACTTGTCACACAGCGATCTATTTATTTTCAATCGCAATTCTGAATAACTATTTTGAATCCCATTTCCGGAGGGCGTGACCCGGATCAAGACAGTCTCAAATCTTCATTTGCCCAAAACGGTTCTAAAGTGTGCCTTTTGCAGTCGGGTCGTTATTTGTGTAGCTTAATTGAGCAAGCGTCAAATAAACAGCGAATGGAAGGATTTCTGATCAATAATGACTTATTGAAGGAGCTGATGAAGCTTGGTTCGGTGAATACGTTTGAGCCGGAAGCTGTATTGATGAATGAAGGGAGTTCTGTAAGGGCGATTCCTATCGTATTGAGCGGCTCGATCAAAGTGTTGCGATCGGACGAGGATGGCAAGGAGATATTATTGTATTACATCAACCCCGGTGAAAGTTGTATCATGTCGTGTTTTGGAAACTCCTGCGCGGGGAGCCAGAGCAAAATAAAGGCTATTGTGGATGACCGAGCGGAAGTGCTAATGCTCCCTATTCAAAAAGCCAGAGAGATGATCAGCACTAATCCGGCTTGGAGTGACTTTGTATTGCAGCTTTATAACCGCCGGTTTGAAGAACTTTTGGGGACCGTCAACGCCATCGCTTTTCAAAAAATGGATGAGCGATTGTGGAATTTGCTTAAGGCTAAAGTTAGACGCACCGGCTCGCCGTCGTTGCCTGGAACACATCAACAACTTGCCGATGAACTGGGGACAGCCAGGGAAGTTGTGTCCAGGCTTCTAAAGCAACTCGAAAAGGACGGCAAAATAACGCTCACCAGAAACAAAATATTTGTATTGCCATAGGCATCGCAGTAAGACATTCTTCTGCACTCTCATTTTTCCGGCTCAGGCGAACGAAATTCAATTAAATGTAAGATTATGACATCCTCCATCCTCTACACCACCGACTACCGTTTACTTGTGGTATTGCTTTTCGGCGGCATCATTCTTTTTTATTTCCTTGGCCTCAGCGTGTTGCTTCGCAAAGTGAGGAGGAGTCCAGCGTTCGAACCTTCTGGAATGGGACCATTTGAAGGCGCTATGCTGGGATTGATCTCTCTGCTGCTCGCATTTACATTCAGCACGGCTGCCTCCTACTACAATTCAAGGCGTGAGGAACTCATCAATGAGACCAATGCTATCGGTACAGCAGTGTTCAGGGCTGATCTGTACCCTGATTCGATCCGGCGGCAATTCCGGCAAGATTTTAAGAAATATGTCAATGCCAGGATCCGCTACTATCAGGCAGGTACCGACCCGGGTGAAATAGCTCAGTCGATTGACGAAGCCAACGCGATCTCGCAGCGCTTATGGGATCGGGCGGCGGCGATATCCAAGCTTGATGGCTCACCCACAAAGTCCATGCAAATGATACCCGCCATCGGTGACATCATCGACGCAGTGAGTTCAAGAGAAGAGGCAAGGGTGGCTCGCATCCCGGGATCTATTTTATGGCTGCTGTTTACTCTGTGTATGGCTGGAAGCTTCATTGTCGGCTATGCGAGCAAATCAAAAAAAGCAGACTGGGTCGTGCTGTTAAGTTATTCCCTGGTTACCGTTATGACCATTTACCTCATTATGGATCTTGACCGACCGCGCTATGGGATCATCAATACGAAAACAACTCACAGGAATATGTACAACCTGTTGGAGTCGTTGGAAGACGTAAAGACGATACCTGGGAAATAACAGAATGTGTTTGTTTTTACTCTGAATATTGTTTGTTCCCGCGCAAAGTCAATTAACAAATTGGCATGGAGCTTAATTCAGAATTCACTAGCCATTCTCGAGTCTGGATAAATTTGTGGACTTATCAACTCAGCAATGCGATATCAACAATCATGCAATGATTAAAGCCTAGACATTAATATCCCTTGTCCGGTTCAGTCGTATCCTCTCATTAATCAGGTACGAATTTAGGCTCAGGCCGGAATATGCTGGCAAGGAACTACGGCATAAACCCGCCAGGCCTCCGCACATTCCATTTATTCCGTTCCTCCTTGCGCAAATTCCAGCCTGAGCCAGTGGTGCACCATAATTAATTCAAAAGATTATGGAAAACGCCAATGGAAAAAGATTGTATGAGGTGGCAGAGATTCAGCTCATCTACAAGTCAGACGTCAAGCCTTCGCTGCGACCTAAGGTCAACGGCTCCAAAGATGCTTACAATGTCTTGCTGGAGAATTGGGATGATTCAAAGATTGAATTTGTTGAGCAATTCAAAGTGCTTTTGTTGAACAGAGCAAACAAAGTGCTTGGCGTCTTCGAGGTTTCGTCCGGAAGCTCGACCGGAACCGTAGCTGATCCTAAACTGATCTTCGCAGCGGCTATCAAAGCCAATGCGTGCGGAGTCATCCTGGCACATAATCATCCATCCGGAAATCTTCAACCAAGTCAGGCAGACATAGATCTGACGAAGAAAGTGAAAGACGGAGGGAAGTTATTAGAGATCCAGGTTGTCGATCATCTCATCATTACTAGCGAAGGATATTACTCTTTTGCAAATGAAGGATTGGTGTAATAAGATACATTCTTGACAGCAACCTTCATCACTTTAAAAAAAGATTGTTTACCGTCTAATCAGGTTAAATCTCGGCCAACTATTGTTTTAATGATCTCTAATTAAGAATACCTTTGGCCTGAGGCCAACACAAATTAAAATTTTGAAATATGAAAAGAATCTGTTTGGGAGTATTAGGAATTTGCATTTCAACTTTGATTTTAGGGCAAAACGCTGAAAATGAAAAACTAATAGAGCTGGGAAAGGCTTATCGGAATTTCATGTTTCGCAACGAGCCTCCTAAAGGGTTTGCAAAAGAATTGCAAGCGCATGCTCCAGAAAACCTAAAATTAACTTCAGACTTTTTAAGCCAAACAATTACAACAAACAATGATCTTTTAAAGAAGAAATACCTCGCTTTGCCCGATAATAATACATTGAAATTTATTTATATAGTGCGCTTGGTAAATTATAATCTTAGAAATGAGAATCCAACTGACAACAATAAACTCATAGATAGCATAAAGTCAGTTGATGTTTCAAAAAGTGAACGTGCCCCTGCTCGGCGTGGCGGAAAACATGAGCTGGTTATCCGACGCGTCCGGCCGGAAGGGTCTTGCCGATCTCGCGAACTACGCCGCCCTCGTCGACGAGGGCGTATGCCTGCTGAAGGACGGAGGCTTCCTGGCCGCCTGGACGTATATGGGGCCCGATCTGGAGTCGGCCAGCCATGAGGAGCTCGCCGTTCTCTCGAGCCAGGTGAATGCAGCGCTTGTCCGCCTCGGAAACGGCTGGATGCTCCACGTCGACGCAATTCGGCGGCCGAGCATGGGCTATCCGGAAGGTGGCGCCTTCCCGGACCCAACCACACGACTCATCGACGACGAACGCCGCGAGCGCTACACCGCGGAGGGCACCCACTTTGAGAGCGCCTATTATCTCGCGCTGACCTACCGCCCACCTGCCGAGATCGAGAATCGCGTCTCGGCGTTGTTCGTCGAAGGCGACGGGGAAGGGCGACAGGGCTGGAACCAGATCCTCGAGATCTTCGGGAAGACGGTCACCGACATCGAGGATGCGCTCTCGTCCCGTCTGACGCTCGCGCGTCTCGACTCCACCGCGCTCCTCACATACCTGCACACGTGCATCACCGGACTGCGCCACGAGGTGCGAGTGCCGGCCATTCCGATGTACCTCGATGCCGTGCTCGCGACCCAGGACCTGGTCGGGGGCTTCCGGCCGAGGATCGGCGAACGCCATCTCCGGGTGCTTGCCGTTATGGGGTTCCCGATGGACTCCGTACCGGAGATCCTCGGGTTTCTGAACCGCCTTCCGGTGGAGTATCGCTGGTCGACGCGGTTCATCTTTCTTGATCCGGCCAGTGCCGAGCGAGCTCTCCGCGTCTACCGCAGGAACTGGTTCCAGAAGCGGCACGGGCTGATGGGGCTTCTCAAGGAATCGTTCAACTTCGGGACGGTCACCTTCGCCAACAAGGACGCGGTCGCCATGGCCCAGGACGCGGACGACGCTGTAGGTGAGGCCAGCGCTAACGTCGTCCGCTTCGGCTACTTCACCTGCAATGTGTTGCTGCTCGATCCCGACCGCGAGCGGCTGGACGCCACGGCGCGTGAGGTGGTCAAGCAGCTCCAGCATCACGGTTTCGGCGCGCGGGTGGAAGAGGTGAATGCTCTCGACGGCTATCTGGGCTCCCTCCCCGGCCACGGCTACCAGAACGTTCGGAAGCCGCTCCTTCACACTCTGAACCTCGCCGATCTGCTGCCGCTCACCAGTATGTGGCCCGGTCTCGAGCAGCACCCTTGCCCCTACTATCCGCCGGGCAGCTCCTCCCTCTGCTACGCAGCGACCGCCGGGGCCACGCCGTTCCGCCTGAACCTTCACGTCAGCGACGTCGGTCACACGCTGATCCTCGGGCCCACGGGGTCCGGGAAGTCAACGCTAGCTGGACTGTTGATCGCACAGTTCTTCCGATATCCGGACGCTCAGGTCTTTCTCTTCGACAAGGACTACTC
>Ga0137418_10004168_pt1 | contig 13282 bp, 10 predicted proteins | sample CZODoug3_1_2_16f_FD_122242 | JGI IMG/M metagenome (GOLD analysis project Ga0137418, IMG submission 122242) | Vadose zone soil fungal communities from Angelo Coast Range Reserve, California, USA - CZODoug3_1_2_16fungal (Hybrid Assembly) | ecosystem: Environmental > Terrestrial > Soil > Vadose...
GGCCACGCCGCGAGACGTAGGTAGTGTTTTCTGAAGAGTGGATCCGGAAAGTCAGATGCATTTAACATCTGAGTTGCCTGCCGCAAGAGATCGTGCCGTTTCGCATCACGAACCTTGGTCGCCTCGGCCTCCTCCCACTGGTACGCCAGATCCCCTGGGATCGGGAGTGGACAGGGCTCATGACCGGGGTATGCTTGCCAGGGCACGGACAGAACAGCCTCAGGGAAATGGCGGAGCCACCGCATGTAGAGTCGGTGTCCCAGGCACATTTCGACTGGCACCTTGAGCACCGAGGCGACGAATTCGCTATCGAAAAACGGCAGGTGGTATTCGAGCCGATTCAAATCGATTGATTCGAAATGCTCGGCCAGATGGCGCCTCTGGTCGTTCAACATCAACACGAGGTGCAGCGCCCGGCCGGCATCCGGGTTGTGCAGATCGGAAAGCTCTTGCTGCAATCCCCGGTGAAGAATGTCCGAAACTGCCTCGCGCATCTCCGACGTCAATAGGCGCTGCGGGAGCTTGCCTGCCCATGCTTCGGCGTACAACCGCAATGCCCCGTCAGTATTTCCTATGTGCGCCAGATCGACCATGGCCCGATTCAAGTACACATGGCCCAGCGTGACACTGCCTCCGTCGCCCGACCAAACAAGACTTGGTCGCTCGGCAGGCTGAGTCGCTCCATTTGCGGAAGCGCTCCACGTGTCGGCCATAAATCTCGCCGACACCTGGCGCCCGTGTTCCCGGGGGCGCTCGGTATGAGTCGTGCCGACGCGGCGCGCGAAATCAGCGCCGAACACCTGATCCTGCGTACCAGTGAATGAGAAGTTGAACGTGTGAACGCGCAGTCCCTTCTGCACGAGAGCCATTACGATCGCGCGCGAATCCAGCCCGCCGCTCAGGAAAGCCGCGGTCGACGAATCAGCTCCGCTTCGAAGTGCGACTGCATCAGTAAACTCTCGGTACGCCACTTCGGTGAGTTCGTCGATTGGGCGATCCGACGTCTCGATGTCATCCCATCGCCAGTACTGCATTCGTGACGACGCTTCGCCCTCGACGCGTAGAATCTCCGCCGATTTCAGAAGGCTGATCGATGCGAATGGAGTCCGGTCGCTAAGCGGGTACTCGAGTGCGTAGATCTCGGTCACTGCCTGCAGGTCCATCACTTTTGGGATCTCCTGCACGGCCTCGAGTATTCTCAGCGCGGTAGCAAAAATGACGTACCGTTCACCAAGCCAATAGTACATTGGCCGCAGGCCAAGCTTGTCAGTGAGCAGGATCAGCGTCGCTGACTCGGGTCGATAGTGCACTGCGCAGAAGACGCCGCGGGCTCTAGTAAGAGCCGCAAGATTGTCACGCGATATCCCCATGTGCAGTTCATCCAAATCGAGCGTGCGCGAACGAGGCGTCGAACCTGGCTGTCCCAGCAGCGGCTCGCCCGCGAGGAACGATACGCCGTGCTGATCGATGCGTAGTGCGGCGTCGCCGTAGGCACCGATATCGGCCTTGACGAGGAAGCAACGATTGTCGCGAAAATGGCTCGTTCGCTCACTGGGATGCCGGGAGAGCGCGCGTTGAACTTCTGTGCAAAGCTCGTCGGGCACAGCGTCTCCCGCATGACGGCAATAGACGCCGGCGAGTAGCGTCATCGATCCTGTCTTGCGAGAGCAGATATCACACGCTCTCCCGCATGACCATCCCAACCTTCCGGGCGTGGTGTGATAATCGGTCGGCGGACTTGGCGTAGCTCCGCCAGCAGGTCGGCGGGATCTGGAACAAGACGGTTCGTCCCTTCACTAATCGTGATAGGTCGCTCCGTGTTCGGTCGAACAGTGAGGCAGGGAACGCCGAGCGCCGTTGTTTCCTCTTGCAGGCCGCCTGAGTCGGTGACGACTGCGAACGCGTGCTCGACGAGATCCAGCATCTCGAGGTATCCCACCGGCTCCAGCAGCCGCACGCGATCGATTTTGAGTCCCGCCTCTTCGAGGCGGCGTCGAGTTCGTGGATGCGCGGGGAACACGACGTCCCTCTCCAGGGCAACCTCACTGAGCACTCTCGCGAGCGCGGCGATCCGCTTGGGATCATCGACGTTCGAAGGTCGGTGCAGCGTGACCACTACTGCCGATCCATTGATGCCAATTCTTTCGCGAAAACCCGTGGCTCTAGCGGCAGGCAGCGCATAGAACAGGCTGTCTATCATCACATTGCCGACAAATGCGATTTCACTTTCGGGCTCGCCCTCGGCTCTCAGTTGAGCGTCTGCATCGCGCGACGGCGTGAGAAGCAGGTTTGCCAGACGATCCGTGACAATGCGGTTGATTTCCTCGGGCATGGTTCGATCGAAACTGCGCAGCCCAGCCTCAACGTGCGCCACCTGAATTCCGAGCTTCGATGCAACGATAGCTGCGGCCATGGTTGAGTTCACATCGCCATACACGACCACCCAGTCGGGGCGCTCTGCCAGAAGCACGGGCTCGATGCGCTCCATGATCCGCGCGGTCTGCGCAGCGTGCGTATCCGATCCGACCCCAAGGTTCACGTGCGGAGGCGCGATGCCCAGATCACGGAAGAAACTATCGGACATCGAATCGTCGTAATGCTGGCCGGTGTGAACTACGAACTGCGCGACGCCGGACTCGTCACCGGCTCGAAGGACGGGTGCGAGCTTTGGAAAATTCGGGCGGGCGCCGACTACGTGCAAAAGCTTCATGTCGCGGACAGCGCTCGTAGCGTGTTGACGGGTCGTTCTGCTTTCTTCCGCGCAGGCGTCTCCTCATGTTTCGCCGCCAGCCTTGCCTCCAGCACTGCCTTCAAGTCAGGGTGCATCTCAAAGTATTGTCGCCCCTCTTCGGCAGTCTGGGCTCGTGCTTCCGGTAGAGACCCGGTCTCGACTACGAAGCGAACAGCTTCCCCCAGTAGATCGATCTGTGCCTGGTCGACGCCATCGCGCAGCTCGGCGACTGAGTGCGCGTGCTCAACATCAACCTCGTGCACTGCTATGATATCGCCCGTATCGATGCCTGGGTTCACCAGGTGAACCGAACAACCGACAGGATTCCCTTCCAGACATGCCCATTCGGAAACGTTCATTCCACGATAGCGCGGCAGGATTCCCATGTGAGCGTTGAGCGTGCCGAGTCGAGGAACAGCGAGAAGGTCGCGGCGCAGAATCCCGGCGCCGGCGTGAACGAGCAGATCGGGTGCGAGGCTTCGTACCGCGGCAACGGCGTCGGGATTTGAAAGAGGTCCAACGTGAATGACAGGGATTCCCTCAGCATCGCAGAATGCGACGACGTCGGTCGGGACACGCCGCTCGGCGCGGGTGGCGGCGGGTTTCGGGAGTCGCTGCATCACTGCATTACGGGCCGGTTTCATAATGCCATCTGTTCGCATCCGTCGCGCGAGTCGCGTAAAAACTCCCGGCTCGTTCCGATGTTCAATGACCACAGAGGTTGGACGGAAACCCCAATTGGCCCAGACCCTGGTCATTTGGGGAACCTTGTGTGAATCGGGGCTTGAAAGCATAACGACCCGGAGCGGGGACTGCGCCGGTTGCCTTATAGGGCCAATTGCGTCGGGCACATCTTCGGGTACTGGCCATCGATTCTCCGAGCGGCGCGCCGCAGCTGCAAGGGCGTCGCGCTTCGCCTGCAGCGCATCGATGAAAAACTTCGGCGCCCAGTTTGGCAACCCCATGTACATGTAGTGGCCCCACACGGGTGCGGATCCGGGAATTCCTCCGCGGATTCCGGGGTCGCTGCTGTGCATCGACTGCGCCGATTTTACGAGATCAATCGCTTTGATCGCAGCGTTCGTGAAGCGCGCATCGCCTCCAATTTTGGCAAGCCGGAACCATATGAGCGCCATCTGAGCATTGCCCGTGAGGCAAGCGTAGTCCGATCGCGAGGCCTTCCACTGGCTGTCCAATTCACCCGCTAGCCATCCGGACAGTTCGAGTCGGCGAGCAATCCGCTCGGCTGCCGTTTTCGCCGCCGAGAAACCGTCTTGGCGCCGGAGTGACTGCGATAGATCCAGCAGTCCCCAGACGGTATATGCGATGGTATGCGTCGCTGCTTTTCGCTTCTGGTGATCTTCTTCGTCGAACCCTGCGCGGTCGATCCACCCGGTGTCGTGGTCAACGTGCGAGAGCACCCAGTCCAGGTGTCGGCTCGCCCCGCGCATCCACTCATCAACGCCGAAATGCCTGCCGGCTTCGGCCAACCAGCATGAGGCGTGGGCCGTGTATGTTGTAACGCCACCATAGATGTTGGTACGCCAGCAGCCGTCCGCGTCCTGCTGCGAAGTCAGCCAGTTTGCTGCCCGGGCTGCTGCATCGCCTATGTCAGCGTCCCGCGTCTTGGCATGCCACGCTGTAAGGCCATGCAGAATCTGGGCGGTATTGAATACTGAGGGACGTGAACGATTTTCGTGCAGCTCGCCCGCCGGAAACGCCCCATCAGGAAGCTGAATGGCTTTCAGGAAGTTGATGCAGCGTTCCGCTCGATCATGAAATCGGGGATCAAGCTCTTTGGCCAGAGACAAGAAAGTAGGGATGATGTATCCCGTGGTCTCCGGGTACGACGACGACCATCCACTCCGCAGCGAGTAACGACCGCTGACCCCGCCATCGCCCGTGACATCCTGGGCTCGGGCGAGCCAATGAGCTGCTTCGACCAGATGATCGTGGTCCGAATAGCCCTCGTGTTCGTTGCGTTGCAGGTGAACGAGCTGGTCCCGCACAAATAGCGCGTGTGATGGGCGCCATGCAGCGGCGTCTAGCGCGCGGCCGGCCAACCAGCGAAGCGATCTTTTTCGCATCTAGCTCCTACCAAGTCTTTTTCCGACACACCTTTATACTCAACTAATCGGATGGACGAAGTGCAAATGGGACGCCTAGCGGCGCCATTCGCCTACTTACGGTCAGGACTGCTGTAAGTGCTTTGTAGAGTTGGGGTTGTGCGGCGACAATTGGGACGGTACCGGCCAGAATCCGCTGCCCCACTCGGGCTCTGTCGCTTGGGCGCAACAGGGTTTGATGCGTCGGCGGCTGGCAGCCACCGCGCCGAACCCGGGAGGAACGCACACTCCCCGGGTTTGGCTGCGACACGCGGACCATGAGGTGCCAAACGATTCAGCCTGAGCCAGTGTGGCGGCTCAGGCTGAATCACAATCTAGCGGTCGAATTGGACGTCCCGCTTCGGAATTACCACGTGCTGAAGTGATTAGACTCTATTGCTTCCCGCTCAGATAGACGTCATCCCAATCCACCGTCATCGTCGCTGGAACGTTGGGACCTCCGACTCCACCCCAAATGGTCGTGTAGTGGAACCGGCCCCAGTGACAGGCCCCGGACGAGTATTGAAGCCTGCCGCCCGGTAGTCCAGCCGTGCTCGTCACATGAACCCCGTTGAGCCACACATCTATAGTGCCGTCGGCCGTGCCTGCCGTGTTACCCGTGGCTACCACCTCGATGTGGTACCAGGCATTCCGCTGGATCCGGGCACTGGGTACGAGGTTCGGGGCTAGATCGTAGTCCCCGTGCGAAGTGGTGCTCTGGAACTGGATCATCGGCATGAGTGGACCAGAGCCAACACCATAGACGCTGAAGAAGAACCACGGGTTCCCACCCAGGTCGTACACATAGAACTGCTTGTTCGTACCTGAGTCGTGTCCGAAGAAATTGGAAGAGAGCTTGGACCAGAAAGACACGTAGATGGTCCGCGGGCTGGACGACAGCATGTAGTCCGAGCCTCCGGGGCCGTTACCGGACGAAGTGTAGCCCGTCGGGTAGGTCGCCCTCAGAATGCCGATAGGAGACTTCGGAGCAGTAACATCCGCTATGAAAGCCATATTGGTGCTGAACGTATCATTCCAGCCAAGCTCGCTCAGGGCGTTGAATTGCCGGTCCGTAATGCGTGTCATCCCGGTTGGCTCCGCACTACCGCCTGGTGGAGGTGGCGCCAGGACTGAGATCGCCGACGTAGCAGTCTTGCCCTCGCTCGTCGCCGTGATCGTCGCAGTTCCCAGAGCGACGGCTGTGACGAGGCCTGTGCTCGAGACCGTCGAGATTCCGATGTTCGATGAGCTCCATGTGACAAGGCGACCTGTAAGCACATTGTTGCTGGCATCGCGCGTGATCGCAGAGAGTTGAACAGTGGCCCCGATCAGCACGCTCGACGATGTGGGTGTGACCGATATCGATGCCACTGGCGGGGGAGTCGACGTCGTCACAGAAAGAGGCGCCGTGCCAGTCGCTGCGCCGCTCGTGGCGGCGATCATGGTAGTGCCGGCCGCACGCGCCGTGATCATCCCTGAGCTCACAATGGTCGCGACAGTCACATTGCTCGAGCTCCAAACGACAGCAGTACCAGTGAGCACTTTATTGGTCGAGTCCCGCGTGGTGTCAATTGCCTGGATCGTTTGACCAACACTAAGCGTGCTTTTGGGCAGGACCACTGTAACTGAGGCAACCGGTGCGGCTGCCACAGTCGAAGGAGTGACCGTAAGCGTGGCACGGGCGCTGTGCAATCCCCGCGTCGCGACAATGTCAGCCGTTCCGGGGGATAGCGCCGTTACAAGTCCTGAATCAGAAACTGTTGCGACGGAAGTGTTGCTGGAGCTCCAGACCACAACCCGGTTTAGGATCCGGTTTTGCGAATCCCTCAAGACCGCGGTCGCCTTCGTTGTCTGGCCAACTTCGAGCGTGCTCCGAGCGAGAGTCACGGTAGCCGACGCAACACGAGATGCATCGGCAGTCGAGTCGCTCAGGGTGAGGCTGGTGGGGTCGGTGGTTGACCTCTCCGAACATGATAAAATGATGCAATAGGCGAATGCTGTAGTCAGCATGCCAGTTAGTCTGCGGTTCATGACGGTACCCATGAATCGCGCGACTAGCTTCAGTAGGGCCGCGAATTACCAGTATGCCTCTGCCCCCCGGGGGGCTGGCATTTATAGAAACAGTATCGTGACCATCAACGCTAGGTAAACGACGCGCATTTATATAATTCAGGCGAAAGTAATCTTTCGTCATTGGATTTTTTTGAACACTGCGTTGGTTCGTTGAAGCAGTCGCGCGAAAAAGTAAGGCGCGTGGTGAGAACTACGGCGATAAGTGTGCCGCAACAACGCCCCGTAGGGCTTCAGCAGTAAGGGATTACCCCTCTGCTGAGAGGCATTAACCAATCGAGGAGCGTCGGGAGAAATGCAGGCATTAGCCAATCGAGGAGCGTCCGGAGAAACGCAACCGCAGTGCTTCAAATCAGCGCGAATAGCTCCGCAAACTTTTCCGGACTGAGCACCTCCGGACGCACCGAGGGATCGATTCCGGCGCGATCCAGCAGCGCAGCCGCTTGTTCCGGTGACAACCCTCTCGCCGTTCGCAGCACGCGTTGCATCTGCTTCCTCCGCAAACCGAACGCCGCCTGGACGAAAGCGCGAAAAGCGGGCAGCGACTCGACCGCTACGAGCGGCCGGCCGCGCGGCGTGAGTCGCACCACCGCTGATTCGACTTTGGGCGGAGGGCGAAACGCGCTCGCGGGAACGATCAGTACCTGTTCCACATTCGCGACCGCTGCGACGTTGACCGATAACGCTCCGTAACTCTCCGTGTCCGCCTGCGCCGCCATTCTCTGCGCCACCTCACGCTGGACGAGAAAGACCGAGCGTCTCGGAATCGGCGGCTCGAGCGCCCGAAACACGATCGGCGTGGTGATGTTGTAGGGAACGTTGCCGATGAGAAGAAAATCTTCGCCCGCGACCGCGCGAAGATCGGCCTCGAGAAAATCTCCCTCTAGGATCTCTACGTTTTTCCTGTCGCTGTATTTGTCGCGCAGCTGCGCCACTAGCGCGCGGTCGATCTCCACCGCGACCACTCTACCGCTCCTGGCAGCCAGTAGGTCGGTGAGTGATCCGCGGCCGGGACCGATCTCGACCACAGTATCAGCGTAGGTCGGCGCGAGCGCGTCGACGATCGCGGTGAGAATCTTCTCGTCGGAGAGAAAGTGCTGCCCGAACTTCTTGAGCGCCGGGGGATGTCGGCCACGCCCGCCGGGCGCGCGCGGCATGCTCAGCTCCTGACCACCACTAGCGTCAGGTCGTCGCGCAGGGGCACCGCCCGAGTATGGACTTCGAGCATTTTGAATACTCTGTCCACGATCACCTTCGTGTCGTTGTCGCGGTTCTCTTTTATGAGCTCGAGGACGCGCTCCTCACCGAGGCGCTCGTCGCGCGAGTTCCGCGCATCACTGACTCCGTCAGTGAAAAGCACCAGGAGGTCCTTCTTGCCCACCCAGCTGAGCGAGGCCGTACTAGGGGTTTCGCTGAGCATGCCGAGAGGGGGGTTGACGGCCGACAAGCGAGTGGACGTTCCCTCCTGGCTGATGACGAACGCGTGCGGATGACCGGTGTTGGCGTAGGTGAGCCTTCCCTTCTCCGGATCGACGACTCCGTAGAACATCGAGATGAACATCTCCGTGGTCTCGAGCTCTTCACGCAACGAGTGCAGCAGGGCACCGAGCATCTCGCCGGGATTTGCGAAGTTCTGCGCGTGGATCGCCGAGGCACTCATTGCCAGGGCCATGATCAGCGCCGCACGATACCCGTGTCCTGACACGTCACCGATCATTACCCCGGTTGAGCGCTCGCGGAGCTTGAAGAGCTGGTAAAAGTCGCCTCCCACGCTCTCAGCAGGTACAACGCGGGCAGTCACTTCCGCCTGCGGCGACACGACGTCGGTGGACGGGAGCAGCTTCATCTGCAGATCGTGCGCGAGACTCATCTCCTGCAGCAGCCGCTGGCGGTCGAGCGAAGCGCTGACGAGCCGGGCGTTCTGGATCGCGGTGCCGATCTGCGTGGCGATGGCCGTCACGAGCTTCTGATCCCCCGCTGTGAAGGGCTGCCTGGAACGGCGGTCGGCCAGATTCACGACGCCGAGAGGCTGGCCTCCGGTTGGTGTCGTCCACATGATCGGTACTGATAGCATCTCCCCGCGCCCGTACGGCGACTCGCTTCCGAACGTGACACCCTTACCGACGACAATGAGCGGATGCTGCGTGCGAAACACGCGGGCCGAGACGCTCACCGGATCGTCGGCACTAATCGGCGGTATCTGATCCCTTGGGACACCGAGCGCGGCGACGGCCCGCAGGGTATTCGTCCGCGCCTCGTGGACGAGGATCGACGCGACGCGGGCGCCTACCGTCTCCGATATCTCCGTCAGGATCGTGGCGGCGGCATCTTCGAGGGTCACGGTTCGACCCAGAATCTCGCCGATCGTGTAGAGAAGATTGATTTCTTCGTAGCGTTCGGCGAGCTCGGTAGCGGCGTGCTCGACTTCCAGCGCTGCCTGCGTGAACTGCGTCACGACAGGCATCAGCAGCTTGATGTGCCGCTCCTCGGGCGAGAACGATGGATCGCATGGGCCCACGGTCAGCCAGATTTTTTTTACCGACGGAACGCGGGTTACGAGCTGCGTTCCGAAATTCGTGGGGATGGATTGACCGGGCTCATCAGGCAGCACGTCCGGCATCTGTACCTTGGGGCTGGAGCGCGCGATTACGGTCGGGGAGGAGCGGCCGTCGGCGGTCCCCCACACGGCTGCCTCACAATGCGTCCCCTCACGAAACGCAATGAGGACGGCTTCGAGCTCTTTCACTCCCGGTGCAACGTCAGGCGGACGACGTTGCCTTTATCCCGGAAGCTTTCCACCCGGTCCATCAACTGCCGCATCAGGAATAGCCCGCGACCTTCCTCCCTGGTGAGGTTCTCAGCGGTAGTGCAATCCTGAGTGCACTCGTCGAGATCGAATCCCGGCCCGTCATCCACGACTTCGAAGACGAGATCGGTGTCGCTGATGATCGCCCTCACGCGAACCTGCTTGCCACCGGTGGCTTCGTTGCCGCGCAGGATGGCGTTGGAGAGCGCTTCGGAAAGCGCCACCGGGATGTTGAGGGAGCATTTGGCGGGTGAAATCTTGAGCTCGCGGCAGCGCTGCCTCGCGAGCTCCACTACGCCTTCTATGTATTCGATGTCACTGGGAATCTGTAGATCGAACGCGACCCGGGATTCCGCCATTAAAAGCTCTCTAGCGCGCGCTCCCGGGTGTCGGAGATCTGGAACAGGGTGTCGAGCTTGGTCAACTCGAAGAGCGTCTGGAGATCATCATTGAGATTGGCCAGACGCAGCTCGCCGCCCTGCTCCCGAATCTTCTTCGACAACGAGACGAGCACGCCAAGGCCTGAGCTGTCGATGTAGCCGGTCTGGCTGAAGTCGATCAGGAATTTCTTCTCGCCCTTCTCGAGCTCGTCGAGGACCTTCTGCTTGAGCTCCTGACGATTCCCCACAATCAGCTGACCTTCGACATCGACCACGACCACCTCTCCTTGTTTCTTGATCGAGAAACTCATTCAGATTATCTCCAGTGTGGTTCTGTTCCCTCAAGACCCGCGATGACCTGCGCGCCCGGCCGATTGCAGTGCTGCAATTGCGGCCACGTTAATAATGTCCTCCGCATCGGCGCCGCGCGAGAGATCGGAGACAGGATGCGCGAAGCCCTGAAGTATCGGCCCCACCGCCTGTGCACCACCGACCCGCTGAACCAACTTGTAAGCGATGTTCCCCGCGTCCAGCGACGGAAAGACAAGCACGTTGGCTCTTCCGGCGACTCGACTGGATGGTGATTTCCGGGCGGCAACCGTAGGAGCCAGCGCGGCATCACCTTGCAATTCTCCGTCCACCGCGAGGTCGGGCGCGCGTTGCCTGATTATGCGGAGGGCTTCTCGCACGAGGTCGACGCTCGCACCCCGGGCGCTGCCATGTGTGCTGAAGGAAAGGAGCGCGACCAGCGGCTCATCGCCGACGATCAGCGTCCGGTCCGCCGCGGCTGCGATCGCGATGTCAGCCAGGTTCTCAGCCGTCGGGTACGGAACCACGGCGCAGTCTGTAAAGGTCAGCACCTCGCTCACGTCAGCGCCTGGAGGCGAGACCATATAGAAAGCGCTCGATGCGATTCGCACGTTGGGAGCCAGACCGATGTTGCGCAGCGCGCTCCGCAGGACATCGGCGCTCGTATATACCGCGCCGGCGACGCACGCGTCCGCCTCCCCCGCCGCGACAAGCCGATGCGCGAACTCGAGCGCTGCCCCATTCCCGGCTTGAGTCCACTGAAGTCCGGCTCGCGCGGCGGCCTCGGCCAAAGGCGGGCCGTCGACGAGGAGAATCGGAATGGCCATGCCCGCTCGGGCGATCTCGCTCGCGGCGGCAATGATTCGCTCGTCGCCGCTCTCGGGAAACACTATCCGCCGCTCGAGTGCTGCCGCGCGCTCGCGGATTCTCTCAATAAAGCTCACCCGTCGTCCCTTTTATCGCGGCTGAGCGAGCGGATCAACTCTTCGGACGGGTCGACCCGATCTTGAACTTTCTGGCGAGCGCCTTCGCGACCGCTGGATGCACCAGGCCGTCGAGGTTTCCACCATGCTGCGCGACTTCACGGACGACGCTCGAGCTGATGTAGGTCGTCTCCACCGACGGGACCATGAAGACGGTCTCGAAGTTCTCGGACATGTGTCGGTTCATCAGCGCCATCTGGAACTCGTACTCGAAGTCGCTGACGGCGCGAAGCCCGCGAATGTTGAGCCTGGCGCCGATCTTTTTCGCGAAGTCGACGAGGAGGCCTTCGAACTGAGTCACCTCGACGTGCTTGTTTTTGGAGGTGGCGGCGCGTATCAGCTCGACCCGCTCCTCAGTGGTGAAGAGTGCCTTTTTCGACGAATTCACAGCGACCGCGACGACGAGATGATCGACGAACTCGCAGCTTCTACGGATCAGGTCCTCGTGTCCCCGCGTGATGGGGTCGAAGCTTCCAGCATAGATGGCCGTGATTACCACGTCATTCCTCGCTGCGGTAGAATGTGATTGCTGTCGAGCCATACTTGCGCGTCACTCCCCCGTCGGGCATCGCAGCCTTTGCCGCGTGCTCGACGCTCAGCACTCTGCTGAAATGCGATTTCATCCACCGCTCCGCCAGTCTGGCGGCGTCGCCGCTGGCATAAGGTGGATCGGCGAAGACCACATCGTAAGCGAGCGCGTCGAGCTGCTCCGCAAAAGCGAGCGCCGGCTCTCGATGGACCGTTGTGAGGTCACCGGCGCCGAGCGCTTCGATGTTCTCCTCCAGGGCACGAAAGCTTTTGGGATCCTTCTCCACGAAATCCGCGGTGACCGCACCGCGCGATAGTGCCTCTAATCCGAGCGCACCGGAGCCCGCATAGAGGTCGAGCACGCGAGCGTGCGGAAGATCTCTTTGGAGAATGCTCATCCAGGCCTCACGAACGCTATCGAGGGTCGGCCTCACGTCGGGGCCCGGTGGCGCGCTGATCTTTCGTCCCCGCCAGCGGCCCGCGACTATGCGCACTTCGCGGGAAGCGGGAAGCGCGCCGCGGGAAGCGGGAAGCGGGAAGCGGGAAGCGGCAGGTGCGGTATGCTGTTCACGCCTCACTCGCCCGGATGTCCGCGATTCTCGCTTGCAAATAACTCTCGCCCCGGTAATCGTCCCGCTCGAGCCGGAAAGCAACGTCCACTTTCGTGCCGGGCTGGAATTCGCCAACGCGACCGGCCAGCCCCCACCCGATCGCGTCGAGTGATCCAGTTCCGGTATCGAGCACGATCTTGAGGCCGTCCTTGCCGACGGCTCGCGGCGGGCGCGCGATCGTGACGTTACGCGAGAGTAGAACCGGTGTGGGATTCCCGATCCCGAACGGCTCGAAATGACGAAAGAGTGATTCGAGCTTCCCGTCCATCCCGTCAATGCTGACCTCGAGATCTACACGTATCTCGGGGACGAGGTCGGCCGGGGTCAGCACCGACCGCGCGATCTCATTGAACCGGGCCGCGAACGCCGCGACCTTGTCGCGCGCGATGGTCACGCCGGCGGCAGCCCGATGTCCTCCGAATCGGAGCAAGTGGTCCCGCGCTTGTCCGAGCGCGCCATGAAGGTCGAATTTCGGAATCGACCGACCGGATCCTTTGCCCTGATCGCCCGAGAGCGCGATAAGCACGGTGGGCCTTCCGAACTCTTCCACCAGTCTGGAGGCCACGATTCCGATCACGCCCGGATGCCAGGTGTCGTCGGCAAGCACGATGGTGAACATCTCGTCGAGATCCATCGCCAGTACTTTCTCGCGAGCCTGCTCAAGGGTCGCGTGATCTATGTCCTGACGCCTTTGATTCAGCTCCTCCAGCTCGCGCGCAATCGTGTTCGCCTCGTGCTCGTTCTCCGTGAGGAGGAGCT
>Ga0137418_10004170_pt1 | contig 13281 bp, 7 predicted proteins | sample CZODoug3_1_2_16f_FD_122242 | JGI IMG/M metagenome (GOLD analysis project Ga0137418, IMG submission 122242) | Vadose zone soil fungal communities from Angelo Coast Range Reserve, California, USA - CZODoug3_1_2_16fungal (Hybrid Assembly) | ecosystem: Environmental > Terrestrial > Soil > Vadose...
GGGCTGGTCTACTTCGTGATGGCCTACGTGGACGGCGAGTCGCTCGGCGCGAAGCTCAAGCGGCGCGGCAGGCTGCCACCCGACGAGTCGCGGCGGATCATGCAGGAGACCGCCGACGCGTTGGGAGCCGCGCACGCGTTTGGGATCATCCACCGTGACGTGAAGCCCGACAACATTCTGCTCGAGGGGAGTCGCGGCCGTGTCGTCGTCACGGACTTCGGGATCGCAAAGGCATTGTCTTCCACAACGGGCGGCGCGACGCTCACCGCGACGGGCGTGGCGATCGGCACGCCGCACTACATGAGCCCGGAGCAGGCGGCGGGAGACCGCGAGGTCGACGGGCGGTCCGACATCTATAGTCTGGGCGTGGTGGCCTACCAGATGCTGGCGGGGGAGCTGCCGTTCCAAGCCCCTACCGTCCCCGGGATCCTGATGAAGCACATCACGGAGCGTGCGCCGCTGATCACCGACCGGCGGCCGGAGGTGCCTGAGGATCTCGCGGCCTGCGTGATGCGGTCGCTCGAGAAAGATCCGGAGGATCGCTGGCCGACGGCGGATGCGCTACGGCGTGCGCTCGAGGCCCGGAGCGCGACCATGTACAGGCCGCGCCGATCGAGCGGCCCCTCCCCGTCGCGCGGGATGCGAGCGCCACCGCCGCCCGCGCCGCCGTTGTCCAGGGGCGGCGGAGGGCGTGCGCTCGATGAGCGGGCGCGCCGGCTCGACCGGATGCGTGACCGACCGACGCTCGCGCCCAGCGGGGAGCCGGAGATCGTGCGTGATCTGCGGAGCCGGTTCGTGACATGGGCCTCGGTATGCGGCTCGCTGTTCATCATCGACATCGCCACGGGGAACCATGCCCCGGGCTTCTCGCTCGTGGTCGCCGGCGTGTGGGCCGGCTGGAAGCTCGTGCCTCGCTACGTGCGACTGTGGCACGCCGGGTACTCGTGGCGCGACGTATTCGCCCGGCCGCCCGCGTCGGACGCGATCGAAGCGCGCCTCGCGGCGGGGGGCAGCCGCCCCATCGAGCTGCCGCGCGCCACGACTGACGAGTTCGGCGGCCACGCCGAGCCGATCCAGCAGGCCCGCAGCGACCGCAAGGCGATCCTGCGAATCGTCGATCGTCTCCCCAAGTCAGAGCGGAAGTTGCTGCCCGACGTGGTCGCGACAGCAGACGCGCTTCTGAATCGAGCGGAGGACTTGGCCCGGACCCTGCACGCCATGAGCGGGACCGTGGACCGAGGCGCCCTGGCCCGCCTCGAGGAAAAGATCCAGGCGACCAAGCATCAGGGCGACCCCGGCCTGACACGACGGCCGCGCGAAGGGGACAGCACGGAACGGGATCGTCAGCTGGGCCTGCTCGAGCGCCAGCGCCAGGCACTCACGGATCTTCTGACCAGGCGTCAACTCGTCGGGGACCAGCTCGAGTCGTGCGTGCTGGCGATGCAGAACGTCCGGTTCGACCTGCTGCGCCTCCGGTCCGCGGGCGTGGCGGTGGCCCTCGACGATCTCACCCGCGCCACACAGCAGGCCCGGGCGCTGTCCCGCGACGTCGACCACGTAATCGCGGCGGCGGGTGAGGTCAAAGCCGTACTGGGCGAGCAAAGCGGCGCCTAGCGCGTCTCCCCGCGCCGGCAGCGCTCGACCCAGGCGGGTGCGTCCGCCACCTCGATCCCGAAGTCGACCAGCAGCAGGAACTGCTCCGCCGCCACATCGCAGCGACCCACGCGCAGGGCGGCCACCGCGCGCAGCTCGTGAAGCTTGTACCAGCCGCTCCGGCCGGTGACCGCCGCCGCGAGCAGACTGTCCGCCGTCGCCGCCGGGCCGTTGAGGGTGAACAGCGTCAGAGCCTCCGACAGCCACTCGCGCGGGTACGGATGGCGCAATGTCCCCCGCGCCGCGGCCAGCGCCGAGCGGGTCTCGGCAGCCGCCACGGCCCAGCGCCGCGCCCGCGCGTCCAGCGCCGCCAGCCCCGCGAGTGCCTCGGCGGTGTCGGCCCCGGCGGCGAGCGCCCGACCGAGGAGCGCCCGAGCACGCGCCTCCTGACCGCGCCGGAGCGCTACGAGGCCGCTCAGCAGCAAGGCCTCGCGGCTCTCTCCGGTCCGCAGCACGCGGGCCAGCGCCGAGTCCGCAAAGGTCGTGTCCCCGAGGCCCAACAGGATCGCCGCCGTGGCGGCAGTCCAGAACGGCTCATCCGGTTGCGCGCGGCGGACGGCGTCGAGATAGCGCAGGCTCGCTGGGTCGGCCCGGCGCACGGCGAGCGCCCGCGCAAACCGCAGCGGCGACGTGCCATCCAACCCCTGCGTCGCCGCCCGGATGTCCGCCAGGGAGTCGAACACGCCCTCGGTCCCGCGGCGGTCGATGAAGCGGCGTGCCGCGAGAAACTCGAGCCGCGGACGATCGTCCCGGTGCACGATGGCCGGTCGCTCGAGCAGCCGGGTGACACCCGCTTCGCCGAGCAGGAAATGCCCGAAGTAATCCTCCGGCTGGTCCACACCGAGGTACTCTCGGCCCAGCACCCCCAGCGCCCCACGAGTCCCGACCAAACGTGAGAGCCACGCACGATCGTAGCGGAGCGGTCGGGGTGACCCGAGCACCATCACGTCCCCGGGCGCCCCGAACCACAGTTGCACGTGAGGGAACACGGCTCGGACGTTTCGGACGATGCCCGCCACGACGGGGAGGGGAAGCTGATAGAGCTGCACCCACTGGCAGAAGACGCCGTCGTCCGCGAGGCGGCTCCGCACCACGCGGAAGAACTCGGGCGTGTACAGCGTGGCGACGCCCGCGAGCCAGGGGTTGCTCGGCTCCGAGACCACGATGTCGTACCGCGTCGGATCGATCTGCAGTGCGCTGCGTGCATCGTCCACGATCACCGATACGTTGCGGCGAGCGAGGGCGGTGTCGTTAACGTGCAGGAAGAAGCGATCCATCTCGAGCACGGCTGGCTCGATCTCTACCACCCGAACGCGCTGCATCCCCGGGATGTCCGCGAGGACCCGCGCGGTCACGCCGCTGCCGTAGCCCACCACGAACGCGGCGCGAGGCTGGGGCCGCGCCGCGACGGGCGCCAGGCCGGCGATGATCTGCGTATCCATGTCTCCGTAGTCGGACGCGTCCGCCTTGCCGTTCACCTTGAGCGCCCGGCCCGTGACGCCTTCCCAGACCGAGACCGTGGCGTTCCAGCCTTCCGCGTAGGCGAGCTGGCGGGATCCCCGGTGCGCCAGGAACTCCGTCACCGCGCGCGCGTCCATGCGGCCGCGGGCATAGATGGTGGGCCCCAGGTCGATGAGTCGCGTGCTCCAGCGCGGCGCGGCGAGGGCGACCACGAGCGCCAGGCTCGCGAGCGCGCCCGCACCTAGCACCCGCGCCCTGAGGCGCCGGTGCTGGGCCGACCCCTCGGCGATCCCGCTGGCCGCGAGGCCGGCAAGGGCCAGGGCGGCAACCACGTTCACGAGCAGTCCCAGCCGAAGCGTGAGGTCCGTGCCGAGCGTCACCACCAGGATGAACCCGGTGAGCACGGCCCCGACAATACTCCCCGCGGTGTTGATCGCGTACGCGCGGCCCACGTCGCGCCCACCCACCGCGTGGCTCCCCGCCACGAGATCGGCGAGCAGCGGGAACGTCATCCCCATCCCGATCGCCGGGATCAGTACGACGGCTCCGACGGCGAGGCCCATGGCGAGGAGGCGCTCGGTGGCGCCGAGCGACGGCACCTGGAACACGGCGATGATGTAGCGCGGCAGCAGGCCGAAAATGAGGAACAGCAGGCCGGCGCCCGCAGCGGTCAGCGCCTGAGCCCCGGCCGCGGCGGCCGCCGTATCGGAGGGGACGGCGCCGCGACGGGCCACGAGGCTGCTGCCGATACCGATGCCGAGCAGAAACACCAGCAGCACGAGCGTGAACGCGTACGTCGACCCCCCGACGATCATCACCAGCACGCGGGTCCAGGCAATCTCGTCGAGCAGGGCGGCGAAGGCGGTGAGGCCAAGCAGCAGCAAGGCGGTGTTGCGCAGGGCGAGGCTCGGGCGCTCCCCGGGCACGCGTCCGGGCTCAGGTGGGACTGGGGTCGCAAGGAAAGCGACCTGACCCGGGGCGCCAGCCCGGGAATGGGACAGCCGGAGCGCAACGGCCCCGAGGACCAGGTTGACTGCCGCGGTGCCCCACAGGCTGGCCCGCACACCGATGAATTCGATCAGGAAGAAGCCAGCGAGAGCGGTTCCCGCGACCGCGCCCAGCGTGTTGAGCCCGTAAAGGAGTCCCAGAGAGCGCTGCAGCTCGGATCGGTCGGCTCCGATGAAAGCCCGAGTGAGGACTGGGAGGGTGCCGCCCATGAGGGTCGTGGGGATGAGCAGGACGGCGCCGGCGAGGGTGAACCGGAGCGCCACGCTCGCCGCGCCGTCGAGCGCCAGCGCCGCCGCGGTGGCGACGTAGATGCGGTGCGCGAGGGCCAAGACGAGGGGGGACGCGAGCCCGAACAGGCCGATCGCGATTTCGAGCCACCCATACAGTGCGGCAGGCCTCTCGTGGCGGTCGGCGCGGCGGCCGAGGAGCCAGGCGCCTAGGCCCAGGCCGCCCATGTAGGCAGCCACGACCGTCGTCACCGACTGGATGGTGGAGCCGAACGTCTGATAGAGGACCCGGACCCAGAGGAGCTCGTATACGAGCCCCGTCGCGCCGGACAAAAAGAAGAGAAGACTGTAGGCGCGGGCGGCGCTAGAACGCATGCAGGTCGCGCATCGCCCGCGCGAGATCCTCCACCTGCGGCAGGATGAAATCTTCGAGCCTGGGTGCGTAGCCGACGAAGGTGTCGGTCGAGGCCACCCGCTTCACGGGCGCGTCCAGCCACGGGAAGCACTCGTCGGCGATGCGGGCGGCGATCTCGGCGCCGTAGCCCCACGACTGCGCGTCCTCGTAGGCGACGAGCACCTTGTTCGTCTTGGTGACCGATGCCGTGATCGCCTCCCAGTCCACGGGCGAGAGGCTGCGCAGGTCGATCACTTCCACGCTCACGCCGTCCCGCTCCTCGAGCTCCTTCGCGGCGACCAGCGAGCGCTGCACCACCGCGCCGTAGGTCACCACCGTGAGGTCCCGGCCCGCACGCACCACCTTCGCTTTGCCGAACGGGATCATGAAGTTCGGTCCGGGGTTGGGCGCCTTGTTGTAGGTCTGGCGATAGAGGTGCTTGTGCTCGAGGAACAACACGGGATCGTCACAGCGAATCGCCGTGCGCAACAGGCCGTTGGCGTCGAGCGCGGTGCTGGGGCAAACCACGCGGAGCCCTGGAACGGCGGTGAACACCACGGCGCCCGTCTGGGAATGGTAGATCGAGCCGCCCTTCAGATAGCCCCCGTAGGTGACGCGCACCACGACCGGGCTCGAGAAGGCGTTGTTGGAGCGCCACCGCAGGGTGGCGAGCTCGTTGCGCAGCTGGTGATAGGCGGGCCAGATGTAGTCGAAGAATTGAATCTCGACCACGGGCTTCAGGCCGCGGGTCGCGAGGCCGATCGCCCGGCCCACGATGTTCGCCTCGGCGAGCGGTGAGTTGTAGACGCGATCGCTTCCGAACTGTCGCTGGAGCCCCCACGTGACCTTGAAGACGCCACCCTTGCCCTTCACATGCTCCAGGTGCTGCTCGCGGCTCACGTCGGCCACGTCCTCGCCGAACACCACGATGCGTGGATCACGCGCCATTTCGTCCTTCAGACAGGCGTTCAGCAGGTCCACCATCGTGGTGGGATCGCCCCCGAAGCGCGGGTCGTCTTCCGTATCGAACTGCTCGGACGTAGGATCGGCCTCGGGCGAGTACACATACAGCAGTGCCGTCTCCGGCTCCGGCTGAGGCGAGGCCAGTGCCATGTCGGCGGCGACACCGACTTCCTCGTCCACCTGACGCTTGATCGCCTCGATCTCGGCCTCGGTGGCCACGCCGTCAGCAATGAGCCGCTTGGGGAACAGGGTCAGGCAATCGTGGCGTGCCTCCTCCTCCCGCTCCTTGGGCGGCTTGTACAGCACTTCATCGTCCGAGAGCGAGTGCGAGTAGGGCCTGGTCACGTGCGCGTGCACCAGGGCGGGGCCCTTGCGCTGGCGAACGTACTCCGAGGCCCGTAACAGCACGTCGTAGGAGACGACCGGATCGCAGCCGTCGACCTCCTCGACGAGCAGACCGGGAAAGTTCCGCACGAGCTTCGACACTGAGCCGCCCGCGGTCTGCACTTCCACCGGCACGGAGATCGCGTACTTGTTGTCCTCGATGAGGAACAGGACGGGCAGCTTCAGGTTGCTGGCGGTGTTGAGCGCCTCCCAGAACTCTCCTTCGCTCGTCGTGCCATCCCCCGCCGAGACGTACACGAGCTCGTCGCCCTGGACCGGTTTCTCGGCGATCGCGTCGATCCGGTCGTAGCGGAGCCACGCCTCCGCACAGCCCACGGCCTGGAGCAGCTGCGTGCCGGTGGGGCTGGACTGACTGACGATGTTGAGCGCTTTGTGGCCCCAGTGGGAAGGCATCTGGCGGCCCCCCGAGTTGGGATCCTCGGCCGCACCAACTGCGGAGAGGAGCATCTCGGTGGGGGTCATTCCGAGGCTGAGACAGAGCGCGCGGTCGCGATAGTAGGGATAGAACCAGTCGTACGCGGGACGGAGCGCCTTGCCCGCCGCGACCAGCACCGCCTCATGACCGGCACCCGAGATCTGGAAGAATATCTTGTTCTGCCGCTTGAGCTGGATCTCCTTGTCGTCGATGCGCCGCGACAGGAGCATCAGCCGATACATATCGAGCAGGTCGGCCTTGGACAGGGATTTGGCGGCCCGGGGGCGGGGTTGAGCGCGCGTCGCCATGGGACAAAGATAGTCTACTTCGGCCCGCTCAAAAGCTCCGGCAGGCGGCGGAAGTAATCCGCGGCGGCGCGGACGTCGGGGTCGTTCCGCACGAGGAACTCGTCGCGCGCATCGGGCCCCCACCGCACCTCGGCGACGCGGAGCGCGAGGTTGCGCCCGATCCGCGCGGCGAGCAGCGAGTCCGGCTGCGCAGCCACGTGGAAGCGGCTCCGCACCCGTTCCAGGAAGGGCGTCACCAGCCGCGTATCCCACTCCGCGCGGGCATTCATCCAGCTCGCACGGGCAGCCGGCGTGGCCGGCAGCGTCAGGGCGAAGCTGTCCGCCAACGCGTCGCCCAGCCCCGAGTCGGTGGCCGCGCTCCACCACACCGGCAGACGGGTCGAGCGGGGAAGCTCGACGTCGGGCGCGATGCCGCCGCCGCCACGCACGGGCCGGCCATGATCAGTGCGGAACGCCTCGAGCGTATCCTCCCCGGCACCGGCGACGCCGCCGAAGGCGCGGTATTGCTCGGACCGGAGGCCGTGGTAGCGCCGCTGGATGAACCGGCCGCTGGGCGTGATCACGCGGCCGATGGTCAGCCAAACGACGTCGCCCGACGGGGTGAAGAAGACCGTCTGCATGAGAGCCTTGCCGAAGGTGCGGCGGCCCAGGAGGAGCGCGCGGTCATGGTCCTGGAGCGAGGCGGCCAGGGCCTCGGCGGCGCTCGCGCTGCCACCGTCGACCAGGACGATCAGCGGCGCGCTGGTGAAGTCACCGTCACGCTTGGTCACGAAGGTGGTGTCGACTTCCTTCTTCCGCCCCCGCGTACTGAACACGACCGTGTTCTTGGGGAAGAACTCCGACGCGAGCTCCACGGACGCGCGCACCGCCCCGCCGGGGTTACGACGGAGGTCCAAGATGAACTGCGTGGCGCCTTGGCCGCGGAGCCGTTTGAGGGCGTCGTGCACCTCGGACGCCGCTTTCTCCCCAAACTCATCGAGGCGCACGTACCCCGTCACGGGGTCGGCAAGCCGCACGATCGAGACCGAGGGAACCTTGAGGTAGTCGCGTTTCAGCGAGACCGAAAACGTGTCCGGCTCGAGGCGTGGGCCGCGCTCGAAGCGCAGGTGAACCTTGGATCCCTTATCGCCGGCGAGCCTGAGCTCGAGCGTCCTCGCATCCAGGCCAGCGACTGTGGTGTCGTCGACGAGCGTGAGCCGGTCGCCGGGCTGGATGCCGGCTTTGTCCGCCGGGCTCTTGAGCATGACCGCCAGAACGCTGGCGGCGCCGTCCACGTTCTCGAGCACCAGGCCGGTGACGGCGAGCTCGCCGCGCTCGAGCTTGGCGGCCTTGTTGCGATCGGCGTACGACTCGAAGCGGCTGTGGGGATCGAGCGCCTGCAAGACTCCGTCAATCGCGGCGCGGACCAGCTGCGTATACGTCACCGAATCCATGTAGTTGACGCGGATGTGATTCAGCACCGCCGAGAACGTCTGCAGCTCTTCGTAGGCGGACGGTTGCCGGGGGGCCGGTTGCTGCGCCGACAGCCCGACGGCCGGAGCGGCGACCAGAGCTACCATGGCGGGCAGTGTACGAGCGTGCATGGGAGTGCCCTTACCGGAGCTTCGCGAGACGCTGTCTGGCGTCGGGCACGAGCTCGCTGAGCCCGCTGGGCGCCAAGGCGACGAACGACGTAAACTGGTCCTTTGCCTCCGCGGGGCGGCCCAGCTCCTCGTCGATGCGGCCGAGCATGTAGTGGCCAAGCGCGTTGCGCGGATACAGCGCCACCGCCTTCCGGATCGGCTCTTCCGCCTCTTTGGTCTGCTCCAAATTGAACAGCAGCGTTCCCAGATCGAGGTGCAGGGAAAAATCCTCCGGATTCGCAGCGACGGCGCGCTGGTACTCGGCCACGGCATCGGCCCACCGCTTCTGATCCTGGTAGATCTCCGCAAGGTACACGTGGGCCATGTAGAGTCCGAGATCGTTCGCGGCTGCTTCCTTGAACCGCTCTTCGGCCTTGCCGAGGCGACCGGCCGCTCGCTGCAGTGACGCGAGCATGAAGCGGTACTCGTTGGTCCGGAGCGGGATGCGCATCAGCACGTCCTGCCGCTCCTTCTTCTCGGCTCGGTCGAGGAGCGCCTGGAAGTCGGCGATGGCGGCATCGTAGCGCAAGCTGTGCGCTGCCGCCAGCCCGCGGTGCCACAGGATGAAGTTCGGCACCCTGTCGGGATGTTTCGTCCCGTCGTACACCTGGTCGGCGAGGCGCCCGAGCCGCTGGTACGCAGTCGCGTAGCGGCCCTTGCTCAGGTCGACGAAGCCCTCGATGAAGAGCTCGTACGTCTGAGATTCCGCGCTGGTGTAGTCGCGGAAGCCCCGTTCATCGACCGGGAAGGCGAGCGATAAGACTTGCAGGCTCACCAGCGGATTGATCATGAAGGCGCGCTGGTAGAACCGGTTGGACTCTTCCACCTTCGGAATCCACTTGTCGGGCACCCGGTCCTTCATTTCTTCCGTGAACAGCGCCGGCCGGCGCATGTACGGCAGATACGCGAGCGCCAGGTAGGCTTCCGCATACCGCGGGTTGAGCTGAAGGGCGAGCCGCAGCGCACTGTCGGCCTGGTCGAACTTGCTCTTGCTCCAATAGGCCAAACCCAAGTAATAGCGCAGGGTGGCTTCGTTCGAATCCTTGCGCGTGACCTCCTCGAGCTGGGCGATATTGCTGCCGGAGAAAGTGAGGTCCTGGGCAGCGTTACGCCCATGCAACGAGGCCGGGAGGGAAACGACCAACGCGAGGCCCGCCGCTTGTGCGGGGAAAGCCGGGATGCCAAGCATGAGCGCCTCCTACTGTATGCGGCAGCCACGCCGCAATTGGCGTGCTACGCGCCCGCCGACCCATATTCCTCCCCATGAACGCCCCCGCGAAACAAACGGTCCTCCGACATTTCACGTACGGCCTGTACGCGCTGACTGTGAAGCGCGAGGGCGATGAGCACGGCATAACCGCCAACTGGGTCAGCCAGGCCTCGTTTGACCCGGCTATGGTCGTGGTGGCGGTCGAGAGCACGTCCAAGATGATCGAGCTGATCCGCGACGCGCATCACTTTGCCATCAGTGTGTTTCACGAGGGGCAACGTGACCTGGCGGACAAGCTGGGGCGGGGCGCGGCGGGCGCGTCGCCGAAACTGAAGGGAATCAAGACCAAGCCGGGGCCGATCTCCGGCGCGCCACTGCTCGCCGAGGCGCTCGGGTGGCTGGAGTGTCGCGTCGTCGCAACACTGCCAAGCGGAGACCATACCCTGGTTCTGGGTGAGGTGGTGGAGGCAGGCGTTGAGCACGACGGGAAGCGACCCCTCACGCTTCAGGACTCAGGACTCACGTACGGCGGCTAGCGCCCGTAGGCCATCCTGCCGCCCACAAATGTGTACCGCACGCGCGCCCGATCGAGCGAATCGGTCGGCATCGCGAAGAGATTGCGGTCCACGACGACAAGGTCCGCATCACCGCCGGGGGTGAGGGTGCCCCGCTTGGCCTCGTCGAATGTCGCGTAGGCGTTGCCCGCCGTGTACGCACGCAGCGCCTCCCCCACCGAGATCTTCTGCTCCGGCACCCAGCCGCCCGGGTGCTTGCCGTCGAGGGTGCGGCGCGTGACCGCCGCGTACACGCCGAGGATCGGGTCGAGCGGCGCGACCGTCCAGTCCGACCCGAACGCGAGCCTGCCCCCCGTGTCGAGCAGTGTGCGGAACGGGTAGGTCGTCCTGACGCGGACCGGCCCGATGCGCCGCTCCACGCAACGGCCGTCATCGATGGCGTGATAAGGCTGCACCGAGGCGATCACCCCGAGCTTTCCGAACAGGGGGATGTCCTGCGGGCGCAGGTGCTGGGCGTGCTCGACCCGGAAGCGCCGGTCGCGCGGCCCGTGTGCCGTGGCCACGCTATCGTAGATCGACAAGAGGATGGCGTTGGCGCGATCACCGATCGCGTGGACGGCGACCTGCAGCCCCGCCGAGTCGGCGCTGCCGATCCAGCGGCGCATGTCCGCCTCCGGGTGCTGCAGCAGCCCGTGATAGCCCGCCGAATCGCTATAGGGCTCGAAGAAGTACGCGGTTCGGGACCCCGCCGAGCCGTCCATGTAGCCCTTGAGCCCGCCGATCCTCACCCAATCGTCGCCGCGGTTCGAACGACTCACGCTCTCGGCGACTGCCCGCCAGGATTCGAGCGGGAGATAGAGCGCCGCCCGCACGGTGAGCCGGCCGGCTCGCTCGAGACGGCGATAGCTCGCGAGATCGGCCCACGACGCGGACACGTGGGCGGTGGCGGTGACGCCCAGCGATGCGGCGAACGCAAGCGCGCGGGCGAGGGCCGAGTCACGCTGGGCGGGCGACGGGTCGGGGATGGCGCGGCCGATGAGATCGAGCGCCCGGTCCTTGAAGATGCCGGTCGGCTCTCCCGTCCTCGGGTCCCGCAGGATCTCGCCGCCGGAGGGAGTGGGGGTGTCCTTCGTGACCGCCGCCGCGCGCATCGCAGCGACGTTGGCCAGCGCCTCATGGCCGTCCACGCGACTCACGAATACCGGATTGCTCGGCGTGACCGAATCGATCCACTCGTGACGTGGTAGCGGCTGGCCGGCCCAGAGCGTGTGGTCCCAGTCACCGCCAGTGATCCAGTCGCCGGGCTTCAGGGTCTTCGCGTATTCCTTCAGGCGCCGGATGAGCTCCTGCGGCGTCGCGGCATCGCGCAGGCCCACCGACGCGAGTTGGAAGCCGCCATCGATGAAGTGGGTGTGTCCGTCGGTGAAGCCGGGCAGGACGAGCCCGCCGTCGGCCTGGATCCATTGGGTGTTGGGGCCCGCGGAGCGTCTGATCTGCGCGTCGTCGCCGATCGCGAGGATCTTGCCGCCGGCGAGGGCGACCGCGCCCTTCTGGGGTGCCCCGGTCGAGAGGCCGGTCCAGACCATCCCGCCCGTGATGATGATGTCGGCCTTCCGGGCGCAGGCGGTGAGGGTCAGGCAGAGGACTCCGAGAGTCAGGCGTCGGGGCATACGGTTGCCTCAGCGGAGCTTCGTGATGCGGCGGATGGTCTCGAGCGCGGTGATCGGGTCGGATCCCGCGGTCTTACCGGAGCCCGGCTGGGCAGACGGCGGGAGGGACGCGAGGGCATCGCGGATGTCGAGCAGGACTTCGAGCAGCAGCTGCTCACGCTGGTAGGCGGCGTCCAGATCCGCCATGCGCACCTGGTCGCTCGCGGCCTTCGCGCGGTCGTAGGCCTCGCGATAGATGGACTCGAGATTGCCGAGGACGCGGTCGCGGGGGCGTGGCATGGAGAGAAAAATATAGAGGCGACAGCCTTCCGTCGCCTTCTAGACCGACCGCACCACCAGCCCGCTCGGCACCTTGGGCACGAAATACGTCGACTTGGGCGGCATCGCGTCAGCCGCGTCCGCTACCGCGAAGACGTCCCGCACTTTCGTGGGATTGAGCAGGACCGCGGCGGCGGCCCGACCGTTGCGGACCGCATCGAAGGCCGCGTGCGGATCGGGCGTGTAGGCGAGCGACGGCGTCGCGGTGCCCGCCCCAAGGATGCGCTGCACGACGAGCGCCTCGACCCGGGCCACGTCCAGTGCGCGGATCGCAGGGGTCTTTCGCAACTCTGGGACGCTGTCGAGCGCGGCGTCGTTCTTCAGGACCAGGCTAACGTCGTAGGCGCCAGGGAACGCCACAATGCACGCGGTGCGCTCGCGCCCGAGCTCGGCGAGCCGCTCGACCCGGTCCATGCACGGCGCTACCCGCCCGACCTCGAACCACTCCCGCCAGGCCGCGACCAGCTTCGTCGTATCGCGCCCGGCGCCGAAGATGATGCGGTGGGTGGGGAGGATCGTGAGGCCGGGATCGCCCGCCGACACGATGAATGAGAGCACGCGGTCGGCGCTCGGCTGCTCCCGAGCATAGGCGACCGCGGTCTCGTAGCGGTGATGGCCGTCGGCAATGTAGAGTTGAGCCCGTCCCGCCAGCCGGGCGAGCTCCGCCGCCTGATCGCCCGACACGACCCAGAGGCGGATGCCAACGCCGTCGAGCTCGGCCCGCGCCGCCGGCACGCCGGAGGCCCGTTTCACGAGGGCCTGCGCCAGCATCCGGTCGGGGTCAGGCGCGAGCAGGAAGATGGATTCGAGGTTCGCAGCAGTGGCGCGCAGCAGCGCCAGCCGGTCGGCCTTGGGTGCCGAATGCGTCTGCTCGTGCGGCCGCACGCGCCGCGTCGCGAACGGCTCGGCGCGCACGGCGGCCAGCATCCCGATACGCGTCCGCCGCTCACCCGACGGCACGGCGTAGTCCTGCGCGACGATGTACACCGACTCCGCGAGGTCGGAGCGCAGGACGCCCGCCTCCCGCCACGCCCTGAGCAGCGTCGCAGCCTGCGCGTAGCGGTCCCCGCCCACGCCCCCCCCCGACGGCGCTTCCGGCAGAATGAGATGCA
>Ga0137418_10004173_pt1 | contig 13278 bp, 13 predicted proteins | sample CZODoug3_1_2_16f_FD_122242 | JGI IMG/M metagenome (GOLD analysis project Ga0137418, IMG submission 122242) | Vadose zone soil fungal communities from Angelo Coast Range Reserve, California, USA - CZODoug3_1_2_16fungal (Hybrid Assembly) | ecosystem: Environmental > Terrestrial > Soil > Vadose...
ATCGGCGAGCTGCTGCGCAAGCGCGGGGACGAATTCGGCGCCACCACGGGCCGGCCGCGGCGCTGCGGCTGGTTCGATGCTGCCGCGCTCAAGCGCTCCATCCAGATCAACGGGGTTTCGGGCCTGTGCATCACCAAGCTCGATGTGCTCGACGGCATGGGGGAAGTGAAGCTTTGCACCGGCTACCGAATGGCCGGGACGCTCGTCGAACTGCTGCCGGCCGGCGCGGAGGACGCGGCGCTTTGTGAGCCGGTCTACGAAATCCTTCCAGGCTGGAAGGAAAGTACCGTGGGGGTGCGCGAATACGACAAGCTGCCGGCGCGGGCGCGCGCCTATCTCGAACGCCTGCAATCGGTCTGCGGCGTGCCGGTGGACATGATCTCGACCGGGGCCGATCGCAACGAGACGATTGTCCTGCGCCACCCGTTTCATTGAAAGGAGAGAGAGCGTGCTGGACGGGGTCGTGCCGTTCCCGCCGGAGTTCGCGAGGCGCTACCGGGAGCAAGGCTATTGGCGCGATCTCTCGCTCGCCGAGGAGTTCGCCCCGGTTTTCAGGCGCTATGCGGAGCGCGTCGCCGTCATTGACCGCGACGCGCACATCACCTACGCCGAAGTCGACCGCGTCTCCGACCGCCTCGCGCTGAATCTGCTCAAGGCCGGCCTCGCGCCGCTCGATCGGGTGGTGGTCCAGCTGCCGAACGTCATCGAGTTCGTCTACCTCTATTTCGCGCTGCAGAAAATCGGCTGCATCCCGATCGCGGCTCTCGTCACGCACCGTTTTCTCGAAGTGAGCCAGTTCGCGAAACTCTCCGGGGCCGCCGCGTGCGTGACGCCCGATCGCTACGGCGACTTCGACTTCACCGAGATGGTCCGCCGAGTGCGAAAGGAAACGCCCTCGTTCAAGCTCGGCATCGTGTTGGGCGAGGCGCCCGCCGGCTTCCTCTCTCTGGCAGACCTGATCTCCCGCGAGCCGGGGAAACGGCCCGAGGACCTGCGCGCGCTCAGGATCGATCCGACCGACCCCGCGATTCTCCAGCTCTCGGGCGGCACGACCGGCGTGCCCAAGCTGATTCCGCGCTCCCACAACGACTACGCCTACAACTCCAAGATCGCGGCGAAAGTGTGCGGAGTCACGGGCGACTCGGTGCTGCTGCTCGCGCTTCCGATCGCGCACAATCTGCCGCTCGCCTGTCCGGGGGTGCAAGGCTACCTGTTGAGCGGCGGAAAGGTGGTGCTCTCCGCGAGTACGCGACCCGACGATTTGTTCCAGCTTATTCAGCGGCACAAGGTCACGCATTTGAAGGTGGTGCCGGCGCTGCTCATCCGCCTGATCAACGATGCGTCGATCGGGCGGTACGATCTTTCTTCCTTGCGCGTGATCCAGAGCGGCGGCCAGCGCATGCAACCCGAGGTGAGGCAGCGCACCCGCGAGCTGATCCCGAGCGCGTTCGTGCAGGAGAACTTCGGCATGTCCGAAGGCATGCTCTTTTTCGTGCGCCTCGACGACCCGGAGGACGTGCGGCTGGAGACCTGCGGGCGGCCGCTCTCGCCCGACGACGAGGTGAAGCTCGTGGACGAAGAGGGCAGGGAGGTCGCCCGGGGCGAAGTCGGTGAGCTGACCTGCCGCGGGCCGTATACGCTGCGCGGCTACTACGGCGTACCCGAATACAATGCGCGGCAGTTCGCGCCCGACGGCTTCTACCGTTCCGGCGACCTGATGCGCCTGCACCCTTCGGGCAATTACGTGGTCGAAGGCAGGAAGAAGGACCTTATCAACCGCGGCGGCGAGAAGATCAGCGCCGAGGAGATCGAGAATCTGATCCTCGCGCATCCCGCAGTGCAAAACATCGCCTGCGTGCCGATGCCCGATCCGAATCTGGGCGAGAAGATGTGCGCTTGCGTGATACCGAAGAAGGACCGCAGCCTGAGCCTGAAGGAGCTGGTCGAGTTCCTCAAGGCGAGGGAGATCGCCAAGTTCAAGCTTCCGGAGCGGCTCGAAATCCTGTCGGACTTCCCGGTGTCGACCTTCGGCAAGGTGTCGAAAAAAGCGCTGGTGGAGATGGTCACGGCGAAGCTGGAGCGGGAGAAAGCGGCGTGAGAATCATCGATCTGCACTGCTACCCCGGCACCAAGGAATGGGTCGCGTGCCAGGGTCCGTACGTGGACGCGCTCGCCAGGTACTGGAACCGCGGCTGGACCGCGAAGACCGAGGACGAGGTGGTCCGCGAATTCACCGACGCCGGGGTCGAAGCGCTGCTGGTTGCGCTCGACCTCGAGACGACGATCAAGACGCCGCCCGTCACCAACGAGTACGTGCACGCCATGTGGAAGCGCCATCCGAAGCGCATCATCCAGGCCTGGGGCGCGCTGGAACCGGCGAAAGGCGAAGTGGCGATCGTCCAGGCGAAAAAGGCGGTGCGCGAGCTCGGCTTGATCGGGTTTCACTTTCACCCGATCATGCAGCACTTCGCGGTGAACGACCGGCGCTATTACCCGTTGTTCGATCTCATCGACGAGCTCAAGGCCGCGGTGATGATCGACGTCGGCACGACAGGCATGGGCGCGGGAATGCCCGGCGGCATGGGTGCGAGGATCCGCCACGCGCATCCCTCGGCGATCGACGATCTCGCGGCGGACTTCCCTAATCTCAAGATCGTCATGGCGCACCCGGGATGGCCCTGGGTCGACGAGACCACGGCGGTCGCGCTGCACAAGGGAAACGTCTACTGGGAGATGTCCGGCTGGGCGCCGAAATATTTTCCGGCCCAGCTCAAGGTGGACATGCGCGCGCGCCTTCAGGACAAGGTCATGTTCGGCAGCGACTATCCCAGCCTGCCTCACGCGCGCATTCTCACGGAGTGGCGCGAGCTCGGCTACCCCGACGCCGTGATGGAGAAGATCTTCCACGCGAACGCCGAGCGCGTTCTCGGATTGTAGGAAAGCAAAATATGCCCACACCAAAACGCGCAGCCCTGGTGACCGGAGCGGCGAGCGGAATCGGCCGCGCGGCGGCGCTCGCCCTGGCGCGCGCCGGCTACGACGTCGCTATCAACTACAGCAAGAGCGAAAAGGAAGCCAAGGCGGTCGCAGAGGAAGCCGGCCGCAGCGGGGTGCGCACGCTGCTTTGCCGCTGCGACGTCGCCGACGAGGCGCTCGTGCGCGCAATGCTGAAGACGGTCGGGGACGAATTCGGCCGCCTCGACGTGCTTATCAACAACGCCGGGACCACTGCAGCGTGGAAGCCCGGGGACCTGGAGAGCCTCTCGCTCGAGGACTGGGACCGCGTTTTCGCGGTGAACGTGCGCGGCCTGTTCCAGGTGACGCGCGCCGCGGTGCCGCTCCTGCGCGTCTCCAAAGGCTGCATCGTCAATACGGCGAGCATTGTCGGCATTCGGCCGGGGCCCCAACCGCTGCCTTATGCGGCGAGCAAGGCAGCCGTAGTCAACCTGACCAAGACGCTCGCTTACAACCTCGGTCCGGAAATCCGCGTGAACGCGGTCGCGCCGGGCTGGATGGAAGGCGACTGGATGCAGCGCATGCTGAAGGACAAGTACGAGGACTTGATGGGCAAGCGCGCCAAAGCGACGCCTTTGAAGCGCTGCGTCACCGCGGAGGACGTGGCCGAAACCATGATGTCGCTGGTCCAGTCGAACCGCTTCGTTAGCGGCGAGGTGATCGTGATCGACGGCGGGTTTTCCAGCTCGACCTGAGCTGACGGCCACTCGAATCCAGGGGCTATAATGGCGATCGCCTGACGGGAGGAACAGGGAACATGAACGAGCCCGCGATGAAACAGACCGTGCCGAACGACGCACTCACCGCCGAAGAGCTCGAGCTCGCCCAGTTGATCGTCTCCGCGCTCAATCTGGAAATGCAAGCCGCTCAAATCGATCCGACCGCCCCGTTGTACGGGGGGGGCATGGCGCTGGACTCGATCGACATTCTGGAAGTCGCTCTTGCGGTCTCGAAAGCCTACGGCGTCAAGCTGCGCTCCGACGACGACCTCAATCACAAGATCTTCAATTCGCTGCGCAGTCTGAACGAGCACATTCAGCAACATCGGGCTCAATAAAGCGGCAGCTTCCTGCTGGCGGGTGCGTCATGGCCGATATTCCGCTGATTCGCAATTTCGACGCCGGAGCGGTTTTCGCTTTTCAGAACCGGCGGCCCATCCGCGTCGAAGAGTTCCTCGCCGAGGCACACCGGCTAGCCGGTCTGATGCCGGATCGGCAATACGTGGTGAATCTGTGCTCGGACCGCTATCGGTTCGCCGCCGGCCTCGTTGCAGCCCTGCTGCGCCGCCAAGTCAGCTTGTTGCCGCCCAACAGCACCGACGATTTTCTGAACCGCTTGAGTCTCGATTATCCGGGTGTGTACTGTCTGAGCGATGGAACCGCCCAGACGTCGCAGCTCCACACCTTCCTCTATCCGCAGCCGGCAGGCAATGCCGTGCCCGCCGCCTCCTCTTCGCACGTTCCGGAAGAGCAGGTGGCAACCATCGGTTTCACTTCGGGCTCGACCGGGCGGCCAAGGCCTCACCCGAAATCATGGGGTGCACTGGCGAAAAGCGGACTGGCGGGGTTCGAGCGGTTTTTTCAGGGCATCTATCGGAACATGAGCGTGCTTGGCACGGTACCCCACCAGCACATGTACGGCCTGGAGTCCACCATTCTGATGGTGATGCAGGGCGGCCTCAGAATGCACAGCGGACGGCCCTTTTTTGCCGCGGACATCTGCGCCGAGCTCGAGGCGCTGCCTCGGCCGCGCGGTCTGGTAACCACGCCTGTTCACCTGCGATTGCTGCTTGCCGAGGCAAACGATCTCCCCCAAGCGGACTTCCTGCTTTGCGCAACGGCTCCGCTTTCCCCGCAGCTCGCGGCCGAGGCGGAAAGGCGCTTCGCAGCCCCGCTTTACGAAATCTACGGCTGCACCGAAGCCGGGCAGGTCGCGACGCGGCGCCCGGCGGAGTCCCATCAGTGGCGGCCTCTGCCCGGGGTGGCTCTTTTCGAGAGCGAAGAGGGAACATGGGTGAAAGGCGGGCACATCGAGAAGGAGGTGTTGCTCGGGGACGTCATCGAATTGTGCGGTCGAAACGCATTCCTTCTGCATGGACGGACCGCGGATCTCATAAACATCGCCGGGAAGCGGACTTCGCTCGCGCATCTCAACTTTCACCTGAATTCAATCGAAGGCGTGCGCGACGGGACGTTCGTCATGCCCGAGGAAGACGACGGGACGGTGACCCGGCTGACGGCCTTCGTCGTCGCCCCAGGGGTCGCCAGCGAAGCCATCATGGCCGCTCTGCGCCAGCGTATCGACGCGGCATTCCTTCCTCGACCGCTTTGCTTCGTCGAGTCCCTGCCCCGCAACGAGACCGGCAAGCTGCCGCGTATGGCGCTCGACGATCTGGTGGCCCGGCTCGCGGCTAAAGCGGGGTAGTGTTGGCGACGGTCGAGCGGACCTTCCCTTCGGATCACGCCGCCGCACAAGGGCATTTCCCGGGAAATCCAATCATCCCCGGGGCGCTCCTGTTGAGCGAGGCGCTGCGCGCGATCGAAACGAGCCTGGGGAAAGACCTCTGCCCGTATCAGATCCGATCCGCCAAATTCACCCATCCGGTGCGTCCGGGCGACAGCGTATCCATCGACTTTTCCAGTCGCGACGGAAAAAGAATAAGCTTCAGCTGCAAGGTAGGGGCGACCCCCGTGCTTGCGGGGGAGCTCGTTTGCGAGCAGAGCCGCGCGGAGAGACGATCCTGAGTACCACCACCGCAATCAGCAGCGAAAACAGCCGGCGCTGGCGGCCGGCGCCGGCGATTCATGTCTCGGTGTTTCTGCACGCTGCAGCGGCCGTCTGGCTCGTCGCACACCCGCCGGCATGGGCATGGGTGCTGGGTGTGCTGGGAGCGAATCATTTCGCGCTCGTTCTCGCAGTGCTGTGGCCGCGCGGACAGCTGCTGGGTCCGAACCTGGTGCGCCTGCCCGCATCCGCCGAGCGCCGCAGGGAGATTTCGCTCACTTTCGACGACGGTCCCGACCCCGAAGTGACGCCCCGCGTTCTGGACCTGCTCGATCGCTACCAAGCGAAAGCGAGCTTCTTCTGCATCGGCGAAAACGCGGCTGCTCAGCCCGAGCTCGTGAAGGAAATCGCGCGTCGCGGCCACAGCGTCGAGAACCACAGCTACCGCCATCACCGCGCGTTCGCATTTTTCGGAATTTCCAGATTGAAGCGCGAAGTGGATGCCGCGCAGTCCATGGTTGCGTCGATCACGGGCCGCGCGCCGGTTTTCTTTCGCGCACCCGCCGGGTTCCGCAGCCCGTTCCTCGATTCGGTGCTCGCGCCTCGCGGATTGCGTTACGTGTCCTGGACGCGGCGCGGCTTTGACGCGGTGAGCACCGATCCGCGACGCATTCTGAAACGCCTCACCAGAGGGCTCGCCGCCGGTGACGTGCTGCTGATGCACGACAGTGCTCCGGTGGTGCTCGCCGTGTTGCCCGCATTGCTGGAGCAATTGTCCGCGCGGGGCCTCAAAGCGGTTTCCCTCGTTTCGGCCTGCGCGAACGAGTCCGGAGAATAGAAATCCGCGGGGCAACGAGTGCAGCCTCTCCTCATCAGCCAAGTTTCCGCCGTGAACAGCCTCGGCTCGGGAGTGGAGGCGATGCGCCGCGCATTGCACGAGAAACGCTCGGGACTCACGCCCTGCGATTTCGAGACGGCCCGCATCGATACCTACGTGGGAACGGTGCCGGTGCTCGACGATGTTCGCGTGAGGCCCGACCTCCTCGACTACGATTGCCGCAACAACCGCCTGGCGCAGTTGTGCCTCGAGCAGGACGGATTCGCCGGGGGAGTCGCGGCGGCACGCGGTCGTCACGGTGCCGGGCGCATCGGATTTTATCTCGGTACCAGCACCTCGGGGCTGCACGCGACGGAACTCGCGTATCGCCGTCGCGACCCGAAGACCGGCGCGTTGCCGGCGGACTACCGCTACGCCGAGACGCAGAATGCCTACTCGCTCGGTGAATTCGTGCGGCGCTATCTCGGATTGGGCGGGCCGGGTTTCGTGGTCTCGTCCGCCTGCTCCTCGACCGCGAAGGCCTTTGGCAACGCCGCGCGCATGATCGCCGCGGGAATCTGCGATGCCGCCGTGGTCGGCGGCGCCGACAGCCTGTGTCTCATGACGCTGTACGGGTTTCATTCACTAGGACTGACTTCACCCGGACCGTGCCGGCCTTTTGACGCGGATCGGGACGGGATCTCGATCGGCGAAGGGGCGGGCTTTGCGCTGATCGAGAAGGCGGATCGCGCGCGGTCCGGAGCGATCCTGCTTCTCGGGGTGGGCGAGAGTTCGGACGCTTACCATATGTCGACGCCCCATCCCGAGGGCCTGGGCGCAAGGCTCGCCATGCGGCAGGCGCTGGAATGCGCGGGGCTCCAGCCCGCCGACATCGACTATATCAACCTGCACGGCACTGCCACCAAGACCAACGACGCCAGCGAGGACAAGGCGGTGTTCGGAATCTTCGGGCCTGAGACCCCGTGCAGTTCTACCAAGGGAGCGACCGGGCACCTGCTCGGCGCGGCCGGAATCACCGAAGCGATCGTCTCCATTCTCGCAATCCAGAGCGGTTTGATGCCGGGCAGCGCCAATACACGAAGCGTCGATCCTGCGATGAAGAGCAACTACCTGCTCGAAAACAGGCAGGCGAACGTCACCCGCGTGCTGACCAACTCGTTCGGCTTCGGCGGGAGCAACTGCAGTCTGGTTTTGGGAGTCGCCGAGTGATGCGGGTCTTTGTCGAAGGCGTGGGCCTGCTCGGTCCGGGCCTGCAGAGCTGGAATGCGGCTCGCCGCGTACTCACGGGCGAGGAGCCTTTCCGCTCGGCTTCCACGGTCATAGTCGCGAGCGAGCTGCTGCCTCCCGCCGAGCGGCGCCGTACCCCCGTTCCGGTCAAGCTCGCGCTCGCCGTCGGGCAGGAGGCGTTCCAGAACGCCGGCCGCGATGCTGCAGCCACCGCGACCGTGTTCACGTCCTCCTCCGGCGAGGGCGAAACGCTGCATCACATGTGCGAGGCGCTTGCGTCGGCTGAAAGGGAGGTGTCGCCGACGCGGTTTCACAACTCCGTGCACAACGCCGCCGCGGGTTACTGGGGCATCGCGACCCGATCGCGGGAAGCTTCGACGAGCCTGTGTGCCTACGACGCAAGCTTCACGGCGGGCCTCGTCGAGGCGGCGACGCAGGTTACATCGTCGGGGAAGCCGGTCGCCCTGATCGCCTACGACCAGCCCTACCCGGAGCCGCTTCATTCGGCGCGTCCTATCCTCGCGAGTTTCGGCGCGGCCCTGATCTTGGCACCCGAGGCCAGCCGCCGAGCCTCCGCGACGCTCGAACTGGCGGTTCCAACGGGCGACGAGAAACCCACCGGCATGTCCCATTCCGGTCTCGAGGAATTGAGGCTGGGCATACCGGCCGCGAGAGCGCTTCCCCTGCTCGAGGCACTCGCGCGAAAGATGCAGGGCGATGTCGTGCTGGATTTCCTGACCGGAACGCGCCTGCGCATCAGCGTGAGCCCGTGTTGATTTCGCGCGAGGCCATAGCCGCGATGATTCCCCACGCGGGATCGATGTGCCTGCTCGACGGCGTGCTCGCCTGGGACGCGGGCAGGATCCGGTGCTTGAGCCGTACCCACCGGGACCGGCACAACCCCCTGCGCGTGGATGAGAAGCTTCCCGCATTGTGCGGCGTCGAATATGCCGCCCAGGCCATGGCGATACACGGAGTACTGGCCGGCAACATCGCGAAGCGGCCGCGACTGGGATACCTTGCGAGCCTGAGGGAGGTAAGTTGCAGCAGAACCCGACTCGATGATCTCGAGGGCGACCTTATCGTCGCAGCCGAGCGGCTGATGGGCGAGGAGACTCGCGTGATCTACAGCTTCGACGTGCGGGTGGGCGATGTCGAGGTCTTGCGCGGCAGGGCCGCAGTCGTCCTGGAAGCGGGCCGGGCGGCGTCGTGATACGGGCGCTCGTCACAGGCGGCAGCGGCAGCATCGGAGCCGCGGCATGCAGGCGCCTCGCGGCCGACGGCCGGCACGTTTACGTCCACGCGAACAGCCGCCCGGCGCGCGCCGAGAGGCTTGCCGCCGAAATCACCGCAAGCGGGGGATCCGCCCAAGCGGTGTCCTTCGATATCGCCGACCGCGGCGCCACCGGGACGGCGCTGAAAAAACTGCTCGACGACGGCCCCATCCAGATCGTGGTCAACAATGCCGGAGTTCACGACGACGCGGTGATGCCGGGCATGCGGCCGGAGCAATGGTCCCGGGTGATCGATGTCTCCCTCAACGGATTTTTCAACGTCACGCAGCCCCTGCTCATGCCGATGATAGGGACGCGCTGGGGAAGGATCGTCAGCGTTTCTTCCGTGGCTGCGCTCGCGGGCAACCGCGGCCAGACCAACTACGCCGCCGCCAAGGCGGGCCTGCACGGCGCGAGCAAGGCGCTCGCCTTGGAACTGGCGAGCCGCGGCATCACGGTGAATGCGGTCGCACCCGGGATCATCGAATCCGCCATGACGGAGAGCGTTTTTTCCCGAGACGCCATCGAAAAGTTCGTACCGATGAAGCGCGCCGGGACGCCGGAGGAGGTTGCCGAGCTGATCGGGTTTCTCGCTTCGGAACGCGCCGCGTATATTTCCGGCCAGATCATCTCGATCAACGGCGCGATGATCTGAGAAGCCCGCGGCTAGTTCTCCGCCTCGACCTTGACGGTCGAAACGCGAAGAATCCAGGCGACCGCAAAGCCCCCGCTGAAATTGCTCCTCGTCCTCACCAGCGGGCTGCCGGCAAACACCGCGCCGCTGACGCTGTCCCATTTCGCAAAGCCGCCGACCCAGAAACCGGGGAAGCGCTTGCTGACCGCCGCGAGGAGGTTCAGTCCGCCGTAGCCGCCGCCCGGGTCGAACGCGGGCCGGTCCGCGGTGGCGAACATCGGATCGACCGCGTAGAAATACTGGTTGTAGCGCCGGTCCGTGTACAACACGCTGGCCTGCAAGCCGAGGTTCCATCCACGGTTTCCGAGGACGTTCTTCAAATCCAGGCTCAGGTTCGGCTGAAAAACCCAGCCGGCTTGCCTCACGTGGGAGAAATCCGACGAGAAGACCGTGCGCACCGGCAGCCTAACCTCCAGCCTTTCCATCCTGTTCTCGGATCGATACAGGGCGATATTGAGCGAGGGGCCCAATTCCAGTGTGGCATCGAGATCGGGCATTCCGCGGCGCGCGTCGTTGTCTTTGACGGGCGGGGAGCCGCTCAGGCTGAACTCGAGCGCGACCTTGTCGCTGAATAGGCGGCGCAGCCTGCGGTCGTCGAGTTTGAGCGCCTCTCCCCGGTAGACCAGATACGGTAAGGGCAGTACCCAGGTCTTGGATTGATCCGAGCCGCGGTAGTGAGGAAGGGTCGTGGCCCCGAATCCTGCGCCGACCTCCCACAGGGGCAGTTGCTCGGCGTGCACTAGGCTTGCGCCCAGGCAGAGCAGAGCAACGCAAGATCGGATGGGATTCCGCAGGCCGGTTCGAACACGCGGATTCGGCTTGCGCTTCAAAATCGAGGATCACCGCCCGGGACCGGGCTAGCGTGCGGACAAGTTAGAATCCTGGTTTGCAGAATTTGGTGCCGAGGAAGGGACTCGAACCCCCACAGTGTTGCCACCGCTAGGACCTGAACCTAGTGCGTCTACCAATTCCGCCACCTCGGCGAAAGGGCCGCGCCAGTTCCGGTCTTCAGCCCGAGCGCGGATTCTATAGGAAAGCCCCGATTTGTCAATGAAAAAGCGTGACATCACACGCGCAGCCGACCCTCATCGCGAACGCGAAGCGTCGCGCTACGAGCATCCGATCCCGAGCCGCGAGTTCATTCTGCGGACGCTCGCGGAGGGCGGCGTGCCGCTCAGCGACGAGGAGCTCGCGCAGCGCCTCGCGATCAAGCCGGCGGAGCGCGACGCGTTCGCGAAGCGCCTGGGCGCGATGGAGCGCGACGGCCAGATCCTGCGCAATCGCAAGGGCGCAATCCTGGTCGCCTCCAAGCTCGATCTCGTCACCGGGCGCGTCGAGGGCCATCCCGATGGCTACGGCTTCGTGGCCGCCGAGAAGGGCGCGGATCTGTACCTCAGCCCGCACGAGATGCGAAAGGTCCTCCACGGCGATCGCGTGATGGTGCGCGAGTCGGCCGTGGACAGGCGCGGGCGCAGGGAAGGGACGATCGTCGAGGTCATAGAGCGCGTCAACGCCCGAGTGGTGGGGCGCCTGCACGGGGAACGCGGCTTCCTATTCGTTCAGCCCGCGGAGCGGCGCATCAGCCAGACCATCCTTATCGCGCCGCAAGATGCCGGCAATGCGCGGGTGGGTCAGGTCGTCGTCGCCGAATTGACCGTGCAGCCCGACGGCCGCACCCAGCCGATCGGCCGCGTTGTCGAGGTGCTGGGAGAGGCCGCCGATTCCGGGATCGAGATCGAGATTGCGCTCAGGAAACACGAATTGCCGTTCAAGTTCTCGGCGCAGGCCGAGGCGCTCGCTGCGAAGTTTCCGCCCGTGCCGCGCCCGGGCGACGTTGCGGGCCGGGAGGATTTGCGATCGCTCGAGCTCGTGACCATCGACGGCGAAACGGCGCGGGATTTCGACGACGCCGTGTACTGCGAAAAGACAAGCGAAGGGTTTCGGCTCGTGGTCGCCATCGCGGACGTGAGCCACTACGTGCGCGACGGCGACGCGCTCGACGTTGAGGCGCGCGAGCGCGGCAACTCGGTTTACTTTCCCCGCCGCGTCATCCCGATGCTGCCCGAGCAGCTCTCCAACGGCCTGTGCTCGCTCAACGCCGAAGTCGACCGCTTGTGCGTGGCCTGCGACATGGCGATCGGTGCGAAGGGCAGGATCGGCCCGTATCGCTTCTATCCGGCGGTCATGCGCTCGCGCGCGAGGCTCACCTATACCTCGGTGGCCGCGGCGCTCGGCGACCCGCGCAGCGAGGCGGCGCAGAAGCTGAAGGGATTGCTGCCGCGCCTGCAGTTGTTGAACGCCCTGTTCAGAGCGCTGCTCAAGGCGCGGGAGGAGCGCGGCGCGATCGATTTCGAGACGATCGAAACCCAGTTCGTCTTCGACGGCGAGGGGCGTCTTGCGCGCATCGAGAAGGTCGAGCGCAACGATGCCCACCGCATCATCGAGGAATGCATGCTCGCCGCGAACGTTTGCGCCTCGGACATTCTTTCCAAACGCAAACATCCGGCGCTGTACCGCGTTCATGAAGGCCCGACTCCGGAGAAACTGGAGAGCCTGCGCGAGTTTCTCAAGGGATTCGGTCTCGCGCTCGACGGCGGAGACAAGCCCACTGCGAAACACTACGCGAAGCTGCTCGAGACGGTACGCAAGCGTCCGGACGTGCAGCTGCTCCAGACGGTGCTGCTGCGCTCGCTGCAGCAGGCGCAGTACAGCCCGGAGAACGTCGGCCACTTCGGGCTCGCCTACGAGCACTACACGCACTTCACTTCTCCCATCCGGCGCTATCCGGACCTGCTCATCCATCGCGCCATCAAGGCGGTTCTCTCGGGTGGGCGCTACAACCCCGGCAACTGGGCCGAGTTGGGGAGCCACTGCTCGCAGACCGAGCGTCGTGCGGACGAGGCCACGCGCGAGGTTGCAGCCTGGCTCAAGTGCTATTACATGCGCGACCGCGTCGGTGAGGAGTTCGAAGGCTCGGTCTCGGCGGTGACGAGTTTCGGGATTTTCGTGGCGCTCGACGAATTCTACGTGGAGGGGCTGGTGCACATCTCCGAGCTCGGGCAGGACTATTTCCACTTCGACGCTACACGTCATCAATTGATCGGCGATCGCACCCGGAAGCAGTTCCGTCTGGCCGACAGGGTGAAAGTCAGGATCGTCCGGGCGGATCTCGAGACGAGCCGGATCGATTTCGTGCTCGCGGGTGAATCCGCCGGGGGCCCGGGCCGTGCGCGCTCCCTCCGTCGTCGCGCAAGATCGTAGGACAGCAGGATGAAGCCGACCCGCGCCGTTTTCGGATTTCACGCGGTGCTTGCGCGGCTGCGGGCCGATGCGGCGTCGGTGACGGAAATCTATCTCGATGAAGACCGCAAGGACGCGCGCGCGAAAGACCTCGTCCTCGCCGCGGAAAAAGCCGGCGTCTCGCTTATGCGCGTTCCGACCAAGCGCCTGGACGGTTTCTACGGCGGCGGCCGCCACCAGGGCGTGGTGGCGATGGCGTTCGAAAA
>Ga0137418_10004175_pt1 | contig 13276 bp, 10 predicted proteins | sample CZODoug3_1_2_16f_FD_122242 | JGI IMG/M metagenome (GOLD analysis project Ga0137418, IMG submission 122242) | Vadose zone soil fungal communities from Angelo Coast Range Reserve, California, USA - CZODoug3_1_2_16fungal (Hybrid Assembly) | ecosystem: Environmental > Terrestrial > Soil > Vadose...
GCACGCAGCTGCCGGTCGGGTCTTCGAAGACGATCCAGCCGGAGAAGTCCGGCTGCGTCGTGCAAGTGGGCGTCGGCACGTTCGCGGACGCGCAGATCGAAACGATTGTCTGGCGCTTGACGGCCTCGGTGCGGGCCAGCTGCATCCCCGCGAGCAGGTCGTTGGCCACGCCGGTCAGTCGGCTATTGCGCTGGAAATCCCTGAAGCTGGGCGCCCCGATACCCAGAATGATGGCCGCGACCGCGAGAGCGACCAGCAGCGCGATCCATTAACTCGATCTTCTCCGACGTGGTCAAGCTCTCGACCGTCTTTTCGCGTAAAAGCGCGGCTGGTATCTGCTTCGTGTTCAGAAACACAACCGAATTCATCCCGGTGTCACACACATACTCGAAATAGTCAGAGTAGAACTCCATTGTGATGTGCAGCCAGGCGACCCAATGGTGATACAGATAGTCCTGCTGGATGACCATTGACTTGCCGGGAATCAGCCAGGGAAAGAACTGCCAGGTAACCCAGTCACACACCGTCCAATGCTTCGCAATATCAATGAACAAGATCTCGATGGGTCCACCGCTCCAGGGGAAGGAACACACATCGCCTGCGTGGACTTCAACCAGATCGGAATAAGGAGCAATGTTTCGATCGAAAAGAGGTCTGAAGCTTTCACCTGCCTGTGCCGATTCAGAGAAGAACTGGCCAAGGGTATAGTCCTCAATTTCGAAGCGATCGTAGGAGTGGATAAGCTTCGCTTCGACCCGCCGTCGTCTCCGAAGATTTCGGCGCAGACCGTCGGCAAGAGCCAGGGTAGATCCGCCGTGGAAACAGCCGGCGTCAACGATGGATCCCTCCCCGGTGTAGCATTCGTCTGCCAGATGATGCAGCAGCCGTAACTCGTCCGGTACGAGCATTGTCGGCACATTGGCGCAGGATGTAGGCACCTCCTTCGATCGCCAAACGTTCGAGGAGACCTGCGGCGGGCGACGGAATACCGCTTGGAAAGTATTCGCGTTTCTGACCAGCGTTGGATCGGTGCGGTTCGACAGTCGGGTGGCCAGAAAGGCGATCACCCACGCCGCCCAGCGTCGCAACCGGCCGCCCTTCTCCTGTGCATACTCCCAGATGATCCAGCCGAGTGTCTGGGCAATGGAGTGCACCGGCAGCACGCAGACGACCTCGAGTCCCGCGCGGCATCCGAGATCAGCGAGACCGTCAGCGGTGTACCGCCGAAAGTCGGCCGGACAAGCGTGGAATGGCTGCAGGAACGGAACGGCGACGACAACATATCCGTGGTGCTTTACCACTCGAGCCAGCTCGCGGATTGATTCTTCGGCGTCGGTAACGTGCTCCAGCACGGCGTTGCACAGAACGCTGTCGAACGTCCCATCCGCGAACGGCATCGATTCGAGCGGGCCGACGACATCGCCGGGATTTCCGATCTCTATCCGGCGGCTGACTTCGAAGGCTCGACCGGCAGCATGTCGGGAACCGTGACCAAGAACGGCCAGCCGGTCTTCGGCGCGCACGTCGTCGCGTTCGATCCCGCGAAGGGGTCGCTCGTGGGCAGCTTCACGCTGAACGCGCAGGGACAGTTTTCGATCAACGGGCTCTCGCCGGGTCCCCACATCGTGCGCGTCGAGCCGATTGACGATGCGGAGGTGGACAGCTTTTTCGATGCGAACGGCGTGGACACCGATTTTCGTGTCGCGTTTTCGGACCGCGTGGTCGTCGTGCCGCGCGGCGGCGACAGCGGCCCGGTCACGGTCACGGTCGTGAGAAAGTGAGGCGCTTCAGGGCGGCGGTCGCGCTGTGGGGCATCGTCGCATTGCATGTTCCGGCCGCGCGGGCGCAGTCGACGGGCGCCGATCCGGGCCGGATCGAGCTGTCGGCGGGCGCGCTCTGGGTGGGCCATCAGGCGCTCGGCTCGACCGCGGCGAACGCGACGACCAGCACCGGCACAAGCCTGCGGCTCTTCAGCACCTCGAGCGATCTCGCCGGGGCGGCCGGATTCGAGGGGCGTGTCGGCGTGCGCCTGTCGCACGCGCTCGTGGCGACGGCCGAGGCGTCGTACTCGAAGCCACAATTGCGCGTGTCGATCACCAACGACATCGAGAACAGCACGGCGGTGACAGCGATCGAAACGATGCAGCAGTTCATGATCGGCGGCGCCGTCGTCTGGTATCTGCCGTACCGGTTCGGCGCCTCGCGGGTCGCGCCGTTTGTGACCGCCGGCGGGGGAACGCTCCGGCAACTGCACGAGGCGGCGACGCTCGTGGCTACGGGCCGCTACTATCAGTTCGGCGGCGGAGTGACCCATCTGTTTGCATCCCGCCCGAACCGCCGTCTCAAAGGGCTGGGACTCCGCGCGGAGGCGCGCGCGATCGTGCGCCAGCAAGGCGTCGCATTCGACACCAGGGCGCATCTGGCGCCGACGCTCGCCGCGGCGCTCTTCGCTCGCTTCTAGATTTTCGCATTCAGCGTTGGGTCGCCTGCAGGCCTCGTGGGCTCGATGTCATGGTCGTCGATCTCCGTCTAGACCGCGGGTTGACGGCGGCGAGCGGCGATCCGGCGTCACCGATTCCCGTGGATCGCTCGGAATGTCGCGTGCGCCTCTTCGCCGACTGGCCCCGCGACCGTATGCACGTTTTCCCCAGGCTGTCGCCGCGCGGCGCCACTCGGTCCCGATTCTCCTCTTCCTCGTCCAACGGTCCGATTGGAGCTGTCCGACTAACGACTACCGACTTCCGACTAGCGACTACCGAATGTTCCTTGTCGTGTGGCGTGAGTCGGGCCTCCGGTGGTACCGTCGCTAGCGCCATGCCTGTTCCCGCGATTGAGTTTCGCGGTGTATCGTTCGCGCGGCCGGGACGGCCGCCCGTCCTCGACGATTTCAACCTAACGGTCGAGACCGGCGATGTGCTGGCCCTCGTCGGCCGAAGCGGCGCCGGGAAGAGCACGGTGCTGAGGCTCATCAACCGGCTGCTGGAGCCCGATTCAGGCGCGATTCTCGTGGAAGGTCGCGACACGCGCGAATGGAAACCGATTCAGCTCAGACGGCGTGTCGGCTACGTGCTGCAGGACGTCGGGCTGTTCCCGCACATGACGGTCGCGGGCAACGTCGGCGTCGTGCCGCGGCTCGAAGGGTGGGCGGTCCATCGCGTCGCGCCGCGCGTCGACGAACTGCTGGAGCTCGTGGGACTGTCCGCGCCGCAATTCGCGGAGCGATGGCCGGACGAGCTGTCTGGCGGTCAACGCCAGCGCGTCGGCGTCGCCCGCGCGCTGGCCGTCGATCCGCCGGTGCTGCTGATGGACGAGCCGTTCGGCGCGCTCGATCCCCTCACACGCGCGGAGCTGCACCGCGAGTTCCGCCGGATTCAGGCGCGACTGCGCAAGACCGTCATCATCGTGACGCACGACATGGGGGAAGCGTTCGCGCTCGCCGATCGCATGGGCGTCATCGAGGAAGGCCGATTGATTGTGTCGGACCAGCCTGAAGCCGTCGCGGCGTCGCGAGAGCCGATCGTCCGTCAGCTGCTCGACGCGGTGCCTGTGGTCCCGCGAGTTTGACCTGTGTGTCCGCTGTGACTTCTGTGTCTCTTGTGTCTTTTGTGATGAGGCGCGTTTGACCCGTCTGATCGCATTCTGGTTGGGGCATCGATCCGAGCTCGCGGCGCTCCTCGGACAGCACGTGCTGCTGGTCGCCGGATCCACGTTCGTGTCGGTCGCGCTGGGAGTGCCGCTCGGCATACTCGCCGCGCGGCGTCCGCGTCTGGCCGCGCCGCTGATAGCGATCACCAGCATCGTGCAGACCATTCCGAGCCTCGCGATGTTCGGCTTCCTGCTGCCGGTGCCGCTCGTGGGCGGCGTCGGCGCCCGCGCGGCGCTCGTGGTGCTGATTCTGTACGGGCTGCTGCCGATCGTGCGGACGACGATCGCCGGCCTGCGTGGGATCGATCCGGCGATCCGCGAAGCGGGCGTCGCGATGGGGATGACCGCGCGCGAGCTGCTGCGGCAGGTCGAGCTGCCGCTGGCGCTGCCGTCGATCGTGGCCGGCGTCCGCGTGGCGGCCGTCGTCGGCGTCGGCTCGGCGACGATCGCCGCGGCGATTGGCGCGGGCGGGCTGGGCGAATACATCTATCGCGGGCTGTCGATGGTCGACACGACGGTCATCCTCGCAGGGGCGGTGCCGGCCGCGGCGCTCGCGCTCGTGGTCGACGGATCGCTGCTGTGGCTCGAGAGGCAGCTGTCGGCCCGGCGGCGATCGCGCTCCCGGCTGATGGCCGTGACGATGGCTGCAGTCATCGCGGCCGTTGTGCTGCTGTCGAGCGGCGCCGCGGCGAGGCGAGTTGGCGGCGCGATCGTCGTCGGGTCGAAGAATTTCACCGAGCAGCTCGTGCTCGGCGAGCTGCTGGCGCAGACGATCGAGCGCGAGACGAGTCTCGCCGTGGACCGCCGTCTGAATCTGGGGGGCACGCTGATTTGCGATCGCGCGCTCATGACCGGCGACATCGACGTGTACGTCGAATACACCGGCACCGCGCTGACGGCCGTCTTTCATCAGCCGATTGTCACCGATGCGAGCGCCGTGTTCGACACGGTCCGCACCCTCTACGCCAAGACCGGCCGCACGCTGCTCCCGCCGCTCGGGTTCAACAACACGTTCGCGATTCTGGTGCGCGGCGCCGACGCGCGATCACGCGGGCTGCGCACCATCGAGGATGCGGCGCGCGAATCGCCGCGATGGCGCGCGGGCTTCGGGTACGAATTCGTCGAGCGTCCGGATGGGTACCCGGGCCTGTCGAAGATGTATGGCCTGCGGTTTCCGGACGCGCCGCACGTGATGGATCTCACGCTCAGCTATCGGGCGCTCGCATCGGGTCAGGTGGATCTCATTGCGGGGGATGCCACCGCTGGACTGATCAAGGGCCTGGATCTGGTGCAGCTCGAGGACAACCGCCATTACTTCCCGCCGTACGATGCCGCCGCCGTGGCGCGCGCCGAGACGTTGCTGCGTTACCCGCAGATCCTCACGGCGCTCGAACGTCTGAGCGGGCGCGTGTCGGCCGCCGACATGCGGGCGATGAACTACGCGGCCGACGTCGAGCACCGCGACGTCGCTGCGATTGCCCGTCAGTTCCTCGCCAGCTTGCGCTGAGCGCCCAATTGACGACGACCTCGATGCGCTGAACGTTCGGCCGGTCCCTCGTCCGTACAACACCGGTCAGCGATCCGTGATGCTGTCCGATGTCGTAGGGGGCGCCAATATGGGGATGGTTGAGCGAGCATGCGTCGGCGCGCTTCGCGCTCGAACCGATCCCGGCGATCGGAATCGGCTGCCAGCGCAGCCGGCAGGATTTTGACGGCGCGGTCGAGGCGCGCATCCCGCGCCTTGGAGATTTCGCCTCCCTCGCCCGCGCCGATCTGCTGACGATTTCGTGCGGGCCAATCAACGTGCCGGCGGTTTACACTCACAGGCGGCGGGGGCGGGTCATGAGACAACCCAGGCGGCCTGCCGGCCGTCTAATCCGGGCACGAGGACCTATGAAGCACACGATCGGAGTGCCCCTGGCGTTAGCGCTGCTGTTGCTGGCGCCGTCGATGGGCCGCGCCGCCCAGGACAGTCGGTTCGAGTTCCGGCGCGAACGAGCAGAGATCCGGCGCGAATGGCGGCACGCCAACCGCGAGCGGTATCGGGTCCGTGCCGAGATCCGGCGGGAATTCCGGCGCGCGCGGGATGCCTATCGGCGCGCGTTTCGCGACGCCTCGAGTCGCGCGTATCGTGAGGCCATGCGCGATACGAGACGGGCGTTCCGCGACGCCCACCGGTGGCGATGGTAGATTGGACGTCGTGTCCGCCTCAGGCGGACCGGTGAGACGTACGTGGCGTCCGCCTTCAGGCGGACTCTGCCGTCCGGCTAAAGCCGGACACCGCGTACTGTCAGCTCCCGTCCGATCCGGCGTACGGCGTCGAGCATCCGGTCGATGTGCTCGCGCGTGCTTTTATAGTTCACGATGCACGCGCGCAGGACGAAGCGGCCGCGCAGCTCAGTGCTGGTGAGAAACGCTTCGCCGCTCAACTGCAGGCGTTCGAGCAGCGCCTGGTTCAACGCCCCCACCGCTTCTTCATCCGGCAGCGATGGATCCAGGTAGCGGAAGCAGACGACGCTCAGGCTGGGCGGCGCCATCAAGCCCAGATCGGGCGCGCTCCGCACGCGGTCCGCGAGATACTGCGCCAGCGACAGGTTGTCTTCGATCGCCGCCTTATAGCCATTCAGCCCGAACTGCTGCATCGTCATCCACACTTTGAGCGCGCGGAAGCCGCGTGTCTGCTGGAAGCCATATTCGCTGAACCACGGCAGCCCATATACATCGCCCGCGCTCCCGTGTCCGCGGATGTACGGCGGCACGAGGCTGAACGCGGATCGCATTGCCTCGCCGTCGCGGATCAAGACCAGGCCGGCCTCGACCGGCACGAAGAGCCACTTGTGCGGATCCAGCGCGACGCTGTCCGCGTGCGACAGCGCGCGGACCGCGCCTCCATATTCACTCGAGAGGATGGCCGGTCCGCCGTAGGCGGCGTCCACGTGCATCCAGACGTCGTGGCGCCGGCAGACTCCGGCGATCGCCTCGAGATCGTCGATGGCGCCTGTGTTGGTCGTGCCTGCAGTCGCGATCACGGCGATCGGCTGCGAGTTGCGGTTGCGGTCCTCTTCGAGCGCCGCGTCGAGCGCGTCGATCTTCATGCGGTAATCGGCGCCCACCGGAATCGTCCGGATCGAGGCGCTGCCGAATCCGAGCAGCTCGATCGCTTTGCGCGCGCAGCTGTGCCCCTCCGATGACATGTAGAACGCGAACGGCCGCGGCGCATCGCGCAGGCCGTTTGCCCGGACGTCGACGCCGCTTTTCAGATGGCGCGCGACGGCGAGCCCCGTCATCGTCGCCATCGATCCGCCGCTGACCAGCAGCCCCATCGACTCGGGCGGGAAGCCGAGAAGGTCGCGGAACCACTGCAGGACCTGACGCTCGACATGGATCGCCGCATGATTGCCGCCCGCGCAACTCGGGTTCATGGCCGCGGCAAGCGCCTCCGCGAACACGCCCATCACCGCCGGCGGTGAGTTGACCCAACCCCAGAAGCGCGGATGACCGTTGCCGAACGGATAGGGCTCGATGGTTTCCTGAAACGCGCGCAGCATGTCCTCGGGCGACACGGCGTCGAGCGGCGCGGGCGTGGTGATGAACTGACGGGCGAGCGCAGGCGGCACCGGAAGAAACACCCGCTCGCTCGGCAGGTTCGAGAGATGGTCGGCGATCAGATCGACGACCTGGTATCCGATGCGCTGAATCTCTTCTCGCGTCCAGTCGCGCATAGCCAACTCTCAACGATCAAGTCTCAACTCTCAGGCGCTCGAGCGGTGAGAGTTGAGCCTTGAGAGTTGAGGGTTGTTTACGCGATCTTGGCGAGCGCCGGTTCGCGTGCAGGCGCGAACACCGCGGGATCCTGCATCACCTCGCCGTGCTGGCTGAGATCCAGCCCCATCTCTTCCTGCTCGTCCGAGACGCGCAGCGGGATGATCACGTCGGTGACCTTGTAGAGCAGCCACGAGCCGCCGAACGAGAACACGGCGACCCACACGAGCGCGCCGCAGTGCAGAAGGAACGTGTAGGCGTGCCCCGAGGTGAGCCCGACGTCCTTCGCGAACAGCCCCGTCATCAGCATGCCCACCATGCCGCCGACACCGTGGCACGGGAAGACGTCGAGCGTGTCGTCGAGCGCGGACGCCTTGCTCTTCCAGTGCACGCACAGGTTCGAGACGACGCTCGCGCACGTGCCGATGAAGATGCTCTCGCCGACGCTGACGTACCCGGCAGCCGGCGTAATCGCGACGAGACCGACGACGGCGCCGACGCACGCGCCGAGCGCCGACGGCTTCTGACCGCGCATGCCGTCGAAGAAGATCCACGCGAGCGCCGCGGCCGCCGAAGCCGTGTTCGTCGTCGCGAAGGCCATCGCGGCCTGGCCGGATGCCGACTGCGCCGACCCTGCGTTGAAGCCGAACCATCCGAACCACAGCATGCCGGTGCCGAGAATCACAAAGGGGATGTTCGCTGGCGTATGCGCCTCACCGTCCAGATGCACGCGGCGGCGCCCCAGCGTCAACGCGCCGGCGAGCGCGGCGAAACCGGCCGACATGTGGACCACCGTACCGCCGGCGAAGTCGAGGACGCCCAGCTTGTGGAGAAAGCCGTCGGGATGCCACGTCCAGTGCGCCAGCGGCGCATAGATGAACAGGCTGAACAGGACCATGAACAGCAGATAGCTCGTGAACCGCACGCGCTCGGCGAACGATCCGGTGATCAGCGCCGGCGTGATGATCGCGAACTTCAGTTGGAAGAGCGCAAACAGGATCAGCGGAATCGTCGGCGCCAGATCAGGATGCGTGGCGGCGCCGACGCGCGTGAACATGAAGAACGTGCGCGGATCGCCGATGAGGCCGTGCAGGCTGTCGCCGAACGCGAGGCTGAAGCCGACCACGATCCACAGAATGCTGATCACCGCCATCGCCACGAAGCTCTGCAGCATCGTCGACACGACGTTCTTGCTGCGGACCATGCCGCCGTAGAAAAAGGAGAGCCCCGGCGTCATCAGGAGCACGAGGCCGGTCGCGGTGAGCATCCATGCCACGTCGCCCGTATTGACAGGGCCGCCGGTGACCGCCTGCGGTGCCGACCGGAAAAAAGCGCCCATGACGCTGACAGCCGCTACCAGCAGGAAAGGTAGCGCTGAGAATTCCCGAATCCGTTCCGTTTTGCGCCTCACCGTTGCCAAGGTCATCGTCGGCATCCTCCCGTGTTGACTGATGTTACCAGAACTGTGCCATATGGGCACGGAATTAGACGCAGTTGACATTTTTGTACCGTAAGTGCCGTTTTGCGATCGACAGATCGTGCACATTCTGCACGTTTATCGTGTCGCCGCGAAAGCTGTCGAAGGGCTTCGCTGCCGCAGTAACGAGGGGCGCAGGTCCCTCGGCGTCCGCGCCGGTTCGGCCGTGGCCGACAAGGCAACCCTGAAAGGAATGGCCCATGGGTGTCTGCGGTCTCGCCGAGGCCGTTAACGGCCGTCTGGCAGCTTTATCGCCGCTCGATGCAGATGGAGTCGCGCCACGGGCTGTCAAGCCTCCCGTTCAGCGTGGTACGATCGGAGGATGTCTACCGTGAACAGCTTCGGCACGCGGACCGCGTTCGCGGTTGGCGGACGCTCAGTCGATTTCTACAGCCTGCCGGTGCTCGAAAAAGCCGGCTTCCCCGAGATCGCACGCCTGCCGTACTCGATGAAAATCCTGCTCGAGAACCTGCTCCGGCACGAGGACGGGCGGTTCGTCAAAGCCGCCGACGTCGAGGCGCTCGCCGGGTGGGATTTGAAGAGCGGCGCACAGAGGGAGATTTCGTTCGCACCCGCGCGCGTGTTGCTGCAGGACTTCACCGGCGTGCCCGCGGTCGTCGATCTGGCCGCGATGCGCGACGGCATCGCGCGGCTTGGCGGCGATCCGAACAAAGTGAACCCGCTGCAGCCGGTCGAGCTCGTGATCGACCACTCCGTCCAGGTGGACTATTTCGCTCAGGTGAACGCCTTCCAGTTGAACGCTGAGCTCGAGTTTTCCCGCAACCGGGAGCGCTACGCGTTCCTGCGCTGGGGCCAGGACGCCTTCGACAACTTCCGCGTCGTGCCGCCCGACACGGGCATCGTGCATCAGGTGAATCTCGAGTACCTCGCGCGGGTCGTCATGCTGAACGGGTCGCCGAGCGGTCCGGTCTGTCTTCCCGATACCCTCGTCGGCACCGATTCGCATACGACGATGGTGAACGGGCTGGGCGTGATGGGATGGGGCGTGGGCGGCATCGAAGCGGAGGCGGCGATGCTCGGTCAGCCGATCTCGATGCTGATTCCGCAGGTACTGGGATTCCGGCTGATCGGCGCGATGCTCGAAGGGGCGACGGCGACCGACCTGGTCCTGACGATCACCGAAAAGCTCCGCAAGCAAGGCGTCGTCGGCAAGTTCGTCGAGTTCTTCGGCCCCGGTCTGGAGGACCTGACGATTGCGGACCGCGCGACGCTCGGGAACATGTGTCCGGAGTACGGCGCGACGATCGCGATCTTCCCGATCGACGACATGACGCTCGACTACCTGCGCCTCAGCGGCCGCGAGCCGGCGCATGTGGCGCTTGTCGAAGCCTACGCGAAGGCGCAGGGGATGTTCCGCAATGCCGGCGATCCTGACCCGGTCTACACCGAGTGCATCGAGCTCGATCTGGCGGCCGTGGAGCCCAGCCTTGCAGGTCCGAAGCGGCCGCAGGACCGCGTATCGCTGAAGCAGGCGAAGAGCGGCTTCCAGGCGGCGCTCGGCTCGATGATGATCTCGTCTCCGAAAAAAGGGGCGGAAGCCGCGGGCTCGGCGCACGTGTCGGCCACCATCGGCGGCGCGGTGGCGGCGGTCGCCGACGTTCCGGAGATTGCGACGGTGCTCGATCACGGCGCGGTCGTGATCGCCGCGATTACGAGCTGCACCAACACGTCGAACCCGAGCGTGATGATTGGCGCGGGGCTCCTCGCGAAGAAGGCTGTGGAGCGCGGCCTCACGCGTCAGCCGTGGGTCAAGACGAGCCTCGCGCCGGGGTCGAAGGTCGTCACCGAGTATCTGAACAAGGCCGGGCTGACCCGCTATCTCGACGAGCTCGGCTTCAACCTGGTCGGCTATGGCTGCACGACGTGCATCGGCAACAGCGGTCCGCTGCCGGAAGATGTATCGGCGGAAGTCGAAAACCGGAACCTCGTCGTCGCCTCGGTGTTGAGCGGCAACCGCAACTTCGAAGGGCGCATCCAGCAGCAGGTGCGGGCGAACTATCTGGCGTCCCCGCCGCTCGTGGTCGCCTACGCGCTGGCCGGACGGATGACCGTCGATCTCACGACCGAACCCATCGGCATCGACAAGTACGGCACGCCCGTCTACCTGCGCGAGCTCTGGCCGACCGAGCGCGAGATTCAGGAGACGATGCTCACATCGGTCACCTCGCAGATGTTCCGCGAGCAGTACGCCGACGTCTTCAGCGGCGACGATCGCTGGAAGAGCCTCCAGGTGCCCAGCGGCGATCGCTTCGCGTGGGATCCCAACTCGACGTACATCCGCAACCCGCCGTTCTTCGAGCACATCACGATGGAGACCCTTCCGGTGCGCGACATCACCGGCGCGCGCGTGCTCGCGTTGCTCGGCGACAGCATCACGACGGATCACATCTCGCCTGCCGGGTCGATCAAGAAGGACAGCCCCGCGGGGCAATACCTGATCGCGCACGGCGTGCAGCCGCGCGACTTCAACTCGTACGGCGCCCGCCGGGGCAACCACGAAGTGATGATGCGCGGCACGTTCGCGAACGTCCGGCTGCGCAACCAGATGGCGCCGGGCACGGAAGGAGGATGGACGACGCACCAGCCGGACGGTGCGGTGATGACGATCTACGACGCCGCAATGCAGTACAAGGGCGAGGGCGTCCCGCTGCTCGTGATCGCGGGGAAGGAGTACGGATCTGGATCGTCACGCGACTGGGCGGCGAAAGGGACGCTGCTGCTCGGCGTTGCCGCCGTGATCGCCGAGAGCTTCGAGCGCATCCACCGCAGCAACCTCGTGAACATGGGCGTGCTGCCGCTGCAGTTTCAGACGGGCGCGTCGGCCGCGTCGCTTGGCCTGACCGGCCGCGAGCGCTACGACCTGAGCGGCATCGCGCAGGGGATCCGGCCGGGTAGCCAGATCTCAGTCCGCGCGATCGGCGAAGGCGGGAAGGAGATCGAGTTCCAGGCCGTGGCGCGCATCGACACGCCCGAGGAGTTGGTCGCGTTCCGACACGGCGGGATCCTGCCGTATGTGCTCAGGCAGCTGGTCGGTAAACACTGACGCCGGCCATGGCTAATGGCTAAGGGCTGAGGGCATAGGGTCAATGGACAGACCGGTGCCATATACCATCGGCCATTTGCCATCAGCCATCAGCCATCAGCCATAGCCATGACATCGTCAGAGATCAAGGCACACGCTCTCACCTTGGGCTTCGACGCCTGCGGCATTGCGCCGGCAGCCGATCATGCCGAGCTTCGCTTTTACCGCGAATGGCTGGACCGCGGGTATGCGGGTGAAATGGTATACCTGCACCGCACCGCCGAGCGACGCGCCGACGTGCGCCGCGTCCTCCCGGCCGCGCGAACGGTAATCGTCACCGCCACCGTTTACAACACCGACCGACCGTATTCGACAGAATGCGCCGACCCTCGAAGCGCGCAGATCGCGCGCTACGCATGGGGCGACGACTATCACGACGTGATAGGCGCACGGCTCGAGGCGCTGCTCGCCTGGATGCGCGGGACATGCGCCGAGCCGTTCGAGGCGCGCGCGTATGTCGACACCGGCCCGGTGCAGGAACGTGTGTACGCGCAGCACGCCGGCGTGGGCTGGATTGGCAAGAACACCTGTGTGATCAACCCCGAGCTCGGATCCTGGGTGTTCCTCGGCGCGATCATCTGCAGCCTCCCGCTGGAGGTCGATGCGCCCTCACTCGATCAATGCGGCACCTGCACGCTCTGTCTGGAGGCGTGCCCGACCCACGCGCTGGTGGCGCCCGGCGTGCTCGACTCGACGCGCTGCATCTCGTACCTCACGATCGAGCTGCGGCCTGACATCCCGGAGGAACAGCACGCCGGCGTCGGATCCCATGTCTACGGATGCGACATCTGCCAGGAGGTCTGTCCGTGGAACGCCGTCGCGCCGCGCTCGGACGATCCGGCGTGGCAGCCCCGCGCGGCCTGGGATCGCGTCGATCTGCTCACGCTGTCGCAGCGCAGCGATGACGAGCTGGCCGCCGCCCTCCACGGCAGCTCCATGCGTCGCGCGCGGGCACAGGGCTTGCGTCGCAATGTCGCGATTGCATTGCGCAACGCGAGGGACCCACGTGTCCACCCCGGGGCTGACACGCAGGTCGGCCCCGACACGTCCGATCCTGATGACCAAACGAGTGACGACCGGCGCCGCTGAGCTGATTCCCGATCGGCCCACGCTGAACAAGGTGCGCGCGGCGGCGAAGAGCTGCCGGGCCTGTGACCTCTGGCGCCACGCCACGCAGACCGTCTTCGGCGAGGGCGCCGCAAAGGCGCCGGTCATGTTCGTCGGCGAGCAGCCGGGGAACGAAGAAGATCTGAGCGGCCATCCCTTCGTCGGTCCGGCAGGCAAGCTCC
>Ga0137418_10004176_pt1 | contig 13275 bp, 14 predicted proteins | sample CZODoug3_1_2_16f_FD_122242 | JGI IMG/M metagenome (GOLD analysis project Ga0137418, IMG submission 122242) | Vadose zone soil fungal communities from Angelo Coast Range Reserve, California, USA - CZODoug3_1_2_16fungal (Hybrid Assembly) | ecosystem: Environmental > Terrestrial > Soil > Vadose...
TAAAATAAAGGGCTGCTTCATTCAAAACCATGACCTGTGTGAATAACTTTTCCACTCTTGGCCAAAGAAATCCCATTGAATTTACTTTTATCAATTTTAGCGTTTGCAAAGTGATTTTCTTGATAGGCATAAAGTCTGGAGGGTTTGGTGAAAGAATTGGAAGTCCTTCAAGTGGATTGTGCGGAAACATGTGGTGTACTAGTGCATCTTGCAGAAATGTCCCTGAGGCAGGTTTAACCTTCCGGTCAACTGTCATGTATGCAGTGAATATCTGTGTCCTTTGACAAAACTTTCAACTTCTCCTTTAAAACATAATTTAGGCATACAAACTGGGTGCTTGTATAGTCTTTGATGTGTGAGATTGGAAACATTAGTGGTGTGTGGATGAACTTGTGTCCATGGAAGTACTATACAATTGAGTCTGAAAAACTTAGTGCAAGTTGGTCTTGCAGTGGCTGTGACCTTAAATTTCATGCTGAAAATACAAAAACAAAATATGGAAATATTGTCAAAACAAATAGCAATGTGTGTGGTTATGGGATACAGGAAGAGGGCAAGAGGAGGCTGGAGAATTCAGAGCAGGAATCATCTGGTAAGCATCCCACCCACTTCTCTTTTGCAGGCACAAGCTGTGCAGGACCACCCATAAGCAGGCACCCCCATGAGTCATGAAGGCAGGATATGTTGGTGATGGTGATGTTATTTACATTGCCTGGTCATTTAGGGCCCCCACTTTTTTCCATTGTCCCTGGAGACATCACACATGCCTATAATGACAAATTCATTGTCAATCAGCTGTTTGTACAATGGGCCAGCCCCCTTCCCTCATTCCCATGCACCATGGATGTTATGCATGCTAATAACGACAAATATGTTATCACACAGCTGTTTTCATGATGGCATTCACCCCCAATATCATGCTTGCTGCCTATCTATGGACTTGTTATGACCTGATCATGACTTTGCATGTCTTCAAATATTCTGTATGCCCTATTATACCATAGCGAGTTTTCAGACCAGGATCCTGCTTGTGTGCCTTCATATTTTGCTTGACCCTTTGATGTACATTTACTTGCTTAGTAGTGGCTGACATGCCTTGAATTTTACTTGAAATAGTCATGCTGTGTCTTACTGATATATTCCAAAATTTGTATTTGATTATGTTAATCCCAATCCTATTTCTGAAGAGGCACAGATGCACTATAAGAACCCATTAAGATCTCTCAAGTTAAGCAAGGCCCAGGAAGCTACCCATAATCCACATATTAATAGCCAAAACCAAGAGCATTAAGAAATTCTCAAGACATACCAAGGAAACAACTTGCCTCGATTTGCCTTGGAAAAACTGGCCTTGAAATGTTCTTAGCAGATGGTTCAAGGTGCCCCAAGTCTGATTAAGGAAATTTAGATTTTTCTGATGTGATTGGCTGATTGACATATTTGACTTTCACTCTGCATTTCTAAATGGCGAACTTGATAATGAAAAACACATTTATATGCAACAGCCACTGAACCATTTAACCGATGATCATAATCATTTCATCGTTAAACTTCACAAATCCATATATGGCCTCAAGGAGGCTGGAAAGAAATGGTATGATTCACTGGGCCATTTGCTTGCTGATATCGGTTTTCAGAAGTTGGAGGTAGACCCTGCCATCTTCTGCACATGTGTTGGATTGTCATTTTCACAATTCATGTTGACGACTACACAATTACCAGCAGCTTGGTATCACTGCAAGATGTTTTCAAGGCACATATTGGCACCTCATTGACCTGTGGCAGATTTCATGGCTCCTTGGTTTCACTATTACCTGTGGTCATGCTGCACTCACAATAACCCTTTCCCAACATACTTACATCAGCACCATCCTACGCCATTTCAACTTTAAAGACAGCAAACCCCTTGCAATGGCAATGGACCCAAACACTCAGCTTGCGAAAGAGCAGTGCCTGACAACAGTAGAAGAGATGGCAGAGATGAGGGTTGTACCTTATTAAGAGGCAGTTGGTTCATTGAACTGGGCAGCTATGGGAACTTGACCTGACATTGCATTCGTGGTTGGAGTGCTGTTGCAATACCTGGAGAATCCCAGGTAGATTCATTGGGAGGCAGTAAAGTGGGTTTTCCACTACTTGCAGGGTACAAAGGATTGGAGACTGACTTATGGTGGAGCAGCAAGCGGAATTATAGGGTTCACAGACACAGACAGTGCATCTCAAGCACACAGGCAAGCCATATCTGGCTTAGTCATTCTTATTGATAGCAGGGTGGTTTCTTGGTCATTGAAGAAACAGGAACTCATTACCCTCTGGACTACTGAGGCCAAATAGGTCACAATGACTCACACCATAAAAGAAATCATCTGGTTTCACTGTCTCCTTGGTGAAATATTTTGACCACTCAAACATCTAATCACGCTCTACTTGGATAACCAATCGCCAATTGCACTTGCTCACATGCAAGGTCAGTTCCACACGCGAACAAAGCACATTGATATTAGATATCACTTCATCTGCTACATGATCGACAGTGGTGAGATTCAGATTATATCCTGTCCTACAGAAGACATGACTCCTGATATCCTTATGGAGGCACTTCCCAGAGGGAAGGCCAAACACTTTGCATGTGCCCTTGGGCTTATTTGTTTTGCAGGGGAGTGTTAGAATCCAGAATGTATGTGTGCTACCTATATTTAGACTTTTCCCAACGTCACCATATCCCAACATCATGTTTGCATACTACTATTGTGTGCTTTACTGTGCTTACTCCATGGATGCAGACTTCCTTCTCATGTGCCTATTTCCTGACTGCAGACTGTGGTTTCCCTTGTACTTAAATACAGGTCCTCCATATACCTAAACTTTGGTTGACTCAAGTCGAGTGCCTAAGTTTTATTAAAGCACAGCTGCAACAGGACCTGTCTGTGAAATTCAGTAGGAAATGGACATTGTTGCTGGCAGGTGGGGTTGGTGATGAGGATGTGGAAGTGGTGGAATCCAATGACAAGCTGGACAGTGCTGGTGCAGGTAGTGATGAGGAGGGTGAGGAGGAAGATGAAGCCATGGCTGATGAGGAATTTACTGGGGCAATTAGCCATGCAGCAGCCTGTAATTACATAATTTTATTCCAATTTCATGGGACATTGATAAGATAAGATAAGATAAGATAAGATGACGAGCAATCACCAGGCACATCAAATCCATTTTTAGAATCTAGGCACAGTTCCAGAACACATTTTCGGCGCTTACTTAGATAAAGAACCTGCTCAGAGTTATTATATTAAACCCTGACAGCATCACCTGGTATGTCATAACACACGTCGGGGAACCCATACCCCAGTATTTATTTAAATAAGACTACAACTACAGGTGATATTACTCCATACAGTCAGTCTAGCATACAGGCCTGCGAGGCGGCTGTGGATGAGTGCTCTGTCCACCGAATATAAATTGCAACTTGCTGACCTTAGTCCCTTCAGCAGTAGCTTGATGCCGGGGAGTGCATGACACAAAGACCTCCAGAATGATATTTGCAGCTGGAAAATTCATCAACGACACGAACGAGCAACGATCAAAACTTCACACATCTCCGATTCTAGAGTGAACATACTGGTGATAAAAATTCCAGGGACTAGGATCTCAGCTTGACGTAGTAGACGGACTGTAAATGCTCGGTTCTTCTGGTATCACCTTCACTACGTCATAGCCGCTAAGATACCTCGAAGATGTCGGTCCGAAACCCATAAGCCGAGGTATGAACTTTGGTCTGGGTTGGTCGGACCCCTGCACTGCTGAATCCTGGAGCGCATATCACAGTAGCGGCCAATCATTATTGACAGGGGTAATGATAACAGTGAAAGGATAATCACACACCGTTACGTTAGGCACATATCCCGCCCTTGGGATGTCAGGAAAGATGGACTCGCTGGAAGTGTGTTTTAAAGAACCCATGACAACTGCACCCCCAGATGCGATGTTGCTTTCGTTCTCCTGCAAGTACACTCCTCCTAGAAGGCAGATGAAACACTTCAAGAATTGCGACAAGGGAAGGATAATAACTTACGTGGCTCATCTGTGCCGCTCAATAGGCATGTAGTCGGTAAGCTTCCTTGAGAGATAGAACTAATCCTCCTTGGAGGGATAATAGTTCCCATCAGCCAGGTCATCTCCACGCATGACCGCCAGCTCCCATTCCCACCTCCTGAAGTATATGGTTGGTGAGCTCATGGAGGAAAAAAGAAGGATTGACGCACTCGCACTTAAGGCCATGCTTCTTTGCCCTCTCACCGCCTTCTTCCTGCCAATGTGGGTGGCTGTGAGCTCAGTGGGGGGTCGTGGCAAGTGGCACACTGACCAGTGTGCTCCTGTATGCTCAGGTCAACCAAGTAAAATGGCTGAGGGGGGGATGCTTACCTTCCACCACAATGCAATGCAGAAGCCACAGAAAGTGTGTCTGCAAGGGAAGATATATGGATAAAGGAAGAAGTTGGAGCAACTGTGGTATGGATGGGGTGTGAATATGATTGTCTTTTTTTTGTTGACAGGACTTACATCAAGCATATCAGCCCATCCTCCATTTCCTCCAAGGCGACGAGGGTGGCCCTGTTTTCCACAGTTGTGACGATGGCGGTAACAGGCAGGGACCAGGGCACCTTGTCAGCATGTCGCGATGATGATGATGCAACAGTTCCTGAACGCATGATGGGTGGGCAAGGTGAAGAGGCTGGACGATGAGAGGAGGTCACAGCCACGAGAGGAGGCCTGCACCTCTGTGGCAAGCGGCTCAGGACGATCTCACCCTCTTCGTTGTCATCGACGTATAGCGTCAATCCCAGGAGGGGATTGGGGTTCGAAACTGGAGGTTTGCTGTCATGTGGTTCTTCCTCTTCGACATCATCATCATCATAGAGTTGGAGGTGAGCAAGTGGATTGGCGAATTCTTCTGCAGACTTCCCAATGGTAGAAGGCAACGGTGGAGAAGGTGGTGGTTGTGGCACATCATCATGGATCTCGTCCTCGTCACAAACGAAGGCATTGGAAGTGACAGAAGGTTGTGGCGCATCGTCGTGGATCTCATCCTCGTCACAAATGAAGGCACGGGAAGTGACAGACAAAGCATGGGAGCTTGCATGAGAATGCATGTCCCACCTACAACGAAAACTGGCACCACACGGACAGGTGAGCTTTCCTGTGACTCCATCAGGGCGGTAGACTTGAATCTTCTGTCCTAGAAAAAAAGAAAGAAAATGCGTGAATCTTCTGCAAAAAGGGAAGGAAAAAAAGAAAAGAACACCTCTCACCATTCTGGAACTCCATGACAGCGGGGCTGGTGTGATATTCACTGAAATGACTGCCAACACCTTTGTGGTCCATCAGGGCTCTGAAGAACAGGCATTTGGTGACCAGGCAAACGTGGCCACATCTGAGCTGATCACTGCCTTTGAAGTTGCAGGGGTCATCTGAAGGAGGCATGAAGGGTTTGTTGCAAAAGAGAAAGAAAAGAAGAAAGAAAAAAGTTGGGTGGTGGTGGTGGTTGAAAAGGAGGGGGTGGTGGGGAGTTTCCATTTTTACGCTGGCAGGGGAGGTGGCTGGCTTTCAGCGGATCAACCCAGATGCGTGTGGGTCCAGGTTTGGTGTGGAAAGTAGTGGGTAAGAAATGCCGGTTTACCTCATTAGTGATGGATGATTGGGGGTATATCTTGTGGTGAAGGCGGATTCTGGTAATGAACAACACTGAGTGGATCCGATGTGGGTGGTGGTGAAAGTCGATGACGGACCGACAGCTTACATAATCTGGGGAAGGTCCATATGGCTGAATGAGTAAACAAGCCTACTTCTGACAAATTTCCACATATTCCTTATCTAAAACAGATGTCCGATTTTTTGTTTTTATTTTATTTTATTCACCATCTGTTAGTTCTGACAGGAGGATCGGTCTGTCTGTTTGATTTGCCTGACTGACTGACCTTTCTCTGTTGTTTATTATCACCTGTTGTGTCTATCCGTCTGATTCATTTTGTCTGTCTGACTGATTTATTTGCCTGTCTGTCTGTCTGATTTGTCTGTCCATGCTGATTTGTCTGACCGTCTGATTTGTCTGACTGTCTGTCTGCTTTATCTGACCATCTGATTTGTCTGACTGTCTGACTGTCTGCTTTGTCTGACCGTCTGATTTGTCTGACCGTCTGACTGTCTGCTTTGTCTGACTGTCTGATTTGTCTGACCGTCTGTCTGATTTGTCTGACCCGTCTGATGGATTTGTCTGACGGTGTGACAGTCCGTCTGACGCGATAAATGGGAGTTGGGTGGCGAGGTGCGGGGGCCCCGATTCAGAACCAGAATCATAACCGACGGCGATATTCAGTCGCAACGTTTCTGTCATGCAATAATGGAGAGATACGGTCCAAGAGTGCCGAACCTTACACCCAAGCAACATCGTATCACATCCATGCAACCAGTAATGGAAATGCCAGGCTTTAGATTTCCCTGTATTTTGATTATGCTCTTCAGTAAGTTCTCAAAACTGTACCACTAGTTATCTCCAAAGCCCACTACCTCTTCAGGTTCCCATATCGGTTTTTTGGGTGCCGTTTGGAGCATCCGTCCGAATGTGCAGGTGCTTTTGACAGCTTTACCTCTCTTTTGGCATCACACTAACACCAAGATGCGAGTGATGGCTGCACATCATTTTGGTGCGCTGACTCAACAGGGCCCGGCTTGACTTGGGCTTGAACGGGCTCAGGGCTTGAGACCCAGCCCAGCACTACTCCCCAAAATCGGTTTTATTGACAAAACAGATAATCTAGCTGTCAGATTCCTCGGCCCATCACTCATATTGTATCCTCTTCCGTTTGGGGTGGAAGGACAGGGCTCGTAGGCGGTGGCGGTGAAGACGGCGGGAGTCCAGTTGACCAAAACTGCATTGTCTCGTCCTCCCCGTCCTCCCCCTCGCCAGAACTAATCTGCCCACCAGAAGACGAAGTCGGCGGGATCTCAGGATCGAAATTATCGCTACTAGCGACCGGTAACGAGCTAGACGGCACATCCAGCTCTTCGTCCTATTCCTTGCTCAATCTGTCATCCATCCAGTAGTAACAGGCTAACAGCTCCAAAATAGGGGATATCCACAACTTCTCATTCTTGCTCAAAATAGCCACAGAAGGTGAGAAAAGCCCGCTCAATTTCCTCAGGGTGGGTGTGAACAACGCCGAACCGCTACCGCTACCACTCTTGGTCACGGGGGTGTATGTTGGTGTCAATGCCACGGTGGGGGTGTCTTTGGTGCTGAATCCTGAACCTGGGCGGGAGTATGGGCAGATGAATCAGTTATAAAAGTAGGACTCGAAGCTGGTGACGGAGAAGAGGAAGTAACGAATGTCACATCCGAACATGCGCACAGGTAAGCTCAACGCCACTTCCGAACGTGTCGCAACAAGCTGATGCGGCTCCGGCTTCACCCCCTTCATCATTTTATCTCCACTTTAGTCGTCATCACCAGAAACTCACTCTTCCTCCTCGCAGCACCACTCCTCCCGTTCCTTGTCTGTTTCATATCTTTTTCCTTCTCCGCGTCTGCTTTGGCTTCAGCAGCAGCTCTCTGTGCTAAAACCTCCTCCGAAAGCCTCAGCTGGGTAGTCGTGTTCATGCGCGCCCAAGCAGGGACAACGTACTTCTTCAGTGCGGGATTGAAATTGGGCCCACCAGCAGCAACAGCATTCGTGCTATTGGACGGGGGTGGAGGTAATGCATCCTGGGTAGATGCAGGAGAATTAACACCCGGCGAGTCAGAGGTAGAGTTGAACAAGAGCGCTCTCTGGAACGGGTGGTGTGAACCCAAACCCGAGCCGAATGTAGGTTGCTGAGGAGTGTAAGCAGTGCGGAAGGCGAGGTTTGCAGTTGGTGTTGAATTTGAGAAGACTCGCTAGGTGGAGAAGGAAAACGGGTAATCCGTATCGGATTGTGCGTGCATCATTGTTCGTTTCTTGGAGGTGGTGGTAGTGGTGAAAGGAGAATTCCTAGCCCGCTCCCGCTTAGCTTCCTTCTCCTTCATGAATGCGCTCAAGGCCCTCTTCCTCTCATTCCCATTGCCATTCCTCTCACTCAACCCTATCCTCTCCTTCGCCGCCCATGTCCCAGAAGAGTTGTTATAAGAAGCACCACCCCCCTCCCCCTTCTCGTTCTTCCTCCGGAACGCCCCTGCGTTCACGTTCTCCTTGTCTAGGAATATGATCTCATCTTCCCCTTCCCCCACCCTCATTGACCGTGTTTGTGCCCGCACGCGATCGCATATTCTGCGAAGACAATGTAGAAGAAGATGTGGCGGCAGTAGCCAAGAGCTCCTTCAAAGCGTGGGGTTCCCTTCCCCGTCCCTTCTCCACTCCCAGAATCAATAGCCCCAAGCGCATTCAACAGCACTCCATTCCCACCCCCACCACTCCCAGCTGCATTCCCATTCCCATCTCTTTGAGCCAACGCAGAAAAAAGCAACAAAAGCGACAAAGTAGACGAGTTCTCACCCCTCCCCTCCGCCGTAGTTGTAGTTGTAGTCGCAGCCATCGTTACACCCATTCCTTGAGGTATCTCCTCTAACGAGAGGTTTGCGCGTGAACAAGCTTCGCTCTTTGTAAGGGCTCTTTGTAAGGCATGGAGTCAGAAATGTATAAAATAACCTAGGCTATCCAGTGTATGATCCACAGACCGTCTGTCTCTCTATTGCCAACTATTATCATTGCGCAAGCTTCACACACCAACGTATTAAACTCCATTTGCATAATAAACCCACCACATCGGCTCCTGACCATCCATGATTTGTTTCAGCAGATCCACCTGCTGCTGATTTGGCCTCCTCAGAAACGATCTTTCTCTGGACAAACAGATCGAGATAATATATGTCCCATCTGCGCTGCGAAAAGGAACACATTTTTGATGCTTTTGAGGGATGGGAGTGTTATGGGATAGAACCCTCGTGCAGTTGAGCTTGCGGATTCCACTGCGTTGTTGCAGAATCCACAAGGCATAGTTGAAATCGAAAAGCCTACCCTTACTAGGGATATTGTAGGCCGTTTTATTTGTTTCGGTGTAGTTGGCGAGCCAGTCCTCGGTTGTCTCGAATCCGTAGAACATGGCGCAACCATGGGTTTCAATGGATGGAATGGTGAGCGGGATTGGTGGTGGACTTGGACCAACCTAATACAACAAGATCAACATCTGTGGAACGGAAATAGCAAGAACATCTGACCACAAGATTGCTGAGAGATTTTGTAAGTGAGCCAGACATGATGATAAACCGTTGATTAGGTTGACATCAAACCAGCATGCAACTGGGGAATATTGTTCTGTTTCCAAGGTTGTTCCGGCGCCACGATCGATAATCAAATGGCTGTACACTTGGTTTCGTTAGTAATTTACCATGCCCCCACCAGCGCGAATCCCTAAGACTTCAAAGACCACTCTGGGATGGGCATTGCACCTTGCTATAGCGGAGGCTTTGGGAGACAGCAGAGAGGCACCATGGTACGGGGCTTGGAACATAGTTCTTAAAGATATTCTATTTGAATCGTTTTGCCTCCCACCACTGCTCACCGTCACTTACCCTCAGTTTCCACTGTCCAAGAATATTGATACGCACAATCTTGAAGACGATAAAATCAGTGATGCTGATGACAGCGATGATGACAAATCAGATGATGATGACGATGATGACGACGATGAGAACGACAAAGGAAGTAACCAGATGACATCCTCCCCACAACACATGCATATTCTAGGACAGCATTCCACACCCAGTCCCGAAAGCCATCGAAGTTCATCCGGTCCCCAAGCATACCGAGTTCCGGCCAACACTTCAGTGCGATATTCTGGACCGAGCCCTTCCAGCCGAGGTTCATCAAGCCACCAAGCTTCTCGAGATCGCTCCTCTCAGCGGTGCAAAAAATGTTCTACTCGCATCCCTGACTTCGCACAGCTGGTGTACAGACTCAATGTCAACCGTGACCAGACAATCAGTCTTCCGGTTCTCATTCAGAACCGCATTATTTTGCTTGTGGAGAACAAGGCCAACAAGGAGACCCCAACGATGTTGGATTTTGGCCACCCCAGGCCGAACTTCCCAAACCATTTAGGTAGGGTTTCCTTGTACAGCAGAACGTACCTAATAGGTTCACCTCCGTCGAGGTTCCCACGAGAGGTTCCTCGCCTCTTCTTCGCTTCGACAAGTATGCCTTGAAGAGGTCCTGCTTACTTTCCAGAGCCACTCTGGACATTTTAAATATTCGTACATTTCACATATCAAATAATTCTATAATATTGCATAGTGTCCTGGATGTACAATTATTATGCATCGAACACATCCGTAAGTTGCCCTAGATCAGTCTTCGCACCTCCATGCACTCCGATATGCTTCCATGGCCTCCCCAAGACCAATATACCGCCCCGCAGCTGTCATGCATCATTTCCAAATTCCCCCTCCAGTCCCAGTATATTGGGCCGTTGCGGATCTCCTCGCGCGCAGTGTTACTGTAGTTCTGCTTGACCCTCTAAAAGTCAGATGTGGTGTGTTTGGGTGATGGTTGGATGCTGAACGGAAGGGGGATATAAATGCGCGCCAGTGGTGCCTACAAAATCGTGACCGTCACGATGGGACTGCTCAAATTGAACAGGTGATGGAGGGGAGGGACCACCCACAAATTGATACATATGTTCCTCTCTGTGACGTCTGAGGCTCTTGGGGGTTGACGCGTTGACGATGAGCGAGTCGAGATACCTGTACAATGGGATCTCCCCATGATCGGCTGCTGATCACACCGGGTTGACATCCATTGTTGACAACATTGCAGGTGGGTGGTGGGTGGCGTTGGATCTATATTTGGAGGAGGATAGAGGCTGCAACAAGGACGCTTAGGCGAAGACCAATGGTAAGAGGCAAAGTTTGTTGATCGGTTGTACCTCATGTGTCATTGAAGCATCTGGAGGGCATCCGTTGATCAGACTTGATTCCTCCAAACCAATCAGGAACAATATAAACATCCTACTGAAATTCAGGGAATCAGAAAATATTGTTTCTCGCACTCTGCTTTCCAACTTACATTTTGGACACTTCGCTACCTGCAAATTGATCCATTGCAAACTTTGGTCCGTATGCCACTGGGATCATCTGCTGCTGCATGGCTATTGGAATCTTGCGAGAGTAGTACCTGCTGCAAGGCCTGGGTTAGCATGAATAATATAATTTGGATGCCCCACACCTCCAAATCAGACCATTGCATGATCGGTCAACCTGCTAATCATCCACAGTGGGGGCTGTTGTAAATTGGTTAGTACCCTTGGACCCCTGCAAGGATTCATTTGCAAGGTAAGTCCAGGCACGAGCATGACCAGGTACTAAGCGGCTATTCATTATGGCGTCAGTTTTTGATGTTCACTTGTTCTGGATAAGAACAGAATATCGCGTCGTTGGGCGCGACAATGTCACGCACAGGGTCTTCATGTATACGTGACTTCATCCAGAGCCTCCTCTGAAACACAGAAGCCTCTGATGAGCCTCCCAATGACATGGAGCACCTTCTCGTCGGCTATTTTTGGATTGGGAAGTTGTTAGGAGCCGAACCAGAGACTCTTGGTGGCATAAAAGGTAAGCGAATAAGCATGGCCTCCTATTTTTGGATTTTGTAAGGAAGCCTCTATTCGGAGGCCATCAGTTAGGTAGGTTTCCGGCAACATAGAAACCCTACCAGATTGGTTTGGGAGGAGATAACAATGTTCTCCCTTAGGTGATTTTGGCCCCATTATGCTCCAGACTGATCAGCAGGCTCGTCGTGCGTTTGCAATGTTCCCAAACGTCTCTGTTCTTGGCGTCATCCTCGCTATTGGTCCTTACTGGACATATGTAGAGTATGATAGCGCAAATACTTGACCATCTCCCTCAAAATATGAACTACGGGATGCCACTTACACGGAGATAACTCCACCTCCAACCGAGTCTCCCGGGAGATTCTATGCACCTATCGCCGTGCTATTTGCACCCAACGGGTTTGCATGCCTTGAAACGGATATATAGACCAAAGGTTTGGGCCTTGTTCGAGATTGAATGAAGGCGCTGGTCGGTCTGCAGACACAATGATGGCTGAAAGTAAGTGATCGTTGATTGGTTGATGTTGAGCACCCTTTTACAATGAAACACTGTTGTAGAACAATTAGGGTCTCACCGTAGAGACGTTGGAGTGTGGCAGTATCAACAATGCGTTTGCGATAGGAGTTGGAGAGGGTTTTCGTTTTTCCGAGGGAAGGGCATAGGCAATTTTGGTTAGTATAATGGAATCTGTGTCGTTCGACTTTGGTGGGGATATTACATACGAGGAAAGTTGTGCGGGTGGTGCTTTGGATTGCACCAGAATTACATTGTTTACATGCCTTCTCTGATCACAGGCATACCCACAAGTTATGGCCCCCTCCCGAGAGTGTTTTCACTTCAAACGGATCGGGCAGGTAATGCAAGCTCAAATCTGAGACACTTATTACTACAGTTCTCTTTCTACTTTGCAGAACTGAATGCTAGTTCCACCATCTGCATTGGTTGCCCCCGCTGTTAGGGTGTAATTTTTCAACACTGAGGCTATTCTCCTTGAAACAGCTGACTATACAGGTCAAATACCGTAACCAGTCAGATCTGACCACTGGTTGGATACCGAGCCGTCGAAGCATGAGTGGTCTTGTTGTGGCGCACGTGCACATCGGCCCTTATCCTCACAGCAAAGACTGGCGTGAGGTCATCAGCACTATATCTGCCTTGTTATCTGCGAGTTCCAAGGGTGGACGCTGCACGCGGTTCTTCTGCTTGTCCGCAAGAGTCTGCAGTAGACGCTTCATAACGTCGGTGATGCTGCTCTAGAATTCTAACGAGGGAGCGCTAGGGCCACCTATTACCTTGAGTATGTCAGTGAAGCATTTGAATAAGGATGTTAGGCAAGAGGGATCAGTTTTGGAGCTGATGTAGTTGATAATTTGGTGCCCATCAGCGTTGTGAGCATGTTACTTGCCTTACCGCATGAGAGTAACATCGACATGAAGCTAAATACAGACCTTAGCCAGACCATGAAAAGAGATAAGTATGTTGAAACAATATACATGGCAGATGTAAAGCCGCCGATCCTACCGTGGACCCCTTTGAATCGCTTCCTCACTACGTAAACCCTAATCATCTTCGCGAAATCGGCATGGCCGCTCCTCAGGTACTCATGATCGAGAAGTATTCTCAGAACATGTTGCTTAGCGCCA
>Ga0137418_10004179_pt1 | contig 13272 bp, 9 predicted proteins | sample CZODoug3_1_2_16f_FD_122242 | JGI IMG/M metagenome (GOLD analysis project Ga0137418, IMG submission 122242) | Vadose zone soil fungal communities from Angelo Coast Range Reserve, California, USA - CZODoug3_1_2_16fungal (Hybrid Assembly) | ecosystem: Environmental > Terrestrial > Soil > Vadose...
GTTTAACGACGGGTTCAAAAGCGGCCCTCCGCACGGCCGAGCGGGTCGGCTTTTTCTTGCCTGCCACCTTTCCCCTCCTTGCCTGATTGCATCACCCGCTGCATCAGCACCTCGTCAGGGGTTCAGGCCAAAGTTCATAAAAGGTCGTGCTTTTTCCGTACTCTTAAGGACGCGGGGGTGAAGTTTCGCGCGGGTTGCGTGTTCCCCCAACCATCCATAAACTCGAACTTGGCGTCTAACCTGGAGCTGCCCTGTAACCATGCACCCCATCCTTGTCGAAATCGGTCGTTTCAGCCTCCCCACCTACGGCTTTCTGGTCGCGACGGGCGTGCTGCTCGGTTTACTGCTGTGCGTGCGCAACGCGCAGCGTCTTGGCATCAATCCCGACGACACCTGGAATCTGGGAATCGTGGTTGTGCTGGCTGGCATTCTGGGCGCGAAGGTTCTGCTGATCGTGAACGACTGGGGCCACTACCGCAGCAATCTGGGCGAGATTTTTAGCGTCGACACGCTGCGCTCGGGTGGAGTCTTTTCTGGCGGTCTGGTGGCAGCGCTGCTGGCTGGTGCCTGGTTCATGGCGCGCCACAAAATGCCCCCTCTGCGCACCTGTGATGCCTTTGCGCCCGGGCTGGCCCTCGGACATGCGATCGGGAGATTGGGCTGCTTCGCCGCGGGATGCTGCTACGGCAAGCCGACGCAACACGCTTGGGGAGTGGTTTTCCGCAACCCATTGGGGCAGGCTCCGCTCGGCGTGCCGCTCGAGCCGACGCAACTCATCGAGTCCGTGGTTGAACTGATCAACTTCTTCGTGCTGTCCTGGTTCATCACGCGCAAACATGCGGACGGCCAGGTCTTCGGCACCTACCTGGTCCTCTATGGCATCGCGCGCTTCTTCATCGAATTCCTGCGAGATGATCCGGGGCGAGGCCAAGTCTTTGGCAATGCCATGTCGGGCACGCAACTGATCGCCATCATCCTGGTCATTGTGGGCGGCCTGTTCTGGCTGCGCCGCGCCCCGAGTCCCAAGGTTGCCTCCGCCTAAGCCGGTGTGGCGCGGGCGCATTCGCTCGCGTCGTCTTTGCAGGCTTTCGCCCTTCCTGCAAGGCCAGCCACTTTCTGTAAGAATCAAACCTCATGACCTCGGCCGAGATCCCGCAACAATTCCAAGCCACCTCCGAAGACGCGGGCAAGCGCCTGGACCACTTCCTAGTGGGCAACCTTCCCGATGTCAGCCGAAGCCGCGTGCAGCAGCTGATCGCGCAGGACAAAGTGCAGGTCAATGGCCAGCCGCAACGCGCATCCCACAAGCTCCGCGGAGGAGAAACCATCGCCGTCACCGGCACCGTACAGGTGCCGCCGCTCCGCGCCATTGCAGAGGATATCCCGATCGACATCGTTTATGAAGATGATGATGTAGCCATCGTGAACAAACCCGCGCGCATGATGGTGCACGCGGGCGCGGGAGCGGCTGACGCCGAACGAAATCTCGGAACCTTGGTCAATGCCCTGCTGCACCACTTCAACAGCCTTTCCAGCGTTGGCGGCGAGTTGCGTCCCGGCATCGTTCACCGGCTCGACAAAGGCACAAGCGGTCTGTTGGTTGTAGCGAAGAACGACATTGCCCACCGCAAGCTGGGCGCACAATTCTCCGCCCGTGAAGTGAAGAAGCAATACATCGCACTTGTGCATGGTTGGCTGAAAGAACCTCGTGGCACCATCCGCAACGTCATCAGCCGCGACGCGATTCGCCGCACCCGCATGACGACGCGCCGCTCGGAAGGCCGCGAAGCCATTACCGACTACCGTGTGACCAAGAAGCTCGACACGCCGTGGGGAAAGTTCTCGCTGGTCTCACTCAACATCCACACCGGACGAACCCATCAGATCCGGGTGCACATGTCGTCGCTCGGGCATCCGGTCGTCGGCGACAACCTCTACGGGGCGCCGCGGCAGATTCGCGTGGCCCCGGCGACTCAGGCAAGGGCCCGCCGGGAGGCCGCTGGTGGCGCGGCGCTCTCGTTGGATCGTAATTTTCTGCATGCCGCCTCGCTGGAGTTCATGCACCCGCGAACCGGGGAGCGACTTCGTTTTTCTCGACCCTTACCCGACGACCTCACGCAATTCCTGGCGCAACTAGAGAACATCCGGCCCGAGTCGTTATAATGAAGCTCTCGATGATTGCGTGCCTATGATTGCTTCGCTTGTTCGCCGTCGCGGTGGGTTGTGCGCCGCGCTTCTGCCGCTTTGCATCCTTGCCGTGCCTTCCTTGGCGGTTGCGCAGAGCGCCACGGATTTGCCCTCGGCCCCGTCCTCGGTGGCGATACCCAAGAAGCAACCTCCGCCACGACCGGCGACGACCGCGCCGTCGGCACCTCCTGCGGCGGTGGCTACGGATCCACCCCAAGCTGCGCCCCAGACACCCCCTGCCTCAGCAGCCCCGGGCACTGCGCGAACCCAGCAGGCAGAGCCACCAGACGATTTTGACCCAGCCTCGACCATCATCACGAGGGTCAATGAAGTCAACATGGTCTTCACGGCCACTGACAAGCACGGCCATTTCATCAAGGATCTGAAAAAGGAGGACATTCAGATCCTTGACGACACCAAGCAAGTCACAAGGATCCGGAGCTTCAGCAGTCAGACCGATCTGCCGTTGCAGGTCGCTCTACTGGTCGACGCCAGCAACTCCGTCCGCGACCGCTTTAAGTTCGAGCAGGAAGCGGCGATTGAGTTCCTGAACCAGATCGTGCGCCCCAATTACGACAAGGCTTTCGTAGTGGGCTTTGACGCAACGCCGGAAGTGACGCAGGACTTCACCGACAACTCCGAGTTCCTGGCCAAAGGGGTCCGTTCCCTGCGACCGGGTGGAGGCACCGCCATGTACGACGCGATCTACTTCTCTTGCCGCGACAAGCTGCTGAAAGAACCTCGCTCCGGCCCGGTTCGGCGCGCCGTGATCGTTCTCAGTGACGGTGACGACAACCTCAGCCACGTCAGCCGGGAAGAGGCGATCGAAATGGCGCAACGCGCCGAGGTCATCATCTACACGATCAGCACGAATATCTCCGGCGCGAAAAACAAGGGCGACAAGGTGCTCGAGCGTCTGAGCGGGGCCACGGGTGGCCGGGCCTTTGCTCCCTTCAGGATCCAAGATGTTGCGGACGCCTTCACTGAAATCCAGGACGAACTGCGCAGCCAATATCTGGTGTCGTACACGCCTCCCGATCTGATTGCCGACGGCCACTTCCGCCCGGTCGAGATCAGCGCGCTGAGTGAGAAGGGCCTGCGCGTGCGATCCCGCCACGGCTATTTCGCGCCGACTGCCCCGCGAAAACCCTGAACACGCAGGCGGGCGAAACCGTCGCCCCCAGCCGAGCCTCGGTGATCGGGAAAGGGATGGGCAAACCTTTTTCTCTCCCTTATTTTTCATTGGGTTACCTTTGTTACTTCGGTGGTTCAACGACCTTTGGTCAGATTGTCCCCCGTCCCACGCCCCCCTATAATCGAGAGACTCTGGTTGCAAGGTTTCTCCAAACAGGTGCTAGGTTGTGGAGCGCGGCGGACGTGTAGCTTGGAGGTCCGGCGGGCTCGAAGTGACCTAGGATGAGCCGTTTTCTCATGTCCATGAACTCGACGAACCTTATTTCGACGAACCTGATTTCGACGAGCAAGATTTCGGCGAGCAAAGCCTGGACTTCGACGGGCTGGAACCGGCTGCACCAAGCGACCTTCCTTTCTCTCATCTGGTTGATCCCATGTCCCTTGCGGGCCGAGACCAAAACCCTGGTGGCCGCCGGCACGATCACGGTCTCGCATGAAAAGGGCCGGGCCGTGTTTTCTAACGATGGAGACCCGGCTTCTGCGGCTAAGTCCTTGCCGGAGAAAGCGTTGCCATCGGACAACGGCGTGGTCAGACGCAGGAGCAGCCGCGACGTAAACGAATACCTGACACCTCAGCCTCGGTTCATGTACTGGAGCAACACCGAACACCGCTACAAACCCGTTCCGCATGCCACACCGATGGCGATGAAAGCAGCGAAATCGGCGGCGGCGGAAGTGGATGGCTACGTAAGTTCGAACGGCAGTGCCAGCCTGATCGGCTCTGCGGCCACGCCCCGGGAGGTGGATGACGCCATCGAACAGGCAGCGAGGCGGCACAACGTCGACGTCAACCTGGTGCGGGCGCTGATTCGCGTAGAATCCAACTTTAACTCGAAAGCCGTGTCGCGCAAGGGAGCGATGGGGCTCATGCAGCTGATGCCCAGCACCGCGCGCCAGCTCAAAGTGACCAATCCATTTGACCCGGACCAGAACGTGGATGCCGGGGTTCGGCATCTAAAGAAACTGCTGCAAGATTTTAACGGCAACGTCAAGCTGAGCCTGGCCGCCTACAACGCCGGCGCGGGCGCGGTGCATCGCAACGCGGGCATCCCCAACTACGCGGAGACGCGCAACTACGTCAGCCGGATTACGTCGCTTTACGACAGCGGGGACACATCCCCGTTTCGCAGCATGATTGGTGCGCACTATGAACCGATGAGGATTTCACGCGATTCGATGGGTGTTCTGACGGTAACGAACACCGACTAAGAACAGGGCCTGGGCTATCAGCTCTCGGCTATTTAGGAACCTTTGCTAAGCCGAGAGCTGATAGCCTAGAGCTCAGAGCTTCTAGGAAACGGGTAGGTTCTTGAAAATACTGACGCGAAGCCGACGCCTCGGGTATGCGGCGGCCGTGCTCCTATTGGCGGCGGCTCCAGCTTATGCGCGGCGCCACAAGCCGGAATCCTGGGCGCGGCAGCAGTATGCGACCGCGGAGCGCTTGCGTGAGGCCCTGAACGGCCGCCCGGCCGCCGATCGCTCGCGGCGAGAGTACCAGCGTGTCATCGAGGGCTACCGGCGCGTTTATTACGGCTCCCCTGCGGCCAGCAAAGCCGATCCCAGCGTCGTCGCGGTGGCTGAACTGCTGGTGGAGATGGGACGCCAGTTCAACGACCCTAAAGTTTTGCGCTCGGCGATTGGACAGTACCAGTTCCTACGCCGCGAGTACCCTGGCAGCCGCTTCCGCTTTGACGCGCTGTTCACCATGGGTGAAATCTACAAGGACGATCTCGACGACCCGGCCAAGGCGCATGCGGCCTTTCAGGAGTTTGTACGACGCTACCCGCACCATCGATTGGCGGTCCAAGCACGCGAGGCGTTGGCCGAGCCGGTGCAGCAAGCGGCGTCGAAAAAAGGGGCCGCAGAGGATCTCGGAGAGGATCTGAAAGAGCAGGACGAGAACAACGAGGACAAGGGCAAGTCCGATGCCTCCTCAGCGAAGCAGGCGACGAAACCCGACGAGAAGCAGCCCCCCAAATTGGCGCGCGTGACCGGCATCCGGCATTGGTCTACACCGGATTACACGCGCGTAGCCATCGATCTTGAACAGGATGTGAAGTTCGACTCGCAGCGAATCGACCACCCCGACCGCATTTTCTTTGACTTGCGCGGCACCGTACTGGCTTCGACTCTGGTGGGCAAGAGCTTCGACGGCGACAACGGGTTCCTGAAGAAGATTCGCGTGGCGCAGTTCAAGGAAGATCAGACGCGTGTGGTTCTCGAAGTCGATAGCCTGTCACAGTACGACGCCTTTCTGCTGCCGAATCCCTATCGCCTGATCGTGGACATTCACGGCAAGACCAAAGCGCCGAAGACACCAGGGGAGTCTGCAATCGCGGATGCGAAGCAAGACCCCGAACCCGTGCCGGGCGAGACGCAAGCAAGGGCTAAGAACAAGACCAAGGACACGAAGAAAGCCGACAAAGCCGAAACCACGACCGCATCGGCAAAGTCCGAGACGAATCTAAAGTCCACAGACGCCAACGAGGACGACGATGCCGATATGGCCGCAGATCCTCCGACGAAAGCGGTCAAAGACGCCGTCGGCAAGCGCTCGGTGGTCAAAAACAATATTGCGAAGGATACGGTTGCGAAGGATACGGTGAGGAAGATGCCGGACGGCGCTGCGAAACCAGCGCGAACGGACGCTGCGCCGGCGTCGACCGACACTTCTTCTGATGATGATGACTCCGCCGCGCCCGAAAAGACCTCCTCGAAGTCCAAGCGCGGCAACAAGGCCAACGACGATATGGTAGCCCGCGAAGCGCGGCCTTCCGCCAACGGCGACCGCTCGCTGATCCGCGCGCTCGGACTGAAGATCGGCAAGATTGTGATCGACCCCGGACACGGCGGGCATGACACGGGAACAATTGGCCCGAATGGCGTGCGCGAAAAAGACGTTGTGCTCGACGTGAGCCGTCGGCTGGGCAGAATGCTGCGACAGCAGCTCGGCGCCCAGGTCATCTACACGCGCTCGGACGATACCTTCATCCCGCTCGAAACCCGCACTGCGATTGCCAACCGCGAGCGCGCGGACTTATTCATTTCCGTCCATGCCAACTCGAGCGATGACCCCGACGCGCGTGGCGTCGAAACCTACTACCTAAACTTCACGTCCTCGAAAGATGCACTGGAAGTCGCGGCGCGTGAAAACGCGGTTTCGCAGAAATCGATTTACGAACTGCAGGACCTGGTGAAGAAAATCGCGTTGAAAGAGAAGATCGACGAGTCGCGCGAGTTTGCCAGCGATGTCCAGTCGTCGCTGTACAGCAGCCTGGCGTCGAAGAGCTCTTCCCTGCGCAATCGCGGCGTCAAGAAGGCTCCCTTCATCGTCTTGATTGGTGCGAACATGCCGTCGATTCTGGCTGAGATCTCCTTCGTCAGCAATCCGGGGGACGCCAGACGGCTGCAAACCTCGGAACACCGCCAGCAGATTGCGGAGTCACTCTACCGCGGAGTGGCGCGCTATGTGAACGGCCTCAGCGGGGTGAAGGTGGCCGGCCGCATTTCGCGGGACGACCGCAACTAGTTGTAACGTGTCTTGAGTTTCCCTCGTCTTCGTCACTTCGCAACTGCTTCGGAATCCCCAGTTTCATGCTCCTGAATCTGGAAGCGCAAGAACTCGTGGACAGCTTTGAGCGCCTCGGGGTCTGCGGTCTTGATGAACACGTTGGCCCCCCGTTCTGTCTCCACATAACTGTAAGTAAGACTGCCCTTCAGCCGCTGCAGATCGGGCACTCCCGTCGGGGTTTTTCCGTGGGTCAGCATCGGCGAGGAGAAATCTCCTGCAGCAAATGACTTCGCAATCTCCTGCAAGTGGTGGCGAATCTGGTCGCGACTCGCCGTATCTGCAGGGTCGTTCGTCTGGACCTCAATGGAGCCGCCGGATGCGCTGCGATGAAAATGGTGGGTTGTTGTGGCTTGGCTGAAGCCCATGGCCATTTCACCATGCTTCGCCATGTCGTCATGCTTCCTCATGGAGTCGTCATGCTTCATCAAGTCGTCATGCTTCATCATGGAGCAATGGTGCTCGGCGGGACTTTGGCCATAAGCCATTGAGGCGATCATTAGAAACAAACAAGCCATTGCCACTTTCATTTGCGACCTCCCTTCCTGTTTTTACCAGAGCTCAAACTCAGCCCACGAAGCACCGTGACCCGCCCCGGCAGAGTTTCCAGCAATCGTGCCTGCTCGTCGGAGCCTGTACTGGCGAGCTTGGCGTCCCAACTCGTCAAAGTTTGCTTCAGCTGCCTGCGCAAGGTGACTAGCTCTCGGATCTTCTCGTCGACTTCGGCGAGTTTTGCTCCAGCCAGCGCGCGAACTCGGTGGCAAGGAACTCCCCCTGCGTCGCGGATCTTCAAAATGGCACAGAGCTCCGACAAAGAGAAGCCGACCGCCAGCGCACGCTGAATCAAGAAAACGCGCTCCAAGGTCTGGCCTGGGTAGTCGCGATAGCCGCCGCTTGAGCGCGGAGGCTTCGCCAGAAGCCCCAGCCGCTCATAGTGGCGAAGCGTATCGCTGCTCACTCCTGCTTGCTGTGCCAGCTCTCCTGATCTCAACACTTGCTCCTTCTCAAGCTGAGGTTACACCCTGGAACCGATTCCAGGGTCAAGTCCTATCTTTCAAGCCGGTTCGGGCTTCCCGTAGACTAGGCCCGTGCAGGCTGACTTTTCCATCGAGTGTGGAGCGAATGACGAGTGCCTGGAAATACCGTGGGCTTCGGAAGACGGTGCACTGCGGTACGTCGATCTCAGGCAAAATCCGGCTCTGATTGCGGACCTGGATGAAGCCCGGCATTTTCCGGATATCGCCGACTTTTTACGGATCACGAATTCAGCGGGCAGCGCTTTCCAGACGGCAAAGTGTGACGCCGGGTTCACCCAGGAATTGACGGTCGAGGATGAACCATTTGGAACCTCCGGAAAGTTCGGATCGTATGTGGACGTCCTGTTCGCTTCTCCCGTCGCTCGTCGTTCCTTGGAGCAGAACCAGGCCTGCGTCGGAAGTCTGGTCCGCTTGCTACAGCGCGCGCCGGAGATGCCCGCGTCGGCCGAGTTCCTGGTGCGGCGTTGCTTTTTCGCCGATGATCGCACCGATGTGGACGGGTTCTACATGACTTGCTATGTTTTCGGCTACTCCGACAACGAAGAGGAAGCCCGTAAGCGTTGGGGAATCGCTTTGCGTTTGCTCGGAAGCGCGCTCGTCCAGATTTCGACGGAGAGGGAAAAACAGGTCTAGGCGTGGTCGGGCAAACGGGCCTTGCCCGAGGCGAGGTTGGCCCGCCAGCCCTTCCCCCGCCGGCTCTTCCCCCGCCGGCCCTTCCCCTGCCGGCCCTTCCACTGAGTGCGCGCCAGCGAGAGCAACAGCATAGCCAGGAAGATTGCGAAGAGCCCGAGAGTCGCTACCCCTGCCGTCGACACCCGCTTCGGAACAATCGAGAACTTTCCATAAACGAACTCAATGTGCACCCAATACACGAGCAGCGAAGTTTGACCGAGCTGAATGAGCGGGCTGAAGCCGCGCTGGCCCCAACCGCGCGCGCACCAGAGCGAACTCATCCACAGAATCACCAGCAGCATGCCCACCCGGACCACAAAGAACGCCAGACTCGTGTGCCAGAAATCATGCACCGGCTCGAGCCATGGTGGCAGATGGAAGCGTGAGTGTTCGAAAGCAACCGCGCCCAGCATCAGCGTTACTCCGCCAACACCGGCAGCCGTACGCAGCAACCCTTCCCGGTGGCGTGCCCAGTCGCTCAAGACAACAAATCCCGCCGTCATACCAAAGAATGCGAACCCGGCCCAGGGAAAAATCGGAAATAGCCACGCCTGCGGCGTGCCATAGGTGTGCACGCCGTTGATATAGGACTCGAGCGGCCAGGGCAGCCATCGCGGTTGCCAGATGGTCCACACGAGAGGAGTCAAGAGTGCGATGGCCACACTCACCCCCGCTCCGGCCCAGGCGTTGCGTTTTTCCATCGGCGCGCTTGCGTCCTCGCTGGCAGGGGCCAACATCGCGGTCACCCGAATCATGCCCCCGATGAGCATCATGGAAAGGCCGATCATGTTCAACACATCCACGCGCAGCAGATCCGTCCACGGCGCCCATCCCCAGGCGAGCGCGTATTCCATGAGCCGAAACAGAAGCCCGAGACCGAGAACCTCCGCCCCGCGCAAAATGGCTTGGCGGGCGATCTGGTTCGCGTCGAAGCCCTGGCTGCGAAGGCGTAGCGTAACCAGCGCGAGGGAAAATCCGGCCAAGAAAAGGAATGTGGGAGCGGGCACCGTGCCGCCGAGTTGCGACCAATAGTACAAACGCCCCTTCCGCGCCTCAGGGGAAAGCCACGAATCGTAGCAGTGCGTCTGGAACATAAAGACGCAGGCGAGGCCGCGCATCCAGTCGATGTAAGCAAGCCGGGATTGTGGGCGTTGTGACGTGATTCAAACTCTCACGGATTTTCGTGGGTGGTTTTTGATGCGGCTGGTCATGCTCAACAACGCTCTCCACACTAGCATCTTCGCCCCGGGCTATCTGTTTGGATAGCAGATTCACCTCATGCTTCCGCCGCGTCCTCTTCCCAAGCTATTCATTCGACACACGTTACCGCACTCGAAGTCACCCCCGGATTGTGGCGGCGCACATGCAAAGCCACAAGTCACCGACCTCGTTCTACGGCGAACCCAACGAACGAATCATGGACCGGACGAATCATGGACCGAACGAAGCATGGAGATGAAGTATGACGAACGACCGCTCAACTATGACGTTTGAAGAGTTTATCCAATCCACGATGCGCGTGATTGATCGAGCTCTGGCGGCGAGCCGGGCATCGGAGAACCAGATAGTGCGCACGTCGGAAGCGACGGTTGGGAATTGGCGGCAAGTGCCTCAGATCGAAGGCGCTCCCAAGAGGCGATTGGCGGCTCGCGCCGGAACTTGGCAGAAGTCCACCTAATCGCCGATTGAGCAACCGAAATTGTAGAATCCCTCGAGCGGGGGGCGTAGCTCGATTGGATCGGGCATCGGATTTCAAAACCCCGTTTTACATTTGGGACAAGTGCAGTGTTTTCTTAAGGTTACGCTTTCAATAACGGGCAGGGCCCGAGGCATTCCGAGTTACTCGGGAGTACTCCAGAGAGGCAGATTTGTCGCGGCGGGGCCGTTCGTGAGAAAACCAGGTCGTTTTCTAACCAGTTCGCTTTCTAAAGAGACGCCGTCCCTAAGCCCGCGGCTGAGGTCGGTGCGGAAGAGCTGACTCCCGCTCCTCCAGAGAGTATCGGATAGCTTTTTCCAGGCTCATCGCTGAACCTTCTGCCCACGCGCGCTTCCCCTCGGCCTCACTGAGCAATTTCCAGGCAGGTAGCAGCCTCTGATCGAGCTTGGACTGTTCCGCTTGGTGCAGAGGGGCGCCGATCAGCTGGCGTAAATGCGCTGCGGCGGCGGCCAGCTTCAGCGCACGTTCGGCGTGTCCTTGAGCCAGGACCAGACAAGCGGAAGCTTCCAGCGCCCGTGCCATACCGCGCCGGTGCCCCAAATCCGCAAAGATTTCGAGGGCTTCGCGGCATGCGGCGTGTGCAGCCAAATGGTCTCCCTGCTCACAATCGATGTAGGCCAAGTCTGTTAGGGACCGCCCGGAACCCCACGGGTCTTCGGCTTCCCGGAAAGCTGAAAGCGCACGTTGATACAATCCTCGAGCGACAGCCACGTCGCCCTGTTCGCGCGCAATGTCACCCTGCTGGTTGATAGACCAAGCGGCACCAGTGCGATCACCGAGCTCCTCAAAAATGTCCGCCGCCTCGCGCAACGCCCATCGAGCGCGTGAATAGTCGCCGCGAACTTTGACCACATTGGCAAGGTTGTGGAGACAGCGCGCGATTGCCAGCCGGTCCGACAGCACACGCCAGCACGCGAGGCTTCGTTCAAGATTGCTCTGCGCAGACGAGTAGTCGCCCCGATCTCGCGCGGACACCGCCAAAGCATTCAAAGACGCGGCGATGCCCGACTCATCGCCCAATTCTTCATAAAGAGAGAGGCCCTGTTGTAGAAAGTGCTCGGCAGCTGGATAATCGCCCTGAGCCGTGGCTAAGGCGCCGAGAAAATGCGACACCCTGGCCCGTTCATTGGAGCGCTCAGCACCCGCCAGACGCAGAACGGTCTCCAGCCGGGCACGGCCTTCGGTCAGGTGTTCCCGCATATCCCAGAATCGAAACAGAGCGACGCAGAGACGCAGCCCCCAATCCAAATCCAGGGTCTGAAACAGCCAGTCGAGCGCGAAACGGAAGTTATCGATCTCAACGTCACATTGCGCCAGCCAGCGAGCCCGATCTGTAGGGCTCAGTTCTGGATTTCCTTCTTCTGCTAGGACGAGACAGTACGCCGCATGTGCCCGCCGCGCCGCAGATCGCTCATCGCTATCAATGAGGCATTCGAGGGCATATTCGCGGATCGTTTCCAACATCGCGAAACGGGGTTCGGTCTGGGCTCGGTCCATGCGCTGAACCAAATTCTTATCCACCAAGGATGACAGCCCTTCAAAGAGATCGATACCGAGATCGCGACTTGTGTTGCAGACAGCTTCCGCGGCCTCCAACGTGCATCCGCCGACAAACACGGAAAACCGGCGAAACAGTTTCCGCTCGGCCTCATTCAACAGACCGTGACTCCAATCAATGGTCTTGCGAAGCGTTTGTTGCCGTTCTGGCAAGTCGAGGGCACCACCAGTGAGTAGTTGCAAGCGGCTTTGCAGCCGATCCAGGATGGCGCTGGGCGATAGCACCTTGGTTCGGGCAGCCGCCAGCTCAATCGCCAACGGCAGTCCATCCAGCCGCGAGCACACTTCTTGAACCGCAAGTCCATTTTCTGAAGTCATGGCGAAATCGGGCCAGACAGCCGCCGCGCGTTGCACAAACAACTCGATGGCGGAATTCAGCGCAAGCGCCGTTACGGGGAATTCCTGTTCGCCGTAAATACGCAAGCAGGACCTGCTGGTGACCAGGATCTTGAGAGATGGGCATGCTTCTAACGTGTCGGCCACCACGGTCGCAGCCGGGAGGACCTGTTCGAAGTTGTCCAGCAGGAGCAAGAATGGTCCTGAGTTCTGCAGTTGATCGCCGATAAGCTGTGGAGTAGTCCGGTTGGCGACTTGCTGGATTTCGAGTGCGTCCGCGAGAGCGGTGGCCACCAGGTCGGGATGCGTGATCGACGCCAAACTCACAAATTGAACACCCGCCGCAAACCGGTCCGCAATCGCGGCAGCTACGGCAACCGCTAGGCGTGTTTTCCCGGCTCCCCCCGGCCCGGTGAGGGTCAATAGCCGAACGTCATCTCGGAGTAGCAACTGCGTCGCCTCTGCCACTTGTTGTTCGCGTCCGATCAAGGAAGTACGCGGGATCGGCAGATCGTGGCGCTTCCTGGCAATCTTCGTCCCGGCAATCTTCGCCGAGGACCGCTCACGACCATTGGACAAGTCAAAGGGATCCGTTAGAGGGAGATGATCTGCCTTCGTCGGGCGTTGGATCACCTCAGCAGTGAACAAATACCCGCGCCGAGGCACAGTCTTGAGCAACTGCTGGCTGCGATCATCCAGTGCGCGACGCAACTCGAGGGTACACTGCACCAGCGAATCGTCGGTAACGAAGGCGTCGGGCCACACCGCTTGCATCAATTCCGGCTTGCCGATCAGCCGTCCCGGGTGTTCCACCAAGTACTTGAGGGTTTCATATACTTTGGGGCGAAGCTTGATCTCCTCTCCTGCTTTGAGCACACACCCCCTGGTGACGTCGAGCGTGAACTGGCCGAATTGATAGTTTAGGGGACTCGTCTCCAAGTGTGCTCCCGTTTCCGCAAAGCTAAGACGCTCGCGGGCTCCGATTTCGGCTTTTCTTTGGCGTT
>Ga0137418_10004181_pt1 | contig 13259 bp, 10 predicted proteins | sample CZODoug3_1_2_16f_FD_122242 | JGI IMG/M metagenome (GOLD analysis project Ga0137418, IMG submission 122242) | Vadose zone soil fungal communities from Angelo Coast Range Reserve, California, USA - CZODoug3_1_2_16fungal (Hybrid Assembly) | ecosystem: Environmental > Terrestrial > Soil > Vadose...
CATAACCAGCGACTCAGCAAACGGTCGAGTGAGAGAAGACCCCCTCCGGCTATCGCGACCACGAGCACCAGCAAGAGGATCGCGAGCCGGTCGTCCGTCGACATCCCGATTGCCGCACCGGAAATCGTCAGCGCGAAGATCAGCGCGGCGACCTGTGTGCCCACGCCCAGCACGAGCGCCACGGCTATTGCGCCCGCTAACCAGGCTGGCCGGATCAACGCTAAAGCAGGTGCGCCAAACATCATGAGACCGGCATGTGCAAAAGCCGGCGAAACATAGTCGACAATCGACACCGCGAGAGCGATGCGAACGGCGAGCAAAGCGACCGGCGTTCCGCTTCGTTCGATCGAGTCGTAGAGCCGGTCGCCAAGCAGCAATAGCCGGGATGGGAAGGACGCAATGCCACGCTTTAAAAGATGGTCGACCGAAAGCAGGCCCGGCCCGCTGACGACCAGCCATCCCAGCAAGGCGACCTTGACACCGATCGCACCCGAGCTCATGGCGGAGCCGCCCAACACTGTCTGAGCGAAATACACCAGTGCTATTGGCCGCGCCAGGAAGCCCATGCTGAGCAACAGCGGCGCGATAACGTGCAGCAAGGCTGCGATGCCGGACGGCGCATGGGGAACACCCGGAACGCCGCCTGAGTGAGCCCCTTCTGCCATCGTCATGATCCGATGGACGAACACGACCTGTCCGAACCAGACCCTCGCGATCAAAAGCAGCCATGGCATGCAGATCGCGCGTGTCGACGCGGTGAGTCCCGACACGCGACTGAAGGTCTCTCGGATCATGACGATATGACTCCGGGTAGTAATTTAATGATCAGGATATCGAATTATTATGGATGAAGCGGATACAATCACTTAAGCCGAACACATCTCGCAGCGAGGTTATATCGATGTAGTCAGCCGGGTCAGCCACATCGGCGAGACCGACAGCAGCGCCGACTCGACGTTGTGGTGCCCGCAGACGACCGGAAGGCCCGCCAGCAACGGGAAGTAGTGAGAGAGCACGATCGAGTCCACGTGCACCAAGTCAAAGCGACGCGCGCCGAGCAGCTGGCGGAGGCGCACCGCGAAGGGCCGCGACTGATAGGTGAAGGCCGAGTACACTCGATTCCGGGCGACGCTGCGTACATGGTCCCACGCCAGGCGCACCGCGCTGTGCTCTTGTGGGAGAGGAAAGGCCTCGACGCGAGCGAACTGCCCCAGCACCGCAAGGGCCGGAGCCGGGTCGGCGGGCGCTAGCCCACCCTTCCGGCGATAGAAGCACAGCGCGGTGACGTCGAAGACGCGGCTCAGCAGACGGATCAGATGATATGAGCGAATGGCCACGCCCGAATCCGGAGGATAGGGCAGCGTTTGACACAGAAACAGGAGGCGCGGTTTCTGCGTGTCAGTTCGCACGAGGGCTCCGCTCATCAAGGAGATCGTGATATAGCCGCAGATGGGCTTCCACTCGTCGCTCGAGAGAGAACCGCTTGACCACTGCCGCGCGTGCTGCCGCGGCGTCGGGCGAATCCCCATGCGTCAACGCGGATCCGATCGCCTCTGCGAGAGCTGCGGGCGACCCCGGCGGCACCAAGCGAGCGGCCGGTGAGCTTCCGACGACGTCAGGCACGGCCCCCACTGCGGCAGCAACCACAGGCACGTCCGCCTGGAGCGCTTCGAGCAGCGTGTTGGGCAACCCCTCACTGCGGGACGGCAGCACCAGCAGATCGAGATTCGTATAGAGCGCCTCCACGTTGGAGACATGTCCCACGAAGCGAACGCACGACTCAAGCTCCAGGCGACGACACCGGGCCTCGAGGCGCCCGCGCTCGGGGCCGTCCCCGGCGATCACGCCGCCGAAGGCGATGCCCTTCCGTGCAAGGAGGGCGCACGCGTCGAGGAACACATCGACGCCCTTTTCCGGACTCAGCCGGCCGACGACTCCGATCAACGGGTGCGGCAACTCGCTCTCACATGACCCGAGCGAGTCACGCGCGGACGCATCGGCCGTTCCAGACCGTCTCAGCACCGCGTTGTCGATGACGCGCACCCGAGAGCCGGACCGCCGAAACGCTCGGGCCTGCTCGCGCGACATCACGACCACCTGGTCGGCGGCGCGCAACAGCAGGCGGTCCACCCAATGATAGAATCGCGCCTTGAGATTCTCATGAGTCGAGCCATGATAAAACCCGATCCAGGGCCACGGGCTGCGCAGCACGCGCAGTGTATACGCGACGGCGGTCGCCTTGTAGCTGTGTGTCTGGACGACGGATGGCTGCCAGCGCCGCAGCACCGCTCCCACCTCGGCGGCCACCCGCCAGTCCAGGGGCCCGCGGTCTTCGACGATGCAATGGTCAATGCCGGCTTCCGCGAGGTGTCGAGCGAACGCGGAAGGTGGTCGGCCGGAGCGGTGCAGCGCCACGATCAGGCATGCGACGCCCGCGTCCTGGAGCGCGCCTGCGAGTGCCGTCAGTTGCCGTCCGGGTCCGGAGACCGCCTCCGTGGCGACCAGCGCAGCAATGCGCATCGGGTACGACGCCCTGTCCGCTCGCACCGCGCGCCGTTCGGCACGGATCATCGGGGCAAGCGAACGGACCACGGCCGGCAGATCCGGCTGTGCCCTCACCTCGCCGGCACGGCCGCGTGCGCCCGGGAGCTGCGATGCGACGAGGCGAGCGGCGTCAGGCTCTCGCTCCATAGCCAGGTGCGTCGCAAACCCTCGACCAAGGGCACAAGCGGCCGATACCCCAACAGGCGTTCGGCACGTTCGAGGCTCGCCAGCGAGTCACGCACGTCCCCTGGACGAGGGGGGCAAACCCGGTAAGGGAGGGTGCGTACGGTGATGCGCTCGATCAACTCGACTAGGTCGCGCAGCGAGGTCTGCGCCCCGGCCCCGACGTTGATGGGAGAGCCGTTGACCATCTCCGCTGGGCCTGTGGCGGCCAGGATGTTCGCGTGCACGACGTTATCGACGTACGTGAAATCCCGCGTCTGCGTCCCGTCGCCGAACATGGTCGCCTCCCGCTGTTCGCGGACGGCGAGAAAGAACGCGGGGATGACGGCGGCGTACGCCGAGTGAGGGCTCTGGCGTGGCCCGAACACGTTGAAATAGCGCAGCGCGACTCCTTCGATCAGACCCGCGCGCGCGAACGCGAGCACGTATTGCTCGGCCGCCAGCTTCGACGCCGCATACGGAGATCGCGGCAGCGGCTCGACCGCTTCCGTCTTCGGCAAGGCAGCGGTGTCGCCGTACACCGAACTGGAGCTTGAAACAACGACCCGCGCCACCTTCGCCTCGCGGCACGCCTCGAGCAGGCGCATCGTCGCGTTGACATTCGCCGCGTGCGAGGCCCAGGGATCTTTCAGGGACCGCGGTACGCTGGGCAGTGCAGCAAGGTGAAAGACGACGTGGATCCCAGCGACCGCCTGGCGACACACGTCCGGATCGCATAGGTCGCCGCGCAGAAACTCGATCTCGCTTGCCACGCCCGCGAGGTTCGCTTCATCGCCGGTGCTGAGATTGTCGACGACGCGCACATGATGTCCGAGCGTCACAAGCCGTTCGGTAAGATGTGAACCGATGAAACCCGCCCCGCCTGTGACCAGGCATCTTGCCCGCGCTGCCAGCATGGAACTCCTCTCGCCGATACGAGGCGACTAGTGTGACGGATGACCGCTCGGTGCGAGGGAATGCAAGGTTGGCGCCGCCCGTCGCGACCCGGTCGAGGCCGTAAGCTTGCGTGCGACAATCAGATACATGCCATCTGCTGGCCACGCTTCCGAGCGTCGCGCGGACTGGCTGTGGTAGTTCTGTTACAGCCGACCAGGCAATTGATGTGCGATGCGCAATCACCGCCGCGATCTTCCCCGCGATAACGGGAGCCCGCATGATGGCGTTCGTGGCGCCGGACTTGCGCTCATCGATGAAACATGGAGAGTCGCTGATCACCCATGCTGACCACAATCCGCTCGCGTGTTCGGGATATGGCTCTGCGCTGGTACGTGTATCTCTACGACAAGGGTCGCAACGGCCGCTTGACGTGGGAACTCGCAGCGCTTGCCCTCCTGACCCGCTATTTTCTGCGCGGGGGTCCGCTCGAGAACCGATTGTCCTTGCTCGGCGCCGCCTACCGGAGAACGTCCTTCCCTTCCCTCCAACGGCTGATCGAGCGGCGCTTGGCCCCGTGGCTCCAACCAGCGACGGCGGACGTCTGGCGACGCAAGCGCATCGGGTGGGCCCGATACGACCGACACCTCACCGACGGAACCCTCCACAAGAGCCTGATCCTCAAGCCGCCGAGCGCTGATGGAGAAAAGGGCGTTCTCTACGTCTCCTTCGAGGTCAATTGGCTTCGCCTGCTCACGCATGGCGACATCGGGCGGCTGCTCGACGACTACTATTTCGTGGGGGCCTCTTCGTCCTCTCCACCCGATTTTCGGGCCCATTGGGCGCTGGCACACGCAGGACCCGACCCGATCTTCCTCCAGGTCTCAAATCCAGCTGAGGTGGTGCTTCACCGCCGATTGCCGCACAACATTTCTCCCCTTCCGCTCATGGCCTGCGACTGGATCAATCCTGATTTCTACAACCCGCGACCGCACGCGAGTCGTGAGATCGACATCCTGATGGTTGCGGGGTGGTCACGGATCAAGCGGCATTGGCTGTTGTTCCGCGCCCTGCGCGGCATGCGCAAAAACCTGCGAGTCGTCCTCATCGGCCAAGACATGGAGGGACGGACTGCCGATGACGTCTTTCGGGAGGCTCAGGCTTTTGGGGTGGCCCGACGGCTGGAAATCATCCGTGACGCACCCGTGGACATGGTGAGCGATCATCTGTGCAACAGCAAGGTCTCTATGGTCCTGAGTCGGCGCGAGGGATCGTCGATGGCGGTGACCGAGTCATTCTTTGCCGACGCGCCGGTTGCGCTGGTTGCGAACGCTCACATCGGCTCTCGGGCGTATATCAACGCGCGGACCGGTACGCTGGTGGACCCAGGGAAGCTGGCTCGGGCGTTGAGCGCGTTTGTAGAGGAAAGCTCGTCCTACGCACCCCGAGCTTGGGCGATGCAACACATCAGTTGCCTGCAATCCGCCGACAGGCTGAACGCGATCTTGCGGGCGCAAGCCGTTGAACGCGGGCGGCCATGGACTCACGACATCAAACCGCTCTGCTGGCGACCCGATCCGGTCTACGTGCACCCAGGCGACACGCTGGTTATGCAACCGGCGTATGAGGATCTTGCTGAACGCCACGGGATAGTGGTCGCGGGACACCGCCCGGCCGCGGAATCGACGCGGGGCCTGACCGTCAGGAAATGAGCAGACGCGCCGCTAGGTCGTGTGGGGCGCCCGCAGCTTGCCGGCAACGAAGCGCGCGATTGCCCGGGGCGTGCCAAGATTCGCTTCCGTAACTTCGTCGTCTGCCGGCGTGACTCCGAACGTCTCTTCGAGAAAGCCAAGCACGTCCATCACCCCCATCGAGTCGACGATGCCCTTCTGGAGCAGGGAATCGTCGTTAGAGAGCACGTAGTCCGGCCTCATATACAGAAAGGTCTCCTGCAGAAACGCGCGCAGGCGGGTCAGGATCTCGTTTTCGGTCATCGCTGTCGAATCCCTAGACTGAAGGCACAGTGGCCGCTGCGCCCTCGAGGAGGACGTCGGCAGTGTCGAGGGCAAGAGGTGTGACGGGTCGGCGCGCCTCGAGGAACGCCTGGTGCCACATCTGGGTCGAGAGAATGGCGAGCAGCGTCTGGTTTTCGCGCACGCCCGCAGTCTGTCCGGCGCGACACCGCCGCACCAGGCCGGACACGGCTGTCGGCGCGAAGTATCCCGCCTGCTCGATCGCGGCCGGTGCGAGCAAGTCATCCACCCACGCCGGCGCCGTCCGGCCGAAGAAGGACGCAGCGTCGGGCGCGCGGTAGGGCTGTTTGTGCCGGGCAATGACGGTTGGCGGGACGACGCGCGTGGCCCACCGCCGCAGAATGTGTTTCTCCGCCAGACCGCGGAGCTTCGAGCGCACGGGGAGCCGCGCCGCGAATTCGTACAGCCGATGATCGAGGAAGGGGAAGCGCCCCTCGACGCCGAACGCCATCCCCATGCGATCGCCCTGCGAGCTCAGCAAATACGGAGACAGCAGCGTCGTCATCTCGAGGTAGGCCGCCTGGTGCTCTGGAGCCCACGTGGCGAATGCGGCCGGCAGTGTCGCGCGCAGCTCGGCGAGCGCGTCGTGGCCCGCGGTACCCTCGCGCATTGCCGCGCCATAGAACTGCTTGATGTGGGCGGTGAGCTGGAAGCGCGGGGCGTGGGAGAACAACGGGTCGTCCGGACCGCTTGCCGTGAGGAAAAAACGGCGCCAGAAGTCGCCGAGCCGCTGGTGCTCGCCTAAGTAGGGATAGAGGCGATCGAACAACCGCTCCCGCCGCTGCGACTCGGGCTGCCGCAGACAGAACCGGCGCACCGCTACTTCCTTGAACAGGTCATAGCCGAGGAACAGCTCGTCCGATCCCTCGCCGGTGAGGACGACCGTGATCCCGCGCTCCCGCGTGAGCTTGGCGAGCAGAAACATCGGGACCGGCGCCGTTCGGAGCAGCGGCGTCTCGGCGTGCCAGATCACGTCGGGGAAGGCGGCGGCGATCTCCCCGACGCCGATCGGCTGCACCGCGTGGGTGCTGCCGATGGCGCGCGCCACCTCGACCTGGAAACGACTCTCGTCGAACCGCGGATCGGCGAACGTGACCGAAAACGTGCGCAGCGGGTACGGCGACCGCGTGGCGGCGAGCCCGCAGGTGATACTCGAGTCCAGCCCGCCGCTCAGGTAGCCGCCGACCGGAACATCCGCCCGCATCCGCAAGTCCACGCTGCTCTTCATCAGTGCGTCGAGCTGCTCGAGGGCGTCGCGCGGTTCGGCCTGACGCTCGGGATAGCTCAGATGGTACCATCGCCGGACTTCGAGCGTGCCGTCCTGCCACAGTCCCCAGCAGCCGGGCTCGAGCTGTGACACGCCGGCGAACGGGGTGCGCGGCGGGCGCGCCGCCCAGAACGTGAAGACCTCGTCGAGGCCGAGCGGATCTGGAGCGGGCTCCAGCTCTCCCGAGGCGAAGAGGGCCTTGATCTCGGAGCCGAAGTAGAGGGACTGGTCCCGCTGGGCGTAGAACAATGGCCGGACCCCGAAGCGGTCCCGGGCGAGAAACACCGACTCGTTGCGCCGATCGTGGATCGCGAACGCGAACTGACCAATCAGCCGGTCCAGCAGCGCCGGCCCCCACTGCTCCCACCCGTGTACCAGCACCTCGGTGTCGCTGACGGTCCGAAACCGGTGGCCGAGCGCCTCTAGCTCGCGCATGAGCTCGCGGTAATTATAGATCTCGCCGTTGAACGTCACGACGACTTGGCCGTCCTCGTTCGTGAGGGGTTGCGCGCCCCCCGCCAGGTCGATGATGCTGAGCCGAACGTGGCCGAAACCGACACGAGGACTCGTGTAGAAGCCGTACCCGTCCGGCCCGCGGTGGCGAATGGCGGCCGCCATCCGCGCGAGCGTGTCGAGCTCGACCCCGTCGGGATCCCGCCGGGCGATCCCGGCGATGCCGCACACTAGCGGGCGTCCTCGTCTTCGCGAGGGAGCAGGACCGGCTCGACCGTGAGCGAGTGGAGGTGCAGGTAGCGCGTGGTCGCGCGCTTCTGCGCGATGTCGCGGAAGCCCCAGGTCACTTGCTCCTCGGTGAGTCCCGTGCGGCGCGCAGTCTCAGCGGCGGAGACGCCGGCGTTTCGCGCGTGCAGCAGCTGATCGAGTGTGCGCGCCGGAAAGGAGAAATAAAACTCTTCCTGCGACTGAGGCAGCGAGAATGTATCGGTCGTGGGCGGCCGGCTCGTGATGGCCTTCGGCACGCCGAGGTGGTCGGCGAGCTGATACACTTGCGTCTTGTAGAGATGCGCGATGGGCTTCACGTCGGCCAAGCCGTCACCTCCCTTTACGAAGAAGCCCTGGTCGTACTCGAGACGGTTCGGAGTGCCAACGACAGCGTAGTGGAGCCGGTCCGCGTGGTAATACTCCATCATTTTCCGGACCCGCTGCTTGAAGTTCGTCGCCGCCACGACCTGCCTGTATTCCACGGCGCCGAGGCGCACCGACGACTGCTTCCCCGCGGGGTTCTGCACGACCAGCTGCGTGATATTCAGCCCGTCATGTTCGCCGCGTCCGGTTGGGAGCACGAGCTTGCACCTCCACCCCTCGCCGTACTCCGGGACCGCGCGCCGGATCGCTTCGTCCCGGCGGGCGTAGCACCCCGCGGCGGCCAGGATCGGCGCGATGTCCTCGGTGACGTGGTCGATCTTGAGCTCCGTAGCGAGCTGCGTGGCGAGCTCGAGGCTCACGGGATCGCTGTCGCATTCGGGGAGAAAGAGTCCCAGCACGTGCTTCGGTCCCACAGCGCGAACGGCAAGCGCAGCACAAGTCGAGCTGTCGATGCCGCCGCTCATGGCCACTACGAGCCCGCGGCGCCGGAGCTGGGTGCCGAGTTGCGCCCGAAGGGCGGCGGCAATCTGCGCGACGGCCTCCTCGGCGTTCAGCCGAAGCTGATCCCCATCGTTCTTCATGACCACGGCATTCCGCACGAACTGGTCAACGGCGTCTCTTCGGTTATCGTATGGAGCACGAGTTGTCCCACCCCGACGCAGCGCGGCGAGGCCGGGTAGGGTCCTTTTCCGCTGGCCACAAGGCATGGAACATGCCACAGCAACCCCCCGGATTCCATGCCGGAGACCGTTTTGCACATCCTCACACAGCCGGACGTGATGCACGCTGCTAACACCCTCATGTCCGCGGATGACGGCAATTTCGCGACCCTGCTTTGGCGAGCTGGGGAGCGCTTCGCCACCCGCGTTGCGATCCTCGAGCGGCGGCAGGAGACCACCTTCGCCGAGGTGCTGGAGAGGGGGATGCGCGTCGCACGGACCCTTGCCGCCGCCGGGATCCAGCCCGGAGACCGGATCGCCGTTCTGCTCCGCCGGGGCCCCGAGGCCGCAGCGAGTCTGTTCGGAACACTCGCGGTGGGGGCCATTGTCGTCCCGGTGAACAAGCTGTACCAGCCCCGACAGATCGAGTACGTCGTGCGGCATTCGGGCAGCCGCGCGTTGATCACATCTGCGGAGCTTGTAGGGGCGCTCACCCGCCCGCTCGATATCGCCGTGCCCATCCTCGACGTCGCCGAGCTGACGGACGCTGGGACCTTCGAGCCCGTCTCCCGATCGGCGCGGGATCCGGCGCAGATCATCTACACGTCCGGATCGACCGGTCAGCCGAAGGGCGTGTTGTCCAGTCACGGAAACCTGTGGGCAGGGGTCCGGACGGTGCTGTCCTATCTCCCGATCACCGACGCAGACCGGGTGGCCAGCCTGCTGCCCTTCAGCTTCGTTTACGGATTCAACCAGCTGACAAGCGTCCTCGCGACGGGAGCGACTCTGGTGGTTGAGCGGTCGAGTCTCGCGACCGAAATAACGACGTGGCTGCTCGATCAGGACGTTACAGTCGTCGCAGGCGTGCCTCCCCTCTGGATGCAGCTGCTCGCTAATCGGGGGTTTCGCGAACGACGTCTGCCGGCACTCCGGATCCTGACCAACGCTGGAGGACGCCTGCCGCCCAGCGCCGTCGGCCAGCTGCGGACGGCCCAACCACAGGCGGACCTGTACCTGATGTACGGTCTCACTGAGGTCTTCCGGAGCACGTGCCTGCCCCCTCGTCTCGTGGACGTCCACCCCGACTCCATGGGAACAGCCGTACCCGGTGCGGAAGTCTACGTCGTGCGGGAGGATGGGAGCCGCACCGAGCCCGGTGAGGTGGGAGAACTCGTCCACGCCGGTCCCACGGTGGCGCTGGGATACTGGCAGGATCCGCAGGGTACCGAACGCGCCTTTCGCGCCAATCCCTTCGCGCCGGACGATCGACCGCAGTTGGCGCGCGCCGTGTACTCGGGCGACCTCGTGCGGGCTGACGCCGAAGGTCTTCTCTACTACGTTGGCCGACGGGACCGCATGATCAAGACGCTGGGTTATCGCGTCAGTCCCGACGAGATCGAGGATGTCTTGTTCTCTTCCGGTCAGGTACAGGAAGCGGTCGTCGTCGGGCGGCCCGATCCACAGCGCGGAGACGGGATTCTCGCCTGCGTCGTGCTACGCCCCGGGGGATCGCTCGAGGCGTTGCGGCAGTACTGCGCGATCGAGCTGCCGCGGTACATGTGGCCGTCGCGTTTCGAAGTGTTGGACGCCATTCCGCGAAGTCCGGCCGGCAAGTTCGATTACGTGGAGTTGCGCCGTCTGGCGGCGGGACCGACCGCATCGTCGTGACCGATCGGAGTCCGTCCGAAGACGCTCAGCCGAGCGCATTGCAAACGCTCCTGCACGGCCGCCTCGGCCTTCCCGGCGGGGGCGCAACGTGGACGCCCGACTTCTGTGCGCTGATCGTCTACGTCTGGACCATCCACAGTTACAAGGCGCCCATCGGGTTCGCCGCCGTGCTGGTGTTGCTCGCTTCTCTCGTCCTCGGCGGCCGGCGGATACGCTGCCCCGCACCGGTGCTTTTCTTCGGTCTGTTCCTGGTCTGGGCCACACTCGGAAGCCTCACGTCCAATTACTGGCCCACGGTGAGCGACCGGCTGATCGACTTCTGGAAGATCTGGCTGATCTTCTTTGGGGCCGTGAACGTGCTGGGCACGCGATCGCAAATACGCACCTTCCTCGTGGTCTATCTCGGCATTTTCGCGCTGTATCCGGTGCGCGGGATCCTGTACAACATCGTGACCGGACAGGATCACATGGGACGGTATGCCTGGAACTTTGTGTTCTCGAACCCGAACGATTTTGCGACCCTGACGATCCTCATGCTCGGGCTTACGGTCGTGGCGCTGCAGTCGGCGACGAGAGGCTGGCAACGCGCCGGCGCCGCCGCCGGCATGCTCATCCTGCCGTTGTGCGTGATGTTCACACAGTCGCGGGCGGGGTTTTTGGGGCTCGCACTCTTCGCGGTCCTATTGCTCTTGCGCTCGCGGCCCAACCTTCGTGTGATCGCGCTGCTCGTCGTGGCGGCCGTCGCCGTCGTGCTGTTCGCCCCGTCGTCGGTTTGGGAACGGATCGGCGGCATGTACGAGATGCCTACTGACGCATCCGCTCACGACCGTTACACCATCTGGAAGGTGGCCGCGGCGATTATCTCCGATCACCCGTTGTTCGGCATCGGCCTGGGAGCGTATCCGGACGCGCACTTTGATTACTCGCTGCTACGCGCCGAATGGGCCAACGTGCAGGGAAAATGGGCCACACATAGCACGTGGCTCTCCATCACCGCGGAGACCGGCATACCGGGTCTGCTCCTGTATCTCGCGATGCTCGGGTCCGTGTTTCGGCGCATAGCACTTGTGCGCCGGCGGCTTCCGGCACAGTTCGAGGAATGGCGCTTCGATCTTCGTTACCTCGAGGCAGGTCTCGCCGGGTTCATGATGTGTGCCTCGTTCGGCGTCTATCAGTCCCTGCCGTATCTGTACCTATACCTGGCATTTGCTTGGGTGCTGGCTGGAATGTTCGAAGACGGAACTCAGCTGAGCGATCTCGCCCGTCGAGCTGCGAGCCCGCCCAGCCACCAACCGAGCGCAATGCCGACGGCGTCGCCGGGCGTCCCCGCCGCCAGCCCGCTGGCCATCGCGACGAGCGCCGTGCCACCGACGAGACCGATCGCATAGAGCAGCGCCGGCCTCGCAAGATTCCGGGGGGGAGGCCACGCCGCCCGGAGCCACAGGGCCAGCGGTGCCCCCCACACGGTCAGCCAGGCAATCGATCCAAGTACATCCCACGCGCCACCGCGCCACCGCTGCGGCGCAAACAGACGCCAGCCCAGCGACGGCGCGAGCGGCAGCATCGCCCGGCGTACCTGGCCGTCCCACGCGGCCGCAATCGCGAGCGAGGCATGCGTGGCTCGACCGGCGATCGTCGTCTCGCCCGATTCGACACGGCAAGACGTGGGAAGCATTACACTGAGCGGCCCTAAACCGAGGCGCTCCCCACGCATTCGCAATCTGAATCGGATCCGGCAGCCATCCCGCTCGACGCCGGCCAGGAGGTCGCCGGCGCCGTTCGTCACCCCTGCCACCTGGGCGCGCCCCACCGACGGCCCGAGATCGCGGACAGCGAGCTGGAGCGTCACCGTGCCCTCGTCGGCGAGCGCGGCGCGCAACGTATCGGTGTTGGGCACAGCGCCGTCCCGTACAGGATGGCCCTGTATCGCGAAGGCCGTCACGACCCCGGTCAGCGGCACCATGCCACCGAACACGTGAGTCCATTGACCGTGGTACTGCGCCGCCACCGGAATGTCGCGCTGTAGGGCCCACGCTGTGACCGCCGCCTGGGCACCCCACGCCAGCAGCACGGTCACCGCGAGCCACCGCGCCGCCGCGGCCGACGCGGCGAGTGACCGTGAAATCCGAGGCACGACCCACGCGGCGATGCCGGCGCCGGCGGTGTTGGCCACAATGTCGAGCAGGCTCGCGTCGCGCCCAATGGGGAGAAGAAACTGCAGCAGCTCGATCCCACCGGACAACGCCAGGACGGACACCAAGAGTGCCCCCGGTCGCCAGCCGCGCAGGCGCAGCCCAGCGCCTACCGGGGCCAGGAGTCCGAGGTTGAGGATGAAGTCCCGCAGGTCGAGCCGCTGATCCACGAACCCTTGGTGGGCGAAGGAGTCACCAATGGGTGTGAGTGTGAGGGCGAGCGCGCCAGCAGTTCCGACCACGGCGAGCCAGGCCCCGGCGGTCGCGCCGCGCCGCGGACCGGCGTTCTCATCCCGGATCGACGTCCCCGTAGGCTACCGGCCCACGAGCGGCACGACCGAGTCGGCGAGAAAGTGAAGGAATCGGCGCGCCACGGTCTTGCGGCCGAGTTCGTTCAAATGCGCGCCGTCGTCGGTAAACGCCGGATCAAGGAACGGCACGTCGAGACTCTCCGCGCCTGCCGCCTCGTACGCCGCGAGGTCGAGTACAGGCTCGCGCCCGCCGTACGCCTCTCCGATGGCTTGATGGCCCAGACATACGCCGAGCGTCGGGATGGTCGCGCCCCAGCGCTGCACCGTCGGCACCGAGATCCCCGCCTGGGCCGGCGCGCAGGGTCCGGGCGAGATGACGATCGCGCTCGGCGCGAGCTCCCCGATCTCCTCGACGCGTATTTCGTCGTTCCGGCGAACAATCGTTTCAGCGCCAAGCTCGCCGAGATATTGGACGAGATTGAAGG